>WNFR01007386.1_pt1 | contig 11165 bp, 10 predicted proteins | sample 5400221 | NCBI WGS metagenome assembly WNFR01 (sample SAMN13153357, study PRJNA577476) | soil metagenome | isolation source: 40 cm soil under Madrone tree | place: USA:California | collected 2016-06-14 | reverse complement strand
CGATCGGCAAACGGATCGCCGGCGAGATCAAGCCGAAATGGCTGCGCATCGGCGGCTACTGGTATCCGCGCGGCGGCATCCCGATCGACGTATTCTGGCAGACCGGCAAATTGCCCAAGGGCATGTGGATTCCCGATCAGGGCGTCGCACCCTATCGCGGCCGAGGTTGAACCAGATGCGCACTTAGGCCAGAGCGAAGCGATAGCCGAAGCCGTCCCCAGAGCCTCAAGTGGAAGTGGCGCTTTTCGCCGTTCGATCGAGCAGGGAGAGAAGTCCCTGCAAAATCGTAACAGGCGGCGGCGGACAGCCGGGAATATGAAGATCGACGGGAACGACTTGCGAGACCCCTCCGACCACCGCGTAGCTGCCGGCAAAACACCCGCCATCCCGCGCGCAATCTCCCACGGCAACGACCCATTTCGGATCCGGGGTCGCATGATAGGTTCGCTCCAGCGCATCGCGCATGTTTTTGGTCACGGGCCCGGTGACCATGAGAACGTCGGCGTGGCGGGGCGAGGCGACGAACCGGATGCCGAAACGTTCGACGTCGTAATAGGCATTGTTCAGCGCGTGGATCTCCAGTTCGCACCCGTTACATGATCCGGCATCGATTTCGCGGATCGAGAGGCTTCGGCCGAGGCGCCGCCGCGCGGCGCGCTGCAGCGCCGTCGCGAGTTCTTCGACGGCGCTCGCGTCCAGCGCGGGCGCCGGCTCCGTGAACGGTCCCTGGAAAAAACTTTGAAAGAGAAGCTTGCGCATCGCCTTCTCCTACAGGTCCTGGCCGGAATAGGAACAGTTGAACGATTTGTTGCAGAGTGGAAAGTCGGCGACGATGTTGTCCTCGATGGCGGCCTCGAGCAGCGGCCACTGAAACCAGGACGGATCGCGAAGATGGCAGCGGTCGATGCGGCCGCCGTCGATCCGGAGCCAGACCATGATGTCGCCCCTGAAACCTTCGACCAGCGCCATGCCCTCGCGCGGTCCGGCCGCGGCGGCGACCGGCACGCGCAGCGGGCCGCCGGGAAGCCGGTCCAGAATCTGATTTGTCAAAGCAAGGCTCTGCTCGACTTCGCGAATCCGAATCCAGACCCGGGCGTTGACGTCACCCTCGTCGAGCACCGGTACCTCGAAGCGCAGATCATTATACGGGGGATATCCGGGAGCACGGCGGGCGTCGAAGGCGCGCCCGGACGCACGGCCCACATAGCCTCCCGCGGCATATTGCTTTACCAGGGCCGCCGTGACGACGCCGGTGCCGACGGTGCGATCCTGAAGCGAGGCGGTGTTGTCGTAGAGTTCGACAAGTGCGGGAAAGCGAACGTGGATATTGTCGAGCGTCGCACGGATGGCGGCTTGCCCGGTTTCGTCGAGGTTGCGAACCAGCCCGCCGGGAACGATGACGTCCCGCATCAGGCGGTGACCGAAGGCTGTGTTCGCCGCGCGGAGAACGTCCTCGCGCAGCACGTTGCAATGGGCCTGCATCAAGCCGAACGACGCGTCGTTGCAGATCGCGCCGATGTCGCCGAGATGATTGGCAAGCCGCTCGAGTTCCGCAAGCAGCGCCCGCAGCCAGACCGCGCGGTCCGGCACGGCAAGTTGCAGCGCCGCCTCGGCAGCCTTCGAAAACGCATAAGCATAGGCGACCGTGCTGTCGCCCGATACGCGTCCGGCCAGTTGGGCTGCGCGCTCGATACTCGCGCCTCGCATCAGCCCCTCGATACCCTTGTGGGTATATCCCAGCCGCTGTTCCAGCCGGACCACGGTCTCGCCGCTGGCGGTAAACCGGAAATGCCCGGGCTCGATGATGCCCGCATGCACCGGACCGACCGCGATCTGGTGCAGGCCGTCGCCTTCCGCCGCGAGGAAACGGTAGGGCGCCGTCGTCGGCAACGTGTCGATGCGATCACCTAAGGGAAAACGCACGCCCCAACGGTTGTGATCGAGCCAGGGGCGGCTATCGGGCAAATCTTGCGCGGACAGGCCAAACAGGTCGTTGATCGTGCGCTCCAATCGCAGCGCCGGCGGGTGGTATTTGCCGACCGAGGGATAAACGCGATCGGGGCAATCCAGGCTGACAACCGCGATTTCCGCCGTATCCCGGTCGATGATCGCCATGTGGACCGTCGCGGGCTCACCCCAGAGGCCAAGCAGGCTCCAGCGTCCCTGCGCCAGTTCGCTTGCCGCAAAATTCCAGAGGTGCGCATCGACCACGGCGCGCGGCCACGGGCTGTGTTGCTGGATGGTGCGGCCTTCCTGCATCAGGTCGATCAGCGATGGCATATCCCGTTCATCCCTCAACTATCCAAGCAGACGAGCGACGTGCTGGAACCAGACCACGAGCGGCGCGGGAAGATAGATTCCCGCGCAAAGAACCAGTGCGAGATGGGCGAACAGCGGCACGTAGGAAGCTTCGGCCGACGCCGTGCTGCCGCGAGGTTGGCCGAACGCGACGCTGGTCAGGCGCAACGTCAATGCGCCGAAGGCAAGCAGCAGCCCGAACACTAGCGCGATCGCGAGCAGCGGCTGCCGCGCGAAGGTCGAGCTCACGACCAGAAATTCGCTCATGAAGATGCCGAGCGGCGGCAGTCCGGCGATTGCGACCACGCCCGCCACGAAACCCCAGCCAAGCACCGGATGGGTCACCGTCAGGCCCCGGATCCGGTTGATCCGCTGCGTGCCCTTGATCTGCGAGATATGGCCGACCGCGTAGAAGATCGCCGACTTGGTCAGGCTGTGCATCACCATGTGCAGCAGCCCGGCGAAATTGGCCAGCGGGCCGCCCATCCCGAACGCAAAGACGATGATGCCCATGTGCTCGATCGAGGAGTAGGCGAACAGCCGTTTGATGTCGCGCCGGCGGTACAGCATGAACGCCGCGAAGATCAGCGAGACGAGGCCCATCGTCACCATCAGCGGGCCCGGCGCGATCGCGGAAGGATTGGCGGCGAGCAATATCTTGAAGCGCAGCAGCGCATAGAGCGCGACGTTCAGGAGCAGGCCCGACAGCACTGCCGATATCGGCGTCGGGCCCTCGGCGTGGGCGTCGGGCAGCCAGGCATGCAGCGGCGCGAGGCCGACCTTGGTTCCGTAGCCGAGAAACAGGAATATGAAGGCGACATTGAGCAACTCGGGATCGAAGGCGGCGGCATGCCGGATCAACAGGGTCCAGACCATGCCGTCCTGGCCTTCGCCCACGATCGGCCGCGCCGCCATGTAGACGAGGATGGTGCCGAACAGCGCGAAGGCAATGCCGACGCTGCCGAGGATGAAATATTTCCACGCCGCTTCCAGCGCGGCGTGGGTGCGGTAGATGCCGACCATCAGCACCGTGGTCAGCGTCGCGATTTCCACGGCGACCCACATCAGGCCGATGTTGTTCGACACGAACGCCAGATTCATGCCGAACATCATGGTTTGATACATGGCGTGGTAGAAACGCAGGTATGTCGGCGTCAAGCGGCCGGCTTCGAGTTCATGGGCGATGTAGCTCGCGCTGAAGATGCTGGTGGTGAAGCCGACGAAGGTGTTGAGCACGATGAAGACGATGTTGAGGTCGTCGACCAGCACATACGGCCCCGGCTCCGGACGCTCGATCACGAACAGCGACAGCGCCGCCAGGAATGTAGCGAAACTGGCCACGACGTTCAGGCGCGCCGTGACCCGGTAGCCGGGCAGCGCGGCCAGCAGCGCCGCCGAGCCGATCGGAATCAGCAGGACCGCTGCGATGGAATCGAAGGAAGCCGCGCTCATCGCTGCTCGCCCCGGTAGTCGTCGAGGGCGGAGACATCGACGGAATCGAAGCGTTCACGGATCCGGAACAGGAAGATGCCGATGACGATGAAGGCGATCAGGATCGAAAAGGCGACGCTGATCTCGACCACGAGCGGCATGCCCTTGGCGCCGGTGGCCGCCAGCACCAGTCCGTTCTCGAGCGACATGAATCCCACGACCTGGCTGACGGCATTGCGCCGCGTCACCATGACCAGAAGTCCGAGCAGCACGACCGACAGGGCGAAGGCGAGATCCTCGCGCGCCAGCGGATCGGCCTCGGCGGTGACCCGCAGCATCAGGACCATGGAGAGCGCGACCAGGGCCATCCCGGCCAGCATGGTCGGGCCGATGCCCACGGCCGACTCGATGTCGCGATGAATGCCAAGCTGTTTGACGATGCGATGCAGCGCCACCGGAATGACGATCGCCTTGAACACGAGGGCGATGGCCGCCGTGATGTAGAGATGAGGCGCCTGCTGGATAAAGGCCTGCCAGGCGACGGAAAGCGCAAGCACGAGGGCGTGGAACGCAAAGACGTTGAGCAGCGAATAAAGCCGGTCCTGATACAGCATCATGAAGCTGATCAGGACCAGCCCGCCGGCCAGCGTATGCGAGACGTCGAAGGCGAGGCTGTGCATCTGCATCAGAAGCTCCTCGACACGAACAGAAGCAGCGTACCGAGCAGGCCCAGCATCAGCGCGGCCCCGAGAAACTGCGGAATGCGGAAAACCCGCATCTTCGCCGTCGCCGTCTCGAACAGCGCCAGCAAAAAGCCGGCGACGGCGAGTTTGACGATGTAGGCGCCGGCGCCGATGGCGTAGGCCAGCGGGCCGGTGCCGAACAGGGCGATCTTCCAGGGCAGGAACACGCAGGCGATCAGCGAGATATAGAGCAGGAGCTTGAGAAAGGCGCCGAACTCGATCATCGCGAGGTGACGTCCCGAATATTCGAGAACCATCGCCTCATGCACCATGGTGAGCTCCAGATGCGTGGCCGGGTTGTCGACCGGAATGCGCGCGTTCTCGGCGAGCGCCACCATGATGAGCGCGATCAGCGCCATCCCCAGCGATACCCGCAATCCGACATAGGACGAGGCCAGGAAATTCGCGACCGTCGAAAGCTGGGTCGAGCCGGCAACCAGCGCCATGCAGAACACGATCAGCAGCATCGCCGGCTCCGCCAATGCCGCGATCATGACTTCGCGGCTGGAGCCGATGCCGCCAAAACTGGTGCCGACGTCCATTCCCGCCAGCGCCAGAAAGAAGCGCGCGCTTCCCAGCAGCGCCACGATGGCGATCAGGTCGGCGGTCCAGTTGAACGGCAGGCCGGTCGCGAAGGTCGGCACCAAGGCGGCGGCAACCCAGATCGCGGCGAACGTCACATAGGGCGTCACGCGGAACAGCCACGAGGCGTTGTCGGCCAGCACCACCTCCTTGCGCAGCAGGCGCCGCAGATCGCGATAGGGCTGGAAGATCGACGCGCCCTGGCGGCGCACCAGCCGCGCCTTGATCTTGCGCACGAAGCCGGTCAGCAGCGGCGCCAGCAACAGCACCAGCAACATCTGCCCACCTTGCACGATGATGTCGGAGATCACGACCATATCGCGAGCACCAGCAGCAGCGTGACGAGGGTGGCAAAGACCAGACTGAGATATTGCCGGATGGTCAGGAATTGCAGGCGGTTGAGCCAATCGGCGGAATAGCCGACCGCGCCCGCGATCGGCGCGTACATTCCCTCCCAGACCAGATCGTGCAATTCGATTCTGAGCCGCGCCGGCCTGGTATCTCCGGGCGCCGGCATCTCGACATGGTCACGGGCGTGGAACAGCATCGTGCCGAACACGCGGCGAATCGGCTGCGCAAAACTTCCCGCCGAATACTGCGTAGCGGGCGTGGAATCGGAAAAGCCGCAGCCCCAGGCAGGCGCCCGCCGCAGCGCATGCGAGGCGAAGCGATGGATAAAGAAGACGGCAAGCGAAGCCGATATCGTGATGAAGACCATCACCAGCAACCCGTTGTATGAACTGCGGCTCTCCGCGATCGGCACGATCGAAAGCCAGGGTTCATTGGCCTGGATCGGCATCCGGCCGCCGAGAATCGCGGTTGTGATCGGTGAAAGCGCGTCGATCACCAGCCCCGGCAGGATTCCGGCCAGCAAGCAGAGTGCGGCAAGGATGAACATGGCGACAAGCGAGTAGCGGTCGACCTCATGGGCGGTTTCCGCTGCCGTTCCGCGCGGTCGTCCGAGAAACGTCACGCCGTACGCCTTGACGAAGCACGCCGCGGCCAGCGCCGCCGCCAGGGCCAATAGCGCGCCGACCGCCGGCACCGCGATCTTCAGCGCCCATTGCGGCAATTCCGGACTTTGCAACACGGCCTGGAACATCAGCCATTCCGAAACGAAGCCGTTGAAGGGCGGAAGCGCCGAGATCGCGACGCAGCCGACGAGAACGGCGAAACTCGTCTGCGGCATGCGATGAATGAGGCCTCCCAATTTCTCCATGTCGCGCTCGCCCGTCGCGGTCAGGACGGCGCCGGCCCCGAAGAACAGCAGGCTCTTGAAGAAGGAGTGGTTGAGCACGTGGAACAGCGCCGCGGTGAAGGCCAGCGCCGCCGCGAGCTTCAGGCCGTTGGCCTGAAAGGCCAGTGCAAGGCCGAGGCTTGCGAAGATGACGCCGATATTCTCGATCGTGCTGTAGGCCAGCAGGCGTTTCAGGTCCTTTTCCATCATCGCGTAGAGGATCCCCATGACGGCGGTGATGCCGCCGAGGATCAGCACGACCACGCTGGCCCACCAGGTCGGCTGTCCCAAGAGGTCGAAGATGACGCGAATGAAGCCGTAGATCGCGACCTTGGTCATGACACCGCTCATCAGCGCCGAAACATGGCTTGGCGCCGCCGGATGCGCGAGCGGCAGCCACACGTGCAACGGCACCAGGCCGGCCTTTGAACCGGCGCCGAGCAACATCAGGATCAGCACCAAAGTTGCTGCATAGGGTGTGTGTTGGGCGATGCGAATGGCGGCAAATCCGTAATCTCCGGCCGGTCCGGCCAGCAGGCCGAAGGCCAGCAGCAAGGCGAGGGTGCCGAAGCTCGCCATCACGAGATAGACGTAACCCGCCTTGGCATTGCCGGGTTCGCGATGATGCGCCATGACCAGCGCCCAGGAAGCCAGCGACATGAATTCCCAGCACAGCAGATAGGAAAACGCATCGTCCGCCAGCACCACCAGATTCATCCCGGCCAGAAAGGCGGGGAAGAACGGCAGCACGCGGTGCGGCGCCGGTTCGTGCTGGCCGTAACCGAGGCCATAGAAGCTTGCCGACGCACCACCCAGATTGACCACCACGAGAAAGAACGACGCCAGCGCATCCAGGCGGAAATGGGCGCCAAGCCACGGTAGTCCGATCGGCAAGGTCAGGTCGGAGATATCAGGCACGCCGCCGAGCAGCGAGCGGATCGACCCGAACAAGGCGAGCAGGGAAACAGCCAGAGTGAGGCTGTAAACGATCGCCGTGGCGCTCTTGGCACGGCTCAGGAAGATCGCAAGCCCGGCGATCCCCAGTAATCCCGCGACACATGACATTTGCAAGACGACGGGAGCCATTAGGCGCGCCCCCGCGTGCCGTTCGACGTTTTGTGCTCTGCCTGATTGTCCAGATAGGCCCTGGCCGAACCCGAATTCATCTTCAGACGCACCCCGCGTCCCTGCGAATTGCTGACGGCTCCTTCTTCAATCATCTCGATCCCGGCGGCGTCGAATGCGGCGATCAACTTGACCAGCGAATCGACATTGCCGCGAACCATCGTTTCGCTCGCCTCCATTCGCTGGATGGTCGGCACGGAGAGCCCGGAGAGTTTTGCAAGACGGCGCTGATCGACGCCGAGAAGCAGCCTGGCAGCCCGCAATTGAGCTGCCGTGATCATCGGTCGGAACCCCAGCCAATATCAAACATCATTCCTGCATCCTAATTAATGATGTTAAAGTGTCAATAAGTGATATCTGAAATATCTATTCTAAGGGATGCTTTTCGGGCGATGGAATGCGGATTTGCGGGGGCCGCGGCATACCGAGTGCCGAACCGTGCAGCGCTGCGATCGTCATGGTAACGTCGCTTGCGCGGCGATTTTCAGATCGCTACAAGCCGCCATTGATGGTGGCGCGAAACCGGACCCCCGAAGGTCACGTTCTTGCGGCTTCGCCTCGTCGAATCATGAAGCGGACGAGGCACAAGTGAACGAGAGCATATCGGCCCACCAGGCCGGGCGTGGGGCGCTAGCGCTGGGGCAGTTGCGCGCGGCGACGTCGGGCATCTGCGACACCACCGCATCCGCCGAGGTGAAATGGCTGAGCGGCTTCTCGCTCGCCGCCACCTTCGAGGGCGAGTTCTCCAGCGTCACCCGCAGCTACGCCGGCAAGGGCGTTGTGCGGTATGCGTGGTGACGTGGGAAGTGTGGCCGCGATAATTATCCATGCTGCACCTCATGTTCGACCCCAAGGGCATGCGCCCGTTCCCAGCGAATTGGCAGGATGCGGCAAGGGGGCTGTTCGAGCGCGTCTATCGGGAGTCGGTCGGGCGCGTAGTAGACGAAAAAACCAAGGAATTGCCCAGGGCATTGCTCGCCTATCCCGATGTGAACAGCGAGTGGAAGAATCCTGTCGTGTTTAGCTTCATGCCTGTCATTCCCTTGAGCCTCGTCAAAGGCGACCGGCTCTTCAATTATTTCTCAATGGTGACGACGGTTGGCACGCCGCAGACCGTTGCCGCCCAGGAAATGTGCATCGAATGCCTGTTTTCGGCGGACGAGGCGACCGCGGGTCATCACATTGCATTGATGAGCGCTGACTAGTCGTCGAAATCGGCTTGCTGGACATTGAAAGCGCTGCGGCCGCGACCTAACTCGGGTGCGAGGTATGCATGACGGAAACCACGACAAACAGTTGCGGAGCGGCGGGTCGCGACGTTCAGCGCAGGACGCGCCCGCTTGCCGGCGTCATCGTCCTGCTGGTCTGTCTGACGATCCTGATCACTTTCTCTGTTGCCGGCGATTGGCTGGAAAACGGCATGACGCTGGCGCAAGAGGACATCATGACGTTGGCGCAAGAGGATATCTCGCGTTCATGCCCGATGCCTGCGACGCTCCATTTTTCTCCTGCTGACCTGTCGCGAGAGGCGAGACGGTACTCCGCTCGCTCGAAAGTCCATTTTATCAGGACGAGAGATCAGTGACCCAAGCGTGCTTGTCTCTCTCGATGGAGGCTGAGCAATTTTCGGCTCGCGCGTCGATCTGAGTGAGTTGTCATTCTATCGATGACTCGTGATGCTTGTTCCGGGTATAAAGTGATCCTTCAGAGCTATTCCCGCGCTTGAGAGGTCATGTGACTGCCCCCAATCCCGCCGCAGGCAAACCGGTCGATCCCGCTTCTCTCGTCAATGTTCCCCGATTGGTGACGGCCTATTTCGTGAACAAGCCCGACCCGGGCGATCCCCTGCAAGGCGTTGCTTTCGGGACATCGGGGCATCGCGGTTCGTCGTTCAGGAATGCCTTCAACGAAGATCATATCCTGGCGACGACGCAGGCGATCTGCGATCACCGCCGCGCCAACGGCTTGACCGGCCCGCTGTTCATCGGCATCGACACCCACGCGCTCGCCGAGCCGGCGCTGGCCAGCGCCATCGAGGTATTTGCCGCCAACGGCGTCGATATCATGATCGACGATCGCGGCGGCTACACGCCAACCCCGGTGATCTCGCACGCGATCCTGAGCTACAACAAGGGCAGGACGAGCGGCCTCGCCGACGGCGTCGTCATCACGCCCTCGCACAATCCGCCGGAGGACGGCGGCTACAAATATAATCCGCCGCATGGCGGCCCGGCCGATACGGACGTCACGGCGATCGTCGAAAAGAATGCAAACGCCTATCTCACCGCCGGCCTCAAGGGCGTCGCGCGGATGCCTTACGAGCGGGCCCGCAAGGCGCGATCGACGCATCTCTACGACTACATCGGGCCCTATGTCGCCGACCTCGGCAACGTCGTGGACATGGCGCTGGTGAAATCGTCCGGTGTGAAAATCGGCATCGATCCGCTCGGCGGCGCGGCCGTTCACTATTGGCAGCCGATCATCGAACATTACGGCATTAACGCCACGATCGTGAACGACGCCGTCGACCCGACATTCCGCTTCATGACCGCCGACTGGGACGGCAAAATCCGGATGGATTGTTCTTCCCCATTTGCGATGGCCAGCCTGATCCGGATGCGCGGCAAATTCGACGTCGCCTTTGCCAACGATACCGATGCCGACCGGCACGGCATCGTGACGCCGTCGGGCGGCCTGATGAACCCGAACCATTTTTTGGCGACCTCGATCGCCTATCTGTTCAAGCATCGGCCGGAATGGGGACAGCGGGCGGCGATCGGCAAGACCATCGTCAGCAGTTCGATCATCGATCGCGTCGCGGCCAAGCTGAAGCGCAAGCTGGTCGAAACCCCGGTCGGTTTCAAATGGTTCGTCGATGGGCTCGGCTCCGGCGCATTCGGCTTTGCCGGCGAGGAAAGCGCCGGCGCGTCGTTCCTGAAGCGGGACGGCTCGGCCTGGACCACCGACAAGGATGGCATCGTGATGGGGCTTCTGGCCGCCGAAATCCTCGCCAAGACCGGCCGCGATCCCAGCCAGTTGTTTGCCGGGTTGACCGAAGAGCTCGGCGTTCCCTTCTACGAGCGGATCGACGTGCCGGCGACGCCGAAGCAGAAGAGCGCCTTGAAGGCGCTGGGGCCGGAGCAACTCACCATGAAGGAGCTGGCCGGCGAGCCGGTCCGCGCGATCAGGACCAAGGCGCCCGGCAACGATCAATCCTTCGGCGGCATCAAGGTCGAGGCTGAGACGGGCTGGTTCGCCGCGAGGCCATCGGGTACCGAGGACGTCTACAAGATCTATGCGGAGAGTTTTCGCGACAAGAATCATTTGAGCCTGATCCAGCGCGAGGCCCAGTCCGCCCTCGCGCGGGTCTTCGACTGACCCGCACGGGAGCCCCCTTTTCTAAGCCGGCAGGGAAAAGCATGAAGCAGCCTCACGCCACAGCGGTCTTGCCGGCATTCCTGCGGCGGAGCGTTGCCGCCGCCATAGCGCTGCTGCTGCCGCTCTCCGGCGCTGCATTGGCAGAGCCGGTTTTTTCCTTCGACAGCTCGCCCGGAAAACTGCCCAAGACAGTTGTTCCCGTCCATTATGCGATCGAGCTGACGCCGGATCTGGAGAGCCTTGCGCTTGCCGGTGTCGAGATCGTCGATATCGAGGTGCGCGAGCCCGTGACGCGGTTGACGCTGAATGCCGTCGACACGCGTTTCGCTTCCGCCAGCCTCGACGATGACGCACAGCGCGCCGATGTTACG
>WNFR01019774.1_pt1 | contig 11166 bp, 11 predicted proteins | sample 5400221 | NCBI WGS metagenome assembly WNFR01 (sample SAMN13153357, study PRJNA577476) | soil metagenome | isolation source: 40 cm soil under Madrone tree | place: USA:California | collected 2016-06-14 | reverse complement strand
GATAAACTTCGCGAAATGATTTTCGAGAAACGACTGCGTTTTTTGCGCCCGCGCGGTGATCGCCGGAGGCACAGCTTGGTCGGATTTAGGTGTTCGTTTTATTGCTTTACTTTGCACGCTGCAACTCTAGCACAACCTCTAGCACAAGCAATATTTAGTTATACATGTTTACGCATAAGTTCCTTGAAATCAACGATGCCAGGGTGGCGAAATTGGCAGACGCGCCAGACTTAGGATCTGGTGGAGAAATCCTTAGGGGTTCGAGTCCCCTCCCTGGCACTTCAAAGGAACAAACCTCGAACATCAAAGCAGAAGCGGGGTCACTGGGCGTTGGATGTTGGACGTTAGACGTCAAATCACGCGCCACTTTAGTTCGCGCGAATGCCTTTTGGTTTCCCATAAGCGTATTCCGCCAAGGAACGCATTCTCGTTTTGTCCCGCCCCAACATCGTCAGGGAGTTTGTCGAAGCGTCTGACGTTACCGCCACCTAGCACAACGTAATCCGCAATGAACGATCGCTTCAATTGCGCGACAGCATAGGTGACTTCTCGTTTCCATTTTTTTTCACCCAGCAGCGCCAAGCCTGGAACGCCGAGGTAATTTTCGATGATGTGGCCGTCGGGATACGGCAGGTCGCCGAGCTCGAGCGACATCAAGATCTTGTCCCACACCAGCGCGGAGCCGAGACCAGTTCCGAGTCCCAGAAAGAGCATGCGCCCACCACCGTAACTGCCGAGTGCTTGCATGGCCGCATCGTTGATCACGCGTATCGGTACGCCGAGGGCTCTGGCGAAATTGAAACCAACCCAGCCTTTGCCCAAATGTTTCGGATCCTTTATGATGCGTCCCTTGCGCACGGGCGCGGGGAAGCCGATCGACGCCATGTCAAATCTCCAACCGCGTGCGCTCTCTTTAAGTTTTGCGATCAGTTGTTCCGGTCTCATGCGCGGCCCGGATGCAAATACGCGCTCATCGCGAACCGACATGAGCAGTTTTACGCGTGTGCCGCCGATATCGACGACCAGAACTTTTCTCTTATGAGCGACCGCCGCTCCGGCTATCGGCCGCGCCGGACCAGTCGCTGCAAAACGCTCTTCCGTTCCGGTTTTGCTGCGGTGCTGGCAGGCCAGCATTCCACAATTTCGAGCGCGAGGAATCGGAACAGCGTCAGACGAGCAGATTTCAAATCGTTCGCAATTTGCTGGACGGACCGGACGCCATTGAACTGCGATGCAAATTGCGCCTCGTCGGAGGTCAGTTTCAGTTTCTGAACGCGTTCGAACCCGTCTTTCGTGTAAGCGGGAATCGATGTTGGATCGAAGCTTACGTGTTGATCGAGATTCTGAACGAGACGCAAGGTTTCCAAGGCCCAGTCGTCCACGTTTGGCGCCCCAGACACATCGGCAGCATCGCTCAACAGATCGGCATTCTTCTCAAACATGATCCATACGCGCGGCGCCACCCAAAGTTGGGAGAAAAGTCTTTGCCCGTAATTCTGCATCAGCTCCATCGCTGGCTGGCGGTCTATCGATTCTTCGCGGGCAAGAGTAAGGAAAAACGGGGCTCCAGTTTCTCTCTGTTGATCGCGCGCCCTGTCAACAATCACCACATCGACGTTGGCGAGAACGGTCGGCGTCTCCGAGCAATAAAGGTCTGGATCTCGAGTTGTGACAAAAACGATCTCGCCGTCCCGCGCCAGAAGGTCGATCGGCTCCTGATCCCAAAATGCCCGCAGCGAGCCTGTCAGCTTCTCTTTCGCGATCGCTTGAAGCGCGCGGTTCAAAGAAAATAAGATCGTGCGACCGCAAAAATAAACATCGGCCGCGCCCGACTCCTTTGGAGGATCGACCTCTGTGGCCGCAGCGGAGGCGCTGGGTTTGGCCCAGTCCGGGGCTGGTTGCGTCGGGCGCCACCAGTCTTCAGGCTTGGCAGCAGACTCTTGGGCGCCAGGTTCCTCGCCCTCTGGAACAGGCTTGTCGCTGGCTTCATCTGGCTTCTCGCCATTCGAAGGTTCGGCTTCAGATTCTGTTGACTGCGGTTCGCCAGATGATTGCGGCATAATTGTAACAAACCCGATGTGAGGGTTTGTTCAAGAAGCCAATCATCGCAACGGCGATCTGTCGCCACCGATTGCGAAACGGCGTGCCAGCTCGCGTCGGCTAATTTTTCCGCGCTCATTCACCGGAACTGCATCCACGATAAAAACCCGCTTGGGCGCCTGCCACGTGCTCAGTTTGCGTCTGCAAAATTCCAATAGCTCGGCCTCGCTTATCCCGGGCGCTGCGACAACGCATGCTGCCACTTCTTCATTGCGCAGCGCTCCGGCAGCTGCCGGACTCCCAAACACAATCGCCTGACGCACACCGCTAAAGCGCAGCAGCTGTGCTTCCACTTCTGCCGGATTCACCTTTTTCCCGGCGACATTTATCATATCCGAGGTCCGGCCAACGATCCGGAGTCCGTTCGCCGTTTTATTCAACAGATCGTCGGGGACAAAAAGTCCGCCGCCAAGCTTGGCTTGGTCCGATTCGGGAAAATAACCATCGCCTACGGCGGGGCTTCGCACGCGGATCTGGCTCGCGGACGCTTCTGGATCGACCATCTCAATATCGACGCAATTCATCGGTTGACCGACAAAGCCTTCATCCTCATTTGTTGCGTCGCGATCGTAACAAATCCCGCCGCATTCCGACGCGCCGTAAAAGGAATGGATCGGCAGCTTGAATTTTTGCCAAAACTGACGCACTACGCCGATCGCCAGCGGCGCGCCAGCGGAAATGCAAAGCCGAAGATTGCGTAGCACGGGGACATTTTCCATTTGGCAGAATGCCTGGTAGAAGACCGGCATTCCGGGAAAAACCGTCGCGTTACTAAGGGCGAGATCGACAAGCACGGCCCGCGGCATCCGGTCCTGGCTCAACACCATCGGCACGCCACGCGCGATCAGAGGTGTGAGTAAATTGCTGAATCCGTACGAATGCGAAATTGCAATGACCCCGAAATTCAGATCGACATCGCTAATTCCCATAGTGTCGCAGATCTGATTGCAATCGGCGAGGAGTTGCTCGCTGCGAAATCGGATCGCGCGCGGCGCAGCAGTCGTGCCCGACGTTAGCTTGAGAAGCGATGGCGGATGCTCGCCCCAATCTGCTGTAGCGTCGGCCGTTCTCAACCGAAATAGCCCGGGGGAGTTTCCGCTGGTGACAACGGACACTACAGCCCTGGCGCGACAGACGTCTAGCGCTGCGTCGCGCTGTTGATCGCTAATCGATTGTTCCAGAGGGAGAACAACTAGTCGCCCGCGCAAACAAGCGATCAAAATCGACGGCCAATCTTCGTGGTTTCCGATTTGGATTGCGATAACGCTTCCGGCGTTAAACATTTCCATCTTCGTCTCGAAATCGCGCGCGCGTTCTTCGATCTCTGAAAACTTTCGCACGACTTCGCCCCGCGTGTTGAAAATCGCGGGTAAATCTTTCGCGCGAGCGACGGTGCGCCGCCAGGCGGCAAGCAATGGGTCGCTCGATTTCATCCCTTGCGCGAGCCGCTTCGCGCGATTACATTTCGCGCTCCTTTTTGAAGATGAAAGCAGACATTCATCCAGAGTATTATCAGACTGATATTGTGTGCGCGTGCGGCGCGGTGTATCACACCCGCTCGACGCGTCGCGATATTAAAATCGGTATTTGTGCCGCTTGTCATCCATTTTTCACCGGCGAGCAGAAATTCGTCGATACGGCCGGGCGCGTCGAAAAATTCACCCGCCGCTACGGCAGCACCAAAGCCACGCGGGCTCAGACGAAAGCTTAGCTGAGCTGTAGCCGCCTCGCTTTGACGAGGCGCCATCCCACGCGATGCGGCGCTTCGGGATAGGAACGACTTATGGATCTTAATTCCCTTATTGAACGCAGACGCGAACGCTTCGCCGAACTCGAACGCGAAGTCGCTGATCCGCGTCTCTTTGATAATCGCAAGCGCGCCGGCGAAATCATGCGCGAACATGCGAGCATCAAGGGCCTGCTCGAACGCTGGAACGAGCTGGAAGCGGCGCGACGTCAGTTGGACGACAACCGTGAGCTCACTACTTCGCGTGATGTCGAGATTGCGGCGATGGCTGACGACGAAATCCCCGATTTGGAAAAGCGAGTTGCCGATCTTGAGCGTGAAATTCAAATCGGCCTGCTTCCATCCGATGAGAACGAAAATCGAGATGCGATCGTGGAAATCCGCGCCGGCACAGGCGGGAGCGAAGCTGCGATTTTCGCCGCAGATCTCTACCGGATGTACGTTCGTTACGCGGAATCAGCCGGATTAAAGACCGAGGACCTGGAATCGAGTTCATCGGAGCTTGGCGGACTAAAGGAAGTAATTTTTCGTGTGTCCGGCGAGTCGGTTTTTCGAAAACTGCGTTACGAAAGCGGCGTTCACCGCGTGCAACGTGTTCCGGCGACGGAAGCGCAAGGTCGGATTCATACATCGACTGCAACCGTCGCGGTGTTGCAGCTCAAGAACAAGGAGAAAGCGATGTCGATCTTGCGGGCGCGCTTGCTGGAGCGAAAGCAGCGCGAGGAAGCGGAAAAATACAGCGCGCAGCGCCGCGGTCAGATTGGCACCGGCGGCCGCGAAGAAAAAATTCGCACCTACAATTTCCCACAGAACCGCGTGACCGACCACCGCATTGGCTTGACGCTGTATAATTTGGACCGGGTAATGGACGGCGATCTCGGCCAATTGATCCAAACGCTGCAAGCCACAGACGTCGCCGAACGGCTGAAAGAACCGGCGGTAGTGTGAGCAGTCTGCTTCTGTCATTTCGACCGAAGTGGAGAAATCTCTTACTGTTTTCCGTTAATCGCAGCTCGATCAGATGACAGTGAGAGATTCCTCGACCCATTCGACTTCGCTCAGGGCAAGGCTTTCGCTCGGAATGACAAAGGAACGCCATGACCGTCCTTGAAGTGTTGCAATCGACGGCTGCGTATTTCAAAAAACGAGGAATCGAGAATCCGCGATTGAATGCGGAGCATCTGCTCGCTAATGCGCTTGGCCGCACGCGCATGGAACTTTATCTGGAGTTCGAGCGCACTCTTGACGAAACGGAACTCGCCCCATTGCGCGATCTTGTCCGACGCCGGGGCGAAGGCGAGCCGCTTCAGCATTTGCTCGGCACTGTGGAATTTTGCGGCCACGTTTTCCTTTGCGACAACCGCGCACTCGTTCCGCGGCCCGAAACGGAGCAGCTGGTGGAAATCGTCGAATCGAAAATCGAAAATCGAAAATCGACAATTCTGGATGTTGGCACCGGCAGCGGCGTGATCGCGCTCAGTCTGGCGAAAAAATTCCCCGAGGCGCATATTTTCGCCGTCGATGTCTCGGAAGATGCGCTGGCACTGGCGGGAGAAAACGCCATCCGGCTCGGCTTAAGCGGACGCGTGCAATTTAGAAAAGGCGATCTTCTTGAAAATTTGGATGAAAGATTCGACCTGATCGTTGGGAATCTTCCTTATATCGCAACGCGAGATCGACACGCGCTTTCACGTGAAGTCTTACACGATCCGGGGGTCGCGCTTTTCGCCGGCCCGCGCGGTGACGAATTGGTGGGCGAATTAATTGACCAGTCCCGCACGCGACTTCGCCCGGGCGGAATGCTGGCTCTGGAAATTGGGCTCGGCCAGAGCGAAGCGCTTCTTTCGGCCTTGGCGGAAAAAAATTACCGCGACATTTGTTCAAAAAACGATTATTCAGGTGTGACACGGTTCCTTTTTGCCAGGTATGGATAAGATCCTCATTCACGGTGGCCGCCCGCTCTCCGGGTCGATCAAGGTCAGCGGCTCGAAGAATTCTTCGCTGCCGATCCTGGCTGCGACGTTGCTTACGCCGGAGCCTTGTGTGGTTCAGGGGGTGCCCGACCTGAGCGACACGCATTACATGTTGCAGATTCTAACCCATCTCGGCGCGCAAGTGGAACGCGCCAGTGGCACGGTCACCGTCGCGGCGGAGAATATCCAATCCGTGGCGCCTTACGAGGTCGTGCGCAAAATGCGCGCCTCCGTGTGCGTGCTTGGCCCGCTGTTGGGGCGCTGCAAAGAGGCGACGGTCTCTTTGCCGGGTGGTTGCGTCATTGGCGATCGACCGATTGATCTGCATCTGACAGGTTTCGAAGCGCTTGGGGCGGCGGTGCGCGTGGAGGGTGGCAACGTGAAAGTTTTTGCACCGAAGCTGACCGGTGCCGTAATCAATCTGCGGGGCAAATTCGGTCCGACCGTCCTCGGCACCGATAACGTCATGATGGCCGCCGTGCTCGCCGAGGGCGTGACCGTAATCGAAGGGGCGGCACAAGAACCCGAAGTCGTGGATCTTGCCAATTTTTTAAACAAGATGGGCGCGAAGATCGAAGGCGCCGGAACGCGCCGGATCATCATTGAAGGGGTGGCGGCGCTGCACGGAGTGGAACATGCTGTTATCCCTGACCGAATTGAAGCGGGGACATTTCTGGTGGCTGGGGCGATTTGCGGCAAAGAAGTTACCGTTAAGCGGGTCGAGCCGGAGCATGTTCGCTCGATCACGGACGTACTGGGGAGTTGCGGTTTTCCAATCAACATCGCAGACCACGCGATTTCGATCTTGCCGAACGGCGAAGCCAAGGCGTTGGAGTTAATCACCGAACCATATCCGGGCTTTCCCACCGACATGCAGGCACAGATGTGTGCACTACTCTCTACAAGCGAGGGTATCAGCGTCGTGACGGACAATATTTTTCCCCAACGCTACATGCACGTCGCGGAGCTAAAACGCATGGGAGCGCAAATGCAGATGGAAGGCGGAACTGCGGTGATCCAAGGGGTCGATCGTCTTTTTGGCGCGCAGGTTATGGCGAGCGATCTGCGCGCGTCCGCCGCCCTGGTGCTTGCGGGATTGAAGGCGGACGGAATTACCGAGGTGAGTCGCGTGTATCACATCGATCGGGGCTACGAGCGGCTCGATGAAAAACTGAGCGAACTTGGCGCCCACATCGAGCGCGTAAAAGAAGCCTGACCGAATTCTTTTTTTCTTGCTCTTCTGTCAGCAAGGGGGCAGTCGTTGTTTCACGCAAGCGAAAGGTTAATTATGGATCAACCACCGCCGCCGCCGCCGTCACCAGCTCCGGCTACTTCATCCGATGTACGAACTTGGTGCGTTCTTTGCCACGCCAGCGCATTGCTCGGCTTGTTTTTTCATTTCTTGGGTCATCTTCTCGGCCCGCTCATCGTTTGGCTATTGAAACGCCGCGACTCACCCGAGATTGACGCGTACGGAAAAGAATCTCTCAATTTCCAACTCTCCATGCTGATTTACGACGCGATTGCGGGGATTCTCTGCATTGTGCTAATAGGTATTCCGATTCTGATCGCCCTCTGGGTGCTGAACACCGTGCTTGTCATCATCGCCTCGGTCAAAGCCAGCGAAGGGAAGTTCTATCGCTACCCGTTTACGATCCGGCTGATCAATTAGGACCTGTAGACGTCGACCTCTGGGCGACGCGGCGCTTATGTGAATGGCATGCGCGTGTCGCGTTTCGCAGAGCGAAACGTCTACAGCAGCGCTCGCAATGTCTTAAGGTTCTCCACGTCTTCGCGTAAATCTTTGCTTTTCGGCGTTTCCAGCACTTTGGGAATTTTGCGAAAACGCCGATTGCGCATGATGAAGCGGAAAGCAGCCAGACCGATTTTGCCCTTGCCGATGTGCTCATGTCGATCCACCCGCGAGCCGCGCGCGGTTTTGGAATCGTTGAGATGAATCGCAACGAGACGGTCGAGACCGATTATTCGATGAAATTGGGCGAAGATCTTTCGCACGGCTGATTCGCTGCCGATATCGTAACCCGCCGCGAAGACATGCGCGGTGTCGAGGCAAATACACAATCGCTCCGGCTCGCGAACGCGGCTGATAATGTAGGCGAGGTGCTCGAATTTGCTTCCCAGGCACGATCCCTGGCCGGCGGTCGTTTCCAGCGCGATCCTCGTCTTTATTTTCGGAATTCCAGAAAGCACGCGATCGATCGATTCGATAATTCTCTCGAGCCCGGCTTCTTCGCCTGTGCCGAGATGCGCGCCCGGATGCAACACCAGAAAGGGCAGTTTGAGTTGATCGGCGCGAATCAATTCTTCAGCAAGAGCGCGCAGCGAATTCGCATGAAACTGCGGATTGGTGGCGGCGAGATTGATCAGATAATTCGAGTGCGCAAAGACCGACAGTAACTCGCGGCGCTGGGTGTGCTTGAGAAACGCGCCAATCTCCGGGCGAGTCAGCGGTCGGGCAAACCACTGCATGTTGTTTTTGACGAAGATTTGCATGGCGGTGCACCCGATGGAACAGGCGCGCTCAATAGCCGTGTGCACGCCGCCGCCGATCGACATATGCGCGCCCAAAAGAATTTTCGATTGCCGATTTTCGATTTGCGATTTGGGCTCGGGTGACGGTATTCGTTTCAATCGAAAATCTAAAATCTCTTCGGGTGCCAGTCCGGTTTCTTCAGACTCCCTTCACCAGTGTATTCAAAAAGCTTGTACACAGGCGTGAGCAGCATGCCGGGGCCCTTCATGTTTAATCGCAAATTAAAATCGAGTTTGTCGTCGAGGAAATGAATGTCGCCGTTGCCGAGCATGCTGAAGAGGGTACCCGCGGCCTCGAAATTCTCGGTATGGATAATTCCCTCATCGGTCTTAAAGTCCGCACTCGCCTTGTGCGCGATGCTGTAGCCGCTACCAGGGACAATATGGTTAAGGATTCCTGAGAGCGGCCCGAAAATTGGAATCGCGAAAACGTCACCATTGGTCACTTCCACCTTTCCGCGGCCACGCATGGCGCGCAGATCGTTCCCCAGGCCGGTGAAATCATACGTGCCGCTCAACTGCCCGTGCGCTGTCTTGTAATTGTAGTACAAATCGGTCAGCTCCGGGAAATTGATTCCGTCCACGGAGACATTCGCTCGATAATGGGGATCGCTTTTCGCCAGTGAGATGTCGGCACTTCCACGCAGCGTGCCGGAAAGAAGGCCGCCGCGAAGATCGGTAATTTCCAAACGATCGTTGGTGAAGCGCAATCGTCCGGTGACTCGGTCGAATGGCAGCGTCTTCCCAAGAAAGACGTAATCCATTCCGTTGGTGCCATCGACCGTGATCTCCAGCCGCGTGTTTTTGCCACCGCGAAATTGGTACAAGCCAGTAGCCGTGACGACGGGCGGGCGCCGAAATTTGTAAGGCACAACTGTTTTCCAAACCTTTGGGTCGATCCAAAGGATCGCTTCGGCAGGATGCAACGAGCTTTTAATATTTGAGATGCGGACCTCGTGTTTTTTAAAATCATAGGTGAAGCTGCCGGAGCCGGTTCCTTCATCGCGCATCACACGAAAATCTTCGCAAGTGATGGCGCCATCGGCGAAATGGATTTTGGTGCTCCCGCTGTTCATCCATGCGCCGCGGAACCGGGTCCGGTCCAAAGCAATGGTTCCATCGCCTCGCCAATTCTGCGGGTTACGATCCTCACCCCGGATCGCGAGATGGATTGTGGGCGAACGTTGCCATTCCCATTCCCGGAGAAATTCATCCAGCTCGGGAGAGGCTAGTGTGCGAATCGCGCTTGGGGCGATTGTGCTCTCGAGGTTTAGACGAAAGTCGTTCGGCGCATCGAAGAGATCGGCCCTGAGCTGGCCGCTTTGATGCCGCAGGCGCAAGTCCCAAAGCAACGTGCGCTCGCCGTCCCAGGAGAAATCAGCCGCGAGATCGGAGAACGGCATCCTCTTGTAAGTGAACTGGCCAAAAGCAGCGTGACCGATGATTTTAGGTCGAAATCGATCTGACCCGAAATTCATCGAGCCAGAGATTTCGAGGAGAGGCGGCGAGTGAAACGTCATGTCGGCAAGGGAGGCGCCAAGACCAAAAGCATCGAGAAAAGCCTTTAAATCCAGGCTGCTGCGCACTTGAAAATTCGCGGTGCTGCTCTCCAGGTTCCAATCGGCGCGTCCGTCAAAACCGCCCACGCCGTCACTCCATTCGCAATGGGTGACATTCAAGTGCTGGTCATTCCATTCGACGGCAGCGGACAAGTCTCTCATTTCGTAGTTGCCCCGTTTCAATCGATCGCCGCGCAGCGTCGCCTCTACGCGCGCCTTCTCGATTTCTGCGACGTCTCCGCTGAATTTTAACTGCAGCGAGGGAAGCGTGGCTGGGAAGCTGAACTTTTGCAGTTCATTCACCACGCGCTGCGCAATCAACAATCGCCTTTGCCATTCTTCTGCTGAAACCGGCGGCGATGGCTGATAATTCTCGCGCTTGATTAATTGTCCAGTCGCAGAAATCCGAATTCCGCAAAAGATTGCCTCGGCTTGACTGACATAAATTTGTTCCGGCGGAAAAAAGACGTGGGCGCGGAAATTATTAAGTTGCGCTTTGTCGGTTTTTCCATCGGCGGTCTTGAGTGGAAGAGTGATTTGCGAATCGCGTACATCTAGCGCGTTGAGAAATGGCTCATGATGGATGAGCGCAGCGTAATTGATATCAAGCGAGACTTCGCTAATCAGGGCCAGCGTGTTTTCGCGATTCTTATAATCGAAGATGCGCACATTCCGCGCGATCAGGCCGCGGAAAGGATCCAGGGTTAACCGACCGACGGAAGCCTCGACGCCGCGCTTGTGGAGTTCCTCGACCACCCGATAGCGCCATTGCCGGCCGAAGCCTCTTTTTGCGAGATACCAGCCGCTGCCGAGAATCCCAAAAATTGCGGCGAGAATCGCCAGACGCATCATGCTCACAGCGATTCGGTGCGCCCAGGTCGGTTGTCGACCTTGTGCGGGAGGCCGAACCTGCGGGGCTTCGAGGACGGGCACCATAGTTTTTTGTTAAATCGTTGAAGCGTTGAAACGCTAAAGCGTTAAATTGGCCTATCGCTTTAACGGTTCAACGCTTCAACGTGTTTTCTATTTCCGATCTTCCAGCAGTTAACGCTTCCCTTAATTTGGTGAGCACTGTTTTCATTTCAATGGGCTGGTACTTCATCCGGCATGGCGCGTGGCGGCGTCATATGGCGTGCATGATCACAGCCGTGATCTCGTCGGCCTGTTTCCTGGTTTGCTACATCACTTATCACGTGCACATCGGCGAAAAATCGTCGGGATACACGGGATGGAT
>WNFR01007385.1_pt1 | contig 11166 bp, 11 predicted proteins | sample 5400221 | NCBI WGS metagenome assembly WNFR01 (sample SAMN13153357, study PRJNA577476) | soil metagenome | isolation source: 40 cm soil under Madrone tree | place: USA:California | collected 2016-06-14 | reverse complement strand
TTCTATCTTGATGTTCTCAACGGGGTGATGAGAGACAAGGAGATAGTTAAAGTCGACTGGAAAGAGATTTGGCAAACTGTCAGCCGAGTCACACCGGAAGAATGGGAAGAGCAGAAGCGAAGGCTACGAGAGAGTTATGAGCGTGTCATGGCAACCTTAATGAGTTTTGATGAATGGGATGGCGAGTACGAAATTGCCGGTGCGTTATCAGTCTTGTCTCACACTGCTTATCACTTGGGCGGTCTTCGACAAGCATTGAGTGCGATTAGAACCGTGAAGAAGACGTAGTAGATGACTGACAAGACTATTTTTAAGATTGCCGTGGGTGGCTTTCTCGTTATCACGTCCATTCTTGCCGTCACGCTTGTGTTGGCTGGGGTGTTGCAAATAACGTTAGGCAGTAACACCGGAGGCCATTTCGCGGTAGCAGGAGGCGTAAGTTTTAGATTTGTGCGTTGGGTGAGCGTCGGAATAGTGATCTCTATCATTCTGATATATCACTTTGCGAGCCGGCGGAGACTAAGGTAGTTCTCTCTGTCGAGCCGCTTCGTAAAGCAGGATTCCCGCAGCCACGGACACATTGAGACTCTCCACCCGCCCATGCATGGGAACACTGACGGTTTGCCGGACCGCGCTGAGTTCATCGGCGGATAATCCGGCTGATTCCGGACCAAGTATCAAAGCACAGCGCTGGTCCCAATTAACGTCGGTGTAACTGACGGTGGCCCGGGCGTCCGCACCGATAGTAAAAAGCTCTCTCCTATGGCACCACTCGATAGCTTCGCCATAGGGCGCTCCATTCCAGATGGGTATACGAAACGCTGAGCCCATCGCACCGCGTAAAGCTTTGGGAGAAAAAGGATCAGCAGTGTTCTTCGTCGCGATCGCGCCTGTTGCACCAGCGGCTTCTGCAGTCCGAAGGATCGCCCCCACGTTCACCGGATTGTTTATTTCGTGCATGACAAGGAGAAGCGGAGTCTCGTTCATCGCTTCAGCTAGGCGTGTCTCGCTCGTGTCAGGCCGCTGGCCTATTACGACAATTCCTTGAGGCGTCTTCGTATAGGAAATAGACTCGAGTAACTTCTCACTAACAGACGCCACGCGATCACATATTCGAGACAGCTCTGCGATAACACTCGCCGCTCTTTCCTTGCGCGCAATCTCTTCAGAGAAGATCACAGCCGCAAGCGAAAGATCTGAATGCAACGCCTCTTCGCAAAGTCGCAAGCCCTCGATAAAGATCAACTCATCAACTTTGCCGTCGCGGACTGAGCGAGCCTGGCGGAGCAGGGAATTCTCTCGGCTGGTAATAATCATCTATCCCTTTAGATCCACTTCGGCCCAAATCGGCCAGTGGTCCGAAACATTCAACGGCCGTGCCACCCCCCAACGAGCAATTTTTAGATCGCGCACGAAAATCCAGTCGGCGTGCAATCGAATGCCGGCGCCGCGCCAAGTCGGCGTGCCGGTGACAAATGGGGTCTTGTAACCGCGTTCTTCGAGAAAACGGCGTGTCTCGAGCGATTTCTGTTTAGACAGGGTATTGAAGTCACCGACTATTATTATCGGGTCCCTTCCAGCAGCAGCCTGCTCTGCGATCGCCTGGAGTTGTTCCAATTGGCCGTTTGCGGCAGCGTGTGGATCCACGTGTACATTATAAATGCGGATCCGCCGCCCACCGCGCACGACAGTAGCCGCCATTGCCAAACGCGGTCGCCACGGGCACTCGTGCCACGGGAGATCGATTCGTGTTACCTCTTCGAGCGGGAGGTGGCTCAAGAGTGCGATGCCTGTGTCACCGGTATCGTGGAGTTCGATTGGCTCTTCAAAGTCGAGCCACCATTGGCGCGGTTGCGGTCTGATACCGCGCGGAATTCCCGCAGGGGCGTGCGCCCAGTTCATATTAAGTTCAGTGGCCAATGCGCGGGCGACGTGATGTCCGCCGGCGCGAGCTGTTTTCTTGTCAGCCTCCTGCAGGGCCAAAACATCGACGTGCGGTAACAGTGCGCCGGACGAAAATGCTTCTGCGGCAAGATGAATGCGTTTAGCAACAGCTTCGGAACGACCGCGTGAACTCCTCAACCCGGCCTTGCGCAGTAATCCGCCAGAGATCAGAAAAGGGCCGGCAGCATAACGGATGTTGTATGATGCTACCACCAGCTTCGAGCTTTGAGTGTCTCGGTTTTCCTTAGGAGATGCGGCGCCAACTTCAAGCTTCTCAGAGTCAGATAGTGGGGGAATCGCAGTCACCATTGAATGAATATATTCATACCAAAGGGTCAAGAATACAAATAGTGGCCCAGCAAGATGAATCGGGAAATGATTCCATTCACACTCTGGCAACGGTCAATGAAGAACTTCAACAGAAAGTAGTGAAGTATGAGTCGAACCGTAGTAGCAGTTGTTGATGACATGTTCTTTGCTTCAAAGATTCGCGCCGCAGCGGAAGCCTTGGCAGTCGAAGTCGCCTTTCCCCGCAACAGGGAATTATTGCTGGCAAAGGTTACTGAGAAAAGACCGGATCTGATTGTTGTAGATTTGCACAATCAAAAGGTTGATGTGCTCGAGTTGGTTCGTCAGTTGAAGTCAATGGAAGAGTTTGCAGGCGTACCGTTGTTGGGGTTCTTTTCTCATGTGCAGACAGACTTGCAGCGGGCGGCGCTTGCCGCAGGTTACGATCAGGTGATACCCCGGTCGTTATTTTCCAGAGACCTGGCTCACATTCTAACAGGCGAGTAGGCAGAGGCTAACTCACGGGCGCGGGCACAATGACTTCATGGATCGCGCGCACTTCGCTGACCAATTGTTCATATTGCTCGGGAGTCAGGGCTTGGGCCCCATCGGAAAGCGCATGATCGGGTTGGTCATGAACTTCAACGATCAAGCCATCAGCGCCAACGGCCACACCCGCACGAGCCAGAGGCGTCACCATATAGTTCTTGCCAGTTCCATGAGAAGGATCAACGAGCACGGGAAGGTGCGAAATACGGCGGACCGCTGGGATCGCCGCCAGGTCCATCGTGTTTCTTGTGTGTTGAGCAAAGGTTCGAATACCGCGTTCGCAAAGAACGACCTGGTAATTGCCCTCTGACATGATGTACTCTGCGGCGAGTAGCCACTCGTCGAGTGTAGCGGAAAGCCCGCGCTTCAACAGTATCGGCAGAGGCGACTTGCCAGCCCGTCGCAACAACGAAAAGTTCTGCATGTTGCGAGCACCTATTTGAATCATATCGCCATATCGCTCGACCAGGTCGACGCCGGCTTCGTCTAAAGCCTCAGTTACGATCTTCAAACCATAGATGTCGCGCACCTCCGCCAGTATCTTCAGGCCTTCCTCGCCGAGCCCCTGAAAAGCATATGGCGACGTGCGCGGTTTGTAAGCGCCGCCCCGAAAGAAGCGCGCGCCACTACGACGTACAGTTTCGGCGATTGCAAATGCCTGGGCCCTGCTTTCAATGGCGCAAGGTCCGGCGATAATGGCAAGGTCCTCACCTCCAATGGTGGCGTCACCTACGCGAACGATTGTTTTCTCCGGGCGAAGATCCAACGTAATCAATTTGTATGGTTTACTAACCCGGATTGCTTCGGCGACCCCTGCAAGGTTTTCGAAGTGCGAAGGGTCGACCGCGCCCTGGTTTCCAGTAATACCAATGGCAGTGCGCGTCGCGCCCGGCATCGAATGTGGTTTGAATCCCAAGTCTTCAATGACCCGCAAGACAGCTTGAACCTCGCTGTCCGTCGCGTCGGATTTCATTACGATTAGCATGATAGTTTTATACCCTCAGCGCTCAGCAAAAGTACAGTAACGTGACTACATTCTCTCCGGAACGTTGATTCCCAGTGTGCTCAGCGCGGCGGTCAATCGATTTCTCGTGATATCTGCGGCTGCGATCAGTACTGCTCTTCTTGTCGTATCTTCCTCAGTGATAATTCGATGCCGGTGATAGAAGTTATTGAAAGCTTTAGCGAGATTGAAGGTGTACTTCGCAAGATTGGCCGGCTCGGCGGAAACCCCGCATTGCGCAATCACTTCATCCAGCCGTTCAGCCAGCATAACCAGCGACCAGATTTCAGTTCCGGAGTCCCCAGATAAAGCCTCATTTACTTTCGCTCGCAGGTCATTATCCGTCGATGTCGTAGCGACTAACTGGACGGCCTCTTGTCGCGCTTCGTTGGTCAGCTTGCGGAAGATGGAGTTTGCCCGGACGGCTGCATACTGGCAATATGGTCCTGTTTCACCCTCGAAAGAGAGTGCCTCGCCGAAATCAAAAGCTATTACTGAGTTGCGAGTAAACTTCAACAAAAAATAGCGAAGTGCACCTATCGCTATCTCGTGGGCAGTGGCTCCTTTCTCCGCGGCGGAAAGTTCGGAGTGTCTGGAATCGACTTCGCGCAATGCATCTGATTCAAGACGGTTGATGAGATCGTCAGCTTTTACGCCGAGACCTTTTCTCCCGCTCATCTCGATGAATGGTCGTCGAGAATCTTCCGGGCTTAACTCTATTCCCAGTTCCTCGCAGGCCGCTGGAGACAGCGCGACCATTTCGTAGCCGAAGTGGACGCTTGCTTCCTCACCAATTTCAGGAACCACGGCAGCGACCCCGCGTGCCACAATTTCCTGTGGATAAGATTGGCGTGAGTCGATCACGTTATAGACAGTAACGCCGCCGCCAAACTGCGGTCGTGCCACTGCCGCCTTCTTTTCTGCATCGGGATCGGTCGTCGTTACCCACAGCGGCTGCCCATCGGCATAGTTGCGAAACAGCTGGTAGTGAAAATCGAGCCCAAGTTTGCCAAGCTTCCAGAGTTGATAGGCAATATCCTTTCCTGTGTAAGTCACAGTGCCATTCGAACGCACTATAATCTTGTCCGACTCGTGCTCGTCAGTACCGGTATGGGACTCAAATGGCATGACCCAGCAGCCCGCATGTCGTCCCTCACTTTCGAATTTGATAACGCCCGAGCTCTTCATTAACTCAAAGGCGCGTTCCCAGAAATGGAGGTGCAGAATGTCTGACTCCCTTGCAAGCAGGTCGTAACGAATCCCCAGACGTTCCATTGTGTCCACAATGCATTCGACATTCCTGGTTGCCACGTAATCAGCCAATTCCGCCGTCGAATTGTTACCTTCCTCCAGCGCATGCAGGACCTCATTGCGGAGTTTGATTCTTTCTGGATTCAGTTCACCGGTTGGGTGCCCGTCGCGATAGAACAGCCCAACCTTCGTGTAGAGGTCCCAGCAGTAATAATCAAATGGGCGCTCCGGAGGCAAAGATGCGTCGAGAGCCTTAATCTCATCGAGTTTCATCTTCTCGATGTGCATGAAGCCGACAACGACGTCGGCAACCTGAACGCCCGTATTGTCAATATAGTTTTGCACCTCCACGCGCTCACCCGCGGCTTTGAGGATGCGCACAAAGGTGTCGCCCAGCACAGCATTGCGCACATGCCCGATGTGGGCGGCCTTGTTCGGATTGATGCTCGTGTGTTCCACCATCTTTTTGGGCTTGTCGCTGTTGTCTGCGGCTGAGGTCGGGGAAGGCGGTGAGGCAAACAGACCAAGAAGTTTGGCGCGGTCGAAGAAGACATTGATATAGCCAGCTCCCGCAATTTCAACCCGCGAGACTTCTTCGACACCTTCGAGCACGCTCTTGAGTTGTTCGGCGATGGCGCGGGGCGCCAACTTAACTCCCGTGCCCTGCTTGATTAGTTTGGCCAGTTCAAATGAAACAGGAAAAGCGAGATCTCCCAGCTCCGCCCGAGGCGGGGCTTCGGCATTTATCTGATCGAGCTCTACGCCATAGAGTTCGAGCGCGGCCACTCGGATCCTTTGTCGCAATCGGTGTTGGAGGTCGGTTAGTGTCATCGCTCTAAGATCAAATGGGCAGATTGGCCGCTATGCAAAAGCGCTGAGTATAACGTAGCCGCCCGGTTACGGCGAGCAATGACCGGTGACTCCGAATGTCTTGAAGACAATTTGCGCGAACTTGTGCTATAAATTAAATCCTTCCCCTATTTGAAGCCAACCCCCGATAAGAAAAACGCCAAAGAAGTGTGCCGGGAGGCTTGCCTGATCGTGAGTTTTGTTTCTGGTTCGACCGTTTTGTTGGTAGATGATTCAGATGACATACGTCTGATGCTAAAACAGATGTTGCTCATGAATAACTACCGTGTAATAGAGGCGTCAAACGGGCAAGAAGCGATTGAGATAGTGAATGAACGCTGTCCTGACCTGATTCTTGTCGACTTGAATATGCCACGCTTGGATGGCCTCAGCCTTGTAGAGAAGGTTCGTGCGCTCAAAGGAAAGTGTGAAGGTGTTCCGATTATTGCTATGACTGCCTTCCACACCTACGGGATGAAGGAGGCTGCCATCCAAACGGGGTGTAACGAATACATTACTAAGCCGATTGAAATGGAGAGACTCGAAAAACTCCTGAGCGGCTATTTGCAATACGTGGTTGTCCGTCAGAATTCAGCTAGCTGACGACTTGCATCCCGCGAGGGTTCTCGTCGTTACCCATCAATCACCCCCACCGCTTCCTTGAGGTCGGCCCGCTCTGCTACCATCGAGCGGCCGCAATGCAAAACATCGCAGAGCCAATAGTTTCAGCCGAACTGCGCCGGCGCTTTGTCAGTTCGACTCGCGTTTTCGTGTTGACCGGAGCCGGCGTTTCGGCTGAATCAGGAGTACCGACGTTTCGTGGTGGCGGTGACTCCATGGTCTGGAAAGGTCTGCCTTTTGAGGTGCTTTCTTCAACAGAGATGCTGCAACGCGATCTGGCCGCCGTTTGGGAATGGTTTGACTACAGGCGAAACCTGCTAGGAATTCTTGAACCGAATCCGGCACACCAGGAGCTTGCGCGCTGGCAGCATCGATTTCCAGAGTTCACTCTCGTCACGCAAAACATAGATGGCCTGCACCAGAAAGCAGGCTCGCAACGCGTCATCGAACTCCACGGGAATATCTGGCGTGCACGTTGTATAAGCTGCCACTGGTGTCATGAGATTTCGGTCGACGCCGATCGACCTGAAGCCTGCCTGCAATGCGGCGACCGGTTGCGTCCTGATGTGGTTTTGTTTGGGGAACTCTTGCCACGTGGTGGGCTCGAACGGGCTGCTGAAAAGGCTGCGCAGTGCCAGCTCTGCTTTGTGGTGGGAACTTCGGCGCTGGTTTATCCGGCCGCCGGATTGCCAGAAATTGCGAAGGCGGCCGGGGCCTTCGTTTGTGAGGTGAATCCAGAACGAACTCCGCTTTCCGATCTTTGTGATGAAGTGCTGACGGGAAAGGCAGGCGAAGTATTGCCGCTGATTGGAATTTAGAACGAACACCATTAGCACTCTAGCGCAGTGGGGGGTTGAATGTGACGAATATGACTGTCCTTTTTCAACTATGAAGATTCTTTATTTCGACTGTTTTGCCGGTGCGAGTGGGGACATGATACTCGGAGCCATGGTAGCTGCGGGAGTGGATCCGCTCGTACTGCGCGAACAACTATCCCGTCTCGGCGTACACGGCTTCAGCATTGAATTTGAAACGGTCGATCGCTCCGGATTAAGCGCGACTTACGCTCGTGTACAAACCGCGACGGAACATAATCACCGTCATCTTGCCGGCATCCTGAAAATTATCCACGACTCGGACTTGTCCGAAGGCGTGAAGCAACGGGCTGCAAAAATATTCACTCGTCTCGCAGAAGCCGAAGCTCGCGTCCACAATCAGCCCATTGAACATGTTCACTTCCACGAGGTAGGGGCGCTGGATGCGATCGTTGATGTCGTTGGTGCATCAATCTGCTTTGAACTGCTTAATATCGACCGCTTTGTTAGTTCGGCGCTACATGTCGGCAGCGGTACAGTGGAGATGTCGCATGGGCGGTTTCCCGTCCCTCCTCCTGCTGTGACCGAGCTTCTAAAAGGCGTGCCGTTCTATTCGACGGAGATCATAGGTGAGTTGTTGACACCTACCGGGGCGGCAATCATCACTACGGTTTGCGACGAGTATGGAGCGATACCAAAGATGACAATCTCGCAAGCTGGATACGGTGCGGGCACCCGCGAGTATGACAAGTTTCCCAACGTCTTGCGTGTGCTGTTGGGTGAGAGTGGGCCGGGAACCAGTATAGATGAACGACTGCTCATGATCGAGACAAATATTGACGACTTAACTCCACAGATTATCGGACATGTAATGGACCGCGTCTTTGAATTGGGCGCGCTCGATTGCTATTTCACGCCGGTACAGATGAAGAAGAACCGGCCTGGTGTATTGCTCTCAATACTTTGCAACGCCCGAGGCAAAGAACCGATCCTGGAGTTGCTTTTTAGGGAAACGACAACTTTGGGTGTGCGCAGTTATAAGGTGGAGCGCCGCGCACTGGAGCGCGACACGGTGAGCGTGGAAACCCGATATGGCCCAATAGATGTTAAAGTAGCCCACTTGAACGGACGGGTAGTTAACGAAATGCCTGAGTTTGAGCAATGTCGTTTGGCCGCGCGAAAGTTCGGCGTGCCGCTAAAAGTCGTCGAAGAAGCGGTTCGGTTTGCACTCGCATTACAGAACCGGGAGCGGTAGCGACCGCACTCAACATGGTAAAGGACTTCTATGAACTAACGAGGCGGGATTCGATGATGGATCGGACGCGACAGGCTTAGGCGTTGCGATACTTGTGATCGAGTATTACAGAACCGGGAGCGGTAGCGACTGCACTCAACTTGGCGAATGACTTCTATGAATTAGGATCTTATGGCAACAAAATTTTCAGAACAGAAACCGAGTGAGAAGGGACAGAAAGCCCTTCCGCCCGTCAACCGTGAACTGATTGCGCAGGGCGTGCGTTTGATTCTTGAAGGGATCGGCGAAGACCTCGAGCGTCCCGGTCTGCAAGAGACTCCTCAACGTGTGGCGGACATGTTTGCGGAATTGACTTCGGGCATGCGTGAAGATCCGCGCCAGCATGTTATTCCGCTGCCGGGAGATAAACATGACGAAATGGTGATAGTGAAAGACATTAGTATCGCTTCGATGTGCGAACATCATCTGGCGCCGTTTGTCGGCAAATGTCACATCGCCTACATTCCCAAACAGGGACGCATTCTTGGCATCTCAAAGCTGGCGCGTTTGGCGGAAACCTTTTCACGACGTTTGCAGCTGCAGGAACGCCTGACAACCGACATTGCCAACACACTCTTTGAGGGCCTCAAACCGATTGGCGTGATGGTAGTGATCGAAGCCGCGCACACATGTATGACCTTGCGAGGTGTCAGAAAGGCTGATGCGAAAACGGTAACGTCAGCAGTTCTGGGTGGCTTCCGCACTGATCCGCGTACGCGAGCTGAAGCTATGTCTCTGATTACAGGTAAAGATTGAGGATCAAAGTATGTCCCGAAGATTTCCCTCGGAATTAGGTATTGGTCTCATGATATTCATGGTCAGTGCTATTTCGATGAGGGTACTTTCCCAGCAGCCTAGGCCCGCGCGCACGGAGATCAATGAAGCCAGACTGCGGGCGCACATCAAGTTTCTTTCTGACGATTTGTTAGAGGGTCGGGGAACTGGCGCGCGCGGCGGCGAGATCGCGGCCAAATACATCGCGTCGGAGTTGGAGGCGCTTGGCTTGAAGGGCGCCGGCGACCACGGCAGCTTTTTTCAACCGGTCTCACTTGTGGGAGTTAAGGCCGATCCTAATACAAAACTAACGATCTCGGGCCAGGGAGGAAAGGAAAGTTTCAAATTCGCGGATGAGTTTGTCGCGTTTACTGGCGCGCAGACCGAAGATGTCGATGTGGACGCCGATCTTGTCTTTGTCGGCTATGGCATTGACGCTCCTGGATATCGTTGGAACGATTACAAAGGGAACGCTTCAGACTATCGCGGAAAAATACTAGTGATGCTGGTGAATGATCCACCGGCGACCAGCGAGGAGCCGAACCTGTTTGGCGGCAACACACTTACCTACTACGGCCGTTGGACTTACAAATATGAAGAGGCCGCACGTCGTGGCGCGGCTGGAGTGATATTGCTCCACACTGATCAATCCGCAGGCTATCCATGGAGCGTTGTCCGCACCTCAAACGGCTCGTGGCGTTTCGATATTGCTCGCACACAGAGCGATGCCACACCTTTCTTGCAGTTTCGTTCCTGGATGACAGACGAGGCTGCTCACAGATTGATGAAACTCGCTGGTCAGGATCTTGCCGCCTTAAGAACAGAAGCAGCCAGCCGCAACTTTCGGCCCGTGAAACTAGGCTTGAAAGGGAAGATCCATTTGAAGAGCGAGCTGAAGCGCGTGGCCGCCCCCAATGTCGTCGGGATTCTTGAAGGTCGCGATCCGAAACTGCGTAACGAGTACGTAGTCTATTCGGCACACTGGGACCACCTGGGAGTTGGGGCTCCTGACAAAGCCGGTGACACTATTTACAACGGAGCGGTCGATAACGCTTCCGGAGTTGCGTCCATTCTTGCGATTGCCGAAGCACTGTCAAAGCTCCCTGTTGCACAACGACCAAGAAGGTCAAGCCTGTTCCTCTTTCCCACAGCCGAAGAGCAGGGCCTACTTGGCGCGGAATGGTATGCAAAACATCCGCTCGTCCCCCTTGAGAAGACGGCTGCGGATGTGAATCTCGACTCAATGAACGTGCTCGGCACGACGCACGACTTTGTTCCGCTGGGTGCCGAACGTTCTACTCTGCAGGCGGTGGTAGAGGCTGTCGCTCGAGAGAGGGGCATGCGCGTTTCCCCAGACGCGCGTCCGGAACAGGGTTCCTTCTACCGTTCGGATCATTTTCCGTTTGCCAGAGTCGGAGTGCCTTCGATCAGTTTGAAAGAAGGAGACGACTTTGTCGGACGGCCTAAAGGTTGGGGAGCAGAGCAATTCAAAGCTTATAACACCGCGCACTATCATCAACCTTCTGATGAATACAGCGATTCCTGGGATTTTCAGGGCATGATCCAGGAAGCCGAAATAGCCCTGTCAATTGGGCGACGCATCGGTGATATGGACCAGCTGCCGCGATTCAAGGCCGGTGACGAGTTTGCGATAAGAAAGTAAATGGCGAATTGGTGGCTAGAATATGATCATGCTCTGTCGTCTGACACGTAACGGGTTGGGCTGCTGCCGTATCATGAGTCTTGGGCACGTTTGACCCGGTCGCTACCGCTCCTCG
>WNFR01015205.1_pt1 | contig 11167 bp, 15 predicted proteins | sample 5400221 | NCBI WGS metagenome assembly WNFR01 (sample SAMN13153357, study PRJNA577476) | soil metagenome | isolation source: 40 cm soil under Madrone tree | place: USA:California | collected 2016-06-14 | reverse complement strand
GGATTTGGAGGGACGTTCTCCAATCGTGGTTGGAAATGAGCCGCGCCGCCAATGGAGACATGGTCATTGGCGCCATTCCCATGCCGGCGGAAACGAGCGACACAGCCAGGCTGCGATGTGTGTCGAACCAGCCTGTCACGCAAGCCATCATGGGTGCAAAGATGGCCGCTGTCGCACCACCGACCACCAAGCCGAAGATCAGCTGAAACTCAATAAGCGATGTTGCCCGGCTCGCCAGCGCCAGAGCTGTTGCCAAGACACTGGATCCTATCAGCACTATCAGGCGCGGACCGAAGCGGTCTGACAGGTTTCCCCAGATGACGCTTCCCAATGCCATGGCGAGAAAACCGAAGGTCATGGCGCTGGATACGCCCGTAATGGACCATCCGGTATCCCGTGAGATGGGCCGCAGAAAAACAGGCAGTGAGAACATGGCGCCTATTGCGACGCAGCCCAGGAGGCCGCCGGCTGCAACCATCACCCAGCGATAGTAAGATCTGCTCATTTTGTGCTTCCCATCCAACCGTTTCAGCTAATTGTAACGACGAGCGGGAACGGCAATATTCGACACCGACAGGCATATTTTGCCGACACGCGAGTTGGATGGCGCGCGTTGTCAGTCAGCCACGGTGCCTCGCTGACCATTGCACAATTGCACATGGGTGTGATTCAGAATCTTGACCTTGGCATCGTCCAGGCCCATCGGCCGCAGGACCAGCGCGCGAAAGAATTCGTCTCGATCGAAGCGATTCTCACGCAAATCGAGCGAATCGCGATTGGCGACGCCGTGGACGAACGTAAGAGGCATCCCGTACCTCCGCTCATTTTCCGTTGACGGTTTGTGGCGGTGCTTCTTCAACAACGCACCGCCAAGGCTTCGACGGACAATCTAACCGAAGCGAACGGCCATTTCATCTCTCGCGCGTCGAGCGCCGGGCTTGTCGACACCGCACAATTATCGACAACCATTCCTGGCCACCATGCAATGTTGTGCTGCTGTCTAGCGCTCAAGCATCGACGTCGCGGAGAGCCATTTGAGACGACCCAACGAAGTAGCTGCTTACTTGATAACGGTCGGATGTAGTGGCGTGTAGCCTCCCTTAGCCACCGCCATTGCGCTTGTCATGGTGCGTCAGGTGGCGTCGATCCTGATATAGCGTCAACACGCCGAACATGATCCAGCCGCCGTGAAAGAGGACGCCGGCGGTCATCACAAGCGTACCGGGAATAGGTCCGATCGCTGCGCGCTGCCACAGTTCCGCCGTACTCGTCAGCGCAGTCGGGTGAATAGCCAGCTTGCCGTAATACGCAAGCGCTTGGATCGCAAAAATCCAAGCGTAATTGCGTCGCAACCGCCGCCCTACCGCGCTCACATAGCTAATCCGGTGCTGCGGATCGCTATAATCCTCGGCCATATCCTGAGCCCAGCCCGCATCGGTTGCGGGTGCATCGCCGCGCAGCATCGGCACATAGAAGTTCGTTTCAAGTGCGCGCGCCCGTAGCCTCCAAATATTGAAGTATCGGTAGCGACGCGCCTCAATCAGCAAGAAGAAGACCACCAGCAGTCCAACGAGCGCCAAAGGCAAGGGCGAGGCGTTCGCCGCGCTGAAGCTGGCCGAGAAAGCAATGCCCGTCGTGACGACAGCCCAGTTGGTGGTGTTGTCGAAGCGCACCCGCCACACGGTGCTGCGGTAAACCTCGCCGCGCCAAAGGTGGGCGAGCGCGCCGATTTCCGTCGAGTCGAATGGGCGACGTCGTGGTGCCTCACGCAGCTGATTCATGACACGGTCCCATCCATATGTCAGCCGGATCAAACCGTCAACGCTCGTCCTGGCGAGTGACTCCCCGATTATACCTTGCGACTGCACGGGGCGCGCATCCACCCAATTGAGCGGGCTGAGGCCGGCGCGAATTGCCCGAGTTGAATGGCCTGGGGGTAGGCATTCGCGACTGGAAAGTGCCGGGAAACGGCACGTTTTAGCCGCTGGTGTTTCATAGCTGGCAAACGGATTGTCAGTGTTGAGATGATTGCGTTTGGCACTACGTGGCTTGAAACGTCGAGGAGTAATTGATATCATGATATCAATTGGATAACGCAAGGAAATACTCCATGGCTCAGTTCGTTGTTCGCGACTTGGAAGAAGAGGTCAAGGCGCGCCTGAAGCGACGCGCTGAGCATCACGGCCGCAGTATGGAGGAGGAAATCCGGCACATCCTGCGGAATGCGGTCAAGGATTCAGGTCGACCGCTTGCTTCACTCGGCTCGCGCATTGCGGCGCGGTTTTCCGGAACTGGTTTGACATCTGATCTGCCGGAACTTCGCGGGCAAGCGCCGCGGTCAGCGGAATTCAAACCTTGATAATTCTCGACACCAACGTCCTTTCGGCGCTGATGCAAAAGAATCCGGTTCCGGTAGTAGTCGAATGGCTGGATCAGCAGCCGTCGGAGTCTGTATGGATAACGAACATTACACTCTTCGAAACGCGTCTCGGCCTAGCGCTGCTGCCGAGTGGTCGACGTCGGCAAGCACTCGAAACGGCATTCGCGCAACTGCTGGCTGAGGATTTGGAGGAACGAGTATTGGATTTCGATCGCTCAGCAGCTGAAGCTGCCGCGGGCCTCGCGGCCGAAAGACAACGCAATGGCCTAACCGCCGACATGCGCGACACGCAGATCGCCGGAATTGTAATCGCTCGCCGTGCGAAGCTGGCAACCCGAAACGTCAAACACTTTGCAGACCTAACTGCTGAGGTGGTGAATCCTTGGGAAGCTAAACGATAGGCAGCATTCGCCGCCTGCTGACGCACTGCCGACTCGAATTTGAAGCTGCCTGCCTTGCGTCTCACCAGACCAAGCGCCCAGTCCGCACAGCAACCCTAACACCGAGCGGCACGATCTATGCCCTTGACATCTGGCACTGGATGCGAAGAATCAGCGTCAGTGTTCATCGAGAGCTGCTGGTACGTTTCAGGTGACATGGCCGGCATCTGGCGAACAAACGAAACGATGTCCCAGATTGCTTGATCGTTCAAGCTGCAGCCCCATGCCGGCATGGCGCTCATCTTGATGCCGTGCTTGATGGTCCAGAAAGCTCTGCGGGAGTCGAGGATGTCTTCTTGAGCGAGATTGGGTGGATGCGGATAGAGTCCCTTGCGAAGATCAGACTCCGTCACTCCTGGAGCGAGATGACAGCCGACGCACAGCGCAGCATAGCGTTGTGCGCCATCGGCGATCTGCTTGGGACCTGTCTCGTAGTGCGGGTCAATCCTGCGGGCGCGAAGGTCAATTGAGTGATCGCGCAATTTATCGATCATGGCCAGAGTCAACTTCGCGTGATGGTGATCGGCGCCGATGTTGTATACCCCGGAGCCGATGAACACTGCGGCGCCTACCGCTAGTGCCGCGAGGCTACCGACAACGGCAATACCCACTCTCGTTAAGCTGTTCATAGGTTCTACTGAACCACGATCGTACCGGCCAGCCGTGGATGACTCGGACAGATCAAGTGATTCGTAGCGAGCAAGGGCGCGGGCTCACACATGACGCCCCTTTACTATGACTTAATGAGGACTTGGGTTGTCTGCCCTAGATCTGTGGTCCGCGTCGGGGAGTCGTTAACGTCCGGCGATTTATGCGGTTTATCATCCGACATGTCTGTCTCCTCAGTTGCTATTCACGAGAGAGGACTACTTGTGCGGTCGCTTTATTCCAACGACGGGTTTCTCGGATGGCGGCATAGCCCCATCTTTTGGGATAGACACTCCATCCAAACACAGAGCGATTGTTGCTGCGCCTCAGCATCCACGACAAAGTGAATATTTCGGGAATAAATCGGCCTGCAACGAAGTCTCCTCCCCTGAACCGTAACTTATGAGACGTGTCTCTCGCAATACTTCAGAGATCGCAACCGAATGACGGTCGAGCTCTGAATAGCCTCATCGTAGTCAAACAATTTCCGGAGCTATACATGAAAGCGCACTCACTAGTCGGGGCCACTGCGGCTCTAGCAATTTGTTTGGTTCAAGGCGTCTACGCCGAGCAACCACCGGCACCCTGCCACCCCAATCCGAATGCGGCGGCAGATAGCCTTACGGTCCGCACTCGCGGCGACATAGCCGAGCTTCCCGACCCGCTCAAGGACCGGCTCGCGCAACTGGCGGACCGTCCTCACACTTTTTTGCCGATCCAAGTATTTGCCGAAGCGGACAAGCCGGGTCAGCTAGTTCAGTTTTATCTGCTCGACACGGAAGGCTTCGAACCCAACGTTTTTACGAAGATTTTTCCCGGCATCAACGACGCCGCACAACTCTCCGCCACGGGAGGCAACTGCGGCTTGCCAACACTCGGAACGGTCCGCGTGGTACTCGAGCTCAAGCCAGGGCTGCCCACCAACCCGAATGATCCGAAAGCATTTCTGGACGTCTTCACCGACATCTCGCCGTTGTTTGTCATCAACAACGAGAGCGGATGGTATGAAGGTTGGATGATTCACGATCTCGTGGTACCGGATGCCGCAGCGCCACGGAAGGACGGTCACGCGCAGTTCGGTAAGATTACGGCGCAAGATGCCGAAGAACTAAAAGAGATGGGAGACCACCGCAACATCGCAGGGCAACTCTTCACGACAGACGGAAACTCGGTGCACTTTCCCAGCAAGTCGGACCATTTCCCCGACAGACAAACGAACGTGGTGCCCATCTACGAGAGCATGGGTGCTTATAACGCCATGCAGCAGGGCGACGTACATTCCTATTGGGAATTCAATTACCTCGGTACCAACTGGATACACCCGCTATATGAGCTGCCGTTTACGGGAGGATTTCCGGATAACTTCGGCAAGGCGCCTGACACTTTCCACGATCGCGAAATAGGCAAGTTGCAGTCGATCGTTCCTGGCTCCGGACCGCGTGGAATCGACAACGACCCACGTGTCGTGGGAGACAACCCCAACCTTCCCCGCGATCCTGACAAGTTCGACGGCGACGTTGATGCGCAGCGGGAATTCCGCGAGCGTGGCATTCCGAGCGGACTCGCCAATGAAATCTACCTGGATGTTTATGCACGGCCGGTCTCGTTTGAGCCGGGCGTGAAAAATCTCCAGCGCCGGTTGTTCGATGCATACGCCGCGGAAGTGGCCCGCGTCGATACCAACCATGACGGCATCATCTCGGCACCCGAAGGCGATCCGGATACAGCGTCCGATGGTTTCCCCAACAACTTTCGGTTGTATCTACCCGTCAGTTCATTTAACCGCTTTGCTGTGACACGCGAGATAAACGACGGCTTGCTCGCGCCGCGTTTTTCTCCAAGCCAGAGAGCGTGGGTTCTGACAGGGTCCCGCGTCGCGGTCACCCCTTCGGTGCCCGCTGCCACTGGGCGCGACTCTGACGATCGATAGTAAATCGAAGTTCCGGTCCAACGGCCGAGGCCATGATCGCGCGATCATGGCCTCGGCTTTGCCAGACATACGGGCCCACTGGCTTGCGCAAATCGTTTCGCTCCAGTCTGGTCTAAGAAAAGAATTGACAAATCTCGAATGCGCTCAAGTCCGATGGAAACCGACGTCATCCGAGGTACGACCACGTGAGCGTTGGCCTTGTTAACCATAGAGATACTAAACAAAAGGAGACAAAGATGAAAAAGATAATGACTTCCGCAGTGGGAATCGCGAGTCTCGGGTTGATGCTGGCGTTCAGTAGCGCGTTTGGTCGGGGAGAGAGTCAGGGTTCGGCCGACACGAAAGCGGCAGCGGCCGTGCCCGATCCCGCGAAAGGCTCGGTGGAAGTGAAGCTCACGGAGTACAAGGTCGAGATGCCCGCCTCGGTCAGCGCCGGTGCGACGACGTTTAAGGTGACGAACACGGGCGAGGAAACCCACGGCTTTGAGATCGAGGGGAACGGGATCGAGAAAGCACTTAAACCAAGGCTGAAGAAGGGCGAAAGCGGTTCTTTGCAGGTGGACCTGAAGCCCGGCACTTACAAAGTGTATTGCCCGGTCCTTGGCCACAAGAGGCGCGGCATGTCTCTTGATCTTACCGTGAAATAACAGGCCGCTTACACGCTTCTTGGGACCTGCTGAAAGTGGAGCCCCAAGCGTGGCCGCACGCGGTACCTTGCAGCACAGAACTGGTCGCCGCAGCCGTCTGTCCATAATCACACATCAATGGAATAAAACGGCCTCTTAGCATGGTCTACCTCTAAACGAAAGGTGGTCGCAAATTGAGGGTATCGGACATGGCTCAATTCATTCGTTTCGGTGCTCGTTCAACTGCTGATCAGGTGCTAGCCGGCGTCGATCTGACGCGCAAGCGAATGGTCGTAACCGGATGCGAGTCCGGCATTGGACTCGAAACCATGAAGGCGCTTGCTGCCAACGGTGCGCATGTCATCGGCCTTGCACGAACGATCGATGATGCGCGGGCGGCGTGCAATGCGGCGGGTATTTCGTCGACACCGATCGCCTGCGACCTGACGGATTGCGCCTCGATCGACTCAGCGGCGGATTCGATATGCGGCCTCGCCGGTCCGCTGGATGCCATCATCACGAATTCGGATCTCGCCGATCCCCCGGTCCAAACGAGGCGCTACGGTATTGAACTTCAGGCCATTGTCGAATACATAGGGCAATTTGCGCTTGTCAATCGCCTCAGCCATAGGGTTCGCGGCAATTACGGACGGATCGTGCTGGCGAGCGGCGATGTGAGGATGAATCACGCGCCAACCGAACCAATAGCGCTCGATAATCCCATCGACCGACACTTCTATGCGCGCTTGTTGTCGTACGGACAAGCGAAATCGGCCAATGCGATCTTCGCCAAGGAACTCTCGCGACACCTTGCCTCGCGGGGCGTGACAGTCAACTCGTGGGATTCGGGATCCATCGGAGGTGCCGGTCTCGACAGGCACCAGCGCAGGACGCGGCGACTAATCCATCGAGTCGCTCGACTGTTCATGCAGTCCGCCGCCCAGCGAGCGGCGACTGCAGCGCTCCTGGCGGCAAGTCCCGTGACCGCAGGCATATCGGGCGAGCATTGGTCGAGGTGTCAGATCACCCATGGCAACCCGCTTCTGGCTGACGAGATCCTCATTAAGCGGTTCTGGGAAACTTCTGAACAAATAGTTACCACGATCCGCGCGAACTATCAAATTGCGCCACAGGCGGTGACGAGAAAAAGCGCGGTCCCTGTGGGCATTTCCCTCATGTCAAAATTGCCGAAAACCCAGTTGACCGTGGCTCACAACATCAACGGATTTTCGGAATAAGTCGCGGATGTCTTCCTGACCTGTTCGTCCTCGACATCATCGATTGTTATTGTTGCACTCTCCGATAAGTACCGCTTCCGCGTCGCACGATTGCGCCCCGATGCCATCGCGCTTCTCGCATGGAATAAAATGCACGCGTCCGCGGTCTTCTGTAAGCGAGACGCCCCGAAGAAGGCATTTACGATGGCAGACGCTTTTTATTGAAACATTCGCCGATTGACGACGACAACGACCTGCTAGTTGCCGTTGCGAACAGCAATTCCATGGCTCTCGAGGCGCTATATCTCAAATATCACGTTCGTTTAGCGCACTTCGTTGCCCGAGTCACCCCTCGTTACGAAAACATAGAGGAAATCATAAACGATACGTTTATGGCGGTTTGGAAGAGCGCGACGGATTTTCGTAAAACATCGCAAGTATCCACGTGGATTTTTGGGATTGCGTATCGGACGGCGCTCAATTCGCTGCGCCGGCAGAGGCACCACTCTGACGTGCGAAGTTTTGACGATTATCCTGAGCAGACGGTCGATCCCGTCCATGCAACCGAAGTCCGAGACTGGCTGACTCATGGATTGAATCGCCTCCCGCCAGAACAGCGCTTAACCTTGGAGTTAACCTACCTCATGGGGTATTCCGTAGAAGAGATTGCTGCCATATCCAACTCGCCAGTCGGCACCGTCAAGGCTCGTATGTTCCGCGCGCGCGAGAGACTGCGCGAATATCTGCCGGCGCTCGCCGGAGCTTGACCAAATGGTTCACCACAAGGTCCGCACGCGTAGTCGAAAATCGCCGCTTCCGTTCTGTGCGTCGCGATCGCCTCAAGCGATGAACGTGGAATAACTGGGGCGATTCGGCAGTCTCTCCCTTTGACTGGATTAATCACGACATATCAAAGGAGAGGTGTGATGAAAGAGAAAGTGAGGGACCTGCTACAGATGCATCTTCGCCGAGCAGCCGTGGTGGTGCTTGCAATTGGGGCCGTGGCGACGGGAGCCGTTCACGCCAATCCTTCCAACACCGTCGTCGTGGTTCCACCCAGGCATCTCCCGCTAATCACGGCGCCGGGGCTGACATTGCCGGGCCTGATCTCGGATGCAGGCCACTCTGCATTCACGGTCGCCGGGCCGACGATGGACGCGCCGCCGACTCAAGGCTTTGGGCCTATCGACACAGTACTTGCCTATGAACTCAATCGTCTGTTTGACGTCAAGCAGGTGCGCGCGCAAATGACGAGGACCGACGCGGGCACCACTTCCATGCCTACGGAAAGCCGCTTATGCCTGATTAGGCGCCCGGCCGTAGAGTGAATTCACCAATTGAAGGAGATTCCCCAGAATTGACCGGCGGCGCCCCAGGGGCCCCGGTGCCATTACGGGCAATGGGAATAAACCGGCCGCGCCGCGAGTCTTATCACACGAGTCAGTGCTAATGGGACGCCGTGAATATAATTTGCCGTCAGCTCCATGGATGACAGGCGCCAGTGCTTCGAGGCGCTGGTCTTGCCGCATCTGGACGCCGCGTACCGATTTGCACGGTGGCTGTCCCGCTCACCCGGCGACGCCGATGACGTGGTACAAGAGGCGGTCTTGCGCGCGTTTCGTGGATTCGACGCCCTGCGCGGCTCCGATGTGAAGGCGTGGCTACTGACGATCGTAAAAAATTGCCATCTGACCGCGCTCAAGCAGCAAAAGCGACGCGGATTTGTGCCGCTACCGGAGGAACATGACGTTCAGGACGGCGAGGCCATGATCGCGACAACCCCCGATCCGGAGAGCTCCTCGGTCCGCCGGGATGAAAAGCGAACGCTCGATCGGCTCCTGTCGTCATTGCCGGAGGAGCATCGCGAAGTCTTGGTGCTCCGGGAGCTCGAGGAAATGGATTATCGTGCGATTGCCGCGGTGACGAACGTACCCATCGGCACCGTGATGTCGCGCCTGGCGCGTGCGCGCGCGGCGCTCAAGGCGCGTTGGTCGAAAGAGGCCGAACGAGAACCGCATGCGGTGCGCTGAATCACTGCGCGTGCAGGCATACTTCGACGGCGAACTCGATGCGCTTTTCGCCGCGGACGTCGAGCGCCATAGGAAGATCTGCGCCGAGTGCCGCGCGTTGCTTCAGGACCTGCATCAAGTGCGCGCAGCGCTGCGGGAGGATTTGACTTACGCGAGTGCTCCGCCGGCATTGCATGCACGGATCCTGCGCGCGCTCGATGAAGAGTGCCGCGTCAAGAGTCCGCGCCTCAAGGGGGCGCGGCTCCCGCGCTGGCGGCCGCAGCCGTTCTGGAAGGGCGCCTTCAGCGGCATCGGCGGCACCGCACTCGCCGCCGGCATCGCATTCTTTTTCCTGGCGCCACCGCTCACCAATCCGATTCTTGACGACCTGGTGAGCGCTCATGTGCGATCGTTGATGCCGGACCATCTGATCGATGTGGTGTCCACCGATAAGCATACGGTTAAGCCGTGGTTTGCCGGTCATGCCGATGTATCGCCGGTGGTCGCCGACTTTGACGGCAAAGGCTATCGGCTCATCGGTGGACGTGCGGATTATTTTGATGGTCAACGCGCGGCAGTGGTCGTGTACCAACATGGCTCGCACGTCATCAACGTGTTCAGTTGGGCGTTTACGAGGGACGGCCTGCCGAAGAACACGACCCGCAATGGGTATCATTTAGTCTTTTGGAAGACAGGAAATCTAGAGTATTGCGCCGTCTCGGATACCGCTTGGGGTGAACTCATTGGACTGGTTCGGTTGCTGCAAGACATCAGCACCGGCGACGCTGGATAGTTCACACTTGAACTGCGCTCTGGAATAAAACCGTCCAGGAGTGGGATCGGGGCCCGGGCCGCTCAAGGTGCCCGCCGATCAATTGGCGGTAATGCTGGGGATTACCAGCGTTTCAGTCGTGAAACATCCGAGCGCACTGGCACTCAACGACACGGCGCTGGCCTAGCAGGGCTGCTGTCGATTGGCGCGAGTAACTATTGTGCTGCGTTGAGGTATGCCGCGACTGCGTCGATCTCGCCTTCATCGAGCGTACGCACTAGATCGGACATGCCCGGTGAATTGGCACGCGAGCCGCTGCGAAACTGGCGGATCGTGGCCGCGAGATAAGCGGTGCTCTGATAGCCAATGCGCGGGTTGGCGCTAAAACCTTTCCAGTCGTTGAAGTGACAGCCGCCACAGCCGACCATGGCGGTGGCGTAGGCGCCTTTCTTGAGCAAGGCCGTATCAGTCGAGATGGGCTCGACCTTCGGCCAGGGCTGGGTCGATGCGTATTTGGCAAATTCGAGCATGTCTGCATCGCTCATTGTCGCGACGAAGCCGCGCATGGCTGCGTCTTCCGGCGCATTACGCGCGCCGCTTTTGAAGTCGCGCAGCTGGATGTAGATATAGCCCTCGCTCTGGCCCCAGATATTTGGAATCACCGAAGTGCTTTGCAACGTTCCGGTTATATGGCAGGCCTCGCAGACAGCGACTTTTTGTTCGATTGCTTGTGCCTGGGCGGCGCTCACGCCAGCAAAGCCTGCGAGCAGAGGCAGTGCAACGCGGGCGATGATTTTCAACATGAACTTTTGCGACATTGCTTGCCTCGCTTCGAGACGGATGGATCGGCTCGTGACCATGTCAGTAGGCGAACACGTAATACTTATTGCCACGCTTGTAATCCAATTGCGTATTGCCGCCCGCGCCGACAACGACATACTGCTTGCCATCGAGCATATAAGTCGATGCCGGCGCGTTAACGCCCGCATCGGTCTTGTAACTCCACAACTCTTTGCCCGTGGCCGAGTCATACGCGCCGAATTCGCCGCTGCCTTCGCCGGTAAAGATCAGGCCACCGGCCGTGGCCAGAATCCCTCCGAACATCGGCAGCGGTTTCTTGACCTTCCAGCGGATCTTGCCGGTAT
>WNFR01011938.1_pt1 | contig 11168 bp, 7 predicted proteins | sample 5400221 | NCBI WGS metagenome assembly WNFR01 (sample SAMN13153357, study PRJNA577476) | soil metagenome | isolation source: 40 cm soil under Madrone tree | place: USA:California | collected 2016-06-14 | reverse complement strand
CCCGCCAGCTCGGCCGCGAGCGTGAGGCCAAAATCGATGCCCGCCGTCACGCCGCCGCCCGAGATGCGGTTGCGGTCGCGCACCACCCGCTCGGCCACCGGGATGGCGCCGAAATCCGTGAGCATGTCGCGCCATGCCCAGTGGCAGGCCGATTTATAGCCCTTGAGCAGACCCGCCGCGCCCAGCACCAGCGAGCCAGTGCAGACCGAGGTGACATAGCGCGCGGTCGCCGCCTGTTTGCGCAGGAAGTCGAGCGTCTCGGGATCGGTCATCAGCATTACCTGGCCACCACCACCTGGCACGCAGATCACGTCGAGCTTGGGACAGTCCGCGAAGGTGGTGGTCGGCACGATCGAGAAGCCGGCATCAGTCGGCACCGGGTCGAGGGTTTTCCAGATCATGTGGAGCTTCGCACCCGGCACACGGCTCAGCACCTGCGCCGGCCCGGTGGCGTCAAGCTGGGTGACGTTGGGATAGAGCAGGATTCCGATGTCGATCGCGGCCATGGCAAGCCTCCTTGTTTGTGGCGGCAGCCTAGGCGTTCGCCGCTCTGGCAGAAATGACAAAGATAGTCTATTTTCTGCCAATGACCCGACAGCACCGCCTCACTCTCCTCGCCTATGACGGCTGCCAGCTCCTCGACGTGACCGGCCCCGCCGCCGTGTTCGGCGCAGCCAACGACGTTATGGGACGCAAGGTCTACGACCTGCAAATCGTCTCGCCCGACGGCGGGGCGGTCGCCGCCAATTGCGGCGTGGTACTGATGAGCCGCCGCATCGGCGGGCAGGCCGACACGCTGCTGGTGGCAGGCGGTTCGAGGAACCAGCAGGCGGTGATCGCGCGGGACGATGTGCGGCGCTGGCTGCACCGCGCCGCGCCGCGTGCTCGCCGCTACGGCTCGATCTGCACCGGCGCCTTCGTGCTGGCGGCCGCCGGGCTGCTCGACGGCAAGCGCGTGGCGACGCATTGGGCGAGCTGTGCGCGGCTGGCGCGCGAGTATCCTGCGCTGGCGGTCGATCCCGACCAGCTCTATGTCGTTGATGGCAAGGTCTGGACCTCGGCCGGCGTCACAACCGGCATCGACATGGCGTTGGCCCTGGTCGAGGCCGACCTGGGCGCCGCCACCGCCAACCTGATTGCCCGTCATTTCGTGCTCTATGCCCGCCGGCCGGGCTACCAGTCGCAGTTCAGCCCGCTGTTGCAGGCGCAGGGCGCCGCCGATGCGCCGTTCGCCGGCCTGATCGATTGGATGCAGGCCCATCTCGACCGGCCGCTCGACGTGCCGCGGCTTGCCCAGCGCGCCGGCCTGTCGGAGCGCAGCTTCTACCGCAAATTCACCGACGCCACCGGCAAGACGCCGGCGCATTTCGTCGAGACGCTGCGGCTCGACGCGGCGCGCGCGCTGTTGGGCAACGGCATGCCGCTCAAGACCATCGCCGGTAAAGTGGGCTTGCGCTCGTCGGCGCGGCTGGGCCAGGCCTTCGAACGCCGCTTCGGCATGGCGCCGTCTCTGTTTCGTGAGATGCATGGCGCGGCGTGAGGCATCACATGCTGCCACCGCCGCTGCCGCCCATCTCCAGCATCGTTTCAGTGTGGCGGCGTTCCATTTCGCCGATCGCCGCCTTGCGGCGCTGATCGGCGTCCTGGTCCGCCGCCGACTGTTTGTCCGCGGCGGCGGCGCAACCGGCAAGCTGCAAAGCAAGAGCTGCGAGAGCCGCGATGGATCGAAGTGGCATCGTCCGCCTCCTTCCTCCTAACAGACCTAACAGACCGAAAGGACGGCGCAGGATAGGCTTTTGGACCTAGCGCTGCAGCTTCATCCGCAGGCTGCCGACGATCAGCGCCAGGCCGGCGAAGCAGGCGGCGCCCCAGATGGCGGCGCGCGAGGCCTCGACGGCGCCGCCGCCGGAGAAGTCGAACAGGCCGAAAACCAGTGCCACCAGCGCCGAGCCCATGGTTTGTCCCAAGGTGCGCGCCGAGGCGATGATGCCGCCGGCGCTGCCGCTGCGGTCGCGCGGCACGGCATTCATCATCAGGCGGTTGTTGGGTGAGGCGAAGAGCCCGAAGCCCGCGCCGCACAGCACCAGCCGCCACATGATGTCGAAGGTCGAGGGATCGGGCGGCAACAAAGCCGTCAGCACCAGTCCCGCCGTCATGCTGGTAAGCCCGATCGCGCCCAGGAATCCCGCGTGATAGCGGTCGGCCAGGCGCCCGGCGATCAGGGCGATGCTGGCGAGCGCGAGCGGCCAGGCGGAAAGGAGTATACCGGTGTCCGTGGCGTTGCGGCCGAGCACCGTGTGGAAGAAGAAGGGCAGGCTGACGAAGGCTAGTCCTTGCGCGCAAAAGGTGCAGGTCGCGGCCGAGATCGAGAGCGCAAAGACCGGCTTCTTGAAGATCTCGATCGGCATCATCGGATCGGCGAGCCTGGTCTGGCGCCACACGAACAGCGTGCCGAGCAGGGCCGCCGTGCCCATTTCCCCGAGGATCACCAGCCAGGAATGGCCATGCGCCATACCGTCGATGCCGAAGATCAGCAGGCCGAAGGTGATGCCCGACATCACCGCCGACAGGATGTCGAACGGCCGGTGCACATGCGTGGTGTGCGGCAGATAGCGCTCGGCAAGCACGAAGGAGATCACGCCGAGCGGGACGTAGACGGCGAACAGGATCGGCCATGACGTGATGTTGAGCAGCGCCGCACCGATGCTGGGTCCGGCGGCGAGCGACGTGGCGACCACGGTGGTGTTGAAACCCAATCCGCGGCCCAGCATGGCGCGCGGATAGATCGAGCGCACCAAGGCGGGCTGGATCGCCATGATGGCCGACGCGCCCAGCCCCTGGACGGTACGGGCGACGATCAGCCAGGGCAGCGACGGCGCCAACGCGCAACCGATTGAAGCGACGCAGAACAGGGCGAGGCCGCAGCGGTAGACCTGGCGGTAACCCACGATGTCGGCGAGCGCCGCCACCGGCAGCAAGGTCACCATCAAGGCGATTTGGCTCGCATTGACAATCCAGATCGAACTTTCCGCCGAAATGCCGAGATCGTGCGCGATGTAGGGCAGCGCGAGGTTCGTCATCGAGTTGCTGAGCACCGACATCGTGAGGCCAATGGTGATCGTGGCGACCGCGAGCAGGCGCGGCAGGCCGGGCGGCATCCCGTCAGGATAGGTTTCGGTCGGTTTGGCAGGTTCGGCGACAGACGACGAGTAGGGCATGCCTATTGCGGGACCGTCGGCGCGTCGCCGCCTATGGTCGTGCGCTGCATCAGGCGTTTGTGCTTGACCGCGTCATAGGCGGTGGCGCGGTGCAGGACGGCGCGGTTGTCCCAGATGATCACGTCGCCCTCGCGCCAGGCATGGGAGAGCATGAACTCCGGCTGCTCGGCGCGTTGGGCGAGTTCGAACAGGATCGCCTTGCCGATGGGCAGGGGCCAGTCGACGATATGGCCGGCATGGGCGCCGATATAGAGCGCGCGCCGGCCGTTGATCGGATTGTCCCGGTACAGGCGCTGCTTGACCGGCGGCAGCTCGGCCAGGGTCTTGGCGGAGAGGATCCCGGGCTGCACGCGGTCGCGCGAATGGGAAAGCGCATGCTCGGCGACCAGCGGCTGGATCGTTGCCTGCAGCGCCGGCGGCAGCGCGTCCCAGGCCGCGCGCATGCACAGGAACTCGGTGTTGCCGCCCTCCGGCGGGCAGATGCGCGCCGTCAGGATCGAGCAAAGAGAGGGCACGCGCTTGAACGAGGAGTCGGAGTGAAAGAAGTAGTTGGCCTTCTGGTAGATCATCCGCATGTCGTCGGGCGGGATCGGCTCGCCGGTCAGGATGTCGAGATTGGACTGGCGGGCGAACTTGGTGCCCGCGGCGGGGTTGGCGCTGCCCGCCGTCTCGAGCGGGCCGAACAGCTCCGAGAAGGCGATCTGCTTTTCGTCGTCCATCGGCTGGTCGCGGAACAGCAGCACCGAATGCTCCTCGAACGCCGCCCGGATGGGCCCGAACTCGCGCGCGCTGAGCGGCCGGGTGATATCGATGCCGGAGATCTCCGCGCCGAACAGCGGATGGAGTTTCTTGACGGTGATCTGATCTGTGTTGCGCATGGCCGCCTCAGTCCCGACTCGGTTCAATCGACAATTGCTTGGTAAGTGAGCACGCGCAGCTCGCGGCGGATCGGGTAGGTCGAGGAGGGCGTGAGCTGGGTAAGCAAAATGACGGCCATGTCCTCGGCCGGGTCGATCCAGAAGGCCGTCGAGGCGGCGCCGCCCCAGGCGAATTCGCCGGGGGTGCCCAGGATATGCGCCTTGGCCGGATCGAGGGTGACCGAGAAACCCAAACCGAACCCAACGCCGTTATAGGTCGATTCGCTGAAGCGCGGCATGCCCATGTCGGCCATGTCGCCCTTGAGGTGGTTCACGGTCATCAGCTCCACCGTCTTGCGGCCGAGCAGGCGCACGCCGTCGAGCTCGCCCTTGTTCAGCATGAAGCGGCAGAAGCGCAGATAGTCCGCCGCGGTCGAGACCAGGCCGCCGCCGCCCGAGTTCACCTTGCGCGGCTTGAGGTAGCGGCTCTTGGCCGGATCGTCGAGCAGCTCGAGCGTGCCGCCCCCCTTCCCATCCGAGGGCCCGGCGCTGTAGTTGGCGGCCAAGCGTTCGTGCTTGTCCTGGGGCACGAAGAAGTCGGTGTCGACCATGCCCAGCGGTTTGAGGACCTTCTCCTTGAGGTAGACCTCGAACGGCTGGCCGGAGATGACCTCGACCAGATAGCCCAGCACGTCGGTGGCGACGGAGTAGTTCCACGCCTTGCCCGGCTGGGCGATCAGCGGGAAGGTCGCGAGCCTCTCGACCACGTCCTTGAGGCTGGTCTCGCTGGTCTGGAAATCGACGCCGCCGTCCTTGGCGCGGTAGAGCGCGTCGACCGGGTTGCTCTCCATGAAGCCGTAGGTCAGGCCCGAGGTATGCGTGAGCAGGTCGCGGAAGGTGATCTCGCGCTCGGCCGGCACGCTGTCGATCTTGCCGCGGCTGCCGCCGGCATAGACCCGCGGGTTCCTGAAGGCCGGAATGAATTTCGAGATCGGGTCGTCGAGCTGGAAGCGGCCCTCCTCGTACAGCATCATGATCGCCGTCGAGGTGAGCGGCTTGGTCATCGAATAGATGCGGAAGATCGTGACCGGCCGCATCGGCTTGTTGCGCGCGAGGTCGGCCTTGCCCGCGGTCTCGGCGAAGGCCACCTGGCCCCGGCGCATGACCACGACCACCATGCCGGCGAGGCGGCCGCTCTCGACCCACTGGTCCATCCATTTGCGTACACGGCCGAGCCGCTCAGCGGAAAGTCCAACCTGTTCGGGGGCGACGAGGGGCAGCGTGTCCATGGCAGGGCTCCTGGGTAGAAGGCTAGAGTAGCGCAGGATGGCGGGAACAGACACGCCAGAAACGGGAGGCAGCGATGGCAAGACTGTGTGAGGGACGGGTGGCGATCGTGACCGGGGGCGCCCGCGGCGTGGGCCGCGAGCATTGCCTGATGCTGGCCAGGCACGGCGCCAAGGTCGTGGTCAACGACCTCGGCGGCGACCGTGCCGGCGCCGGCCACGATGTCGGCCCCGCGCAGAAGGTCGTGAACGAGATCAAGGCGATGGGCGGCGAGGCGGTGGCCAACGGCGACGATGTGAGCGACTGGAACGCGGCCAAGCGCATGGTCGACCAGGCGGTCTCGGAATTCGGCAAGCTCGATGCCCTCGTGCTGAACGCCGGCATCCTGCGCGACCGCATGCTGGTCAACATGACCGAGGACGAGTGGGACGCCGTCATCAGGGTGCATCTCAAGGGCACCTTCGCGCCCTCGCGCCATGCCGCCGCCTACTGGCGCGACCAGGCCAAGGCGAAGGGCGGCCCGGTCGACGCCCGCATCGTCACCACCACCTCGGTGTCGGGCATCTACGGCAATATCGGCCAGACCAACTACGGCGCGGCCAAAGCCGGCATCGCCTCCTTCACCGTCATCGCCGCGCGCGAGCTCGGCCGCTACGGCGTCACCGTGAACTCGATCTCGCCCTCGGCCTTCACCCGCATGACCGAGGACCTGCGCCAATACACCGAGGAGGACCTGAAGCGCCGCGACCCCAAATGGGTGGCGCCGGTCGCCACCTGGCTGGTCAGCGAGGAGAGCCGCGAAGTGACGGGCCGCGTCTTCCAGGCCGGCAACGGCATCTTCGCCGTGGCCGAGGGCTGGCACAAAGGCCCGACCGTCGACCAGATCGAGGACCCGGTGCAGGCCGGCAAGGTCCTGGCCGAGATCGCCGCCAAGGCGCGCAAGAACGCCGGGATGAACGGGCTGGATCTGGATTGAACGGGAGGCGTCAACCACGCCCGCCCTCATACTCCCTCTCCGCCGCGCTTTGCCTATCGCATTCACACATCTCGGACCCACAGCTCAAACTCCCTCTCCGCCGCGCTTTGCGGGGGAGAGGGTGGGGCCCATGCGAAGCATGGGAGGGTGAGGTGGTCGGCATTACAGAAGTGGTGTGCGGGTCGATACATACTTGACCCACCTCACCTAACCTCTCCCCCCACGAAGACCTGGGCGGAGAGGAATTTGAGGATGAGCACGCAGATGTGTGAAGGCGATCGCCCCGCAGAGGGAGAGGCCCAAATTTGGTGCCGGTTACCGGCTGGTAACGCTTTAAATAAGGGAAAAATAAGCGAACGGATATTCGGCTGCTCCTAACGGTTGTGTGGCGATGACGGCTCTTCTCACTTCGTGTTCCTCGACCGTGCGCATCCGCCCTTGGACCGGCGCGGTCTGCATGTGCCAGCCACTCGACCTTGGCCTCGAGCCCCCGCAGGCGTCCACGGGATGTGTTCCATGGACAGCAAGATAAGCCCGGTCGGTCCGAATCGACTATTCTGGTCCCTACTCGGCGCCGCGTTTTACGGGGGAAAGTGGCCGCCCCTTGTGTGTTTGAAGCGAGGAGGACCTGAAGCGCCGCAGCCCCAAATGGATGGCCCCGGTCGCCACCTGGCTGGCGAGCGAGGAGAGCCGCGAGGTCACCGGCCGCGTCTTCCAGGCCGGCAACGGCATCTTCGCCGTGGCCGAAGGCTGGCACAAAGGCCCGACCGTCGACCAGATCGAGGACCCGGTGCAGGCCGGCAAGCGCGCGCCCGAGCAGGTGGCAATGATTATCGCCGCTGCAGCTTCGGCAAATTGCGTGCGACGCTTGATCCTTTGGGAATCGTAATGAAATTAAGGAAATCCATCAATAATCTGGCTGTTCGACGCAGCGCTGCGAAATGGTAAAGTCGCGCTGTGCCGCCCAGTCCGGCAGGCAGGAAAGCCCGAGTAACTCGTGCCCCGATGGCCAAGAACAAGAACAGAGACGAATTCACGCCCGCAACCAAGCGGAAGATCGAGAAGCAGGCGAGCGGTCATTGCTCGAATCCCACGTGCCGCCGCCTGACGCATGCCGTGTCTTCGGACGGCCAACGCGAAATAGACATTGGCCAAGCCTCGCATATCTGCGCGGCCGCTCCGGGCGGCCCCCGCTACGACCCGAACATGACGCGGGAAGAGCGGCGTGCCGCAGACAATGGCATCTGGCTTTGCGACGTGTGCGGGCGTGCCGTCGACTCATACGACCCGAAATTCTCGGTTGAGCTGCTGCACGAGTGGAAGAAGAAGACGAATGAGGATTCCTGGCGGAGCATTATGCACAACATCCCCTACGTACCGGGGATGCAGCCGCCAACGCCCGATGAGCTAGGGGATCGACTGCGTGCGGCGGCAGCGGCTGATCTCGATGTGTTCCGGCGCACAGCCAAATGGCCCGCCACTACGGTAGCGCTCACGCTCAAGGTTGACCACGTAGAGGAGACGCTAAGCACGCGCGCGCTCGCAAAAGCCGTAACCACCCTTGACGATCTAATCCTTGTCGCGCCTCCCGGAATGGGAAAGACGACCACGCTCTTTCAGATCGCTGAAGGCGTTTTGGAGACCGAAAGCGGCTCGCCATTGGTCGTTCCACTAGGTGATTGGGCGACGGAAGGCGCGTCACTGTTAGATTCCATTTTGAAGCGTCCGGCATTTTGTGAGGTTTTGGAGGTCGATTTCCGGGCTGTCGCCGCCAGGCCCGGCGTTGTTCTGCTGCTTGATGGGTGGAACGAACTAGATGCGGTCGCGCGGGAACGCGCGCGTGTGCAGGTCGCGGCACTAAAGGCACAACTTCCCGAACTCGGTTTCGTGATCTCGACGCGTAAGCAGGCCCTTGACGTTCCATTCGTTGGGACGCGCGTCGACCTCCTGCCGCTCAGCGAAGAGCAGCAGATGGAAATAGCAACTGCGATGCGCGGTGAACCTTGCGCGAAGCTGGTAGATCAGGCGTGGCGCACGGGAGGCATCCGCGAACTTGTGACCATCCCGCTCTACCTCACGGCGTTGCTCGCCCTTCCCGAAAACGCGCCGTTCCCGACGACAAAGGAAGAAATTCTGCGGCGTTTCGTTGCCGTCCACGAACAAGAAGCCGGCCGTGCGGAAGCGCTTCGAGCCGTCGCCCGCGGGTCCCAACAGGAATATCTCGATGGCCTTGCGGTATTCGCCACGAGTCTCGTGAACAATCACGTTTTGATGCGCGCGGGCGACACACCGGGTTACGCCTTCCAGCACCAGCAGTTTCAGGAATGGTATGCGTCACACTACGTTGAATGCCTGGTGGTCGAGGCCGTTGCTGAGACGACGTCCCGCGAAAAGCTCAAAGCCGATGTATTGAACCGGCGCCCATGGGAGGAAGCGATCCTGTTCGCCGTCGAAAGGTTGGCGCGAGGAGATCAAACGCAACAGCAAGCGTGCGGCGCAGCCATTCTGGCGGCGTTTGATGTTGATCCGATCCTGGCAGCGGAAATGATCTTCCGCGCTGCCGATGACGTTTGGGGTCCGATCAGCGCCAAGATTGAGGGCCTCGTTAGAAGATGGCACACGCCCGGCAAGGTCGATCGCGCACTCCGCTTCATGATCACATCAGGCAGGCCAGAGTTCCTTGATCTCGTCTGGCCACTGATCACACACGAAAACAATCAGGTGCACCTACCGGCTCTCCGGGCGGGAAGCCGGTTTCGCCCGTCACTGCTCGGTAGCGACGCGCCGAAACGGATTGCAGCACTGCCGCCAAAAGTCAGGAGCAACGTGCTACACGAAATCGCGTCGAGGAGCGGTATGGATGGCCTCGACTTCGCTACGTCCATCGCGAAGACCGATAGAGACCCCGAAGTAAAATCTACTGTTATCGATGCGCTCGCGTTCCGCCGCGCGGATCGCCACATCGCGGAGCTGCTGAGCACTGCAGACGACAAGACTTATGATTTGGTTGTCGCGAATGGACTGATCGACCACGTCACGGTTGAAAGCGTCCAAAAGAGACTGGAAGCGGCACGAGAACGGCAGAAAATGGCGGGCATCTCCCATTATGAGCGCTTGAGGTCGCTCATTTATGCACGAGGTGACAAAGGCCGCGACGCAGAGATCACGGACATTGTCGCCGAGATGGAGATTGACCGGAAGCAGCAGAACGACGGCAAGGTGCACCTGCTATACGAGGTGTTCAAGCGCTACCCGCGTGCGCTGGCGGAGGGATTGCTGCGCCGCGTGCGTGAAGGCCGCACGCTGTTCTACGGGGCGGATAACATTCTCGCCGCTGCTGGCTTCGTCCTTGAAGATGATGCACTTCTCGAAATCGCGCTCGCCGAAACGCGCCGCCACGATGACAGCGCAGAGGCTGCGGCGTCAGTGCTCGGACCAAGGTCCGTTGGTCGGATGATCGAAGCGTACCTTGAGACACGAAAGCGTGTGCGCGGTGCCAACGGCATATACGATCAAGCGGCGAGTGATCGCTGCCTCGACCTTCGGGAGCGCATCGGGCACACACCGGGCGCGAGCTTGATTGCCGCCGTTCAGGCCCGTGCGGCCGCGGCGGGCCATGAAGAATTCGCGGTACTCGCCGGCTTGCTTTCCCGTCAGGCGGACGGCGAAGATGACCGAGCGCGGCCTTTCAGTGCTGAAGGTCTGACTGCGATTGGCGCGATGGCGCAAGACTGGGGCGAACGCATGCTCGCGTCGGGCGACGCGGCGAAGCGCGGGCAAGTCGCCTCGGTCGCGACGTTGATCAGCCACGCGCCGATGGTAGCGTTGCTGCCATTGCTCAAGAATCTTCTCGACGACAATCTGCGACGCTTCCGCGCGTTTCGCGAAGAAGCCAAGGCGAATGGCTGGCGTCACGGCGAAGCGGTCGACGAGGCCAGCGCACCCCACACCCATGAGTACCAACAGGCATTTCTCGCGATCAAAGCGCCGGAGACCGCCGCGCTGATGGAAGATTATCTCGCGGACGAACACTTTGGGCAGTTGGCCGCCACCGTACTCGCCTCACATTGGACGGAGGCCAATGAACCCAAGGAAGACAAGAAGTTTCGGAGCAGTTTGGATTTTTCCCGTATCGAGAAGCGCCGTGCAACGCGCGCCGCGCATCCAGGGGAGACGTCGGTGGAGGCGGAAGCGATCTTCCGTGTCATCGATTCACTGATCGTCGATGGATCGACGGGCGAACAGAACAAACTTGCGATCACTCTTGGCATCGTGGCGGCGCGGCTGCCGCACGGCCAGCGCGACGCCACGATTCGGAAGCTCATTTCGCTCGCTCCGAGACGCGCGCGCGTGGCCTTGTTGCTGAGCCTCGTCCTTTCGGGCGAAGTCATTGACATCAAGACTGTTGCCGATGGCGTCGCCGAGGTCTTGGAGGCAGCAAAAAAGGAAACATGGATACTTACGGAGAACAACGCCTACCAACTCCGGGAATGGCTGCGCCTGCTGCCCTTTGTGAACTGTCCGGCCGACGCGCTGGCGGTTGTGCGCGCGCTGCCCGATGCCCAACGCAATCCTGATCTGCTGGAAGAGATAGTCGACGGTCTTGGCCATTCCCCTTCCGACGAGGCCGAAGAGGTCTTATTCAAGCTCGCCGAAGAAGACTCGCGTTTTTACCAGAACCATCATTGGCGTGCCGCGGTCCTACGGCTGGGCACTCGATCCGCCGCGTACCGCGTCATTGACTTCACGGCCAACGGCACGCTGGACGGCAAGTCCACGGACTATGGGCAGTTGGCGCGCGAAATCGGCGGGCTGATCGCGGAATTTCCG
>WNFR01007382.1_pt1 | contig 11168 bp, 5 predicted proteins | sample 5400221 | NCBI WGS metagenome assembly WNFR01 (sample SAMN13153357, study PRJNA577476) | soil metagenome | isolation source: 40 cm soil under Madrone tree | place: USA:California | collected 2016-06-14 | reverse complement strand
CCGACATATGAGGTGATAAATACGTGTCGTCCGGTGAAGGGCTTTAACGAAGCAGAAATGCTCGCTATTTGGGGCGGGGTTAGTCGTCGGCCCGCAACTACGGCTTGCAGTGCCGCTGTCTCTTTTTCAGCGTGGGCAGCGCGTTCCTGTTGGCTCCCCAATTCTGTCTTAGCGTCCGTGAAATCTTTTTCGAATTCGTGCAATCGACTTTCTTGGCGTCTGTTAATGATGTCGCCAGTAATCAGAGCACCTGCACCAGAGACAACCGTTAACCCTATTAAAACTACAGTTGCCCAATCAAAAACAGACTTCCATAATTCGACCGGCATAGAGGTAATCCTTGACCATCTCTTTATAGCAACAGTCGCATTGATCGGCATTTGCGCAAATTAGGACACTAACGGGGCACAATGCGCATATTGAAGATTGAGAGTATTCGGTGGCTGGATTCGGTACAGGGGCGTTCACGGAACTGAGATGCGGGGAACTAAGACGCGGAAATCGATATCAGCGCGCTACGGGCTTCTCTCCCCGTCGGCAACCCTCTGGACGCATGCTGGAACTGCTATCCGACCAGAGCAGTTTTGCGAGGACTACCGCGGCCACGCCGGGAATCATAAAGTACAGACCCGTGACAAGAGGCCGAAAGCCATCGTGAATCAGTTCTGGCGACATTGCTAAAGCCGATCTGCCCGCCAACGCGGGCTGCCCCAATATTTCTTAATGCAAGAGTCCCATGCGGCCAGGGTTACCGCAAATTACGCAGGTACTAGTCCGTGACTACTGCCTGTAAATGGAAGCAGCACAAAGGTCGATCGCCAAGCCCCGCACTGTATAGTGCAATTCGCCTTCCATTCACCGGCACCAGATATAACGCTGCTTCGGAGTCTGACGAGGCCCAAGTATATGAATCGATTCCCAGCTATTGCGGAAATTTGGCTCGATTGAAGTCGGAGGAACTGGGGTAAACTCTTGCAACGAGTATGTATGTCTCGGATACAACTCCTCATTGTCGTTGGTCTGTTCGTATACACTCCCGCCACGCTCGCTGACACCATTTACCTGAAGAGCGGCATTTCGATAACGGTCAGAAAAACGGAAGAAAAGGACGGCCAGATCGAATATTGGGTGGGAGACGATCAATACAGCGTCCCAAAGAGCGACGTCCTCAAAATCGAGGCGGGTGATGCTCCTGTGACCGCCTCTCACTCGTCAAGGCCAATGCCGAGTAACAGCGCCCCCGCCATCATTGATCTCACACGCCGCGAACCCACGCAGACCGGCGCATCACAACATGAGAAATTGCAGCTGCCGCTTCCTTCCGGTCCGAGGCAGAATGACTCCTATTGGAGTGGGCTGCGCGAGCGCATTATGGTGCGCGATACTATCGACGATATTCGCCTCGCCGAAATCGAACTTCAGCACGACCTCCGAACCACTGAGAATGCTTATTTCCTTGCAGGCGTGATTGAGATGGAGCGCGGAAACGCGGCCAAGGCCAGCGGATATTTCGAGCACGCGATCGCGGCAAAGCCGGACGAAGTCAACCTTCTGCAGTGGCATGCTGCGGCATTAGCGAGCCAAGGCAAGTATCCTGACGCCGCCTATGAACTAGAGCGCGCGACCACATTAAAACCCGACTCAGTTGAACTGCTCCGCATGCTTGGCACCGCCCGCTACGATGCTGATCGCGTCGCCGATGCCGTTTCTGCGTGGAAGCACGCCATGGAAATCTCAGCCGATCCTGCCACCGAGAGATTGCTGCATAAAGCCCAGCGCGAGTTACAAGTCGAGGAGCGGTCGAGCCGCAAAGAAAGCAGGCACTTCACGCTTCATTACCAGGGCAAAGAGACAACCCCAGAGTTGCAGCAGCAAATTTTGGCGAGCCTGGAAACTGGATACCAGGATTTGTCCAGCCAGTTGGGCTATGAGCCGGGCGAGAACATCATCGTCATTCTGTACACGCAGAAAGAATTCATGGACATCACCGAGGCGCCGTCCTGGGCAGGAGCGCTTAACGATGGCAAGCTTCGTATCCCCATAGGCGGCATAACTGCAATGGATCCTGAAGTGGAGCGCAATCTCAAGCATGAGCTCACGCATTCATTTGTGAACTCGCTGGGACGGGGCCGCTGTCCGGTGTGGTTGAACGAAGGTCTGGCGCAAATAATGGAGCCGCGCAGCGCCAGCATGTACGCGGGGCAACTCTCACCACTTTTCCTTCAGCGCAAAGCGATACCATTTTCCATCCTCGAGCACTCCTTCACTCGTTTTTCAAATTTTCAAGCGGAGGTCGCCTACGCCGAATCTCTCTCAGCCGTGGAGTATCTGCGATCGAGGTATGGCATGGGCGAGATTGTTCGAATGCTGCAAAACATCGCATCCGGAGCGGAAACCGAGCAGGCGCTGCAACGCAGCACCGGCCTTGATTATTCAGTTCTGCAAGACAGAATCGGCGATTATCTTGCGCATCTGCAATAGCGTCCCGCGATCATCTGGACGACTCTCGCATCCTATCTACAGGTACTTACTTTTTCAGTAGCGCGTATAATCGGCCCTCACCATCGTTTACTCAGTTTTTGCACGATGGAGGCAGTATGCGCGAGACGAGTTGGCAATTTTTGTACCGAGCCGCTCTCACCGAGTCCGATCCCACTAAATTGGCCGGGCGCATAGAAATGGCTAGACGGGCGATTCGCGATCGTTTACAGGAGATCGACGACTACGGACACGACACTCGCGAACGCGAGCAACTCGAAAGCGCTCTCCACGCTTTATTCACGCTGCCTTCAAGGAAGCGCTCGGCTTGAGCGCACACACGCGCGTGACATAATTCAAATCAGCAAATTTATCAGCAGGAGATGAGATGTCGAGCAAACAAACGCGACGTGATTTTCTAGCTGTGTCTGGACTAGGAGCAGCAGCACTTGCAACGGCTGGCGCGTTGCCGGAGGTGGCGGCAAGTGCCGCAGGCGCGGAAAAGCAGCAGGGAAATATCTCGGCTTGGGTTACAGATGAGAATCAGAAACTCGGTCGATCATCTTCCGTCAGATGGCAGCGCGCGGCAGCATCCGCCCCGGACACGATTGTCCTTGATCCCGAGAAATCATTTCAAGAGATCCTTGGCTTTGGCGGGGCTTTCACTGATGCAGCGTGCTACACCTTCAACCAGCTCGATGCTGCTGAACGAGAGAAGCTTTTCCATCTGCTCTTTCACCCATCTGAGATGGGCCTGAGCGTATGTCGCACGTGCATCGGGTCAAGCGATTACTCGACGAAGATGTACAGCTATGACGAAGGCGATCCTGACCCCGAGCTGAGTCGATTTTCTATCGATCACGACCGCGCGTACATCCTGCCCATCCTGCGCGAGGCACGGAAAGTAAACCCGGCTTTATTTCTGTTCTCCTCCCCGTGGAGTCCGCCAGGGTGGATGAAATCGAACAAATCCATGCTGGGCGGAAATATGCGCCGGCAGTACATGCCATCGTACGCAAATTATTTTGTGAAATTCCTGCAGGGCTACGAGAGTGAAGGCGTGCCCATACAGGCGATCACGATTCAGAACGAAGTTGACACCGATCAGGATGGCCGCATGCCTGCCTGCATTTGGCCCCAGGAGTACGAGGCTGATTTCGTTCGCTCGCATCTTGGTCCGCTGTTCGAGCGAAGCGGCGTCAAGACAAAGATATGGTTGATTGATCACAACTACAACCTATGGGGACGGGCCATCGCTGAACTGGACACGCCCGACCTTCGCCGCTATTCGAACGCCATCGCGTGGCACGGATATGTAGGCAAGACGGAGTGGATCGAACGCGTACAGAGCGCCTACCCTAACGTCGAGATGTACTGGACGGAAGGCGGGCCGGACTACACCGATCCGCACTATGCCACGGATTGGTCACAGTGGAGCAAGACATACGCCGACATTCTCCGAAACGGCTGCCGCTCCATTACTGGCTGGAATCTTGCGCTAGACGAAAAAGGCCGCCCGAACATTGGTCCCTTCAACTGCGGTGGAGTGGTGACGATCAACTCGCAATCGAAGGAAATTTCGCAAAGCGGACAGTTCTGGGCTTTCGCTCAATACTCACGATTTATTCGGCGAGGCGCTCGCCGCATCGACTCGCAGGGTGCACCTGACCTTGGGCATGTCGCTTTTCAAGATCCAGCTGGGAAACGCGTTCTGGTTCTAACAAACCCTGGAGCAGCCAGAACCGTACAAGTTAGAGTCGGGCAGGAGGTCGCCGCCATTCAGCTGAGTGGGAACTCAGTCACGACACTGGAGTGGGCGAGCTGAGATGATGGATCTCTGTTCCGAGTGCGCGTCCATCACGGGACTCGGAGTCTATACCTTGTCAGCGGCACTGATTCCCGGAGGATCGCCGGCACTCAGTTGACTTAGTCGGAGCCGGCAGCATGTGTTTGCGGCTGATTGTTTTCTGCAGAAAATCTCGATGGTAACGGACGATAGCCGCTTCGGGTTCTTATGTGATACTTCTTCTCCTTTTCGCCAACCAGCTTCACGGTAATCGCGCGCCATCCGCGATTCGGATTCGGACGCGGATAATAGCTGAACGAATAAAGATGTGTCAGATCGTCTCGGATGGAAGAGAAGGCCTGTTTTTCTTCGCGCCAGTTTTTGGCGAAATAAGCTTTTCCTCCAGTCGCTGCCGTCATACGTTCAAAGACAGCGGTTGAAACCGGGTCCAACTGGGCCTCTCGCGTGCTAATCATGTAAATCACAGTCCCGGTCGACTGGGCCAGTTCTGCCACATCCTCTGGCGGGACCACGCTGGAATTGTCCGGCCCATTCGAAAAGACCACGATAACTTTTCGGCCCTGATATTGCGCCGCATCTTTTACCGTCAGCAGCAAGCAGTTGTAAAGCGCAGCGTCATCTCCGGCGACAGTTGAACGCACGCCGAGCAGTACTTGCGAACGGTCTGTGGTCAGCGAGGCAGAGCGGGACAGATCGCGGCTGTAAGAATAGAGCGCAATCTTGTCGGCGTTTTCCAGCGATCGGACGAAATCAGAAATCGCATCCTGCGCAAACACAAAGCCTCGGTACATGTAGTTGCTGGTGTCGAAAAGGACAAAAACATTCGCCCCTGCAGTGATTGACTCAAGGGCACTCCCAGTCACCGCGCTGGGTGTGGTCTCAGGCGCTTGCTGAGCTTGGCCGGAAATGGCTCCGCCGGGTTTACCGATGTTCGGTGCAACCTCTATAAGTCTGCGCGTGGGCTCATCCCCTTCTCCGAATGTGGCGATTTTCTGGGGGATTTGATCCTCAACGATTGCGAAGTCTTCGGGACGCAGGCCGGTAACGTAGTTCCCTTTCTTATCTGTGACGGCGACGCTTAGCTGCACCAGATTTACGACCACGCGAATATCGGCACGGTCCTCCTGGGCCGAACAATTTGCCGGTCCAAAAAGGGAAGCAAGGCCGGAAACCAAGCAAACATACAGCGCGTATTTTTTCAGCATGATTGTTCCCCATCATGTTCATCGGCCACGTATTCAGCCGACCGAACGCCGAAGTGTTGCCAACGCTACTGCGTCGTTGGCTCCTGGGCGGCAGCTCTAGTAGTGGGAAGAATCGCAATTTTCCCCTGCCTTAGATCTTCACCAGCTTCCCGCATGGCACGGAGCAAAGCCTGCCAGTCCTCAAACTCGGTTGCGAAAATCTTTCCTACCATTCGCCTCGTCAGTTCAGGGACCAAACGATTCAGCATCGCTGGCGAATAGCCCTTCTCATCGGCCAGCCGGGCCCAATACAAATTGCTCGAATCCCACGACTCCGCCATCAACCGGCTGGAATAACCCGCAAATGCGGGAAATGGCTTCACATTCAGCAGTTCGCGTGCATAGCTCTGCGTCAGCGTGACGTGTGGCACTCCGAAGTCTCTCGACAACCGCTCCCAACTGAGTTCCTTTGGGTGGTCATTAGTCAGCCGGTCGAGTTCCTTGCCGGATTGGCCCCATGAATTTAAATCCGGAAACCGCCGCCGAAACTCGGCGGTCAAGTAGAAGGTGTCCGCCGGTGTCACATGATGCGTAGCTTCATCGAGGTCTCCCTCACGTAGGGTCTGCTCCAGCCACGATGACTTGAGAGGAGACATGCGGTCGGAGAGGATATCGATCACTTTGTCGCGAAGCTCTCCGTTGGAGACCGACTCCGACAAGAGTTCTTCGCCCGCCGTCTGGTAGAGGGCGACAGCGTGGAGTTCAGTCCGACTCACATCCCACCACCGTGGTAAGACCGCACTGGCCAGAAGACTCGGCACTGCCTCTCTCCAGATAAGCGCTTGAACGTTCTCTGGCGCAATAAAGTCCTGTTCTGCTTCGGAAAGAACGTACGGCAACTCGGCGAGCGATCCTACGAAGTGGGCGCCGCCACCTGCGGGCGAGCCTTGACCGAACATTTGTGGAGTGCGCCAGAGTCCTTTCACACCTATTACGGTCTCCCCCGCAAAGTCGTGCGAGCGCACGAATAGAGGATCGATGCGCAGGAGCTGGGCGCCTGGCGGCTCGTAATAGGCATAGTTCAACCCTACTAACGTATCCCGCAGGAAGGGAGTGAGCTGGCCACGTGCCTGTTCCAGTTGCGCGCGAGATGGCGATGACTTGAGCACCTTCGCCAAATCGGTCTGCATCTGCAACTCGGTATGGTGGTTGTTGTAGATACCTGCTGCCCATTCATCTCTCTCCGAAGACGTGAAGATCGGACGCGGCATTTCAAATTCCCTGAGCTCTGCCGCGAGCGGCAGTAGCCACGCTTCCGCCGATTTTCCCTGAGACATTTCATTCAGACCGTTGCCCAATGCGAGCAGCGTATCAAGAGAGACGAGGTGTTGCTCATCCATCACGGAACGAATCTCTTTGGCAATTTCTTCGTGGATCCTCTTATTTTGCGGATCGGCCTGATGTGGGCCAGCGAGCAGTTCAATTACTTCATCCTGAGAAATGGTGGTTTTTCCGGTAGCGGCTCGCAACGCTGCTGCCAACGAGCTGTGTCCCGCGTCAAAGAGCTGTGCCGACGAAATAACTTTGGCAAATGGCTTCACAACTTCTTGCCAGGATTCATTGAGCCTGGCGCTCGGAATTTGTTGTTGGCGAGCCAGAATCTGCCAAAGGCCAATGGTGGCTTGGAACGTCCCCATCGCATTGCCGCGCAAAGTATGGTTAGAAATCGCGCCCACGGCATCGGCCGTATTAACAAAGGTGGTGATTGAGCGATCGTCCAATTCTGGAAATTCAGAGAAGATCATGTACTGATCGCTGTACTCCTCGAAACCCTTGGCCAGCACCCGAAATGTTTCAGGACGGAGACGATGATCTGGGGACCGCTGGCTGTCCATTTCCGTGAACAGAAGATATTCCTGGAGCGGCGTGAGATCCGTCTCCAGCCGGGAGAAGGCAAACATCGCTTCTGCGAGTTGCTCAGGGCGAGTCCAGTGGTTCGCACGCCTGCCCCAATCACGGACAAGTTTGTAATCTGTCTTTTGCTTGAGGATTCCCTTCCAGACCTCTAAGCCACCGGGCACGAGCGGCTGACCATCGGCATCCCATTGAAGCCGGGTAGCCAGGAGCAGGAGGCCAGGAGCCAGTCGGAATGCGGGGCGAGCCGCATCGGATGGAGAATCAGAGCCACGAAATGCTGCATAAAACGTCTGCAGCCGGTGAGCTTCCGAGAGGTGCCGTTGCTGGTTTTGATTAACGCGTGCCAGAGAATCAAAGTACGCCGCCAGCCAACCGTTATCTTTAGTTAAGAGCTTGGGTACGAATTCGGCTGGCGAGTGCGGGCTTGCTCCCACCAATTCCTTCCATCCCTCTTCAGCCGCGGATCCACCGGGCACGAGCACCCGACCGGATCGAATGCAAATATGACTTCCATAAAAATCCAGATCAGCAGCTAACGGTAAAAGCTTTTTCAGCCCGATGGTCTGTTCCAGCTGGGAGCGCGTTTCGGCATCGATGCGAGAAAGCCCCCAATACAGACGAGCGAGCAGCGGATGATGCAGAAGTAATTCAACTAAATCGTAGATCTTTTTCTTATCGGTTTTAACCGCTTTGCCCCAGTCGTTTTCCGTAAACAGCACGGGAACTCGCGAGCTTGGGAATTCATATACAAACGGTTTAGCTTTTCTTAGCGAGTCCTCCAGTGCAAGCAAAGGAAACCCCGAGTCGGTCGTGAGAAATGCTCTTTCTGCATCGGAGGTGACTACTGAGGCGTTGACTTGCCCACACGCCTGGCGCAACCGATATCCGAGAATGCGCAGCAAAGGCAAAGCCTCTTCACAATTTGAGATATGAATTCTTCCACTTGGACCAGCCAGGGCTGCCAGTTCCTTCGCCTGATTCACATACCTGCCCAACAGAATCAGAAACTCAGTTGGAGTGCCACGTTCCTGCCACCCTACATACCCTTGCACATAGATATTCCGGGCTAGCAGGGGCAATACCTCCTCAGCCGAGGCCTTCTGGCTGATACCCGCCATGCGCAAGAAAGAACGCAGAGGGCCTGGTATGGTCACCTCCGCGGAATCGGCGTCGGACGACGCTCGGGTGTCAGCTGAAGGCGTACCCTGGCGATCTGAAGGAATGGTGGATTGATCTATTGTTTGGGCATTCGCAGCGCTTTGCGTGTTCGCGACGAAGCCGCAGAGCACAAGCAGCAAGACCGCTGCAAGAAACGTGTATCGGCGAAGAGGAACTAGCATGGCTGGAGTCCCCTCTCCAAATTTCGCAGTAAATACTACAACGTTAAATCGCAAAACCCCAGGATGGTTCCGCCGTTCCAGCACAATGAAATCGGATTATGGAGCCCGACGGGCATTCTTGTCTCCGGGGCTGTGAACTGCTCCCGACTTCATAATTTGCCAATGGCATGAAAGCATACCCGACTGCCAGCCGGATTCAAGCCACGTGACAAGAATTTTGCAAATATAGGGCTGCGAAGTCAGGCCGAACTGCGGGAACTAAGATGCGAGATTCTGCACCTATGTGTTGCTCAGGATCGCAACTTTGGCGTTGGGAGTAATGGCTGGTTCAAAACGCCCTCCTCTCGAATGAAAGCGGTTTGGCAATCTCAATCAGCCAGTGGAATTCGGGCTTCTAGGTCGTGTGAGGGTTGCCTTCGAGTACTGAGACCCGGGTATATGAAGAAAATTGCGGTTGCGAGACCCAGCGTCGTCTTGTTTATGAGCGAGCACTATAGAGCACTCCGACACACCAGCAAACGTTTCCCTGGTTGTTTATGTTACGCAGTAAACACGAAACAACCTTCTTGCCTGGACCGCTTCTTTACTTCTATTCGCAGGGCAGCGCGCTCTGCCAGTTTGTTCTATTTTTGTCGTCTTTAGCTTTTTCTCTTGACGACCGTGGTTCATCTGCTATATAGCATTACCCGACTTGTTTTCGCGGTTTTAAGCGCGCAATCTCGGGGGCCGTGCTCGCCGGGCGTTGGTTATCCAGAAATTTCGGCACAACGATATTTTTTCTTGACAAAGGTCGTTGACATGAAGCTTAATTCGAAACATTCAGTTTAGGTAATCGATTTTCTACTTAGTAATCGCTAGTGGGTTCAGGTTCGTCGTTCTTCCACGTGGGGGAACTCTATCAATTTGCTGGCCGGAGGGCTAGATATGCGAAGGGCTTCGTGGGCAGTACTTCTGCTGTGCTTGCTTGTTAATCTTCCATTGGTCGCTCAGAAGTTTACCGGCACGATCCAAGGTGTTGTGACCGATTCTTCAGGCGCAGCGCTCTCTGGCGCCACGGTCACCGTTACAAATACGGGTACAGGCGAAGTTCGCACCGTCACTACGTCTACTGGCGGAAGCTACGTGGTGGCCGAGTTGCCCCCGACCACCTACGACATCACCATCAAACAGGCGAACTTCAAGGAGTACGTCAGTAAAGGGGTCCAGCTGTTCGTTTCCAGCACGACGACCGTGAACGCCATGCTGCAAATTGGCAGCGTCACGGAGCAAGTGACGGTCGAAGCCAGTTCGGTCCAGGTGGAAACCGCAACCGGTGCTGTGGGCAACGTCGTAGAGGGAAATGAAGTATCGCAATTGCCTCTGAATGGACGCAGCTTCACTCAGTTGACGCAATTGATGCCGGGTGTCTCCCCTGCCGCCAACTTCGATTCCAAAAACAAGGGCCTGCAAGCCGGCGTCGATTTCTCGGTGAACGGAAACAATACGACCGGCAACCTCTTTCTGGTTGACGGAGTAAATAACAATGACATCGGGTCGAATCGCACAATTCTTGTTTACCCTTCCATCGATGCGATCCAGGAATTTAAAATTCTGCGTAACAGCTACGGCCCGGAGTATGGCCAGGCGAGCGGTGCCATTGTCAGCATTGTTACCCGGGGCGGAACCAACCAATTCCACGGTAACGTGTTTTACGATGGCCGCAATGACGTCTTGAACGCCACTGACTTTTTCAATAATCAAACCGGCCTTAAGAAGGACGTCCTTCGTCGTAACGACTACGGCTACACCTTTGGGGGTCCGATTAAGCGTGACAAACTGTTCTTCTTCTGGTCGCAGGAATGGAACCACGAGCAACGCGGCGCGGCCCGCAGTGGAGACGTTCCGACTGCCGCTGAGAAAGCAGGTGACTTTAGCAATCAGCGCACAGACAGAGACAACACTGGTGCGCTGTGCGACCCGGCCCCCACGGTTGGTGGGGTAGCTTTGACGAACATTTCGCAGGTTCCCACGGGCGGAATTTCAGCCGGCGGACAGGCCTACTTGACCATGTTCCCCGACCCACATGTGGGCAGTCCGGTGAACTGCAAAAACTGGGCGCAATCTATTACAGCCCCCATCCGGTGGCGAGAAGAGAACATCAGGATGGATTATCGCCTTTCTAATACTTGGAGCTTGTTCGGCCGTTACACCCAGGATCACTGGTCCCAGCCCTTCCCGAGTACTTTGGGCTTCTGGGGCGACGATCAGTATCCTTCTATTGAAAGCAGCTGGGCACAACCAGGGTACCAGGCGACGATCAAGCTGACCAAATTGTTCGGCAGCACCGCGGTCAACGATTTTCAGGTTTCATACGCTGCTAACAGGATTAAGACTACGCGTGCCGGTACCAACCCCGCTTTGAACGACCAGATTAACCAGCTCGCCCCCACGTACTTTCCTTTT
>WNFR01008464.1_pt1 | contig 11169 bp, 14 predicted proteins | sample 5400221 | NCBI WGS metagenome assembly WNFR01 (sample SAMN13153357, study PRJNA577476) | soil metagenome | isolation source: 40 cm soil under Madrone tree | place: USA:California | collected 2016-06-14 | reverse complement strand
TATAATGTTACAAAGTTACATCTGCGGCGCCTCCAATGCACCTATGAAACATTGTATCCCTGTAACGTTGTAACTATTGCACAATGGTCAGCCTCGCCGCCGTCCTGCTCGCCGCCGGTCGTTCTTAGCGCATGGGCCGGCCCAAGCTGCTGTTGCCCTGGGGTGCAACCTCCGTGCTCGGCCATTTGCTCGACCAATGGCAGGCTCTCAAGTCCGAACAAATCGCAGTTGTGTGCGCGGCGGATGACCTGCTCGTCCAGGCCGATCTCGATCGCCTCGGTTTTTCGGCAACAGATCGAATCCTGAATGTTGCGCCGGAGCGCGGCATGTTTAGCTCGATTCGGTGCGCCGCACAATGGTGCGGCTGGAGATCGAACCTCACGCATTGGGTGATCGTTCTTGGCGATCAGCCTCACATCAGTTGCGAAACGCTCCAAACCATTCTCGATTTCAGTGCCGTAAATCCCGAACGGCTCTGCCTTCCAAAACAAGGTGGGCATCGCCGGCATCCCGTGGTCTTGCCCAGGCAAGTATTTGCGCAACTGGCAAACTCCGAGCTAATTGATTTGAAGTCATTCCTTGATTCTCTGCGAATCCCGGGTGCCATCTGTGAACTGGACGACCCTGCGCTCGAACTGGACCTGGACACGCCTGAGGATTATGACCGTGCTGTCAGCCTCTACTCCCCAATACCATAATGCCCCCGAATTACCCAATTAACCGATTAACTCAATTAACCAGATCCAACACGTCCGATCTTATCTTAACGGCAGTATCCTTTTAACTGTCGCCTCAGCGCCATTCGCTGTAGAATGCAACCGGAAATGAGTTGAATCCTCGGGCAGCACGATCAACAAAACAGGGCGAATTATGAATCTGGATGATGAACAGAGGAAAAAAGTGGCAGACTGGATCACCCAAGGACTCAAACTTTCCGAAATCCAAAATCGCTTGATCTCGGAATTGGGGCTGCAACTTACTTACATGGATGTCCGCTTATTAGTCGATGACTTGAAACTCACACCAAAAGATATTGAGCCGCCCAAACCCGCAAACCTTGCAACTCAAGCCCCGGCCATGACCGCAAATCCTTCGGCCAAAACCGCATCGAAACCCGGCGGCGTCTCAATCAGCGTCGATCAAATCGCTCGCCCCGGCGCAGTTGTCAGCGGTAAAGTAACTTTCAGCGACGGCAACACTGCGGATTGGTATTTCGATCAGGCTGGCCGCCTGGGCCTGCTGCCACAACAGACCGGTTATCGTCCCTCGGCCCCAGACTTGCAGCAGTTCCAGGCCGCTCTGGATGGCGAGCTCAGCAAAATGGGTTTCTAAGCAATGACTGCTGCGGCTTCGCCCAACTTTCAGCGCATCAGCTCCTCAGCAATTTGAACGGCATTCAGGGCCGCTCCTTTGAGGAGTTGATCGCCAGAGACCCAAAAGGCCAAGCCATTATCCAGTGCGCAATCGCGGCGCAGGCGGCCGACCGCACAATCGTACTGCTCAGCCTGATAGAGCGGAAGCGGATACATATTCTTTGACGGTTCATCGATAACTTGCAACCCGGGCGCTTTGCTCAGGACGGCGCGCGCAGATTCCACCGTGACCGGTTTGTCAAACTCAGCGTTCACCGCGATCGAGTGGGCTCGATAAACCGGCACGCGGACGCAGGTAACACTGGCGCGAAAGGCCGGATGATGCATGATCTTACGCCCTTCATTTTCCATCTTCATCTCCTCTTTCGTATAACCCGAGGGCAGGAACGAATCCACATGCGGCAGCACGTTGAAAGCGATCTGATGGGGATAAACCTCTTTCGTGGTGTGCTTCCCATTCACCGACTGCTCAATCTGGCGGCGAAGTTCCTCGATAGCTTTGGCGCCGGTGCCGGAAACCGCCTGGTAGCTGGAGGCAAAGATCCTCTTCACACTGAAAGCCCGGTGCAACGGATAGAGCGCCATCAATGTCACCGCGGTCGTACAATTCGGGTTGGCGATAATGCCTTCGTGCGTTTTCACATCGCTGGCATTGATCTCCGGAATCACCAACGGGACTTTCTCTTCCATGCGGAAGGCGCTCGAGTTGTCGATGACGATACAGCCGGCCCTGGCGGCGATTGGCGCAAACTCCTTCGAGATACTACCGCCCGCGCTAAATAGTGCGATGTCAATGCCCGAAAAGCTATTTTTCGTCAACTCGTTGACGGTGTATTCTTCTCCGCGGAACATCAGCTTCTTGCCCACGGACCGCGCCGAAGCCAGCAAAGTCAACTTCCCCACCGGAAAATTGCGTTTTTCCAGGGTCTTGATCATCTCAATGCCGACGGCCCCGGTCGCTCCGACCACGGCCACATGCGGTTTACTATTCATATAAAGGGCCAGAATATAGTGATTGCTCTGGTACGTGTCAAACGTGCCGACACGTACTTCATTGCGTCGTCCCCACACCTTGCCTACGCTCCCCAAGTGAAATTGTCGGTTAAAAGCGACTATGCAGCCCGAGCTGTCCTTGGGTTGGCGCGGCATTATCCGAGCGGCGAAGCTTTGCGTGTCGAGGATCTGGCGGGGGAGCAGAGCGTTCCAGCCAACTATCTGGTCCAGATACTAATTGAGCTGAAGGCCCAAAGCATTGTTCGCAGCGTGCGCGGCAAGGAAGGTGGTTATCTGCTGGCGCGGCCACCGTCAGAAATCACACTTGGCGACGTGCTCAATGCCGTCCATGGCCAGGTATTCGACACCCCCGCCCTGAGCGATCCGGAATGTCCTCCGGAATTACGGCGCGCGTGGCAACGCCTGCAGCAAACCATGCAAGCGACTGCCAATGCCATCACCTTTCAACAGTTGCTCGATGAAAGCGCCGAGAAGGAAAAAATGTATTACATCTGACAGCCTCCTAAGCTACTCATGAATCCAACGCTTGATCCCTCGCCTATCTTGCAAACGGCTTTTAGTTTCTGGAATTCCAAAGTCCTCCTCACCGCTGTCGAGATGGGACTCTTCACCAGGCTGGGCAATCGCAGCCCTACCGGCGCGCAGCTCGGTAGCGATCTTGGCCTTCACCCCCGAGGGATTAAGGATTTCTTTGATGCGCTGGTCGCTATGGGCTTCCTGGGCAAAAGCGGCCACGGACCGGGTGCCCTCTATTCCAATACCCCGGAAGGGACAATGTATCTCGACGAAAAAAGTCCGCGCTACATTGGGGGGATTCTCAAGATGTTGAATGTCCGCCTCTTCAAATATTGGCACGACTTGCCCGAAGCCCTCCGCACCGGCCAGCCGCAAAACGAGGCTAAACATGGCGAGGAAGGCATCTTCGAAGTTCTCTATAAGGATCCCGTCCAACTCGAGATTTTTCTCAACGCGATGACTGGTTTGTCGCGCCTTAATTTTGAAGCCCTGGCGGCGAAGTTCGATTTTTCAAAATTCAAATCTCTCTGCGACATCGGAGGCGCAACCGGTCTGCTTTGCCTCGAAGTTGCCAGGAAACATCCTCATCTCAAGTGTACTAGCTGGGATTTGCCTGTCGTCGAACCCATTACCCGCAAAAGCATCGCCGCCGCTGGTTTGAGCGATAGGGTACGCGCCGCCTCCGGCGATTTCTTCAATGATCCATTGCCCAAAGCCGACGTGATCACCATGGGCATGATCCTTCATGACTGGAATCTGGAAAAGAAAATGCGCCTCATCCGCGCCGCTTACGATGCGCTCCCCATCGGTGGCGCCCTGATGGCCATCGAAAATCTCATCGACGATGAACGGCGCAAAAATGTTTTCGGCCTCCTAATGTCCTTGAACATGCTCATCGAGTTCGGTGAGGCGTTCGATTTCACCGGCGCGGATTTTCGCCAATGGTGCGGCGAGGCAGGGTTCAAACGCTTTGAAACCATTCCTCTCGCTGGTCCTTGCAGCGTGGCAATCGCCTACAAGTAGTCCACAGCTTCACGACTTGCCCAAATTCGCTTTGCCTAACAACTGCGTTTCGATAGAATTCCAAATCATGCACCGCACTACCAAAACCTTATTTGGCATTTTCACCCTCGTCTCGACCGTGGCTCTGGCTGGAGAGCTGCAGTTTTCCGTCGTGCCGAATTTTGTTGAAGAAAAGCCCGGCGGGCAACCGCTTGGCCCTTGCCATGGCGGCGTTGTGATTGACAAAGCTGGAAATATTTACGTCAGCACAGACACCGACCGCGGACTCGTGGTCTTTTCGCCCCAAGGCAAATTCCTGCGCGCCGTGGGCCCAACGCGAATTCATGGCCTGGAACTGCGCGATGAAAGCGGCATCGAATACATCTACGCCGCTCGGCCCACGGATCATGAAGTCGTGAAGCTGAAGCTCGATGGCGAGCGGCAATGGGCCATCGAATATCCCAAAGAGGCGGGCATTTATAAAGACGCCAGCGGCTTCAAGCCGTGCGCTGTCACCGTCGTGCCGGATGGTTCGATTTTCATCGCTGACGGATATGGCGCGAATTATGTGCTTAAGTTCGACAAAGAGCGCAAATTCGTGAAGGCCTTTGGCGGGCCTGGTGCCGAAGAGGGAAAATTCAACACCTGTCACGGAATTGCGCTGGATACGCGGCAAGGCAAGCCGTTGTTGTTGGTTTGCAATCGCAACAACAATCGGGTCGAGTACTGGGATCTGGACGGAAACTTCGTCAAGGTCATTCAGAAGGATCTTCGGATGCCGGCAGCGGTCCATATCCGCGGTGATTACGCCGTCTTTCCCGAGTTGCAAGGCCGCGTCACCGTCCTGGATAAGCAAGGCCGGATCGCCGCCCAGCTCGGCGATAATCCTAATGAGAAGCAGCGCGCCAATTTCGGGCTTTCCCCCGATCAATGGAAAGAAGGCATCTGTAATTCGCCGCATGGCGCTTCGATTGATAAGGACGGTAACCTGATTGTGACCGAATGGAGTCAATTTGGACGACTTCACAAATTCCTTCGAGCGGCTGTCCGCCCCTGACAAACATCCAACATCCAACATCCAGAAAAACACCAAGATCCAAGCCCCAAACGTCTCACGACGCTTGTTCGTTAATTGGAGCTTGAGAACTGGATCTTCTCTGGTTGTTGGATGTTGGAGCTTGATCTTGGATTTTCCATTTCTGCAAATGTCCACCAACGCATCGCAGAGCATTCTTGAGCTGCCGCCCCCGCCTGACGGCGAAAAGATCTCCTACGGTTCCGGCGAATTTCAATTCGGGGAACTGCGGCTGCCGGCGGGTGCCGGACCTTATCCAGTGGCGATCGTTATCCACGGCGGCTACTGGCGCGCCGCGTATGGGCTGAAGCACATTGGTCACTTGTGCGCCGCTCTAACCAAAGCCGGGGTCGCGACCTGGAGCCTCGAGTATCGACGCGTGGGCAATCCTGGGGGAGGCTGGCCTGGTACTTTCGATGATATCAGAGACGGCGCCAGGCACATCAGCCAGATCGCCGTCGCTAAAAAACTGGACTTGAAACGCGTCGTTGCTACCGGCCATTCAGCCGGCGGACATCTCGTTTTATGGCTGGCCCGGCAGGCCCCCGTGGAACTCCGTGGGGTCGTCCCGCTCGCTCCTGTTGCCGATTTGCGGCGTGCCTACGAGTTGCAACTCGGAAACCAGGCGGTGATGGAGCTTCTTGGCGGCTCACCCAAGGAGCGGCCGGAGCGCTATCAGGCGGCATCGCCCCCGGATCTGCTTCCGCTCAAAGTGCGCCAAAGACTCTTGCACGGAGTTGCGGACAATATCGTTCCTGTCTCACTTAGCCAGCAGTACGTCGCCCTCGCCCGCGAAAAAGGTGATGACGCCACATTGCGGGAATTGCCTGGCATGGGTCACTTCGAATTGATCGATCCTCGCTCTGCCGCCTGGCCTCCCCTGCGCGATGTCGTCCTTGATCTCCTGTCATGACTACGATTGTTTCCGACTGTGACCTCGAAAATTTCGAGCCGCAGTTCGTTTTGAAAACCTGCCAGCCGCTGGTGTCGGAATCTTCTTAAATCGCCGGGTAATGTCCACAAGTGATTGTTCGACGCCGAGGCGTTCCAGGCTCGAAGCGCCTACAAAGCCAACGCAATCCGTCCTCTCGTTGACGTACGCCGCATCTTCGGGAGTGGCTATTGGTCCGCCATGGCTAAGGAACAGAATGTCGTTTCGGACTTTCCTGCCAGCATTGATGATGCCCTGGCATCGCGTCACCGCTTCATCCAGCGTGCAGGTGGCGCCCGTGACGCCGATCGAACCGCCAACCGTTGTCCCGACGTGTGCGATAATCGCGTCGGCGCCCGCTTCGGCCATCGCCCGCGCTTCTTCGGGTTTGGACACATAAACAATGCTGAACAGATCCATCTTCCGCGCCAGCGCCACCATCTCGAACTCCTTTTTCACGCTCATCCCGGTTTCTTCGAGCACCTGACGGAATTGCCCGTCCACGATACAATGGGTCGGGAAATTGTTCACGCCGCTGAATCCCATTTCTTTCACCCGGAGCAGCCAGTGCCACATTCGGCGGCGCGGATCCGTCGCATGTACCCCGCAAATCACCGGCACTTCCTCGACTACTGGCAACACTTCATATTCCCCGATCTCCATGGCCACCGCATTGGCGTCGCCGTAGGCCATCAGGCCGCAAGTTGAGCCATGCCCGCTCATGCGAAAGCGGCCAGAATTGTAAATGATGAGCAGGTCCGCGCCTCCTTTTTCGATGAACTTGGCGCTGATACCAGTGCCGGCGCCCGCGGCAATGATGGGCTGCCCTGTGCGCAACGTGGCGCGCAATCGTTCAATGACCTCTTTCCGGCTATAAGGGTTTCCTTTTCCAGTCCATGAATTTGGCATATGGCGAATAAGTGCTCGGTTTTTTTCTGGCAGACCTTACCAACCGTCCAAAGGCATTGCTATCTCGAAGAATCAGGCCAAGACCTGGAAATTGTGATAGGCTCTTAATTAGAGGCCAAATTTCGGCCCACCGCGAACTCCAGTTTGGTGAGAACAAAATCGCTAAGCTGGTCAGGTGCGTTCGCGATTAAATGAACAAACTTATTGTCAAAACTGGCAAACTCAGCCGCCGCCGATTCCTGGCAGCGACTCTGCTCGCTTGCCCATTTGTGACAATGGCCGATGCCAAGTGGCTTGAGCCAAGCTGGGTCAGAGTTCGCAAAATCCGTCTCGCTCACGGCAAGCCTGCTCATCGGTTTGTACACTTCACTGATGTCCACCACAAGGGTGACCGAGCCTATCTGGAGGCGGTCGTTCGAAAAATCAACGCCGTCTCGCCGGAATTCGTTTGCTTCACCGGCGACCTGATCGAACAAACGAAGTACCTCTCGGAAGCCCTCGAAATCTTCGCGCGGATTAAATCGCCCCTGTATGGTGTCCCGGGCAATCACGATTATTGGAGCAGGGCGCCATTTGACCGAATCGCCGCGTGCTTCGCGGCAACCGGCGGCGGATGGCTGGTCGAGCAGAGACTGCAAACGGCCGATCGAAAGTTTTCCATCATCGGCGCAGCCTGTTTGCATTCCAAAACGCCGCCCATTGAACCAGACGGCTCGACCGCGAACATTTTCCTCATGCATTATCCGGCCTGGGTGGAAAATCTGCGTACGACGAGGTACGACTTAATTCTGGCCGGCCATTCGCACGGCGGCCAGGTGCGTCTTCCTTTTTATGGGCCATTATTCCTTCCGTTCGGGGTGGGCAGATTTGACCTGGGAATGTTTCGCACCACCAGCGGTCCGCTCTACGTAAATCCCGGCATCGGCTGGTTTCCCGTGCCCATTCGATTCAATTGCCGTCCTGAGATCACGGTATTTGAGATTTGAGCTATTCAAACAGAATAATGCTTTTGTCAGCGGCCAATTTCGTCCTGAACGTCCTTTCAGTGTTTCTCCTTGCGACAAGCGAAAGCGGTTGCAATATTGCGCGGGTCGAAAACACTTTTTATGGCAGACGTCGCAAACCGATATCCTGAAAACACTGGCGGCAAATATTATGTCGATAACCAGTGCATCGACTGCGATCTGTGTCGTGAAACGGCCCCCGATAATTTCAAACGCAACGACGACGGCGGCTACTCTTTTGTCTATAAACAGCCCGAAAGCCCGGAGGAGGAAGCACGCTGCAAAGAGGCCAAAGAAGGCTGCCCAGTCGAAGCAATCGGCGACAATGGCGACACCGGTTAGCCAGGTGATCAGTGGACCGAGTTGAACCCGCCCCCCGACCACACCCAGACGAACAAGACGCCACCAACAATCGTCAGATCTGCTGCCACGGCAATCGGAGTTATGGCAACCTGTTTCACGCGGCCAGAAGCATCCGCATAGACTGGCAGCTCGTAACTGCCAATTTTGGTTTGGCCCGAGTACAGCACAAAATCCTGGTTGGAAATAATTGCGCAGTGATGTCCGTTGGAGGCATCGCCATCCACAGGCCGCGCTTCAATTTCCGGGATCGGCGAGAGATCCGCATCGTGTTGAGCCGTAACGAATCGAGGATTGCGCTGCGCCTGTAAACGGGCGGTGTTCTCTGCCAGCCAATAGGCCCGCCGCCGGATCTTCTCATCGCCGTCGCGCCATTCGTCGTATTCCACGAGAACATCTCCGCGCTGGCTTGAGTCGAACAAGCGCAAATTGGAAGGCTTGGCCGGCTCATGGAAACGCGCGAACTGTCCTGCCTCCCAAACTTTGCTGGTAGCGCAACCACCAACGAGCATGGCTTGCGCCGATAGCAGGGCAAGCAACCAGAACCGAATCATATTCAATGTGGGTCAGTGACGAATTTTCCGGCGCAACATATCGAGAGCCTCTTGAGCGGTCACGTCTTTATAAGGAAGGAGGCTGGCGATTCGTCCTGTGATGGTGCCCTGCGTCGCTTTGCTGCTGAGCGTTCCACAAAACCGCGCAGCTCACGTGGGCAGAGTCGTTCTGGATTGAAGTGGAGGGGTTGGCCGTGCGGCTTCGGCAGTTTGCTTATTCTCGCCCTGGCCTGTACCAAAGCACTCGGCCGCCTGACAGATGGCGGTTGAAGGGCGGTCTCTCTTGTCCGCAGCAACCTCCAACGGCCTAGCGTGCCTGAATAAACCGAGCGTCCGCGTACTCGGGAGTTGCTGCGGACAGGAATGCCTGACAGGAATGTCCGCGCTCCGCCTGGTGGAAGATGCATTGTTCGCCCTTGACCTCGGGGGGAGAATTGAATTCCATAGCCGGCAGGTGAGTCTTACTCTGATAATCGTTACCTCCTTAAACCGCAATTCTTATGAAAAGCATTAACCTCTCCGGTTTCGGTCGTTGGTTCTCGCTCATGATGGCGATCTGCGGACTTTTCTCCTTTGCTTTGCCTGGGTTCGCTGCGCCCAAAAAGTTACTGGTGGTGACCGTCACCAAAGGGTTCCGGCACAGTTCGATTCCCACCGCAGAAAAAGTGTTGGCTGAACTGGCACAGAAAAGCGGCGCGTTCACGGTGGATTACGTGCGCACCGATGAGGACATGGCACAAAAAATGACCGCTGAGGCGCTGCGGAATTATGACGGTGTTATGTTCGCAAACACCACGGGCGATCTGCCATTGCCGGACAAACAAGCTTTTCTAGACTGGATCAAATCAGGAAAGGGCTTTATCGCTACGCATTCGGGTTCGGATACTTTCCATGGTTTTCCACCTTACCTCGAGATGCTGGGCGGCGAGTTCGAAACACACCACGCCCAGGCCCAGGTGGACTGCATCAACCAGGACCCGAAGCATCCGGCTTGCCGGCACCTCGGGCCGACCTGGCATCTGAAGGATGAGATTTATCTCATCAAAAGTTTCGACCGCAGCAAAGTCCACGGCCTGCTCATGCTGGACAAACATCCGAATGATAAAACTCCGGGAGATTTTCCCATTGCCTGGACGAAGGATTATGGGAAAGGGCGCGTCTTTTATACCTCACTTGGTCATCGGGAGGATGTATGGGACCCGAACACACCGGAAAGTTTCAAACGTGAGAATCCAAAAAGTGTATCCGAAGCTTATCAGCAACATATCCTCGGCGGAATCAAATGGGCGCTTGGGTTGGAAGGAGTTGAATAAGGAGGTCATGGGAGGTAAAGGATTCGAGCGAGTGAATTTGGTTGCAGGGCTGCGGATTGGGCGTTTCGCACAAGTCATTAAAATCAACTACCGCGATTGCGGGATAGCTGAGAACAACCCTGCCCCTGCTAGGCTTGAACTGCTTGAAAACAAGATTAGCAGCAGGCACAATGTTTCGGTTCGTTGGGCCCCTTAGAGTGCCGGGGTTACCATTGATTAAATATTTATGAATGAAAACGGAAAAGGGTACCATTGATTAAATATTTATGAATGAAAACGGAAAAGGGCCTCTCGGCTATAACCGGCGCGATTTTCTCAAGAGCGGTTCTTTCGCCAGTTTGATGAGCCTGATGGGGGGCGTGGAATTATTCGCGCAAACCACCTCGCCGCCCACGGAAGAAAGCAAGCCGGCTGGCGCAAAGCTTAAAATTGGTGTGATCGGCCTTGGCGCGTGGGGTCGCGAAATTCTTAATGAATTGGGCCGGATCGAGCAGGCGGAGGTTGCGGCCATTTGCGATACGTATGGCGCCTTCCTGCGGCGCAGCGGCAAGCTGGCGCCGCACGCCAAACAGGTGGCCGATTGTCAGGTGATCCTAGAGGACAAAGACATCAAGGCGGTCATCGTGGCCACGCCCACCCATAAACACAAGGACATAGTGCTGGCGGCGCTCAAGGCCGGTAAACATGTGTACTGTGAAGCGCCGCTGGCCGGCACCATCGAGGACGCCCGCGAGATCGCGCGCGCCGCCCGGGACGCGAAGAAGCAAATTTTCCAGGCCGGCTTGCAAATGCGCTCGCATCCGCAACGCCATTTCCTGCGGCCGTACATCCGCTCGGGGGCCTTGGGCAAATCCGTTCTGGCCCGCGCCCAATGGCACCGGAAGCAAAGCTGGCGCACCGCTTCTTCCGACGCCGAGCATGAGAAGGCACTGAATTGGCGTTTGAGCAAAGCAACCTCAACCGGGCTAATCGGTGAGATTGGCATTCACCAAATCGATCAAGCCTCGTGGTTTCTTGGCGCGCACCCGCGGTCGATCACCGGCTTTAGCTCGCTCGTGCGCTGGGGGGATGATGGCCGCGATGTTCCGGATACGGTGCAGGCGGTATTCGAATTTCCG
>WNFR01007380.1_pt1 | contig 11169 bp, 10 predicted proteins | sample 5400221 | NCBI WGS metagenome assembly WNFR01 (sample SAMN13153357, study PRJNA577476) | soil metagenome | isolation source: 40 cm soil under Madrone tree | place: USA:California | collected 2016-06-14 | reverse complement strand
GCCGTCACCGCCGCGGCGTCGCGCTTGTCCATACCTCGACGCTACACGCGTTCCCGCGGTGGCGCACGGATTCGCTCTCGATCTCGCTCGGCGTGATGCCGGACGCCGATGCACCGCGCGTCATCCACGAGATCGGGGCCACCGGCGGCTCCCGTTAGCGGACGGTTTCCTCAAGGCGGCGCCTGTCGTACGGGTGCCGTGGGAGGAAGCCGCCATGCCGAACGTTCAGCGCGAAATTCACCTCAAGAGCCGTCCGACGGGAATGCCGACAGCGGACAATTTCGAGCTCGTCGAGACACCGATCCCGCAGCCCGATCCCGGTCAGTTCCTCGTGCGCAACGTCTGGATGTCGGTCGATCCGTACATGCGCGGCCGGATGATGGATCGCCAGAGCTACGTCCCCCCGTTTGCCGTCGGCGGCGCGCTCGACGGCGGCTCGGTCGGCGAGGTCGTGGTGTCACGCCACGACGGCTTCCAGCCCGGCGACTACGTCTGCGGGTTCGCCAACGGCGGGTGGCGCGAGTACTGGGTCTCGGACGGCGCCATGATCCAGAAGGTCGATCCGAAGCTCGCGCCACTGCAATTGTATCTCGGCGTCCTCGGCATGCCCGGCCTCACGGCGTACACGAGCCTGCTCCGGATCGGCGAGCCGAAGCCCGGAGAGACGGTCTTCGTCTCGGCGGCGGCCGGAGCCGTCGGCTCCGTCGTCTGCCAGATCGCGAAGATCAAGGGCTGTCGCGTCGTCGGCTCTGTGGGCAGCGACGACAAGGTGCGCTGGTTGACGGACGTCGCGGGGATAGATGCCGGCGTCAATTATCGCACCGCCGGTAATCTCCTCGACGCCGTGCGGCGGGCGTGTCCCGACGGCATCGACATCTACTACGAGAACGTCGGCGGCGAGCACCTCGAGGTCGCGCTCGAGCTAATGAAGAAGCACGGCCGCCTCATCATGTGCGGCATGATCAGCGCCTACAATGCCGTCGAGCCGCCGCCAGGCCCGCGCAATTTGATCTACGTCATCGGCAAGAGCCTCAAGATGCAGGGCTTCATCGTCTCCGACTTCCTCGACATGGTACCGGCGTTCTTCACCGACATGGGCCGCTGGGTCGCCGAAGGCAAGATCAAAGCGCAGGAGACGGTCGTCGACGGCATCGCGAACGCACCGCGCGCGTTTCTCGGCCTGTTCCAAGGAGACAACATCGGCAAGATGCTAGTGCGGCTCGGCCCCGACCGCACGTGATGTCCGCGCGCCCTTGAAATCGAAGACCGTTCTTCGCCACGTGCCGGGCGGCGGGGAGCGCCTCGCAGCCGAATAGATCGTACATAGGCGGAAGGCGCCGCTCCGTTCGGAAGGATCCCCACGCGGCCGCGTCCCGCTAGATCTGCTGAGGCAGCGAGGCGCTCCCCGCCGCCCGGCACGTGGCGAAGAACGCTCTTCGACTGCGCGCGTCAGCGCGGTGGGACGGCGCGCGCCTCAGCGCGGTGGGGTGAACGTTCCGGTCGTGACGTCGCTGCCGTCGAAAACATCGCGGGTGATGTTGCGACAGTCGAATACACCGTGGCCGTCGCCGAGGCACGCACGATTGTGCTCGCCGCGATCCAGGACGGCGCTGGAGAAGACGATGTCGAGCGTCTTGTTGCCGTCGAGATCTACGAGGACGACGCCGCTCGACGAGGAGTCTTGGCTGTCGACGCGACGACAATCGAACTCGCCGTGCCCATCGCCGAAGCACGCCTGGCTCGCTTGCTGGTTGGTGTTCGCGAACACCGCATCGAGATTGCCGTCCCGATCGAGATCCCCGAGCGCGACCGCTGCCGAACGGTAGCTGGCCGTGCCTACATCATGGCAGTCGAAGCGGCCGGCGCCGTCGCCGAGGCACACGCGATTGTGCTGCGGGTTGTCCCGGTCGGGCATACGCTCGACGTTGGCGAGAACGGCGTCGAGCTTCCCGTCGTGGTTCACGTCGCCGAGGGCGATCCCGAACGTATCATCGCTGTTCGGGCTGATCGCGGCGCAGGTGAAGGTGCCGGTTCCGTCCCCGAGACACACCTGGCTCGGTGTGCCCTCTCGAGCGAAGAGGATATCGGGCGAGCCGTCCCCGTTCACGTCACCGATCGCGACCGCGTGCGTTTCACCGCCGGTGCTGTCGATCTCACTGCACGCAAACTTACCCGCTCCGTCCCCGAGACATACCTGGCTGCGTTGGTTGGCGGCGTTGCCGAAGACCGCATCGAGGGTGCCATCGCCGTTCAGATCCCCGAGGGCGATCGCTCCGGTCGTGGCCGGCAGCGTCCCGATGTCGCTGCACGTGAAGCTGCCCGCCCCGTCCCCGCGGCACAGTCGATTCAGCCGGTCAGGACCGAGGCCGAGTACGACGTCGAGCGCGCCATCTCCATCGACATCGCCGGCCGCGACGGCCCGCGCACCGGCAGATCCTTCGGCGAGATCGCCGCACACATACTCGCCTGTGCCGTCGCGCAGACAGAGCTGATCGGCGCCGGTGGAATTCGAGAAGATCAGGTCGACCTTGAGCGGGTCGCCGGCAGCCATCGCCGTCGGGGACAGGGAAAGGAGCGCGGCAATGGCGCCGAGGAGGAGACGATGCGCGGTCGCTGTCATGACGACATTTCATCGCGGACCGCGTTCACAGGCAAGCCCCCTTCGAAACCTCAGCCCATGGCCCTCTCCCGCGTCGTTGCGTTAGCGACACATTCTATCGAGAATCACGACCGTCTCGACGCGCCCCGCGCCGAAGGAGGATTGAATGAGCGACGCTTTCACCCTGAAGACCTCGACCCAGGAGCCCGACCTGCCGACCGCGATGCAGATCGTCTATCAATGGAACTACGATCCCGAGGTCGAGGAGCTGCGGAACCTCTACGTGAAGGCGGCGGAAGCGCAGTGGATCGGCGCCAAGGATCTCGATTGGAGCCGGGACATCGATCTCGTGAAGTTCTCGACGACACCGCTCGGCGCCGGGGTGCCGATCGAGAGGACCTCGTACTGGCGCTCGCTTCCGGAGGAAACGCGCGCCGAGCTGGTGCGCCGGACGGCGTCGTTCCGCCTCTCGCAGTTCCTCCACGGCGAGCAGGGCGCGCTGATGGTCGCGGCGCAGCTCGTGAACGCGGTCCCGCACACCGACGCCAAGTTCTACGCGGCGACGCAGACGATGGACGAAGCCCGTCACGTCGAGGTGTTCGCGCGCTACATCGAGAAGCTCGACGAGATCCGTCCAATCGCGCCGTCGCTGAAAGGCATCCTCGACCAGACGCTGCAGACCGATGACTGGATGAAGAAGCTCGTCGGCATGCAGATCGTCGTCGAGGGCCTCGCGCTCTATGCGTTCCGGGAAATGCGCAACTTGACCGAGGAGCCGCTGCTCAAGAACCTACTGACGTACGTGGCCCGCGACGAGTCGCGCCACCACGCGTACGGCGTGCAGTACATCGAGCGCTGTGTGCCGTGCCTCGGTCCGAAGGAGAAGGCCGAGCTCGAGGACTTCGCGCTCGAGTGCGCCCGCAGCCTGATCGACCGTAATGCGCAGGGCTTCTTCACGACGCTCCTGCAGATCTGGGCGGAGATCGGCATCGATCCCGCGGCGATGTTCACGAGCCTCGCGAACGAGCGCGAGGAGATCACCCGCGACCTGCCGCGCGGCCGCCGCCTCGGCCCGGTGCAGGGGTTCGTCATCCCGACGCTGCGCCGCTGCGGGCTCCTCTCGGAGCGCGTCGCCGAGCACTTCCACGGCTTCTTGAAGGAGAACTTCGGTGCGCGCGTCGCCGGCGCCAACGTCGAGGAGTTCCTCCAGTATCTGCCCGATCTCCCCATCGACACCGCGCGCTGGGTGATGGGCGAGCTGCAATAACCGCGAATCGCGGCGATACCCGACCGGAATCGCAGCGACGGCGGAACGCCGGACTGAGCTTGACTCCCCGGTCGGGGGCGACGTAGCAACGGGCAGCTACGGTGAAGGTAGTACCTGCCCCCAATGATGTGCCGCGTGGCGACGCGACGGCTCCGCCGCCGATCGCCGGCGATGGCGAGGTCGAGGTCCTTCGGCGCCTCGTCGAAGGCACCATGCGCTCGACGGGCGAGGAGTTCTTCCGCTCGCTGATACGGAATCTGAGCTTGGCGCTCGGCTCGGCGTACGCACTGATCGCGGAGTTCGCCGGCAGCCCGTCACGCGTCCGGACGCTCGCCTATTGGGGCAAGGGGACGTTCCTCGACAACCTCGACTACGACCTCGCGGGCACGCCGTGCGAGGACGTCTCGCGCGGCGAGCTGTGCCACCATCCGGCCGGAGTGCAGCAGCGATTTCCGCGCGATCGCCCACTCGTCGACATGGGCATCGAGAGCTACATCGGCGTGCCGCTCTTCGACGGTCGAGGTGAGGTCCTCGGCCACCTCGCCGTCTTCGACACCGCCCCGACGCGCGACGCGGAGCGCGGGATCTCGATCATGCAGATCTTCGCGGCGCGCGCCGCCGCGGAGCTGGAACGCATCCGTGCCGAGCGGATGCTGCGCACGTCCGAGCAGCAGTTCCGCGATCTCTACGAGGAAGCGCCGATCGCGTACATCTACGAGGACACGAGCTCGCGCTTCGTGAGCGCCAACCGCGCGGCGATGACGCTCCTCGGTCTGAAGCCCGAGGACGTGCCGGGGACGCTCGGGCTCTCGCTCATTGCGCCGACTGCGGAGATGCAGGAGCGCGTCAGTCGCGAAATCGAGGCGCTGCAGCAGGGGAAAGAGCGGACGTGCATCGAGCTCGAGCTGCGGCGCAAAGACGACGGCCGACCGGTCTGGGTGCAGTGGTGGTCGAAGCCCGATCCCGACGGCAAGTACACGCGCACGATGATCGTCGACATCACCGCGCGCGTCCTCGCGGAGCAGGAGCGCAATCGGCTCGCGCAGCAGAACCAGTACCTCCAAGAGGAGATCAAGAGCGAGTACAACTTCGAGGAGATCATCGGCAACTCGGCCGCGCTGCGCGGCGCGCTCGCGGCGCTGCGACAGGTCGCGCCCACGGCTTCCACGGTGCTGATCCTGGGAGAGACGGGCACCGGCAAGGAGCTCGTCGCGCGCGCGATCCACAACATCTCGCGGCGGAAGGACAAACCGCTCATCAAAGTGAACTGCTCGGCGCTGCCGACGGGGCTCATCGAGAGCGAGCTCTTCGGCCACGAGAAAGGCGCCTTCACCGGCGCGACCGAGAAGCGCGTCGGCCGCTTCGCGCTCGCCGACGGCGGCACGATCTTCCTCGACGAGATCGGCGACATCCCGGCCGAGGTGCAGGTGCGGCTGCTGCGCGTCCTGCAGGAGCACGAGTTCGAGCCGGTGGGATCGTCGAAGACGGTGCGCGTCGACGTGCGCGTGATCGCGGCGACGAACCGCGACCTCGAGAAGGCGGTCGCCGAGGGTGCGTTCCGCGCCGACCTCTTCTACCGGCTGAACGTCTTCCCGGTGTACGTGCCGCCGCTCCGCGTGCGGCGCGAGGACGTGCCGATGCTCGCGCACTACTTCATCGAAAAGTACGCGGCGAAGATCGGAAACCGCGTCGAGGCGGTCGAGGATGCGACGATGCACCGCCTCGTCGAGTATCCCTGGCCGGGCAACGTGCGCGAGCTGGAGAACGTCATCGAGCGCGCCGTGATCTTGTCGTCGGGACCGACGCTCGCGGTGGAGCCGCACGCGCTGCGCCCGCCGAGCGCGACGGCAACGATGGGTGACGCGCGCGCGACAACCACGGCCGCACAGGTCGACGGCGTGGGGCTCGACGACGACTCACCGACCCTCGAAGAATCGCAGCGACGGCACATCGTGCAAGCGCTCGAGCACTGCGGGTGGGTCGTCGAGGGCCCGCGCGGCGCGGCAACGATGCTCGGCCTACACCCGAACACACTACGCAGCCGGATGAAGAAGCTCGGTATCCGCCGCAGCGCGCAGCCCGCCCGCTAGCACGAAGTCGTCGTGAGCGACGCGGCCGGTTGCACTGACGGCACATCGTCGCGCCTGTGCATCGTGTCCGCATACGCCGCGCATAACCTGCCTCAGCCGCAACCATCCGATGGCACAAGCGGCGTCAGTCCGACGATGACGGGTCCGTGGCTCTTCGCGCCGGCAATGGCGGCTACCTTCGTCACCACGACGTAGTCGGCTGCGGAAACCGCGAGGTCCTATATTCCATCACCGACCGCGGCGATTTTGAAATGGCCTTTCGTATCCGTGACGGCGTTGCCGACAGTCGTCGGCGACGAGAGCGTCACCGAAGCGTTTGCGACTGCCTTGCCGGTACAGAGATCGAAGACCTGACCAGCGACCACGGCGGCGCCGCGTGATTCCGTTTGCGCGATCGAAGTCGACGCGAACGTCACGATCTCCTTGCCGCTGACGTCGACGCTAACCGAGGTGAACAGGACGTCGGACATCGTGTATGTGACCCCTTGCTAGTGTGCGGGCGGTGTCGGTGCGGCCTCGGGCGCGCCGGCGATCTCGACCGAGCTGAGAACGAGCTGGCCGGCGCCGGCCCGATAGAGGCCGAACGCGGTGACCTTCTGATCAGGACGAGCCGCCATGAAGCTCTCGATCATCTCTTTTCGCCCGTTGAGCAAGAGCGTCACCGGTCGCTGACTCGAATGACGAAGGACGTGCGTGCCTTCCTCCGCGGGCTTGTACGCCTGGAGCGCGGAGATCCCGAACTGGCGCCGAGCATGCCCGGAGGCGGAGATCGTAATCTCCGCGATGATTGCGGCGTCCGCCTTTCCACGTCCCCAGTAGCCCTCGATCCGGATGGGGCGAGCGTGGCCACTCATGGTGCGAGCACCGAGCGACGAAACCGATGCGAAGAGCGCACCGGCGATCATGAGCGCAACGAGCACGGACCGTGTAGACGAGGCGTGCCGGATGAAAAACATTCGCATGCGGACCTCTCTCATGGGGACCTCTCTCATCGTCGTTTTCGAGGTGATGGGCGGGTTCGTCTGCGACCCGGCTCGTGGACGTTTGAGGCGACAAGAAGCCGCCGGCGAACGACGGCGTCAGCTTCGGCGGCGCCGATTCCAAGTCCATTGAGGATCAGCGCGGCCACGGCGGCAGCGTGCTCGTCGCCGGCACGATCCTCGAGCACCCGCCGCATTCCGGCCGCGACGGTGCCGACGACGAGGTCGACGGCCGCACTCTCGCGGCGGTACGTGAACCGGCCCCGGCGTCGACCGAGGCGCAGATCGGCAAGGACGGGATCGAGCATCCGGGCAAGCATCTCCGGAGTACTGCTCCAGACGCGGAGGAGTCCAGCCGCCCACATCGGTTCGTTCCTCGCCTGCAGGACGAGACGCCGACAGCCGATCGACACCCGCTCGGCGGGGTCGGAGCCCTCGCGGACGGCGCCGCCAAACGGTTCGATGTTGTACACGATCCGTTGTACGTCAACGTTCCATCCTTGAAATTGCCGAGGACAAGAGCCCCGAGAATCCGCGCTACGTCTATGTCTACGCCGTCGCGCTCGATAGCGTCGGACAGCACGCCAAGGCAGTGACCGTGTTGGAGCAGGCGCAGCAACGCTTCAGCGGCGACCGCGACATCCTGATCGCGCTCCTGCAGTGGGCGGCGCGGGCCGGCGATCGCGAAGCGGCGGGGCGCTGGGCGCAGCGACTGCGCGACTTGGATGCGGGTGCACTGCGGCAGGATGGGCGGCAGGATGGGAGGCCCTGACGTCCCTCTTCCTACCGAGCGTTCCTGCCGTCCGCGCCGCCCTTTCACCTCAGATCGGAGCGCGCTACGGAGGTTGCATGGTGCCGGGCTGGTGCGACCCATTCGGAGAGCCGGCAAGAGCATTTACCCAAATCACGGGCAATGGAAGAGGATAGAGGCTGAGGATGGCAATGCGGCGCACCTTCCAACATCGCAATGGGATCTGGGCCCTGGCGATGACGATCCTGTTGGGCGGCTGTGCGGCCCCGATCGGCATCCGGATCGCGGATCCTCGCGAGGTTCAGGTCCAGCTGACTCGGAGCGCCCTCACCGCCGACAAGCCGAGCGACGCCTCGCTGAACGAGCTCCGCCGTTACGACCTGTTGCAGGCGTACAAGGACCATCCTGACGCCGCTCTCGCGAAGCTGCACGCATACGCGCTCGCAGAGGGATTGCCCCCGGACACACTCTTTGCATTAGCCGAGCTCTCGTTCCGACGGGCCGAAAACACCAAGCAGCAGGGGCAGTACGCGGCGTCGGTCGTCTACGCCTATGCGCTCCTCTTCCCGGAGGGCGAGCGCGCTCAGCTCGATCCCCTCGATCCGCGCGAGCGCATCACCGCCGACCTATACAACCGCGCGCTCACCTTGGCCTTCAAGCGGACGAAAAAGGGGACGATCCCCTTGAGTGAAGCCTTGAGTGGAGGAGGCCGCGTGATCGACCTGCCGTTCGGGCGCATCAGCGTGTCGCTTTCCCCCGACATGCTGAAGATGAATGGGGCCGAGCTATACGACCTCCAGCCAGTGGCCGAGATCGAAGTGCAGGGGCTCCGGAACCGATACCGGCACCCGGGTATCGGCGCCCCGCTCGCCGCGAAGACCCGCCCGCTCCCGGGTGCGGTGCAGACAGTTCCCGTTGGCCCCGTGGTACGCGTGCCGTTGACTGCGGTGCTGATCATCGATTCCCCGCTTGCGGGCCTCCGCACGGGAGTTCTCAGCGCTCGGATGGAGCTGCTGGCGAGCCTGGACACCGAGTCGATCGAGATCGACGGCCGCGCGACACCTCTCGAAGCGGAACCGACTGCGGCGCTCGCAGCCTCGCTGGAGGAGTCACAGTTCTGGAAGCATGAGGTGCGGGTCTTCCTGGGCCACGCGCTCGGCGTCCAAAGAGGGAGCGAGCTCGCGGCGCTGCGCCCCTACAGGAAGGGCCGCATCCCGGTGGTGCTCGTGCACGGCACGGCCTCGAGCGCCGCGCGCTGGGCCAACATGGTCAACGACCTGCTCGCCGATCCCCGGCTCCGCAAGCGGTACACCTTCTGGTTCTTCACGTACGACTCGGGGAATCCCATCGCGTACTCGGGCTACCAGCTTCGCGACGCCCTCACGCACGCGGTCGATCGCGCCGATCCGAGCGGCGTGGATCCGTGCGCGCGCGACATCGTCGTGATGGGTCACAGCCAAGGGGGACTCCTCACCAAGCTCACCGTGGTCGACTCGGGCGACTCCTTCTGGGCGAACGTCAGCAACAAACCCTTCGACGAGATCGCTCTCAAGCCCGACGACAAGGAGCTTCTGCGCAAGGTACTGTTCGTGAAGCCCCTCCCATTCGTGACGGACGTCGCCTTCCTGGCCACGCCGCACCGCGGGAGCTACCTCGCCGGCCCGCAATTCGTGAGGCGCCTCGCCGCGTATTTCGTGCGCCTGCCCAGCAATGTCGCCCGCGTCGGTTCGAGTCTCACGACGCTCGCAGCGGCCGGCGCGAGCGGGCTCACATTCACACGGATACCGACCAGCATCGACAATATGTCGCCCGGAAACCCGTTCATCAAGAAGCTCGTGAACATTCCGGTAGCGCCGACGGTCACCGCTCACTCGATCATCTCCGTCGATGACGATTCGCCTCTCGACCGCGCCGGCGACGGGGTCGTGAAGTACGAGAGCGCGCACATCGGTGGCGTCGCATCCGAGCTGATCGTGCGAAGCCCCCACTCGGGAATGCAAGATGCGCCACAGACCATCGAGGAAGTGCGGCGCATCCTCCTCGAGCATTCCGCGAAGTCGGCGTGCCCGATGCCTCCGGACTGACGAGCGAAGTTCAGTGCGGGAGGGTACGTGAACTCAATGACCATGGGTCTGATTGTGTTCGCCTGTGTCTTCGGTGGCGCGCTGTTCGGCTTGTATCTGAGCACCAAAGTCGCGGCTCATCACCTGAGCGAGGATTCCAAGGATGCCATGAAAATGGCATTGGGGGTCATCGGGACGCTGGCCGCCCTCGTCCTTGGCCTGCTCCTTGCCTCGGCCAAGAGTTCGTTCGACGCCATGGGCAATGGAATCAACCAGATTTCGACCGAACTAATTCTGCTCGACCGCACTCTGGCCCATTATGGGCCGGAGACGCGGAATGCCCGCGATCTCCTGCGCAATTCCGTCGCCGTGGCGATCCAGCGGATCTGGCCGGAGGAGAAATTACAGGTAGCGAAACTCGACACCATCGATGCGGCAGCCGGACTGGAGGCTGTCGAGGACAGGGTTGGGGATCTCTCGCCACGGACCGATGCGCAGCGCAGGCTTCAGTCGCAGGCCCTGGGCATCATCACCGAGATTGCACAAGCGCGCGTGCTGCAGCTGGAGCGCCACAAGACCACGATCCCGATTCCGTTTCTGATTGTACTGGTGTCGTGGTTCACCATCATCTTTGCCTGCGTCAACCTGTTCGCCCCGCGCAACGCCCTCGTCATGGCGATCATGTTGGCCTGTGCGCTGTCGGTATCGGCGGCAATCGTTCTGATCCCGGAGCTGGACAGTCCGTATGAGGGCGTGATCAGGCTCTCCAGTGACCCGCTGCGCAATGCCCTCGCGCACATCGGTCAGTAGAAATCGTTTATGCCGCTCGGCATCGCGGGTCTGAATTCCGGGCGGCAGACCTGAGGCAGAGAGAGGATTTCTTCGAAGTTTCCGGGATCTTTCCTGACTGTACGCGCCGCGCGTGTTCGTATGGACGGCGAGCTTCAACATGGATGAGGTGCTCCAGAAGCTGAAGGACATCTCGTCGAAGTAAGTCTTTCGGATCCGGGGAAAGAGGAGTGTGCGATGAGAATCTCGACGATCGTGACGGGGGCCGTCGCTCTGTTGGGAGTGGCTGTCGGCCGCCCGCCGGTGCGGAGGACGCGTCGCCCGCCAATCCATATTCGGGCGACTTCTTCACGCGCTCGTCGCTCACCGGCGATTGGGGCAACGCGCGTAACGACCTCGCGGCGAAGGGGATCACTTTCGACGCCAGGGTGACCCAGATCGGGCAAGGCATCGTCAGCGGCGGCAAGAACGGCACCTGGGAGTAGTTCCTGTCGCCGTACGTCGGCGTCACCGCCGGCAAGTACGCTACCATCAGCGAGACATCGGGCGACATGACGAGCGTAAGATGAGAACACACGCGAAAGCCGGCGCGAGCGCATGAGCGCCGACGACGCGAGACCGACGTTGACG
>WNFR01007853.1_pt1 | contig 11170 bp, 10 predicted proteins | sample 5400221 | NCBI WGS metagenome assembly WNFR01 (sample SAMN13153357, study PRJNA577476) | soil metagenome | isolation source: 40 cm soil under Madrone tree | place: USA:California | collected 2016-06-14 | reverse complement strand
GCGGAATGGCGTCCGATGCAAGCTCCGGCCGCTGCATGCCGGGAACGCCGGGATCGCGACTCTTCTCCATGGCCTTCTGTGCTGCCGCCGCTTTTTGCGGATCGATCCACGCCTCGCGTGTGACCATGGTGGTTTGCGTGGGGAGCGCCACCGCCGCTCCGGTGCTTTCCAGCACGTCCATGGCCTGCAAAATCAGCTCTTCCTGCACGGCAAGAAATTCACGGTACTCGCGCGTGAGGATGTATGCGTAAATCTCCACCTCGATGGCGTTCTCCCCCAGCTTCAGCACACGCACGCGCGCACCGGCTTGGTCCACTTTGGGGTGGCGCACCAGAACGTCTCGCAGCTGCTCCAGCACATAGCGCACATGGTCCGGCGCGAGGTCATATCGCAAGCGCACCACCTGCCGGAACAAGATTTTGTCGCGCAACCGGAAATTTTCCAGCGTGGCGGTGGCCACTGTTCCATTTGGAATGGAAACGAGTGTGCGTTCCTCGGTGCGCAGCTTCGTCGACCGCAAGCCAATATCTTCGACAATTCCCCGTTGATCCCCGATGCGGCATGCATCGCCAACCAGCACCGCGCGGTCCGTGAGAATCGAGATGCCCCCCATCATATTTTCAAAAGTTTTCTGCGCGCCCAAGCCGATGGCCAAGCCGCCGATGCCGAGACCAGCGAGTGCGGCCGTCAGGTTCCAACCCAGAACATCCCTGAAAACCAGCAATGCAATCAGGAAGAAAATGGCGACATCCAGAACGCGGCGCGTCAGCGACAGCAGCGATCTCTCCGCGTACATGCCCCGGCTGGTCATCTGGTTCCACATGCGCAGGGAAATCCAATACGTGAGCCGCGTAAGCGCCCAATAAAACGCGAAGGCCAGCAAAATCAAAAGCAAGTTGCGGTAATACTGCCGATAAAGAATCGACGCCTCGATCAGATAGACAAAGTAATAGTGGATGATGACGGCGCCCAGCACCGCGGTGGGACCGAAGCGTTTCAGCGGTTCGGTTGGTTGCGTTGCCAATCCGAGAGCGCGCCGTATTCGGTGAGAACACAACCGAATGAGCACCGCCGCCAACCAACCAAGCAGCAGAGCTACCGGAGCGAACAACACGATTGCAGCCCACTGCCACAGCGGCATTCCCAGCAGGCGCGTCTTCACCAGGAACCGGGGCAAACGCCTTTCCAACTGAGGAAAACGCAGCGAGTCATATACTTCGGGGACTTGGTCGAGGGTTTGCCGCGAAATCAGCCAGACCTTTGCTCCGCGAGCGACTTCCATGTGAACCAGATACAGCGGAAACGATTCGCTCAAACCACGGGTGCCGGCGACGACGACCTGTTCGCGCGGCGGCCCACCCTCCTGCCGCCCCGTGGGATCGTTGGTGATGGAATCGAGCGAGCCCGCAAATCGAGCGTTGAGAATAGCGAGAAGCTGTTGGGCGATTTCGCGCTCCGGCTCGCCGCTGACGCGACGGCGTGCCTCAAAGTATTGAACGGCGATGTCGTAGTTTTCAGACTGCGCAGCACGGATGAACCCGATCACCGTGCCGCGCGGCGTCTCGCGGCCGAGTTCGAGCGGGTCCGAAGGAGCCACCGCCGATGGCGCCGGAGCAGCCGCCGGCGCGTGCTGGACGGTTTGAGCGTTCGCAACCGCAGCGCTGAAAACGCCAAGCGTCAGCAACGAAACGCATATTTCTTGGAGCGGAAAACGTGATTTGGTGGCGAGCCTGTGCATTTTTATCTCTACCCGCTGCGGGAAATGGCCCTGGTTCGCATTGTATCTAGACGGGGGCGAGCGAGGAAACTTACATCGTGCGCAGGTTCGTTCTCGGAAACTTAACTGGCCGCGGCGGAATTCCGGAAATGTTCGCGGTGCTGGCGCAGCAGGAATTGGTCGGTCATTCCCGCGATGTAATCGCATACCGCGACGTGGCGCGGTTCCGCGCGCACCAACTCTTCGTGTGACGCCGGCATGGAGCCGGGCGCGTGCAAGTAATAGCGGAAGAGTTCTTCCAGAGCGCGCACGGAGCGGTTGCGGTCCTCGGTGATGACGGCCTGCTGGTACACATGCGTAAAAAGGAACCGCTTAAGCTGCGCATTGCGCGCCGCCAGGTTCTCACTGAACCCCGCCAACCGTTTTGGCGCCCGCCGGATGTCCTCGACACTCGTAATGGACTCCTCCACGCGCCGCGCGGTTGTTTCGATCAAATCCGTGGCCAGAAGATCCAGCACTTTCTTGAGCGCTTCATTGAATTTCAGCTTCTCGCGCGCGGAAGGGTGTGTTGCATGGACGTGCGCGTACGCTTCGCCAAAGATCGGAACTTCATTGCACAACGCCGTGATGTCCAGAAGTTCCGCTTCGCGAGCATCATCGAGATCGGCGGTGTTGTAAGCAATCTCATCCACGCAGTCGATCAGTTGCGCTTCCAACGGCGGCTGCAAATCCAAAAGGTATTCGGAGATTTGCGGAAACTGTGCCGGCGAATACTGCCGCGAATGCTTGATGATGCCCTCGCGCACCTCAAATGTAAGATTCAAGCCTGGGAAATCCAGATAGCGCTGCTCGAATTTTTCCACAATGCGCAGCGCGTGCAAGTTGTGATCGAACGACCCGCCGTAGGGACGCATGAGCGCGTCCAGCGCCCGCTCTCCTGCGTGGCCGAACGGGGGATGGCCGATGTCGTGCACCAGCCCCAGGGCCTCCACTAGTTCGGTATTCAATCCGAGCGCAGCGGCAACGGTGCGGGCAATCTGCGAAACCTCCAGCGTGTGCGTCAGCCGATTCCGGAAATGGTCGGAGAAGCGCGCGGTGAATACTTGCGTCTTGGCTTCCAGGCGGCGAAACGCGCGTGAATGGATGATTCGATCGCGATCCCGCGCGTACTCACTGCGATAGGGATGCGGCGCTTCGGGATAACGCCGCCCACGCGAATCCTCCGCGCGCATAGCCCAGGGCGCCAATGCCGGACGTTTTTCGATGGGCTGCTCCGTCTTACGGTGGCTGGGGGCTAGGATTTCGGCAGCAGGTCCAAGCCACGGTCGGCCTGGTCTGAAATGGTGGTGTCCGGAAATTCTTTCTTGATCTGCTGGTACACGTTCGCCGCTTCCTTCGGGTTGGTTTGGCGGAGAACACCGGCCAACTCCAGCAGGGCCAGCGGCCGCGGGATGAACACGGAACGCTTGTCCGCAAGCTCACGGAAAATCTTCGCGGCGTCATCGGGCTTGCCGGTGCGTTCGTCGATCACACCTATTTGATATTGCGCCATGTTGGCGAGCTCTTTGTCGCTGCCGGAAGCCAGTTTCTTCAAATCTTCCAGGGCCTGATTGTGGCGCTCTAAATTTTCCAGGCAAAGCGCCGCGTAATAGCGAGCCTGCTTTCCCGGATTCGTGTTGGGATACTTTTTCGCGACGTCGTTGAACTTGTTCAACGCGTCCGTGGAGCGCGCGGTCTCATCGGCATAGGAGACGTCGCTGGGATCCTGCGGATCAGGCGCGCCGCCGATACGTCCGTTGTACGCCTTCATGGCGGTATCGAGCGCCACCGAAGCCGCCGCCGTCTGGCGGTCGTGGTAGACGGTCCAAGAGCCGTACACGACGGCGCCGGCCAGCACGACAAGCAAAACAATCAGGGTGAATTGCTTGTGCAGATAAAAGGCCTCGGCGCCGTGCTCGATGGCATCGTGGATCTTGTCCTGCTTCAGTTCTTTGCGCGAAATGTGTTCAGACACTGATCGCTCTCCTGCTTGGTTCGTAACCAGTAATCCTAGCACAACCGGCCCGAGCAGCACCGCAAATGCGGGACGCCGCGAGTGGTCAGTTTCCGAGTAGGCTCAGCCTTGATGGACTGCGACGATTAGAGCAAACGACTACATGGTGAGGACGGCGCGGAACCGGGCCTTGCCCTCTGCAACGCGCTCGTAGGCCTTTTGTGCCTCTGCCAATGGGTACGTCTCGACTATGGTTTTAACTTTTCCTTGCGCCACCAAATCGAGGGCTTCGTAGAGATATTCGGGGCCGTTTTGCTGGCTGCCAATTACGCGAATGCGCTTGGTGATGAGGTCCATCAGAGAAACTGAAAGCGGCTCGGCGTCCGCGCCCATGGCAACAAGCCGGCCGTCCGGCCGCAGTCCCTGAATGCTGTCCACCATGGACTTGGTCGAATTGGAGGTGCTGAGGATTACATCGGCGCCTCCCGCCGCGGCAAGGCTCTTTCCGTCGCGGACAATTTCATCCGCCCCGAGATCCCGGATCATCTTGTCTTTATCCGGGGAATGCGAAACTGCGATGGTCTCGAAGCCCGTAGCTTTCGCGTATTGCACGGCCAAGTGCCCAAGCCCGCCGATCCCGAGCACGGCCACGCGCTCATGCGGCTTGGGGTCGGCCCAGCGGAGCCCGCTATAGACCGTGTAACCCGCGCAGAAGATTGGTGCTGCTTGCTCATAGGAAACTTTGTCGGGAATGAGATAGGTTGCATCGGCGTTCATGAGCATGTATTCGGCGTGTCCGCCCTGTGCCTCAATTCCCGTGCCCTTCAGATAGGGACAAAACATTCTGCGGCCACGCTGGCACCATTCGCAGCGCCCGCAGGTGGACTGAATCCAGGCGGTACCCACGCGGTCCCCCACCTTCCGCGTCGTGACATCGGGAGCCACGGTAACAACCTCGCCCACTGGCTCATGGCCTAGGATTCGTGGAAATGGCCCCGGAAAGTGTCCGAGCGTTAGATGTACGTCGGTGTAGCAGATGCCGCTTGCGCGCATCTTTACGAGCACTTGATTGGGTCCGGGTTGAGGTTGTGGAACGTCTTTTATCTGCCACGAACTGTTCATGGCGGGAACGACTGCAGCTTTCATGACACCCCCTCCTGACGCATTCGATGCAAGTGGCTCTATGTTTGGTGCGCCGTTTTGTATCTCCGACTGCCGGTCGCACACACAAGTTGAGGTTGACGGTCCGTTGGCAAGTTGGCGGCGATCCGGAAGTAATTCTGATGCGCATCGTGCGGATCAGTACCGGGAAGCGGGGTTTGTAGGAGGCGATCTCCGCGCTTGGCATCAATCCTGGACCGATTACGGCTACTCGGAAGTGACAGATCTTCGTTGCGGGGAGGCGGAGTGCAGTAACCCTTGCGGCAAACCTGTACTCCGGTCCGGCTAGTGTACGGGGGCGCAAAGGCATATGTTCGCAGCATGAAAGCGGCTTGCAGCCATTGCGGCACGGAACACGTCCTGAGGGACGCTGACGTTGCCTTGCATAACAAGGTCCAGTTTCAATGCTCGAAGTGCCGGCAGACGACGGTAGTTGAAGTGAAACTGAATCCCGACGAAACCATGGTGATCTCTCCCCTGCCCTCCTTCGCGCGCGCCAACGCCAGCGGCGGCAACTTGAGCCTGCTCCCGAAAGACGATGGGTTGAAGCTGCCAGCGGCGAAGAACGCGGTGCTCACCGTCGTGTCCGGGCCGGCGAAGGGCGAGGTGCACAATTTGCAACAGGCCCGGGTGATTCTGGGGCGCGAGGACGCCGGCGTCGTCTTGAACGACCAGGAGATTTCGCGCCACCACTGCTTGCTGGAAGTGCGCGAAAATTACGCCAACCTGAAGGACCTTGACTCCACCAACGGCACGTTTTTCGAGGAAGAACGCGTGCGCGCCGCCATGCTGCAAGACGGCGCCGAATTTCGCATCGGCAACAGCGTCATCCGTTTCTCGCTCGTGTCTAAATAGCCTCTCAGGATCAGAAGCAGGCATTGACTCATTTTGACTTGGGTCGAATTCCGCGAAGCGTGTGTGGCTTCGTATCACTCGCTTGTGCAGTTTTTCTTTCGATAGACCCAGTGATTGCCACTGGATTTAAGGTTCCTTGTAGATCACCGCGTGTTTGTGCTTCGCTAGAATCGCCGCATCTTCGGCCTTTGTCAGCGGAACGGCTTTTTCTCCTTCGCGAACGGATTCTGCCCGCATGAATTCGTCGAAACCCGGGGCGGAGAAGACAAACACTAGATGGACCGGCTCTTTTCCGGTGTTCAGGACAGAAATCCACGTGCCAGCGGGAATGAACACGGTGGCCCCGCCATGCACCTCTCTCACCGCGTCGCCCAGACTTACACTGGCGAGCCCGTTCTGCAGGAAGAGAATTTCGTCAGACTCGGGGTGTCGATGAGCGTCTATTTTTTCTCCGGGCGGAATATCCTCCGTTCCGAAGACCAAATGCGAGGAGCCACCATTGTGTGAATCAACTTTTAGGATGAACAGAGAAGGTTGGCTTTCGAGACCTTCGATCGGCCTCCACACTCGGCGGTCGCCTTCATTCTTTTCGAGGATGAGTGGGGTCGCCTTGACTGATTGGTCCGGGAGCGAGGCCGGCGCAACGGCAGAGCCGAAAACCAAAAGTGCACAAGCGCCGATAAAGGAACTGGCGGGTTGCATCAGGACCTCCTTGCAATTCGAACGACGCAGTTCGGTTCCGATGGACGAAATCTACTCCGCAGCTTATGGACGGTCAAGCAGCCTGGATTGAGACCTAAAAGCTCAAAATCAGCCACTACCCCGAAGCAGTCCTCCTTAGCCTCTGCTAAAAGTCGTGAGATACTGGCGCTGACTCCCTTTGCTCCCTTCTCACGATGAATCGTCTCTCTGTCTGCATTATCACGCTGAATGAAGAACACAACCTTCCGCGCGCGCTGGCTTCGCTGAAGGAAATTGCGGATGAAATCGTGGTGGTGGATTCCGGAAGCACGGACCGGACGGCGGCAATCGCGCGCGAGCATGGCGCTCGCTGGTTCGAGCGCGCGTGGAGCAACTACGCCGACCAGAAAAACTACGCCGCGCAATGCGCCTCCCATGATTGGGTTTTCTCCATGGACGCGGACGAAGAGTTGAGCAGCCGGCTGCAAACGTCGCTGCTCTCCTGGAAAAAACACACGCCCGAGCATTGCGTTTACGAAGTCTCGCGCAAAACTTTTTATCTGGGAGCGTGGATTGAACATTCCGGCTGGTATCCGGATTTTCAGCGGCGGCTGTACCGGCGCGATGAGGCGGAATTTTCCGGCATCGTGCACGAGTCCCTGCGCCACGCCGGCACAATCGGACGGCTGAGCGGCGATTTACTGCACTACACGGTGCGCTCGTTTGAAGAGCACGAGGCGAATGTCGAACGCTATACAACGTTGGCCGCGCAGCAAATGTTCGCCGAAGGCAAGCGGAATTGGAAAGGGGCGATGTGGTGCGCCGCGCCCTGGAGCTGGTTCCAGAGTTTCGTGCTGCGCGGTGGATTCATGGACGGCTACCGCGGCGCGCTGATCGCGAAGATGGCTGCCCGCTCCGTACGTCTCAAATACGCAAAGCTGGGAAAGCTGGTGCAAACAACTCGCCGCAGCGACAAGGCCGCATCGTGAAGGTGCTGCTCGTCGACCTGGAGACGGAATGGCGCGGCGGCCAAAGCCAGGCGCTTCTGCTGTTAAAAGGCTTGCAAGCGCGCGGGCACGAAGCGGAGTTGGTCGCTGCGTCAGCTGGGGAGCTGCAGCAGCGGGCTTGCGCCGCGGGGATATCGGTTCATGCAGTAGAGCGCCATTTTCTCCGCGCCCGAACTGCTGCGCAAATCAGCCGACTCACGAGAGCGCAAAACTATAGCATCGTGCATGTAAATGAGCCGCACGCGTTAACCGCGGCGTGGTTAGCAGGAACTCATCGCCGAGCGCCATTGCTGGTGTCGCGGCGGGTGGGCTATCCCATCAGCCGGAATTGGTTCGCACGTTTGCGCTATGACGCTGCGGCTCGGATCGTTGCTATTTCCCGGTGGTCCGCCGAACACGTTATCCGTTCCGGGATTCCCGAAAGCAAACTCGCCATCGTATATGAAGGAATTGAAATACCGGCTCGACCTTCTGGCGAACAGCGTGCCCAAGCGCGGGCTAGATGGGGTGTTCCAGTCGATGCGCCGCTACTCGGCTGTGTTGGCGTTCTTTCGCCCGACAAGGGCCAGGAGTGGCTGATTCGCTCGCTCGCGGAATTGCGCAAGAAATTCCCGACAGCAAAATTGCTTTTGGCCGGCGACGGGCCGTGTCGCGAACGGCTGCAAAAACTGGCGCGAGAAGTTGGAGTTGTCGACGCCGTAATCTCTGCGGGCTTCATCTCGGACATCGACAGTGTCTACGCGGCGCTCGACGTGTTTCTGCTCCCGTCATTTTTCGAAGCGCTCAGCAATGCTCTTATGTCTGCGATGGCCTATGCCATTCCTTCCATAGCTTTCAACCTGGGGGGACCCGCGGAAATCATCGAAGATGGTAAGAGCGGCTTGCTCGTCGAGCCAGCCAATGTCGAATCTTTGTGCACCGCGATTTCACGGATCCTTGACGACGCTGCTCTTGCAAGCAGCCTGGGAGAAAACGGGCGACACCGCATCGAGCAGGACTTTTCGGCCGCAAAGATGGTTGGAGAGATGCTGCGTATATATGAGGAATGCCTCGCCTGAAGTCCTTACTGCATTGCGCGAAATTTCCGGAAAGCGCACTACGAGACCGTGCTACAAAAAAGGACGAAGCGCCGAACGGCCTTCTCTCCGTGCGGCGCTTCAGATCCTTTTTAAATTGTTTGCGCTAGTTATCTGACTTCTGTTCCGAACGTTTCCCTCCTTCCGCCCGACCGTTGAGCCGAGCTATCTCTGGATTCAAACAACCCATCGCCCTTTGGTCTCGAGGAACTCCACGCCAACCGCATAGCCGTCGCCATGCAGTGGATGGCAGTAGGCCACTCGAGCCGAGGAACGAAACTCTCCGGTACTGGAGACGAGCGTCAAACGCTCGCCTTTTTCCCAATTGCGCACGCTGACCACACGCGCGCCGCGCGCACTGACGTTTTCCGTAAACGTCGATTCCGTGCCGGGCGTCCGCCGATGTCCGCCGAGCATCACGGGGATTTCCATCGGGATGCGCTTGTGAGCGCGAAAAAATGTATGTGTGGTCTTTGGCGGCATGGCGGCAGTCGGTCATCCTCAGAGGCACGCCGCAATGCGCGCGAGATTTTGCACGCTGGTGCCGCGATTTTTCATGCGATACAACGCGCGGTCCGCAGCAGCAAGAAGTTTTTCGGGGGTGTCGCCATCTTCGGGAAATGCGGCAACGCCGGCGCTCACGGAGAGTGCCGGGGGTTCGGCTTCAGAGGCCAGCCGCTCGCGAACGCGTCCGACAACGCGCGCGGCAATGTCGCGGCCAGCCTCCGGCAACACCAGCGCAAACTCGTCTCCGCCATAGCGCGCGGCGGTATCGATGGCGCGCGAATGGCTCCGCAAAATCTTGCCGAGGCGCACCAATGCGCGGCTCCCGGTCAAATGTCCGTATTGGTCGTTGATCGCTTTGAGACCGTCCATATCAAGCAGCACGACGCTAAACGCGCGCTGCGTGCGCCGCGAGCGATCCAGCTCCGCTTCCAGCACGCTCAGCAGGCGCCGGTAGTTCGCGAGCCCCGTGAGCGGATCGCTGACGGCCATTGAGCGCACTTGCTCAAAGAGGCGCGCCTGATCGAGCAGAGCGCCGAAGAGCATGACCACGTAGCTAACGATCTTGCTGATCTCGGCAAGGAAAAAAGGGCCGTCGAAAAGTTGGCGCGAGAAAGTAGCCGCCAGGTGGCAAACAAAGTTCAAGGCAGCCACGGCGAATAGCGAATAGTCATACAAACTTGAGGCGCCCTTGCTGCCGTTGGTGGAGATGCGCTGCCGAAAATAGATCGCCGCCGCGAGAAACAGGCCGGCTGGGAGCAAATCCCAGGGACGTGAAAGGATATGCGAAGCGTGCGCAACTGGGGCCGCAGGTGCCGCAAGGAACGCCGCGCTGGTGAGATATGCCGCTGTGGCCACAACTAACAAAGCCCCCGCTGTTTCGCGGCTCGGCTGGCGCGCCGTAGGAATGTAGCGCTCGATCAAGATCGCGGCCAGCAGCATCACGCCAAGCAGCGTGCGGCTGACCATCCAGCCCATGGGCACGCTCGTCATCGTCACGTGACCGGCTTGGATCTGCTCGTTCAGGCCGAAATAGCCGACCGTCTCAATAATTCCGGAGAGCACGAATCCGAAGGAAAGAATCAGAGCGGTACGATCGTGTGTGCCGCGGAAGCGCACCAAAGCGTTGGCCGCGTAGCAAAAGCTGATCAGCGTGCCGCCAATTTCCAGGTAGAGATAGGTTTGCGGATTGCCGGCAAGCTCCGCGGAACGCAGATAGAAGATGGAGGCGAGGAACAGAATGCCCAGACCCAGGGTGGAAGCCAGCAGGATTCGCGAGTGTTCCTTCTTGCAGAACGCTGCGAGGCGCGTCGCAGCGCCGGTGGCGCTTAACCCACCATCTCGCAGAAACCCGCTAATTGTCCCCCAACCGCCCACGAAATCCCCCAAATGCCTGCAAAAGACTGACAACTGACGGAGGAGTGCAAGTTCATGTCCGTTCTGAGCAGAATTTGGCACTCTTCTAAGGTGTTGTATGTAAGGGACTTATAATCTTACTGGACCGGAGATTGGGGTCGGGGTAAATAGGCGAGACAGGGCGCACCAGCCCCGTCTCACGTGTATGTGCCTTAAAATGAAATAGTTAGATCGTGATCTCGAGCCGATTAGGACAAAGTGCTTCCCGTCTCAAGTTTGAGACTGTCTCATTCGAGCCAGCTCGCGCGCGACCACGGTATCCGCAAAGCCGCACGTCTTGTGGGAACCGTCGCAAAATGGCTTATTGGCAGAGTGCCCGCAGCGGCAAAGACCGAGCGTCGTCCGCCCCGCCAGTCCGAACGGCCGTCCTTCCGGATCGACCAGCTCGAAGTCGCCCTCAATGCGAAGCGAACCATTGTGGTTCACTGTGATCTTGGTTGCCGCCATTTTTTCTCCTCGGAATCTTGTTTCATCATACCGCATCGGACGCACACGTCCGCGCGAACCGCGCACCGAGCACAAATCCATTCTCGCCAAAAAAGGTGAAGACGCGGACCGCTGAATTTGCGCGGTCAGTATTTTGGGACTGAAGGATCTACGTCGTCCGACCAGGCCAGGATCCCGCCCTTAAGATTCAGAATCTTGCGGAATCCAGCCTTACGCAGGAAATCCACGGCCTCTGCGGAGCGTTTGCCGCTGCGGCAGTGCGCCACGATTTCGCGTGAGGAGTCCAGCTCATGCACGCGGCGCGGCAATTCGC
>WNFR01007378.1_pt1 | contig 11170 bp, 10 predicted proteins | sample 5400221 | NCBI WGS metagenome assembly WNFR01 (sample SAMN13153357, study PRJNA577476) | soil metagenome | isolation source: 40 cm soil under Madrone tree | place: USA:California | collected 2016-06-14 | reverse complement strand
GTAAGCAGTCAGCGTCGCGAGAGCCAAAACATCGCGGCAATCGCGATCCCAATCAAGACCACGATTGCAACCATCAGAGTAGAATGGGGATTCGATCTGGGGGATGGTGGGTCGATAAGGCCAATCGCAGTGGCCTTGCCAGGGGGAATTCCTCCCCTCGCTGAACCGGCTTTTGAAGAAAACCAAAAAGATCGAAATCGTCGCTATCCTGCAGCTGGCAAAGGGATTAGGTGATTTTTTAGCAAGATAGCAAACAACCGATTTCATTTTTCGCTATCTTGCGGCTGGCAAAGGGATTTAGTTAAATTTTCTATCAGATAGCGAATCGGCTATTTAATTTTTCAAGTCCTCACGTTTCAACCGCTTACAAACGATAAGTGCGCAAAGGTCCATGATGCAAATTCGAACCGTCGGTTTAGGCCTCTTTATCACTTCTTGTGCGCGAGCGGTTCGTAGAAAACTGTAAGGGCGAAGAAGATCACAAGAGAGGCAAAGAGTACTCGATTCAACGCCGAATTCGGATCAAATGTAGGTTTCAAGCGGCGCGTCATCGCAACGTCGCGCAGATGGCAACCAGTCGCACTGAGCCCAATCCGTGAAGGGCATTGGGGTCGGCGGCGGTTTGGAAAACCGTTGCTTATCGTTGTGATCACAGTGATTTGTAACCGCAGCGAGCAGCGCGCGAGAAGAATTGAAGGTCGAAGCTGATCTCAGGGGATATACGTTGAGAACGTATAGTCTTGGGCTTTCTGTGGCGTGTGGCACACGAAGCAAGCCTGAGTGGCATGCGCGGCATCAGGCACGAGTGGTTTCGAAGAGTCGCCACCGGCCCAAACCTGAAATCCCCATCCGCCATTCGTCGAATACTTCTTCGCGTCTTTGATCATTACAGTCACTGCTTTCTTGTTGCCTTCAACGTAGGAAGCATCTTTCACTGAAAAATCATGAACGTCATCCGCGAAAACAGTTCCGTCAGGATACGGAAACGGCCTCCCGCTTTCAAAGTTGGCAACCCCTTCGCATTCACGTAGATAACATGCATGCCTCCGATTTGGCCGAAAATTGGGCTGTCCTTGGTTACGATCATGGAATTCACGGCAAACCAATCGCGAAACCCAGTCGGGAATGGAACATCATCGCCGGCAGATATCGTTGAAATAGCACCCAACGAAATCAAAATTCCAACTAGGCCCGAAATGCGTAAGAGTTTACGGAGCACGGTGTTCCTCCTAGATAGGTCTGTGAAATGCGAAAATGCTATTCCTGTCGCGACCTCAGAATTGCGAAATTTTTTTTATTCGAGCCTGTCACTCAAACCTGAGCCAAACCGCCATCGACGAAGAGTTCCGCTCCGGTGATATAGCTTGAATCGTCGCACGCAAGAAAAACCACTGCCTTGGCGATCTCCCTCGGGTGTGCGAGGCGATTCAGGGGAATGTCCGCAACGGCCTGCGCGATCATTGCTTTTTTCTGCTCTTCGTCAGGGGCTAGAGCTATCCAACCGGGAGTTTCCGTTGATCCCGGGCTGATGGCATTCACGCGGATTTTCCGATGTTTAAGATCCGTCGTCCAACTCCGCGCGAAAGAGCGAACCGCGGCTTTACTTGCGGAGTAAACACTGAACGCCGGTATTCCCTTCACGCCGGCTATGGATGCATTCAAAATGATGGAAGCGCCGTCAGGCAACAAAGGCAACGCCTTTTGGACAGTGAAAAGTACACCCTTTACGTTGGTATCGAACGTTGAAGCGTACTGCTCTTCCGTAATCGAACCGAGTGGAGCGAAACTGCCTCCGCCAGCGTTTGCGAAAACAACGTCCAGGCGGCCTTTTTCTTTCGAAATTCGAGAGAAGAGATTGTCGAGATCACCCAGCTTGCTTGCGTCAGCCACTACACCCGTAACATTCGATCCGATTTTTCTGACAGCTTCGGCGAGTTCCTTCTCGCGGCGGCCGGTAAAGAAAACATAGGCTCCTTCCGCTACGAACTCTTGAGCTGTGGCGAAACCAATTCCGGTGCTGCCGCCGGTCACGAGGGCTACCTTTCCTGCAAGCCTGTTTGACATGAGCAATCTCCAGTTCTGTTTATGCCGAAGCAACACCGGATGTGTCTTGCCGGTGCGAGAAAGCAATGGAAGGCGCCGCTTCTCTGGAACGAGAAAGACCTAGCTTTCGCATCTTGCCAATTAAGGTCGTCCTTTTAATACCTAGCCTGTTTGCCGCACCATGCGGTCCGCCAATCACCCAGTCTGCTGCTTTGATCGCTTCCAGAATGAAGGTCGACTCCGCTTGGGCAAGGGTCTTTGGAGCGACGGACATCTTTCGTTCCGGCAATAGAAGGCTCTCCAAGGGAGCCACTAGCGATGTACCGGGAGACATGATGACGGCGCGCTCGATGAAGTTCTGCAGCTCGCGGATGTTACCCGGCCAGGGGTACCGCATGAGAGCGTTCATAGTTTCGTCGCGGACTGTCTCAACACGCCGATTCATGCGGCGGACGCAGTCACTCACGAACGCGTTCACGAGCAACGGAATGTCGTCGCGACGCTCGCGCAGAGGCGGCAAGGCAACGGGGAAAATGTTCAGACGAAAAAACAGGTCGCTGCGAAAGAGCCCTTGGGCGACCATCTCTTTTAGATCCCTGTGCGTGGCAGCCACAATCCGAACGTTCACCTGCTGCGTCTGATTACTTCCCAACCGTTCAAATTCCTGTTCCTGGAGAACGCGCAGGAGTTTGGCCTGGAGTTCGAGAGGAATATCGCCAACCTCGTCGAGAAACAGCGTGCCATTGTGCGCCAATTCAAAGCGGCCCATCTTGCGTGCGATAGCTCCTGTGAACGCCCCCTTTTCGTGGCCAAAGAGTTCGCTTTCTAGCAGTCCTAATGGAATCGCCGCACAGTTAAATCTTACAAAGTGTCGATCTCGGCGGGGACTGAGATTGTGCACCGCGCGCGCGATGAGTTCTTTCCCTGTCCCCGTTTCGCCGGTGATTAGCACGGTCGCGTCGGTCGGAGCCACGGTCGTCACCTGCGCCAAGGTCATTTTCATGACGGAACTGTGGCCGATCATTCCTTCAAAACGAAAAGGTTCTGTGGTCTTTTGTCTTTCAGGTTTAGTGGTCTGAGGATGCAGGAATTCGGAAGTTTGGGGGATGCGCCTGGTGCGAATGGCATCTGGAGTCATTTTTGTTCTCCTGCGAAGTCGTTGATCGTTGTGTAAGAAATGTAGATCGACCCGTTTGGTCAAATGTTCCGGTTCTGGCCAATTTTTCCAATATTCGTCGCGCCCGGATGAAAGAGAGTAGATAGGTTCTGAATTCCTGACCACCTCAGAAACGACAGCAGAACTACTGGAGTTATCTGCAGGTGTGGATGACTGTCAGCTGGTATACGAAGTGGGTGGAACTGCTTGTAATTAGTTTGGATCGCCGTTTCGATTAGGTCCGCCACGTATACGCTTGATTCGCGTATAAAAGGTCCGCCAGACTGGTTTATGACCACGGAAGATGACGTGCCCCGGAACTTTCAGGTCGATCGTGGTTCCGGAAGATTCGGAACTTGCGATGTGCAGCTCGCTTCCGATCCTCGATGCCCGTTCACGCATTCCTTGGAGGCCGAAGTGTCCCTCTCTCCCTTCGGCGAGCACGTTGGGAGCAACGCCTTCTCCGTTGTCGGATACGCTAAGGAGAAGATCGGTGGAATACGTGAGGTTCACTCGCAGGAGACTTGCTTTTGAGTGTTGGCAGGCGTTGCGAATGGCTTCATAGCCGACGCGATAGATTTCATCACGCACGATCGGGTGCATATCCGTTGCTTTTCCGTCTACCTCGAAGACAGCTTCTGGGAAGCCCTGAATGCGGCAGTCTTCCAGCGCTCTTCGAAACGACTCTGCCAAGTCATTGGTTTCAGTCGTCGAAGCGCGCAACGAGTTTAAGGCTGCCCGGCCTTCTTGTGTTGCTTGTCCTAACCAACCCGATAAGCGTTCCATCGCACGCCGCAGGCTCGGGAGATCCGTGGACTCGTCGAGGGCGTTATCAGCGACCATTTTGCTGCCCTGAATCGTTTGCAGGAGCGTGTCGTGAAACTCGCGTGCCAATCGGGTGCGTTCGGCCAAACGATCATCGAAGCGAGCGCTGATGGCCGTCGCAACTTGCCTGACCCGCATTGTGTAGATCAGCCACGCAAGAAAAGCCAGGCAGAGAAGGGAAAGGACCAGGAACCAGTTCGTCTGATACCACGCTGCAGCAACTTGTAATTCGAGCGTCGCACCCTCTTCGTTCCAGACTCCATCGTTATTACAAGCCACCACACGAAAGGTGTACTTGCCAGGCCGAAGATCCGTGTAAAAAGCTTGCCGCCGCGTTCCAGGTTCGAGCCACGCGGCATCGCGACCTTCGAGTTTGTAGCGGAAGCGGACTTTCTGTGCAGCGACAAAACTCAGAGCCGTGTAGTCGATCTGAAGGTCGCGTGTCAGCGGGGGGAGCAAAAGACCATCTTGCGGTGAGTAGCTTTTCCGATCGGCAACAATTTCCTCGATATGCACTGGAGGTGGCACTTTGTTGCCGGTGGTTCGATTGGGATCGACCATCTGTAGTACGACGCCATCAGCGAACCATACTCTTCCGTCGGCGGATTTCGCTGCCGAAACAAAAGGGGCGCGTCCCGGAAGTGCGCCATCGTATACATCAAAGACTCTGGGTTGAAGGACGGCTTCGGGATTCTCCCACCATTTTTGAAGGCTGGCCGTTGCGATCTCCACGATCCCGCACTGGGTGTTGAGCCAGAGATTGCCTCGATCATCAAGAACGAAGGCGTAGACCGTATCGCATGGAAGCCCATTCCGGATCGTAAGGGTCAGCTGTTTGCCCCGTCTCCATCCGATCAGTCCAAAGGCCGTCGCTCCCAATACCGATCCATCGGAGGCAACCGTGATTTGTTCGACACCTCTTTGATCGTAGGGACGCTTGAATGGAAAGGTCTCCAACTTACCGTCGCGATATCGCGCGAGGTCACCGCTCCTAAGCCCAAGCCAGATTCCGCCCTCTGGATTCGGGGCAATTCTGCGCCCTCCTGGTATTTCCGGTGGAGAAAGCTGCTCGATAATTTTGAGATCGCGTATGCGCATGAGGGGCCCGGGCTTTCCTCTGGCCTCGATCCAGATGTTGCCCGCCAAATCCTCGGTGACTCCAAATACCATCCCGACGGGAGTTCCCTCCGGACGATGAATCGGTTGGAATTTTCCCTTTTCATAGACCATCAAGTTGTCGTCAATTCCCATCCACAAGCGGCCCGCACTGTCTTCGAAGAGAGATGTAACCTGGTCACCAGGCAAACCTTTTCCGCTGACCAGAGAAGTTACATGGCCATTGCGCAACACATCCAACGATTGAGAGCCGCCGACCCACACCGAGCCGTCCCGAGAGGCGAAGACGGAATCAACTTCCGTGGTCCCGAGCCCTTCTCTTGGTGAAAAACTGACGACAGGGGTGCTATGAAATTTATCGATTCCTTTCGAAGTGACAGCCCACAAATTGCCTTCATGGTCCTCAAAGAACTTGTGAACGAAGTCGCTTGAAAGACCGTCCTTACTATCGAAGTGTTCCACCGCTCCATCGTAGACCCGATAAATTCCCTCTTTGACAGTTCCGACCCAGAGCGAATTCTCGCGGTCAAGCAGAAGGCCCTGAATGGTCAGGGATGTACTGTCGAACTTATCGGTCGTGAACGGGCTCCACTTGCCGTGAGCGAAGCGCTGCAAGCCCAGACCCTGGCCAGCCACTCCGATTCCTGCCCACAATGCGCCATCGGAACTTGTTGCCAGCGAAGCGAATCCACTCATTCCAGCGTTCGATTTCAGCCCACTGGGTTCGTAAACTCGATGCGAGAGCTTATTCCAACCCACAAGTCTTGTGTCTCCCCCTAGCCATAGAGTTCCGTCCTTGTCTTCCGAAAGAGAGTTGTAGACACCTGCGGGAATTCCGTCACTTTCCCCGTGGCATCGCATTCCACTTTCAGTAACTTCACAAAGAGGCCCGAATCCCGTTTTCGCGGGTGTAATGATGATCCAAATGGTTCCGTTGCGCGATTCAATGAGTTCGGGAACGACGCCTGGGTTATCGATATAGTTGACCAGATGGTTGTTCTGCCAGTGACTTAATCCGCCTGCAGTACCGATCCAGAGACTTCCATCGCGGGCTCCCACCAAAGCATCGATCCGCGTCGAGAGCAAATGCTCGCCATTCGGCGGCTCCCACGGCACGAAGCGAATGCCATCAAAACGCATGAGTCCAGATTGCGTTCCGATCCAAATATATCCGTCCAAAGTTTGGGTTATCGCGGTAGGAATTCCGTTCAGAAAACCGTCTTGTATGCGCCAGGCAGTGTGCACATATTGAGTGACGTGATGCGTCGGCTCGATGGCAACAAGGCGGTCAGAAGTTGCGGCCACAAACGAGAGAAGCAACAATAGTGTTCTAAGTCGAGTCAGCCTCCGTAATTCAAAGGCAAAACTCCGAGCGCCGTTAGATGGATCAATCTGCAATTGAGTCCTTTGTCCCGAGTAATTCCTTCATATGGCCGATGAATTCCGAACATCGAACGTGGTTAGGAAGAACGCCCTTCACTTCTGACGTTAGTCGATCTATCCGCTCCGTGTACTCTCAAGTTCCACAGTGACCGTGCTGTAGTTTCCTACAGGCTGATGCAGAAAGATCAGATGGGAAGCATTCCCCGGCGTACGGCGATGGTCACGGCATGGGTCCGATCATTCGCACCCAGCTTGCCGACGATATTCTTAATGTGAAAATTGACGGTTGTTTCGGAAATCGCCAGCTGATCGGCGATTTGTTTGTTACGATTGCCATCCCGTATCAGGCGAAGAACTTCGACTTCTCGATTTGTGAGATTCTCTTCGCCCAGGTGCTCCGCAAGACGTGACGCAACCTCGGGCGGAACATGTCGCCTGCCGGAATGAACGGAACGAATGATGGCGAGCAATTCGTTCTTCGGCATGCTCTTGAGGGCGTAGCCGAAGGCCCCCGCTCGCAGCGCCCGGCTGATTTCCGCGTCTCCGTCGGAAGTTGTCAAGATGATGATGCGAGCGTCGGGAAACTCTCCGCGAATCGAGATAAGCGCGTCGGTGCCGTTGATTCCCGGTAGTTGAAGATCCATTAGAGTTACGTCAGGCTGATGGGCGCGGAACTGCGCGATGGCTTCAACCCCGTTTGTGGCTTGAGCGACCAGAAGCATGTCCGGTTGAGACCCGATGATCGTGGCGAGCCCTTCGCGAAAGACCGGGTGGTCTTCGACACTGAGGATGCGAATCTGTTTTTGCAAAATCTTCAACCTGGCTTCCTTTTTGAAGCTGGTTTGGATACCTTGACCTCTCCGCTAAAGCCCAGTCTCAGTGTGCGGTGTTTTGGGAATTCTATAGCAAATGGCGGTCAGTTGGCGTAAATCCTCAGTTGTAGCCAACGAATAACGGTGTGGGCGTGTCGAGACTCTGCTATACCATGAGTCTGGACGGTTCAACCTGACTAAGGAAGAAATCTTTGGTCTCGCAGCTTGGCGATCTCTCTTTCTGAGTCTGCCAGGAAGGATGCTGTGGATGAAATCAACTCAGACACGGGAAGAGCGGCTGAAGTTCTCCGTGAGGGACGTCGCGTCTGCCTGATTGACGCCCCAGCGACGGTTTCAAGTAAGCAAAATTTCTGGAATGGCATTTCCCTCGAAGCGTTCGACAACATACCTGCGTGTTCCATTCCAGAGCATGAGCATCCGACCCACTTCCTAAATTTGCTGACCCACGGGCGAATTCGGGCGCAATGGACCAGCGGCGGACTTACTCGGAACGCCGATCACGGTCCGGGAACTCTCTATCTATTGCCTGCTGGCAGCCGGGATCTGATGAGTTGGTCGGGTCCGACGAGTCGAATCGTTCTGGCGGTCGAGCCGGATTTTCTTGCTGGCGTCGTTGACGAGACGGCACACTTGTTAAATGTAGAGTTGAGACCTACCTGGACGTTCGAAGATCAGCACATCATTGGCGTCATGCGCGCTCTGCATGCGGACCTCGAAGACGGGTCGCCCGCTGGACCGCTCTACGGTCAGTCATTGGGTGTCGCTCTTTCTCATTACTTGATTCGCCGATACGCAGTTCGGAACACGCGTGAGCCTAACTATCGAAGCGGCATGCCAGCGGCCCGGCTCAATCGTGTTATGGATTTCATGCGACAGAACTACGCAAGGGAAATACGGCTGTGGGAGCTCGCGCAGCTTGCGGGAATGAGCCCGCACTACTTCTGCGAATTGTTCAAGAAAAGTACAGGGGTCAGTCCCCATCAGTACTCGCTGCGGTGCAGAATGGATCGCGCCAAAGACTTTCTGAAGAGTCATCAGCTTACGGTTGGCCAAGTGGCGGAGGCAACTGGATTCGCCGACCAAAGTCATTTCGGCAAAGTCTTTCGACGATTTGTGGGCGTTACGCCCTTACAATTCCGCGCGGGATACTGATACCCAGAGATTCGCGTAAGCTTTCCAAATTTAGATCGCCGCGGTCAGTGCTCGTGCGGCTTGGCCGTTTTCGTATCGGGCACCGTAAACTTTACCGTTTCGCTGCTGATTACTTTGTGCGTTGGATCTGCCAATTCGATGAGGACTTTGTGAGATCCCGGGGGCAGCCCTACGAGAATTATTGTTTCCCCGCTGGCATCTACAAAGTGCCACGGCGAATCGTCAACCGTGATGTGAATGTGGCCGATCCGAGGAGAGACCGCAAGAGCGCCCTTGCCGAATACGGGTATTACTCGCAGATTCTCGGTCCGGTACTGGATGAAGACGCGGCCGAGAGACAGCGGTTGAGGAAGCGGCGGATCGACGATGAGTTTGGGTGCTGGCTCATTCTCGAGGGCCAAGAGCGGCGACGGGCCGCGGATGTCCTTGGCGCTTTGCGCGGAACTCTTACCAGTGACAAGGCCGCAGACGGCAAAGGTGGCAAAACAAAGAAAAAGCGTGTGCATGATAATTCCTTGGAAAAACAATTCAGTAAGAGGCGCCCAAGGGCAGGCGCCTCCCGTAACTACGCCGATGCTTTGCTCGCGCTATTGAAGAAAGCAAGCAAATCGGCGTTGATCTGATCCTTCAGAGTCGAAGGCATGCCGTGCGGAGCTCCCTCGTACAGCTTCAAGGTCGCACCCTTCACGATTTTGGACGAGCGAAGCGCGGAAGCGCCGATGGGCACGATCTGATCGTCGGTGCCATGCATGATGAGTGTTGGCACGTCGAACTTCTTAAGATCCTCGGTCAGGTCTGTTTCGGAGAACGCCTTGATGCAGTCATATACGGCTTTGTGTCCGGCCATCATGCCCTGGAGCCAGAAGAAATCGCGGACGCCCTGTGACACTTTCGCGTTGGGCCGATTTGCGCCGTAAAATGGGGCGCTCAGATCCTGAAAAAATTGAGAGCGATCGTGTTGAACGTTTGCGCGAAGTTCGTCAAATACCTTTATGGGCAAACCATCAGGGTTTGCGGTGGTCTTCAACATGAGCGGCGGCACAGCGCTGATCAACACAGCCTTGGCAACACGCTTTGTGCCATGGCGGCCGATGTATCTTGCGACTTCTCCACCGCCGGTCGAGTGGCCCACGTGGATTGCATCTCTTAGGTCCAGCTTTTCGACCAGTTCGGCAAGATCGTCGGCGTACGTGTCCATGTCGTTGCCATTCCAAGGTTGGCTCGAACGGCCATGGCCGCGGCGGTCGTGTGCAACGCAGCGAAACCCTCGATCCGCCAGAAACAACATCTGGTCTTCCCAAGCGTCGGCGTTGAGCGGCCAGCCATGGCTGAACACCACTGGTTGGCCTTTGCCCCAGTCCTTGTAATAGATCGTAGTTCCATCTTTCACCGTGATCGTGTTCATGTTCGTTTCTCCTAAGTTAGGCTCATGCGACGCTGAAGCGTTCGCATTTGGTGATTTCTTCGCGAAAGCTAAAGCCGGCAGTCCCATGCCGGCCACTACGGCAGCGCCTCCGACAAGAACGTCGCGCCGACTCAACATGCAGTCCTTAGCAGTTCCGGAGTGTTCCTTTTTCTTCATGACGGTTCCTTTGCCCTGCCGGCAAGTCCCGCGAGCTTTTTTCGAAGTTCTTCGTTCTCTTTTTGCAATTCCTGCATCTGCTTCTCGATAGGTTCCAAAACATCCCGAATTTCTTCTTCCGTGTAACGAGGAACGATGTGCTGCTGGCAATTCCAGTCGAACGCTTCAATCCGAATCACATAGACTCGTTCCGTTACAGCTTTGTATTCCGGATCGCGGACTCTGGGCAGCCAGTCCTTCGCTTTTTCCCCCTCGAAGACTTCGACTCGGCCCAGAATTTTGAGACGCAACTGTCTGGGGTAGTCGACCAAGATGAGCGCGACACGATTGTCCGCCAGCAGATTGCCGGTACTGATGTACTGCTTGTTTCCGCGAAAATCGGCGAAGGCAAGGGTGGTGCCGTCGATCACCTTGAGAAAACCCTTTGGGCCTCCGCGATGCTGAACGTAGGGCCATCCACTTTCGCCGAGGCTCGCCATATAAAACGTGTCCCGTTCTCCGAGGTATTCCTTTTCGCCTGGGCCAAGGCCGCCGGTTATATCGGCCGCCTGCTCGATCCGCGCGTATTGCCGGCGACTGCCATAACGCTCTTGTAGCGCCTTCACAGCCGGTGTGAAAACGAGTGAGCCGAAACTTTTTGTCATAGGAGCTCTCGGGAAGCGCGGGCCAGCTTGATTGCCAGCCCGCAGACCTGCGAACCGATTATCGTGCGATTTTGTTCTTTGTAAGAAATGATTCGATGCGGCTGGCGATCTCTTCACCATGCGTCTCAAGAGCAAAGTGGCCAGTGTCGAGAAGATGTGTTTCGAGATTCTTAAGGTCACGGCTGTAGGGCGCGGCACCTTCCGGCGGGAAGATGAAGTCGTTTTTCCCCCATACGATCAATGTAGGCGGCTGGTTCTTCCGGAAAAAATTCTGAAAATCCGGATAGAGGGGAACGTTGGTGCGGTAGTCGTACATCAGGTCCATCTGGATGTCGCGATTGCCGGGTCGGTCGAGGCCAATCTGATCGAACGCCCAGGTCGTTGGGTCGAGCAGCGTCAAGTCGCTGACGCCGTTCTCGTACTGCCAGCGCGTCGC
>WNFR01010947.1_pt1 | contig 11173 bp, 12 predicted proteins | sample 5400221 | NCBI WGS metagenome assembly WNFR01 (sample SAMN13153357, study PRJNA577476) | soil metagenome | isolation source: 40 cm soil under Madrone tree | place: USA:California | collected 2016-06-14 | reverse complement strand
CCTGCTGGGCGGTCACGATCACCGACATCTGCAGCGAGCCCGCGAGCACGACGGGCACGAAGGCGGCGAAGACGAACGGCAGGTCGTAGGAAATGATCTGGTTCACCGCGCGCATCGCGGAGAGCAGCGCGTACTTGTTGTTGCTCCCCCACCCGCCCATGAAGAGTCCGACGATCTCGAGTGAGGACACGGCGAGGAAGAAGAGCACGCCAATGTTGAGATCGGCCACGCCGAGCCCCGGCGCGAACGGCAGCGTGGCGAAGATCAGCACGCACGGCAGCAGGAACACGATCGGGGCCAGGTTGTAGACCCAGCGGTCGGCCGCCCGCGGCACCACGTCTTCCTTGATGAACAGCTTGATGGCGTCGGCGATGGGCTGCAGCAGCCCGTGCGGGCCGACGTAGTAGGGTCCGATCCGCGACTGCATCCGCGCGGCGAACTTGCGCTCGAGCAGCGTCACGTACGTCACCATGCCGATGACGACGTTGAGGACGATGAAGCCGACGAGCGCGTCATACGCCAGCGGTGTCATCGGTCGACCTCCCCGAACACCGGATCGACCGAGCCCATGATGGCCACGACGTCGGCCACCTTCACGCCGGGCAGGATGTGCGGCAGCACGGACAGGTTGGAGAACGAGGCGCCGCGCCACTTGAGGCGATACGGCTTGGGGCCGCCGTCGGCCACGAGGTAGCAGCCCACCTCGCCGCGCGCCCCCTCCACGCGCGCGTAGCCCTCGCCCTTGGGCACGCGCACCTGGCCGACCGACTTCACGCCGGGCCGCGAGGAGATCGGCCCCTCGGGCAGCCCGTCGAGCACCTGCCGCGCGATCCGGATCGACTCCCGGAATTCCACCATCCGCACCCGGTAGCGCGCGAAGCAGTCGCCCGCCGTCTCCACGGGCACGCGGAACTGGAAATGCTCGTACGAGGAGTACGGCGCCGCCTTGCGCAAGTCGTAATCGATGCCGGAGCCACGCAGCAGCGGGCCGGAGACGCCGATCTCCTGCGCCAGCTCGCGCGAGATGACCCCGACGCCCTGCGTGCGGACGAGGAAGAAGGGGTTGTCCTCGAGCATCGCCTCGTACTCACCGATTCGCTGCTCGACGCGGTCGAGCGTCGTGCGGCACTGCTCCGTCCAGCCCGCCGGCAGGTCGTAGCGGGTGCCGCCGGGCTGGTGAAAGCCGTAGAGCAGCCGCGCGCCGGTGAGCGCCTCGAAGAGATCGAGGACGTCCTCACGTTCGCGGATCGCGTAGAGGAAGACGGTGGCGCCGCCGCCGAGGGCGCCGCCCATGTCCATGCACCAGGTGCCGAGCCAGAGGCAGTGCGAGGCCACGCGCTGCAGCTCGGCGGCGAGCACGCGCAGCCATTGCGCGCGCCTCGGCACCTCGATCTTGCCGACGAGCTCGACGGCGGAGACGTACGCCAGCTCCGCCGTCATGGCCGCCACGTAGTCGGTCTTCGAGGCGATGGAGGGGTACTGCACGTACGTCAGCGTCTCGCCGAGCTTCTCGTGGCAGCGGTGCAGGTAGCCGATCACCGCGTCCACGCCGACCACCGTCTCGCCCTCGAGGGTGAGGATGGCGCGGAACACGCCGTGGGCGGACGGGTGCTGCGGCCCCATGTTCATCGTGAGGCGCTCGCTGCCCCCGTACCCGATCTCGAGAGTCTCGGGCATCTTCTTATTCGCCGTCGGGGCGCCTTCGCAGGGCTCCGGCGCCCGACGGTCGGCCATAGATTGCGTTGCCTGGCATTACTTCATCGGTGAGACGGACGTCGGGACGAGCACCGCGGCCTGCATGGTCATCAGCAACGGGAGGGCCTTGGCGAGGAACGCCTGCCAGTCGGGATCGCCGAGCGCCTTCGCGCGCGCGGCCGCCCGCTCGTTGAGATCCTTGTAGACCCAGAGATGCACGGCCTCATTGAGCTGGCCGGCCTCCGTCTGCCAGTAGCACACGTTGCGCGAATACTTCTCGCGGCTCGGCAGCACGCCCTTGGCCAGGTTCAGCCACTCGCCGAGCTTGCCGACCTGTGCCCGGTACCAGCGCAGCTCGTAGATGTTGCCGCTGTCCGCCGGCGGCTTGAACGGCGTCACCGCCGAGAGGATCTTGTTCTCCTGCGCGAGCAGCAGCGGGCGGATCTGCGGCACGTACCCCTTCGTCCACTCCTCGTTCTTGGCGAGCTCACCACGCAGCCGCTCGCGCTCGTTGAGGTCGGGATAGCTCCAGAGGTGGACGTACTGGTTCAGCGTCCCGAACTCCGTCGTCCAGCCGCCCTCGAACTTGCCGTACTTGTCGCCGCGGATCTTGCGGCCGACCTCGGCGTTCAGCTTCAGGTACTCGGGCTGCTTGCCAGGCTGCAGTGTGTAGGTGCGCTGCTCGTAGATCATGACGGCTCCTCTCGTTCAGCGGTACGGTGCGTGCGGGGTGTCGACGGCGTAATCCTTGCGGAGCGGATGGCCCTCCCAGTCCTCGCCGAGCAGGATGCGCCGGTGGTCGGGATGCCCCTCGAACTGCACCCCGAACATGTCCCAGCACTCGCGCTCCATCCAGTCGGCGCCGCGCCACACGCCGGTGAGCGTCGGGCAGCGATCGGCGCCGGGAGCCAGGCGCGTGCGCATGAAGACGGCGACGCGCGCGTCGAGGTTCTCGACGCGGCAGAGCACCTCGAAGCCCTGCTCCTTCCAGTCGACGGCGGTGAGGAAGCTGAAGTAGGCGCAGCCGAGGGTGGCGCGCGCGAAGCGCGCGGCCGGCTGCCACTGCTCGAGGGCGAGCGGCACGACGACGAGGGCGCCCTCCACGCTCGGCTCGACGCCGAACTGCTCGCGGAGACGCGCGGCGGCGTCGGACGCGGTCAGCGAGGTCACTTCGGCTCGACGGCCGCGGGAACGCGCTCGCCCGTCTTCTGAAACTGCGCCACCTGCTCCTGCAGCTTGAGCAGCCCGTACATCAGCGAGTCCGGCGTGGGCGGGCAGCCGGGCACGTAGACGTCCACCGGCACCACGCGATCCACGCCCTTCACCACGTGGTAGCCGTGCCGGAACGGGCCGCCCGAGTTGGCGCACGAGCCCATCGAGACGACCCACTTCGGATCGGGCATCTGGTCGTAGATGCGCTTGAGCATGGGCGCCATCTTGATGGTCACCGTGCCGGAGACGATCATGAGGTCCGAGTGGCGCGGCGAGGCCCACGGCACCATCCCGAAGCGCTCGACGTCGAAGCGCGACGCGAACGTCGCCATCATCTCGATGGCGCAGCACGCGAGCCCGAACGTCACCGGCCAGATCGACGACTTGCGCGCCCAATTGAAGATCTTGTCGGTCGACGTGGTCACGATCCAGCCGCCCGGCATGTGGTGGATGGCGTCGGCGATCGAGGCCAGCGCATTCGACGTCTTGTCGTCGTCGGCGCGGTGCTGCCGGTACTTCTCGAACTCCTGGAGGTCTTTGAACTCGGTCCACACCGGCGGCGGAATTTGCGGAACGGGCGGCTTCACTTCCACTCCAACACCCCCTCGCGGTAGGCGTACAACCAGCCCAGCGCGATGATCCCGACGAAGCCGGCCATGCCCCAGAAGGCGGGCAGGCCCAGCGGCTCGAGCACGAGGAGCCACGGCACGAGGAAGACGGCGAGGGCGTCGAACACGATGAAGACGAGGGCGACCAGGTAGAAGCCGACCGGGAAGCGGACCCAGGCGGGACCGATCGGCTCGGCGCCGCACTCGTAGTTCATCAGCTTGACGATGTCGGGCCGGCTCGGCCTCAGCAGCCACGCGACGGCGAGGGAGACCACTCCGAACGCGATGATGAGGACGCCGAAAACCGCCACCGGGACATACCCCGACACCCATCTCCTCCTTGGGAAAATCGCTCCGAAAGGCGAGTATATAGCAGGCGTGGTCGGACCGGAAGCCGAAGCCCCATTCCGGGCACGCCGCTGCGCAGCCGCCGATGCGCAGCCGCCCCCCGAATGGGTGATCGAGCGGCGGCACGAGCGTTGCGTTGGGGGAGGACATGAGTCCAGGAGGCCATCTCGTCACGACCACCATCGCCTGCGCCGGCGCCGCGGTCCTCACCGGCTCGTGGGCGGCCACCGCCGCCGTCGCCGCCGGCGGGTTCTTCATCGACGTGGACCACGTCGCCGACTACGTGCTCATCGAGCGCGATCGCCGGCTCACGCCGGACGCGTTCCTGCGCCATTACCTGGAGGGCCGTACGCGCCGCAGCGTGCTCGTGCTGCACTCCTACGAGCTCCTCGCGCTCCTCGCTCTCGCCGCGTGGTGGAGCGGTGCCCTGTGGCTCTGGGCATACCTATGGGGCGCGACGCTGCACTTGGCACTCGACCTCACCTTCAACGGCGAGGTCACGCCGCGCTCGATCGTCGCCTTCTACAGCTTCGCCTACCGTCTCGCCCACCGTTTCGACGCCCGACGACTGCTCGGGCCGGTCGACTTCGAGCCGGCGCCGGCAGGATTCTGGGCGGCGTTCTTCGCGGGCGGGCGCGTCGCCGGCGTGCCGGCGAAGCCGCCGCTCGCGCGGACGTGGCCTCGCTCGAAGTCTTCGTGCTAGACTCGCTCGAAATGCGCGTCCTGGTCGTGGAAGACGAGACCGACCTGGGCGAGGTTTTCCGCGACTTCCTGAGCGAGCTCGGGCATCAGCCCGTGCTCGTGCGGAGCGCGGAGGCGGCCCTGGGCAAGCTGCAGTCCGAACGGCCTGACGCGATCATCCTCGACATCCACCTGCCCGGCATGAGCGGCCTCGACTTCATGCAGCTGCGCCCGGTGCGCGAGTCGGGCCTGCCGATCGTCGCGGTCTCCGGTGTCGCCACCGAGAGCCAGGCGCGCGAGTGCCTGCGCCTGGGCGCGCTCGATTTCGTCGGCAAGCCGGTGCCGCTCGAGCGCCTGCACGACGTGCTCATCTTTCTCGAGCCGCACGCGATCGACCGCACGCGCGAGGAGTCGACGCGCCGTGCCGAGCGCCGGCAGTCGCCGCGCACGCGCATCGAGGTGCCGGTGACGCTGCGCGAGTATCGCGGTGCGTCGTGGAGCGGCCGGTGTGTGGAGCTGTCCGCGACCGGCATGAAGGTCAAGACGGAGGCAACGCTCTCGGCGGGCCTGGCCATCAAGTGCTTGTTCACGCCGCCCGACGACGGGGCGCCCCTCGACATCATCTCGCTCGTGCTGCGCGTCGACCCCGACGGCGCCGCCCTCTCGTTCGTCAATCTGCCCGCCCACGAGGCCCGCCGGCTCGGGGAAATCGTCCGCCGCCTGACCCGCTGAGCGTTCACCCGAGTCGGTAAGCGCTTGGACATTCTCGCGACGCCCTTGCCCTGAGTACCCAGCCTGTCCATCCGCCGACAGCCTCGCCACGGCCGACAGCGCGAGTTCATCACGACTTGCGCCGAAAAGGTCTGGCAACGGAAATGCTAGTTTCCTCGGGTGCGTGGAGGCATCGATATGCGAATCTTCCGGTCCGAGATCGAGATGGCGCTGAAGATCATGGGGATCGCGGCGCTGATCAGCCTCATCCTGCTGCCCGTCGCCTGGGGATACGAGCAGCGCCAGCAGGCGCGCAACTGGCAGAACGTCGCGTGCGCCTATCGGATCAAGGAAGTGGCGCGGCAGACGCCGATGATCGCCACGCTGGAGTACCGACGCGACGCGTGTGTCGCGCTGGCCCGGCTTGGCCTCGATCTCGACCTGCCGCGCTAGAAGGTCGAAGGGGGCCTCGATGGCCCCCTCCGAGCCACCCCCAGAACTCGATTGCGCCGGCGGAGAGCATCGAAAGGGGGCCGCGCCCCCCTCCGAGCCGCCCCCCAGGACTGCGCGGGCAAAGCCCGCGCTCGAACATCGAAGGGGGCCTCGACGGCCCCCTCCGAGCCGCCCCCCAGGACTGCGCGGGCAAAGCCCGCGCTCGAGCGCCGCCCAAAATGGGCGACGCCTAGTTGACCGTCTTCCGCGTCAGGAGCGTCCCTACGCCCTGGAGGTCACCGGCGGCCAGGCGTGCGCTCGCGTCGGCGGCCAGCGCCGCCGCGTGGGTCTCTCCCTCGGGCCCCTCGAGCACCAACGTGCGGAACCGCTTGGTGAGCGCTGTCGAGACGGCGAAGCCTGCGCCGCTCCGCCCCTCGGTCTCGGCGGCGCGCAGCGCGAGCGCAAGCCCGGTGTCGAACAGCGCCGTGAGCCGCCGGCGCACGTCGCCATAGCCCTTCACGAGCCGCGCGAGCTGCGCGACCTCGCACGCCAGCGCCTCGTCCCGCGCCAGCGCGGCCGTGACGCCCTCGAGCCAGCGGTCGATGCGCCCGTGCTCGACGTGGGCGCGCCAGGACACCGGGCGCAGCGCGCGCAGGCGGGCCAGGAGCCACACGCGCAGGTACCCGCTCACCGTCGTCGTGCGCACGTGCTGGCCGAGCGTCGGCCGGCCGTGAGGCCAGCGACGCTCCGCCCAGCGCGCGAACGGTGCCACCAGGCGGTGCGGCAGGATCCCCCAGATCTCGTCCAGATCGGGCTTGAGGTAGTCGGTGACCTCGATGACGGCGTCGCCCGCGCGCGTCTCGCCGCGGATGCGCGCGAAGCGCGCGGCGCGCGTCTTGGCCTGCGCCACGCGGATCGCGTCCTCGTACATCATCCACGTCGCGAGATGGCGCGCGACGACGGCGCCGACACGCTCGCATGCCGTGAACGGCCGCAGACGCGCGAGGTACCGGCGCGCGTAGGCCGCGTCCTGGTAGTCGACGAGCCGGGCGAGGGCGTGTTCGACGACGGCGCGGATCGAGTCGGGTAATCCGTCCAGGTCTATTGAGCTGGGGGACCCCGTCGGCTTCCCCCAAACCCCCTCGTCGGCGCTGTGGGCACCGCCCTCGGCGTTCTTCGCCGTCTCGAGGCCGAGGTCGAAGCCCTTGAGGTTGGCGGCGACCTGCACGCCGCGCGACTCGATGGCCTTGCGAAAGGCCTGCACGCCCACGGGCAGGGCGCCGCTCCCGGCGAGGGCGCCCAGCAGGATCGCGTTCACCTCGGTGCCGCGCTCTCGCGCGAGGGAGAGCGCGTCGAAGGCGACGAGGCGCCGCGCCGTCGCCCGCGCCAGCGCGGCGAGGCGCTCGCGCGGATAGATGCCGCGGCCTGTCGCCGTCTTCTCGTGGATCGTGTAGAGGCGGTGCGTGCTGCAGACGACGGTGGTGCGCGCGGGCGACACGAAGCCGGCCTCGATCATGCGGCCGACCTCCAGGAACTCCGGCGCCAGCAACACGTCGAGCGCGCCCGGCACCGGATAGAGCGAGAACACCGGATCTTCGGAGGCCTCGCGATCGGTGACCAGCTCGACGTAGTAGGTGGTGGATCCGGTCCGCTGCGCGACGCCGGGGATCGAGGTGCCGTGCACGCGGTAGCCGTCGAGCGCGGCGGCCTCCACGATCCACTCCGAGAGCACGCCGCCGCCCTGCCCGCCGACGGCGGGAATCAGCAACGAGACGAGCCCGGGCTCGCTCACGCCCGCGCGAGGGCGCTGATCACGGCGCGGCGCAGCCGGTCGACGAGCCGCGTCCACGGGCCGGGATTCGTGATCACCCGCACCTGGTAGAAGGACGGGCACAGCACCGCGGCGTGCGCGACCTCGCCGCACACGCCGCAGCCGACGCACGTGTCGTCCACGTGCGCGATCGGATCCTCGCGGAGCGGGTCGGGACTCTCGCGCAGCGTCAGCGACGGGCAGCCGTTGAGTCGCATGCACGAGTGATCGCCGGTGCAGACCTCGGGGTCCACGCCGAAGCGTGGCTGCACCACCGTCTGGCCCGCCGCCGCCCGCGTGCGGTTCAGTGGCCGCAGCCGACGCTGGCGCTCGAGCTGGCACTCGCCCCGCGCGATCACGACCTTGAGGCCCTTCACGCGCGTCGTCAGCGCCTCCCGCAGCGTGCCGATCATCTTCGCGATGTCGTAGGAGTCCACCGTGCGGATCCACGACACGCCGACGCCCCGCAGCGCCTGCGGGATGGTCATGCCCGTCGGCTCCTTGCGGGCGTTGGTGCCGGTGGACGGGTTGTGGTGCTGGCCCGTCGCCGACGTGTAGAAGTTGTCGAGGATCACCAGCACGGAGTCCTGGCGGTTGTACATCGCGTTGGCCACGCCGTTGGTGAGACCGTTGTGCCAGAACCCGCCGTCACCCATCACCGACATCACGCGCTTGCCGAAGAGCGGCGCCACCGCGCTCGACGATGCGAGCCCCATGCCGTAGCCGAGCACGGAGTTGCCGACGTGGAAGGGCGCCTGGGTCGAGAACGTGTGGCAGCCGATGTCAGCCGCCACGTGGGTGTCGCCGATCGAGGGGTCCTGTGTGCGGAGGATCTTCATCGCGCTGAAGAGGGGCCGCTCCGGGCAGCCGGTGCAGAAGGAAGGCGGACGCTTGGAGACGGGCTCGGGCAGCGCCGCCCGCACCGTCTCGCGATGGGCGGTCAGCGCCGCGTAACGGTCCTCGATCGCGGTCACCGACTGCGCCGTCGGGTTCGCCCCGATCACAAACTTCCGCAGGCCGCCGATGACCAGGGCCGGCACGTACTCCCCGTGCGGCGAGAAGAATTCCTTGCCGCCGATTTCCACGTCCAGCTTCGCCTCGTGAGCGAGCGCCTTCAGCTCACGCTCGATGTAGTTCGGCATACCCTCCTCGACCACGAGCACTCGCTTCTTGCCGCGCAGGAAGCCGAGCAGCTCCTCGGGCACCAGCGGGTGGATCGCGTTGAGGATCATCAGCGGCACCGGCGTACGGCCATGGACATCGGCCAGTCCGAGCAGGTGCAGCCCGCGCACGGTGGTGTTCCAGAGACCGCCCTGCATCAGGGTGCCCCGCATGTGGCAGGCGCGGATGCGGATCGAGAAGAGCACCGGCTCGTTGCACGCCTCGGAAAGACCAAAGCCTTCTTCGACGAAGCGGGCGAAGGACTGCAAGGTGTTGCGCGGATCGAGGAGGGGCACGGAGGACTTCAGCGCGGCGGAATGCGTCCGCTCCTGCAGGATGGACGCGCCTTCCCCATAGTCCTCGCCGATCACGACGAGCGCACCGCCCAGCACCCCCGCCGAGGCGACGTGCGAGAGCGCGTCGGACGCCACGTTGGTGCCGACGACCGATTTCCAGGTCACCGCGCCGCGCATCGGGTAGTTGATCGACGCGCCGAGGAGGGCGGCGGCGGCCGCCTCGCTGCCCGACAGCTCGTAGTAGATGCCGAGCGGCTTGAGCAGCGACTCGTTGGCGTCGGCGAGCACGTCGAGCAGGTGCGAGATGGGCGCGCCCGGATAGCCGCCCACGTAGCTCACGCCGGACTGCAGCAGCGCCTTGGTGATGGCGAGGATGCCCTCGCCGCGGAGGACCTGCCCCTGGCCGTAGCCCAGCTGCTTGACGTCCTCGGCGAACGAGCGCTCACCCATCGATCAGGTGCCGGAGGCCTGGGACGGTCGGTCGCGTCGACGCTCGTCGGTCATGCGCTTGCGCTCCTCGTTCCAGATCGCGTAGCAGCGGGGATGGAAGAGGATCGTGAGCGTGCCGCTGAAGTCCAGCTCGTATTCGGTCGCGGTGGTGATGATCTCGCCACAGCACGAGCAGGGCTTGGCCATGCTGGGGCCCGCCCACAGCTTGACGGGATCCTCACTGGGGAGCCGGCCGGACGTGAGTAATCCCCGCACCCGTTCACGGACCTGTGCGTCGTCCAAAACCTTTCCCCCGGAACTGCTTTCGACGCCGCCCAAAGCGGGCACCGGAATCGGGAGCCCAAGTGTAGGTGAGGCCTGCAGGGTCGTCAAGGCTACGTCTCCGACCGGGAAGGGGTGAAAAAATCGTGGATTTAGTGGCGGCGCGCGGGGAGGCGAGCCGGCCGCGGCGTGCCGGGACCTACGCAGATCTACGTATGGTTTGGTGGTTGTTAGGACAGGTCTGGGGAGATGTCTGAAAGATTGGACATTGACGGGTGGAGACCTCACTGCGAATGCTTGAGAATGTACGCTGCGTGCATCCTGATCAGCCCGGCGACACTCCGGCGGATGTACGTCGAAGAGCTCCGTACGACAGATCAAATCGCGGCGCACTTCGGATGTAGCGGCACGACGGTCCTGCGACACTTACGGCGATTCAAGATTCCCGTTCGGCGACGAGGACCTTGTGTAGATTGGGTCCGCCTTCGTAAGGGCCTCTCTCCGACAGTTCCCGGGTGGTCAGCCGACGTCGCCTACGTGATTGGGTTGATCGCGACGGATGGCAACCTGGGGCGGAAGAGACCGGTTATCACGATCGTTTCCAAGGACACGGATCTGCTGGAAACGATCCGACGCTGCCTCGGTCTGATCACGCCGATCAAGTCGCATCCCGGAGGTTACGGTAACCATTGCCACCATCTTGCCTGGCAGGACCGACCGTTATATGAATGGCTCCGCGGAATCGGCTTGACGCCGGCGAAGAGCCTAACTCTCGGCCCGCTAGCGGTTCCGGACAAGTATTTCGCCGACTTCTTTCGCGGCTGTATCGATGGCGACGGCACGATCCTCGTGTATACCGATCGCTATCACGTTGCGAAGAACGACCGCTATGTCTACGAACGTCTCTACGTGTCCATCGTCTCGGCAAGCCAAGCTTTCATCGAATGGCTGCAGGCGAGCGTTTCTCGGCTCACCGGGCTCACTGGATCGCTGGAAGTGCGTCACCACGAGCACGCTCATCCCGTTTGGAAACTTCGGTACGCCAAAGCGCAATCCATACGGCTTCTGGCCTGGATGTACTACGCTGCGACAGTTCCCTGTCTTTACCGGAAACGAGCGAAGGCTGAACGGTTTCTGTCCCCTCTTGGGATTGAGTCCGCGTGGCCAACGGGACGACCGAGGGCTGGCTGGCTGTACAATGTGGAATCGGAAAATGCACTCACGAACGGAAACGAAGCCGGAGTGATGTAACGGAAGCCATGCGGCCCTCAAAAGGCCGTGCCCGCAAGGGCGTGCGGGTTCGAATCCCGCCTCCGGCACCAAACCTCAGTTCTTGACACGACATTCGCCCGCCCTGTACCGTGATGCCTCGCGTGGGGCTGTAGCTCAGTTGGGAGAGCACAAGGCTGGCAGTCTTGGGGTCAGGGGTTCGAATCCCCTCAGCTCCACCAAATAATCACCCTCCCAGATACAACCGCTTCACCTCCGGGTCGGCGAGCAGCCGCTGG
>WNFR01021555.1_pt1 | contig 11174 bp, 15 predicted proteins | sample 5400221 | NCBI WGS metagenome assembly WNFR01 (sample SAMN13153357, study PRJNA577476) | soil metagenome | isolation source: 40 cm soil under Madrone tree | place: USA:California | collected 2016-06-14 | reverse complement strand
CGGCCGCGCTCCTGCTCGGGGGCGCGCTCGTCGCCCCGGTCGTCCTTCGCGACAGCGGATCCTCACGGCACTGCTCCATGACGCTCACCTACGCCGGGGAGCAGTACGCGGTTCGGCCAATCCGTGACAACTCGCTCGTCCAGGCGGTCGCGATCGGCGTCGGAGTCACCCACGGCTGCGGCTATCGGCCGCAGAACGTCGATCTCCGCTCGCTCCTCGGGGTGAGCCCGGCGAAGGCCGTCGCCCTCGCGGGCGACGCCACCTCGGTCTACGTCCGGCGCGGGGTTTGCGTCCACGCCGCTCCCGCGGCGCTGCGAGCCTGTCTGACCCGCTAAGTTGAGGCATGGCCATGGAGGGCCACGGGGAGCCCGAGGGCGGCGACGACTGGTTCGCCGACGCCGACCTGCCCGGCGTGCTCGAGACCGATCCGCCGAGCGCGGAGGACGACTGGCTGATCCAGCCGGCGCCTACGCGCCGGTCGCGGCCGGATCCGGCCTGGACGCGGATCGGCATCGTCGCCGTCGGCATCGTCGTCCTCGTGCTCGCGGGACTCGCCGCCGGCGGCGTCTTCAGCGGCAGCAGCGTCCCGAGGACGCTTCCGCTCACGAACATCACGGTCACGCCACCGGCGACCACGTCGGCGAAGCAGTCCACCCGCGCGGCGGCGCTCCCGAACCAGACGCTCAAGCCCGGAGACTCCGGCGCGCAGGTGCGTGCGCTTCAGCGCGCGCTCAGGTCGCTCGGGTATTCCGTTGGGACGGTGGACGGTCAGTACGGCCCGGCGACGAAGAACGCCGTCGCGGCGTTCCAGCACACGGCCGGATTGACCGAAGACGGGATCTTCGGGCCGAAGACCCTCGACGCGCTCATCCAGCGGGCCGGCCCCTGATGCAGTTCGACTTGTCGCTGATCGATCGCCTTGGCGTGCCCGCGAGTCTGCACGACGTCGAAGGACGCTTCTTGCACATGAACGCGACGGCGGAGCGGTCGGCCGGGTTCACGATGACGGACATGCGCGGCCTGCGGTTCACCGACCCGCTGCCGCCGGAGGCCCGCGAGTCCGTGGAGGCGCACTTCGGCCGAGCAGTACGCGGTGAGCCGACCGATTTCGAAACGGTGTTCATCGACGGCAGTGGGGCGCCGCGTTCGGTTCGCGCGCAGCATCTGCCGCTCTTCGAGGATGACGAGGTGGTGGGCGTGCTCATCCTCGCGTGGGACGTTCGCCAGCCGCCGCGGACCATTCCGCTCGACCCGCCACCGGAGCTCACGCCCCGCCAGCGCGAGATCCTCGAGCTGATTGCCTCGGGCCGGTCGACGGCCGAGATCGCGAAGGAGTTGACGCTCTCGACCGAGACCGTCCGGAATCACTTGCGCGGCCTGCTCCGCGAGCTGGACGCACACACGCGTGTCGAGGCGATCGCCACCGCGCAGCGGCTCGGGCTGCTGTCGTCGCCCCCGCTGCGGCCGAAGGCTTAGGCGGGCGTTCCGTCAGCGATCCAGCTGCGGAACACCTCGACCTGTTCTTCCGGCCACGCTCCGTCGCACGGCATCGAGCCGGAGGCGAGCTGGTCGAGGATCGCGTCCTTGTTCGCGACGACGTCGTCGTACGACCACAGGTCGAACGCCCGCAGCATGGAGCCACGGTCGCGCTCGCGGAAGAGCGGCTTCACGTCAGCTTCGTAACTCGCCACGTCGGCAGTGTGACATTCCCGCAACCGGCGTGCGGCGGCGGAGCGCATCCTCGGGTAGTTCCAGAAAGAAGGAGTCGCCAAGGAACGGCGGTGGCAGAGGCGGTCGCGGACGCGGCACGCGCGGGCGGGTCGCGCGTTGGCCCTGGGTGCGGCGGTGCCGCGCAGGAAGTACAGCGTTCCCGCGACGATGAGGACGGCTGCGGCCACGAGGCCGCCGATTTCGAAGAACTTGCGCATCTCGAACTCCTTCCGTGAGTAGTGGATGGAGTGTCCGGCGAACCTCGCTCGCGGGCATCAGGCGCCGCGCGGAGTTGCGCTGCGGCATCGCCTTACGGCGTCTGCGGCGAACTACGGAGCGAGGCGCGGAAGCAGGGCGCCGAGGAGCGTCCGCATCCGGTTGACCGAGGCTGCGGCGGCCTCGAGCACCTCTGCGTGGTCGAGCCGGCCGCCGAGCCCTGCCGCGCGGTTCGTGACGAGGGAGATGGCGAGCACCTCCATGCCGGCGTCCTTCGCGGCGATCGCCTCGAGCACGGTCGACATCCCGACTACGTCCCCGCCCAGCTGCTTGTAGGCGCGGATCTCGGCGGGCGTCTCGTAGTTCGGTCCCCAGTAGCAGACGTACACGCCCTCCGCGAGGGACGGGTCGAGCTCGCGGCAGAGCGCGCGCAGTCGCGGTGAGTACAAGTCGGTGAGGTCGAGGAAGCGTCCGCCGACGAGCGGCGATGCCCCGGTGAGGTTGATGTGGTCGGACACGAGCACGATGTCGCCAGGGCCGAGGTCGTCCCGCATGCCGCCGCTGGCGCTCGTGAGGACCACGGTGTGGCAGCCCGCCGCGGCGGCGGTGCGCACGGCATGGGCGACGAGGCCGACGTCGCGCGATTCGTAGTAGTGGTGCCGTCCGGTGAACGCGAGGACGCGCACGTCGCCGGCGCGCAGCGAGCGCGCCGAGGCGCCGTGGCCGGCGACCGTCGGCTGCGCGAAGCCGGGGAGTGACGCCAGCGGGACGTCGGTTTCGCACGGCAGATCGGCGACGGCCTCCGTCCAGCCGGAGCCGAGCACGATCGCGACGTCGTGTGGGCCGAGCTCTCGTGCGGCGGCGTCTGCGGCGTCGAGCACCGCGCGAGTCTACGGCTACAGCAGCACGATCACGAACGGCACGTTCCACTGCAACTCCCACGGACCAGGCGCCCCCGTGTTCGATCCGCCCATCGAGATGTAGAAGCCACCGTCGGAGCCCCTGGTCACGGAGCCGGCATTCGGGACGCCGAGGTTCGTCGACTGCAGGATCGCGATGTTCGCCGGATTTCCGCTGAACTGGATCTCGACGCCGTTGAAGCCGTACGGCTTGCGAATGGAGATGTCCCCGCCCGTGCAGCTCCACCGATAGCCGAAGTAGCTCGGGTCGTCGTTGTACGTGCTCGGCAGGCCGGAGAGGTCGAGCCCTCCGTCTCCCGCCTTGACGACGGCGATGCCGCGAACGGCGCCTGTCTGGCAGCGCGCTTGTGGCGCCACCTTCTCACCGATCGCGAAGGCCGTGCCGCCGAGCGCGAAGAACAGGGCAATGAGGGAGATGACCAGCGCGGGCGATGGTCGACGCACGACCAATGAGAGCCCGACGAGGCCCCTTTCTTTCGGGGTGTTCTACCCCGGCTGCGTCAGCCGCACTGGCTGGCGCCGGCGAGGGCGAACGCCGACTTCGGGCGCCCGTCGTTCAGATACCGCTTGAGGATGGTGATGAATTGCGCCGGCTTGCCGGTGTCCCATGCCTTGATGGCGGAGCCGATTTCCGCGATGTCGACGCGAACCGCGGCGAGCGCGGCCGTTCCGGCGGCCGTCCTGCCCTTGATCTGCTGGAGCGCAGCGAGCTCTTGGCTCTCGAGCGTCTTCGCCTTGTGTGCAAACGAGTACAGCTGCGCGGCTGTGACCGGCGAGCCGAACTCCTTCTTCGCCTTGGCGATCCAGACCGAGCAGACCTGGTTCGCCTGAGCAGCCCAGGAGCTGGGCGCAGCCGGCGCAGCGTTGGCCGGAACGGCGACGAGGAGAGCCGCAGCGATTGCACCGATGACAGCGAAGAGCTTCATGCGATCGAAGATCGGGCGCTCGCGAGAGGCTCCGGACCCCCGGAAGGGTGAAGCGGTCGCAGCGCGTCCCGGATGGCTCTAGGGATCCTCCTCGCTCAGACTCAATCGAGCGAGTAGCGAAGCTGCATGGGCCGGTGTTCGGGAAATATCCCCGAGCAGCCTGGCGGCTAGCGACGGGGCGGCATGCCTGAGGCGGGCACCACCATGCTCAGGTAGATCCCGGTGCAGTCGGGCAGGTTGTGTCCGTACCACGCGATCCATGCTGAGACGACGGCGCTGGTCGTATTGCCGGGTGCGGTGACCCGGAGCCGCTGGTAGGGCGGCGGGCAAGCCCCGGTTCGCCCTGCGCCGTGGTCTCCTGCTGTGAAAGCTGCACCCGCGGTCTGACCGTGACGGAGCAGAACTGTCGGGACGCCGCGCACCTGGCGGGGAACCCCGCCGACGTACATGTACGGGCCGAACATCGTCTCTCGGACATGAATGGCGGTCGTGGCCGCCCCCGGCCGGAACGCCGTCAACTTCGGCCACCCCGTAATCGTGCAGATGGCCCGGCCGCGATTCGTGAACGCCAGATAGCCACCGACCGTGCCCAAGGCCGCGCCGGTGCGGGTCACCCAGATCTGCAGGTCAGACGTGCGACACGGAGCCACCCGGGCGCTGTGCGCCCCACCAACGAGCACAACCGCGGCTACTGACGCTGCGACCCCTGTCTTCACAGCTGTGCCAGCTTACCGCTGGCCTGTGTGTGATCTCGCCTGCGCGGCGGTGCTGTCGCCTGACCGGCGGTAAGATCATTTTCAGTTAGCAGCGAGGCACGCAAGGTAGCCATGATGACTAGGACGCACCTTCCAAGGAGGCCGGATACGTGAGGATCTGGGGGCTGTCCAAGACACAGGCGAACTACCGACCCGCTCCCACGCGCGAGGTGAGGTGTGCCCGTTGTAAGTACATGTTTCCCCCGCTCGCTCTTGGTGGGTGCAGGTTGGTCCGTGGGCCGATCCGTGGCACGGGAACGTGCGACCACTTCACCTCTCGCGGCGGCGTCTCGCGCGAGACGCCGGTTCGAGTACGAGAAGGAACGCAGCGTGTGACAAGGCATCGGCGCGGAGGCCAGCCTAAGCCGACCTACGCGACGTGCCTCGGCAGTCTGTTACGGCTGCCAGGTTTCGTGAACGGGGAACTCCTTCACGTCGGGCGCTCCCTGCATTTCGGTACCGGACGCCTTCACGGCCTCCTGAACGCGACCTCCGAAGAAGGCGTCGAACTCGCCACGCGACGCCCAGAAGTCGATGACACCCCAGCCCTCGTCGATGGGGCCGGACGAGTGAAACAGAAGTCCCTTCGGCGTATCGCCTGAAGCCTTGACGCGCTTGTCCACTTCGTCGAACTGCTGCTCGGTAACGCCCGGCAGCTTGATGCGGATCCCAACTGGCACTCGAACCTCCCTCGCTTTATGTCCATCGACCCTACAGCACGTGTCGAATCGCTAACCCTGACGGCGGGCGTCTATCTAGTAGTGGACACATTCCTTCGTCGCAGGAAGCGAGCGGCGACCGCGCCGGATTTGTCTGATGCCAGCACCCGCCGACCTCACGATGCTGGCCCGCCTAGGCCGCGGCGACCGATAGCAGAGCTCGAGCCGCCGTCAGCCACCGGTGACTGCGGCGGATGTAAACCACTCAGTCGTTGGATGGAAACTATGGACGTGCGGCTGTACGCTCGCGGGCGTGCCCGACCATGGACTTGACGCCGAGAAGTTAGAGGTCCTCCGTGGATGGGGCGGCGGACTCCAGAGCGACGCGCGCGCAGAGGTTGCAGCGGCGGGCCGGGCGATCATGCTGTTGATCGAGGAGATCGAACGCCTGCACGTCTTGGTGTGGGACAGGCAGCTCTACCCTGACGTTCCGATTCCGCGTCCCCTGGAAGGCCTGGTGTCCGCCGGCGACCCGGGATCGCCTTCGAGTCTGCACGAGGCGCTTCGAGAACGGCTTCAGCGCGGCTCGGCTGATGCTTTTCCACAGGCGGAGCTACCAGCAGAAGCAGACTTCCACAGGGAATCCCCAAGTCCAAAGATCCTTCGCCGTATGCACCTGCGACGATCCCGCCACTGACGGCCGGTCACGTTTGCGCAGCGCCTCGCTGATCCGGAACGAATCAAGGACGCGGAGGCGATTCGGGAGCAGGCCGACAAGGGCAAGCTGACGGCGGCAAAAGCGGCGGCCTCAATGCGAAGCGAGAGGTTGCGCGGAAGGCGGCGGCAAAAGAAGTGAGTGCCCCGGGCAGGAATCGAACCTGCGACGCCGGCCTTAGGAGAGCCGCGCTCTATCCACTGAGCTACCGGGGCGTGCTCAAGCCCTTTATCCATCGCGCGTCAAGTATCTCTAACCATTGCTCTATCCACTGAGCTACGGGGGCGCGGGGGAGTGTAGAGCGGCTACGCGGCTGCTTTGGTCCTGCGCTTGCGGCGCAGGTCGAGCCCGGTCACTTCGCCGCCGCAGTGGGCGCACGTGTGCTGCAGGTCGAGCTCGGCGCCGCAGCTGTGGATCCACTTCGCGTGCGTGCGCTCGCCCGTCCACTTGTACCCCCACTCGGAGAGCGCGAGGAGGATCGGGCGCAGCTCGTCGCCCGCCTGCGTCAGCCGGTACTCGTAGCGAGGCGGGTGCATCTGGTACAGCTGCTTTTCGACGATGCCCTCGGCCTCGAGCCGGCGGAGCCGGGCCGTGAGGATGTCGCGCGGCGCGCCGGTGTTGCGCTGGATCGCGTCGAAGCGGTGAACCCCGAGTGACAGTTCTCGCACGACGAGGATCGACCATTTCTCGCCGAGCACGGCGAGGGAGGCCGCGATCGTGCAGTTGCGCGGGGTGACCTCGTAGTCGCTCACGTTCACCATTCTGCCACAGTGGGTTGACTTTTCCAACCCTCTAGGGTAGGTTTTTCCAACTGACCATGGAGACCAGGGCATTCGACCTCCCGCACGGCCCCACGATCCTCGTTCGCCCGCTCGAGGACGGGGATGTGGACATGGTCGTCGCCGTCTTCGGCCGGCTCGGGGAGGAGTCGCGGCGGCGCCGCTTCAACGCAGCGAAGCCGTGCCTCAGCGACGCCGAGCTCGAGCAGCTCGCTCGCGTCGACGCTTCTCACCATGTGCTTGTCGCGTGGGTGGTCGGCGATCCGGCGCCGGCCGGACTCGCGCAGCTCGCGCGCACGAGCCGCGACAGCGCGGAGATCGCCTTCGTCGTCGCCGACGAGCACCAGCACCGCGGCATCGGCTCCGCGCTGACGCGGATGCTGCTCGACGACGCACGCGCGGCCGGCATCACCGAGATCACCGCGCAGGCGTCTGGCGAGAACCGTGCCGCGCTTGCGCTCATCCGCCGTTCCGCCCGCGTCCTCGATATCCGCCTCGAGGGCCCGGAGCAGACGATTCGCGCCGCGATCGCGTAGCCGGCGGTAGATTCAGCGTCGTGAGCGCGCTCGACGTGCGGTCGCTGCTCGAGGACGCCGGCGACGGCGACCTCGACCTCTGGGCGCGCACGATCAATCCACAGTTCGTCCGCGTGCTTCGCACCATCGGCTTCGACCGTCCGTGGGCGCGCGCCGAGGGCGCGTATCTGTACGACACCGACGGCACGCGCTACCTCGACCTGCTCGGCGGCTTCGGGATGTACAACGTCGGGCGAAACAACCCGAACGTGCGCGCAGCGCTCGTGCAGGCGCTCGAGCTCGACACGCCCGGGATGCTCGCGATGGGCGTCACCGCGCTCCCCGGCCTGCTCGCCGATGCGCTGCTGCGACTGACGCCGCCGCGGATCGAGCGCTGCCTCTTCACCAACTCGGGCACCGAGGCGAACGAGGCCGCATTCAAGCTCGGACGCGCTGCGACGAATCGCACGCGCGTCCTCTCCGCCGACCACGGCTTCCATGGCCTCACCCTCGGCTCGCTCAGCGCGAACGGCAACGCCGAGTTCACCGCGCGCTTCCAGCCGCTACTGCCCGGCTTCGAGCAAGTTCCGTTCGGCGATCTCGATGCGCTCGAGCAGCAGTTGCGGCGCGAGGACGTCGCGCTCTTCATCGTCGAGCCGATCCAGGGGAAGGGGATCAACCTCCCGCCCGCCGGCTACCTCGAGGGAGCGCAGGCACTCTGCCGCCGCTACGGCACGCTCTTCTGCGTCGACGAGGTCATGACCGGCTTCGGCCGGACCGGAACGATGTTCGCGTTCGAGCGCTGGGGGCTCGAGCCGGACCTGGTGACGGTGGCGAAGAGCCTCTCCGGCGGATATGTCCCGGTCGGCGCGCTCCTCATGTCGCGCGCCGTGCACGAGGCGGTGTTCGACTCGATGACCCACGCGATGTCGCACGGGTCGACGTTCGCGCCGAACGAGCTCGCGATGGTGGCGGGCCTCGCGATGCTGCACGAGCTCGAGGAACGGTCTCTCGTCCAGCGCTCGGCACAGCTCGGCGAGCGGCTGCTCGAGCTCACGCGTCCGCTCGTGGCCGAGTTCGACGTGGTACGCGACGTCCGCGGCGCCGGACTCATGTGGGCGATCGAGTTCGACGGTGACGGGATCGCGTACCGGATGCTCGAGCGCGCGCAGCGCGGACTGTTCGCGCAGCTCGTCGTCGTCCCGCTCTTCACCGACCACCACATCCTCACGCAGGTTGCGGGCCACGACATGGCGGTCGTGCGCATCCTTCCGCCGTTCGTCCTCGGCGACGACGACGTGGAGGAGTTCGCCGAGGCGTTGCATGACACCGTGAAGCGCGCCCGCCGCATGCCGAGCTCGCTGACGAAGTTCGCGCTGACGGCCGCTAGAGCTCGGTGACGTCCAGGTGGCGCGCCTCGAAGCAGGCGCGGGCCCACCGCTCGGCGGTCGCGACGACGTCGATCGCCACGTCGTCGTCGGCGTCGGCGATCTCGATCACGACCTGATGGACTGAGACTTCCATGTCGTCGCCGAACTCGTGGCGTTCCTCGGCGACGATCTCGAACGAGGGCGCGATCGTCCGGAGCTCGTGCGCGAGGTCGTCGATCTCCGCCGGCGTCACCTGCCGGCCGGTGAGCACGCCGAAGTTCACGCGCACGGCCAGGTCGGGATGCTCGTGCTCGTGCACGCGGAACGCGACGGCAGGATCCATCACGTTTCCCTCGGCTCCCAGCGGAACTTCATCGCCGCGACGATAACGCCCGCGACGCCCCAGGCCGCGAGTACACCGATCGCGGTGCCTTGCGACCAGAACGAATGCTTGTGCAGGTACACGGCGTTCGAGAGGTCGACGAGGTACTTGAGCGGCAGCACGTCTCCGATCGCGCGGAGGAAGCGCGGATAATGGTGCGTCGGACCGAACGCGCCGGTGAGGAACGCCATCGGCAGCACGATGAGGTTCACGACAGCGGACGATCCTTCCCCGGAGCGGATGAGCCCGCTGAGCGCGATGCCCATTGCGGCGAAGCACACCGCGCCGAGTGCGATCAGCAGGATGAGCGAGCCCACACGCGCCGGAAACGGCGTGCCGAAGATGATGCGGCCGAGGAGGAAGAGCGCGACCGTCTCGGCGGCGAAGACGAGCAGCGTCGAGGAGAGCAGCGACGCGATGTAGACGGGCGCGCGCAGCGGCGTCGCCCGCAGGCGCTTGAGGATCGCCTGCTCCCGGCGCAGCGTCAACGTGATCGCGAGGCCCGCGAACGCCACCATGACGCATCCGTACCCCAGAAGCGCCGCCAGCAACGCCTGCGCGGCCGGAACGCCGTAGATGCGACCCGAGTAGACCGACCCGAGCAGCAGAAACAGGAGCAGCGGGAAGATGAACGTGAACACCGCGGCCTCGCGGGAGCGCCAGTAGACCAGCTGTTCCACCCGCAACTGATGGAGGAACAGCCTCACTCTGTGTCCTCCTCGACGAGCGCGAGGTAGACGTCCTCGAGGGTCGGCCGCCGCACCTCCAGCCGGTCGAGCTCCTCGCCCCGTTCGAGCGCTTCCCCGGTCAGCCGATGCAGCTCCCGGGTCGGGTCGCTCGTCCGCATGAGGATCTCCTCGCCGTTTCGCCGGTAGCGGATCTCCACCTCGGAGTCGCCGGTGGTCAGCTCGCGCGGCGTCCCGATGCGGACGATGCGGCCCTCGCGGAGGACGGCGACGCGGTCGGCCAGCTGCTCCGCCTCGTCGAGGTAGTGCGTCGTCAGCAGCACCGTCTTCCCGAGGGAGCGGAGGGAGCGGATCATCTCCCATGCCGCGCGGCGCGCCGCCGGGTCGAAGCCGGTCGTCGGCTCGTCGAGGAATACGAGGTCGGGATCGCCGACGAGCGCGACGCCGAGGTCGAGCCTCCGCTTCTGACCGCCGGACAACGTCTTCACACGCGCGTTTCGCTTGTCGGCGAGCCCGACGAGCTCGATCACCTGGTCGATGTTGCGCGGCCGCTCGTAGTAGCCGGCGAAGACAGCGTGCGTCTCGCGCACGGTCAGCGTCGGCCAGAGCTGTGCCTGCTGGAGGACGACGCCGATGCGCTCGCGAAAGTCGCGGCCGGGCCGCTGCGGGTCGTGGCCGAGGACCGACACCTCGCCGGCATCGCGGCTGCGGTAGCCCTCGAGGATCTCGACCGTCGTCGTCTTCCCTGCGCCGTTCGGCCCGAGCAGGCCGAACACTTCGCCCTCCTCGATCTCGAAGTCGACGCCGCGCACCGCCTCGAGCGGGCCGTACGCCTTGCGCAGCCCGCGCACCGAGATAGCGGTCACGGGTCGATTTTCGACGCGGGAGCGCCTGTGAGGGGGCGTGGTTGTGGGGGAACCGGAAGGTTCCCCCACACAACAATCGAAGAAGGGGGCTCGTGGGGGAAACATCGTTTCCCCCACGGGAGCGAGCCGAAGGCGACCGACGCGGTCACAGCTGGAGCTCGTAGAAGCCGGCGGGCGGGAACGGCACCTCGACGCCCGCGAGCTCGAGCACGGCGCGCCCGCAGTCGGGCTGGTGGCCGACGACGAGCACGGTCGCACCGCGACCCGTCGCAGCGTCACGCAGGTCGTCAGGTGACGCTCCCGGCGCGAGGCGGTCGTCGACCGCCGGCTCGCCGAGGTCGAGTGCAGCGGCGGTCTCGCGGGCACGCAGGACGGGGCTCGTCACCACCGCGTCTGGAGCGAAGCCGTCGGCGCGCAGGCGCTGCCCGAGCGCGCGCGCGCGTTCGCGCCCCGCCGGCGTCAGGGGCCGCAGTTCGTCGGGCTCGCCGGGCGCGGCCTCCGCATGACGGACGATGAGGAGTCGCATCGCCGGGCCAACGATAGTCTGGCCTGCATGGGCCGCTACCGGTACGTCGTGTGCGACGCCTTCACCGACGTGCCGCTCGCCGGAAACCAGGTCGCCGTCTTCACGGATGGGCGCGAGATCCCCGAGGAGCAGCTTCCGCGGCTCGCGAA
>WNFR01007371.1_pt1 | contig 11174 bp, 9 predicted proteins | sample 5400221 | NCBI WGS metagenome assembly WNFR01 (sample SAMN13153357, study PRJNA577476) | soil metagenome | isolation source: 40 cm soil under Madrone tree | place: USA:California | collected 2016-06-14 | reverse complement strand
TCTCGCTTCCGTCCGACCGGTCGTTCGATGGCTATGCCACGGCCCTGAGCCATGTCCAGGGTCCGCGCCTGCCAGTCGACACGAAGGTGTTCTGGAACCAGGGTTACTTCGATGCCCACATCGAGTATCCGGTCCGATCGCGCACCGATTTCGCCTTGCACCTGAAGATATCGCCCGGGCTTGGACAGCGGCTCAAGCTGCGGGTGCAGTTCTTGCCGATGAGCGGGCCGTCCCTGACCTACGAGCTGTCGGGTGGCGCCGGCCGCATCTCTCTCGACCCGCGCTGGTACGAGGTGGCCTGGATCTTCGCGAGGCGTGGCTTCAGCGACGTGTTCGTGGTGGATCGCCTGGTCTTCCTCGTCTGTCTCGTCGCGCCGTTTCGGCAGTTCTGGAGCCTGCTGATGGTCGTCATGGCCCTCACCGGGATGCAGGCGGTGACGTCGATTGCGGACGCGGTCGGCGCCGCGCCCGAGGTCAGATGGCTGCCGATGCTCTTCGATAGCTGTCTCGGCGCCGCGGTCGTGCTCCTCGCGGTGGAGAACGTCGTTGCGCCGAATCTGCGCCGTCGCTGGTTCGTCGCCGCCGTCGTCGGCGCTCTCGGCGGCTTCGGCCTTGGACATCTCTGGGCGGAGCAGCGGCAATTTGCCGGCGCCCACAGGCTCGTGTCCCTCGCGTCGTTCAACCTCGGCGTCGCGGTCGGCGAGGTCGCGGCGCTGCTCGTCGTAGTCGTGGTGCTGCGCCTCCTCTTCGCTCACGTGCTCGGAGCGAGACTCGGCGTGATCATCGTCTCGGCCATTCTCGGGCACATGGGTTGGCACTGGACGCTCGACGGGGCGCACGGTCTCCGGCATGCGACCAGCGCGGGGGTGTGGACCGCTCCGACCGTGGCCGTCGCGTGGTGGCTCCTGATGGGACTTCTGGTTGGGGCGGCCGCGTGGTTCCTGCCGGAGCGATTCGACACGCCGGCTGACCCGGTATGGCCACACGCCGCGCGGATCGAGTGAGCTCGAGTCAGCTACGCAGCGGACGAGCTATCGTGCTTTGATTTCTTGTGTCGACCGAGATGCATAGGCAATGAGAAGCGACGACCGCATTGATCGCAGACCAGGGAAGGCGGATCTCTGAGAAACCGACGAACCGATTCCGCCTGATCTTTCGCGATCCGGCGGCGCCCGATCCGAGCCAGGCGACCGTCTTCACTTTCCTGTCGCGCGAATTTTTCGGAGAGCTTCACCCTGGAACTAGAATATCAAAAGCCGACGAGGGTCTGTCTATGTTGATGATCAGATCGCCCATGTCCTGGTGCGCTCGGCCGAAGGACGCGGGCTGAAAGAGGTTTGTACGAGTGCGGGCACCTTGACACCGGCGAGCTGGATGACTGGACGCCGTCCGCTCCGTGCGCCCAGCTCGTGAGCTCCATCAGAGCGTCCAGTCAGGACGCGGCGATCACGCTCTACCCGGGAGCACACCACGCCTTCGACAACGTCACGCTCGGCTACATCCACCTCTCGAATGCGTGCCTCCGGAAGGGCGCAACGATCGCGGGAAACGCCGAGGCCGCGGCGAGTGCCCGGCGCAACGTCCGGAGCCAGCTCGGCGAGCTCCTGAAATAGCAGGAGCGACGCGCTCACACGCCGAGCAGCCGGCGGCGCAGGTCGTCCTGCGCGCGCAAGGTCGTCGCGTCGCCGCTCCACACGATCGAGCCGTTGTTGATGACGTAGGCGCGCCCGGCCAGGGCCAGCGCCAGGTCCGCGTTCTGTTCGACCAGCAGCAGCGTGGTCTCGCCCTTGAGCGCGTGCAGGACGTTCCACACCGTCTCGACGATCGTCGGCGCGAGCCCCTCGAAGGGCTCGTCGAGCAGCAGCAGCTCGACGTTGCCCATGAGCGCGCGGGCGATGGCCAGCAGCTGCAGCTCGCCGCCCGACAGCGTCCCGCCGCTGGCGTGGCGCAGCTGGTGCAGCCGGGGAAACGTCTCGAAGACGCGCTCGAGCGTCCAGCCGCCCCGGCCGCGACGGGCGATGGTGAGGTTCTCGAGCACGCTGAGGTTCGGAAAAATCCGCCGCCCCTGCGGCACCAGGCCCACGCCCTGGCGCGCAATGGCCTCGGGTGCTCCGCCGGTGATGTCGCGCCCGCGGTAGGTGATGCGCCCGCGTCGCGGCGGCACCACGCCCGTGATCGCGGCCAGCGTCGTCGTCTTGCCGGCACCATTGCGCCCGAGCAGCGCGACCACCTCGCCGGGAAAGACGTCGAGCGACACGTCGTGCAGCACATGGCTCTTACCGTAGAACGCGTCCACCGACACCACGCCGAGCAGCGGCGCGCCCTCCGCCCGGGCCAGGCCGGCGCCGGCACCAGTGGCCACCTTGAGGTGCCCGAGGTAGGCCGTCTGCACCTCCGCGTTCTTCTGGATCTCGGCCGGCGCGCCCTCGGCGATGACGCGACCCTGGTGGAGCACGGTGATGCGGTCGGACAGCGCCAGCACCTGGTCGATGTCGTGGTCGATCAGCACGATGGTGACCGAGCCGTGCAGCGCGCGGATCAGCGCGGCCACGCGGACGCGGTCCGGCGCCGAGAGCCCGGCCAGCGGCTCGTCGAGCAGCAGCAGCTTGGGCCGGGTGGCCAGCGCGATGGCGATCTCCAGCAGCCGCTGGTCGCCGTGCGAAAGATTCGCGGCCAGCGTGCCGGCGTGCTCCGCGAGGCCGACCGCCTGCAGCAGACGCGCCGCCTCCGCCGCCGCGTCGGTCAGGCGCGTGCTGTCGGTCAGCATCGCGAAGCGTCGCGGGTGCTTGGCCTGCACCGCGAGCCGCACGTTCTCGAACACGCTGAGCGACTGGAAGACGCTGATGATCTGGAACGAGCGCGACACGCCGCGCGCCACCACCCGGTGCGGCGGCAGCCCGGTGATGACGGCGCCCTCGAAGCGCGCCTCGCCACCGTCGGGGGCCAGCAGCCCGGTCACGACGTTGAAGAGCGTCGTCTTGCCGGCGCCGTTGGGTCCGATGACCGAGCGCAGCTCGCCGCGCTTGACGCCGAACGAGGCGCCGTCGACCGCGGCGAGCCCGCCGAAATACTTCGTGACGCCGTCCACCTCGAGCAGCGGGCGGCCGTCGTCGCGCGTGACGGGCGCGGGCGCGGCCGGCGCCGGCGTGGCCGCCCGGGCCTCGGCCGGCGCCGGCGCCGCCGCGCCGCGCCGCAGGCCGCGCAGGCGCTGGACCACGCCGACGATGCCGTTGGGCGAGAACATGACGAAGGCGATGAAGATCACGCCGAAGTAGACGAGCCAGTTCTCCGTCCACGACGACAGCGTGTCGCGCATGAACACGAACACGGCGGCGCCCACCGCCGGGCCGACGAAGCTGCGCATGCCGCCCACCAGCGTCATGGCCGCGATCTCGCCCGCCATCGTGACGTGCAGCGACTCCGGGTAGGCGAAGTTGAGCAGGAACGTGTAGAGCGCGCCGGCCAGGCCGGCGAAGGCGCACGAGACCACGAAGGCGGCCAGCTTGTAGCGCCGCACGTCGTAGCCGACGAAGCTGGCGCGCTGCTCGTTCTCGCGAATGCCCTGCAGCACGCGGCCGAAGGGCGAGTGCACGACGCGCCACAGCACCCAGATGGCGGCCGCCGCCACCACGGCCGTCGCGTAGTAGTAGATGCGCTTGTCGCCGAGGTCCACGCGCAGGACCCCGGCCCCGAGCGGAAAGCGCTCGATGCCGCCCAGGCCGTTCTCGCCGCCCGTCACCCCCGTGGCGCCATAGACGACGTAGAAGAACATCTGCGTGAAGGCCAGCGTGAGCAGCGAGAAGTACACGCCGCGCTTGCGCATCAGCAGGAAGCCGATGACGGCGCCGGCCAGCGTGGCCACGGCCACGCCGGCCAGCAGCGGCACCACCATGCCCTTCACGAGGTGGATCTGCACGAGCCCGGCCGCGTAGCCGCCGAGGCCGAAGAACGCGCTGTGGCCGAAGGAGACGAGCCCGGTGTAGCCCATCAGGAGGTTGTACGCGATGGCGAGCAGCGTGAAGACGACGATCTCCGTGCCGAGCGACACCGTGGACTGCACCGCCGTCATCACGAACGGGATGACGAGGAACCAGGCGTAGAGCCACACCAGCGGATGGCGGGCCGCGCGCGCGATCAATCGAACTTTTCCCAGCGCTCGCCCATGAGGCCACGCGGCCGGAGCAGGAGGATCACGGCCATCAGCACGTACATCGACGCCTCGGCCGCGCGCGGCTGGAAGTAGATGCTGAGGCTCACCACCTGCCCCACCAGCAGCCCCGACACGATCGCGCCCGCGAGGCTGCCGAGCCCGCCGATGGTGACGACCACGAACGCCGCCGTTCCCACGTTGACGCCCATGGCCGGCTGCACGCCGGCCAGCGGCGCGGACAGCACCCCGGCCAGGGCGGCCAGCGCGACGCCGAGGCCGAACACGAGCGTGAGCACCGGCGTCAGGCTGATGCCGAGCAGGCGCACCATCATCGGATCGCGGCTGCCCGCGCGCACGATGGTGCCGATCGCGGTCTTCTGCAAGAAGAGCACGAGGCCGACGATGAGGAGCACGACCGCGAGCAGGATGAAGCTGCGGTACTTCGAGTAGGTCAGTGAGCCCAGCGCCAGCGCGCCCGCGAGCCCGGCCGGCACCTCGAACTGCTTGGGCGACCGCCCCCAGAGCAACCGGATGCCCTGCTCGAGCACCATGGCCAGGCCGAAGGTGAGCAGCAGCCCCTGCAGCGGGTCCTCGAGGTAGAGACGGCGCAGCAGCGTGGCCTCGATCAGCATGCCGAGGACGCCGACGAGGACCGGCGCGACGACGAGCGCGCCGGCGAACCCGAGCGCGCCCTGCACCTGGTACGCCGTGTAGGCGCCGAGCGTGAAGAGCGCGCCGTGGGCGAAGTTGATGACGCCGACCATGCCGAAGATGATCGACAGGCCCAGCGCCATCAGCACGTACAGCGCCCCCAGCACGAGTCCGTTCAGCAGGAACTCGGTGAGGACGGCCGGCGTCATCGCGCGGCGCTTATGACATGGGCTCCAGCTGGCACTGGCTCTCGGCCTTCGGAATCGCGATCGCCTCCAGCGGCTGCCCCTTGCCCGGCACCTCGCCGATGACCTCGAAGATGTCCCACTTGTCCTTCCACTTCGCCTTGTCCTTCGCGCCGACCACGTACATCGGCTGCAGCAGCTGGTGGTCCCACGCGCGGAAGGTGAGCGGGCGGCCCTTCAGCCCGTCCGTCGTGCCGGCGAGCGTGTGGCCCTCCAGCGCGGCCACGAGCTTGCCACTGTCCGTGCTCTTGGCCTTGTCGATGGCCTGCGCGATGGCGTGCACCGCGATGTAGTCGCCGTACGCCTGGTTGTCCGGCGGCCGGCCCCAGCGCTTGATGTAGCGCGCGGCCCACGCGACGCTGGTCGGCGTGGTCAGCTCGTGCCACCAGATGATCGGGAAGTGCCCGCGCAGCGCCTCGCCGACGGGCCAGGCATACGCGGAGTCGATGACGCCGCCGGCCACCTCGATCGTCATGCCCGCCTCGGCGTACTGCTTGAGAAAGTTGGTGACATCGGCGCCGGCGAGGTTGTGGAAGACGAGGTCGGGCTTGGCCGCTTTCATCTTGGTGATGTACTGGCTGAAGTCGGTGGTGCCCGTGGGCGCCAGGTCGCTGCCGACCTCCGTGCCCTTGTTGGCGGCCAGCAGCCCGCGCGCCACGCGCAGCAGATCGTGACCGAACGCGTAGTCGGAGGTCAGGAAGTACCAGCGGCTGATCTTGCGCTCCTTGATGAGCCAGTTGCCGATGGCGCTCACGTACTGCGTGTTGCAGCCCTCGGTCGAGAACACGTAGCGGTGGCAGCGCTTGCTGCGGATCTCGTCGGAGTTCGCGCCCGCGTTGATCAACAGGACCTTCGCCCGCTGGACCTCGTCCCCGACGGCCAGGCACGAGGCCGAGGACACGAGCCCCTCGATGGCGACCACGTGGTCCTTCTCGATCAGCTTGCGCGCCTTCTGCACGGCGACGCCGGGATTCGCCTCGTCCTCGGTGATCAGCTCGAGCTTGCGGCCCATCACACCGCCCTTTTCGTTCAGCTCCTCCACCGCCAGCGTCGCCCCCTGCTTGCCGTACTCGCCGATGGCGCCGAGGAATCCGGTGAACGGGATCAGCTGTCCGATGCGGATCGGCTCCTGCGCGTGCACGATCGCGGGAACGTAGACGTCGCGCGTGCCGACGGCGGCGGCCACGGCCAGGCTGGTGGTCAGGAACTGGCGACGATTCAGACGAGTAGCCATCGCGTCACCTCGCGTCGAGGGTTGGCGGTCATTCGGAAGTGAGCGCGCGGAATCTCGCCATGAGCGTCACCACCGCGTCCTCGGCCTGCGTCAGCTGCGCGAGGGCGTCGGCTTTGAATGCGGCGTCCGCTGACAGCAGCGCCTCCAGCTGATCCTTCAGGCGCGAGAGCTCGGCCCGGAGGCGGTCGTTCTCCTCGCGGAGCTGCCGGGATTCACGGGCGGCCGCAACCACCTTCTGCTGCAGCTCGGCGTATGACTCGACGTGCTTCTGAGCGACCAGCGTCGGATAGACGGACAGGTCATCCCGGGCCGTCGTGGGGCGACGCCGGTCGGCACCGCGCCGGTCGGGCTCTCGAGGCATGGCGGATCTCCGGCGCTCGCCGTATCGCCGGTCGGCGATGACCTCGATCCTGTTATCGCCGCGCAAGCGCTCCTTGACCTGTTCGAGCATGTCGGGGCGATTGCGGGCGACGATGAACAGGTAGCGGACGGGCGGCTCCGACGGGTGCGGCATGCTTCCTGCGTCGTGCATGGAAAGCTGCCTCGTTGTGGTAGGCGGCGCTTCGGTGCTCTCGCGACGAGCAACGCTCATGCCGGCTGCCAGTGTAACGCGCAACACTTGAGTCTGCGTGGGTTCGCTGGAGACACCTGATCCGCCTACCTCCGATGCCGGTCGATGCGAACCAGCGCATCGGCGAGGCGAGCCAGGTTCCACCCATCCGCGACTCGCGCGCGCCACGACCACCAGAACGGCCGGGCCCCGGTGTGGTGAAAGGTGTCGAGCAGCGTGAGCTCGGCGCGGTCGCCCGCGGCCTCGGCCAGTCGGAGGCTCTCGGTGAACGGGATCGAATCGTCCGCCACCCCGTGAGCGATCAACAGGCGTCCCCGCAGACGCGGGACCGCGGCCAGTGGCGACAGGGACGCCAGGGCCTGGCGGGTTCGCGGAGACAGATCGGCCACCAGCGCCGTCACCGCGCCCGCCTGCCTGTTGAGGACGAGGCTCAGCACGGTGTGTCCGTCCCGACCGAGCTGCGCCGCGAGCGCGGTCGTGTCGACGCCGGGATTCTCGAGCTTTCGGCGCGCGATGGCGCCGAGCAGCGTGCGGTCCCGCTCGCTCTCGACGAAGCCGAGCAGCAGCGCCAGGAGCTTCCAGCGGTTGTACTCTTCCTGCTGCTGCACGTAGCGTCGCCCGCCGAACGTGTGGACACCCGTCGTCACGTAGGCGATCACGTTCTGCAGATCGGCGTAGCCGCCGAAGCTGCCGACGAGCGCGATCTCGGGGTACGCGGCCGCCGCCAGCAGCGCCGGACCGGCGCCGAAGCTGAACCCTGCAATGCCGACGGCCGGGCTGAGCCCGCCAAGGTAGCCGAGGGCGCCGCGGATCTCGTCGATCTCGGTACCGTCCAGCCGGAAGGCGACCAGGCCCTCGAACTGCGGCACGAGCACGAGCTGGCCGTGTCGAGCCAGCAGGCGGGCGAGGCGGACCAGCTCGGCGTGTCGCCGACCGGCCCGCGAAAGGCCGTGCACGAGCAGCAGCGCGGCGCGCGGCGTGACCGGTCGGTAGAGATCCGCCTGAATCGTCCGACTCCCGGCGGGCAGGACGATCTCCTCACGCACCGCACCCGGAAAGAAGCGCGCCAGCGACGCTTCGGTGGCCGGAAGCGCCAGGCTCAACGACAGCGCGGCGGTCGGCGCGAAGCGGGCGGCGAGGAGCACGAGCGCCAGCGCTGCGGCCGCCAACCCGGCAAGGTACATCCGCCGCCCTCTGAGGCGCTTCATTTCCCCGGTCGCATCTTACGGCTAGAATCGTGCGTGCCCCGCGGCCCGCTCTTCTACGGCTGGTGGATCGTCGCCGCCGGCTTCGGCATCGAGTTCCTGATCGGCGCGCTCATGTTCCACGCCTACGGCGCCTACGCCGTGCTGCTGCGCGAGGAGTTCGGCTGGAGCAAGACGATCCTGTCGGCGGCCTTCGCCATGTCGCGCGCGGAGAGCGGCATCCTCGGCCCCGTGCAGGGCTGGCTGACGGATCGTTTCGGCCCGCGCGCGCTCATCCGCGTCGGCATGACCATCTTCGGCGTGGGCTTCCTGCTCTTCTCCCGCATCGACGGCCCCGTCGTGTTCTTCCTGACGTTCTTCATGATGGCGCTGGGCTCGAGCCTGGGCGGCTACCTGCCCGTCAGCGTGGCCATCGTCACCTGGTTCCGCCGGCGCCGGGCGCTGGCGCTGAGCATCAGCGGCATGGGCATGTCCACCGGCGGCCTGCTCGCGCCGGTCGTCGCGCTGTCGCTCACCCGCTTCGGCTGGCGCTGGACGGCCGTCGCCTCGGGCTTGGTGGTGCTCGCCCTCGGCGTGCCGCTCGCGCAGATCGTGCGGCATCGGCCGGAGGCGTATGGGCTGCGGCCGGATGGCGATTTCGCCGAGCCGTTGCGTGGGGTCGACACGCGGAATTTCACCGCGCGTCAGGCGCTGCGCACCCGCGCGTTCTGGTTTATTTCCCTCGGCCACGGCGCCGCACTGCTCGTCGTGTCGGCGGTCATGGTGCACATGGTCATCCACGTCACGGAGCGGCTCGGCTATTCCCTGCACCAGGTCGGCGTCGTCGTCGCGCTGCTCACGATCATGCAGGCCACCGGCCAGTTCAGCGGCGGCTGGCTCGGCGACCGCTTCAGCAAGCGCCGGATCTGCGCGGCGTGCATGCTGGGCCACGCGACGGCGCTCATGGTGCTGGCGCTCGCGAGCGCGTACTGGATGGTGCTGCTGTTCGCGGTGGTGCACGGCCTGTCGTGGGGCATGCGCGGGCCGTTGATGGCGGCCATCCGCGCGGATTACTTCGGCAGCGCGTCGTTCGGGACGATCACCGGCGTCTCGTCGATGATCGTCATGTTCGGCATGATCCTGGGGCCGCTGGTGGCCGGCGTGCTGGCCGACCGGACGGGGTCGTACGTGCCGGGGTTCTCGGTGCTGGCGGCGCTGGCCGCCGCGGGGTCGGTGGCATTCGTGCGGGCAAGGAGGCCGGGGGTGGGGTGAAGTCCGGTCTCAGGCAGGTCGCGCGCGCACGCTGAGCCGGACGTCGCAGTCGAGCGCCTGGAGCAGCGTCACGAGGCGATCGACCGACTTGCTGTAGTTCGTCTGGTCGAGGAGTCGATAGAACTGCGCGGGAGAGGTACCGAGCCGCCGGATGATCTCTCGCCGCGAGAGCGGGCTCGTCTCGACGCGCTTTTGTGCCTCCAGCGTCAGCGAGTACAACAAGCGATCCCGAAGATGATCGGGGTCCTTGTTGTAATCGAGGACCTGCTCGATGTGGACGCTGGCCTCTCGACCGGATGCGAGCGTGTACGTGAACCCCTCCGACGCGAGCTCGCGATCGGCCCGGATCGTGCGGATCGGGTCGTCGCTCGTCGGCCGAGGCACGAGCCGGGCGAACGGGTAGACCAAGGTCCGTCGCGTCGTACTGACCTCTACGACCTTCCGCCGCGAATTCGCGACCACCTTCCGAATCTTCATAACCGCTCCTCCGCCTGCAGCTGGCGGATCAGCCAGAGAACCTCTTTCGATACCGCGCCCTTCATCGGTTTCCCATTATCCAGGTCCCACTTCACCACCAAGCGACCGCTGCGATACACATGAACGTGTCGCGGCGAGTGATCACTCTTCCACCACAGGAAGACGTAGCCACCTCGCCGGACCTTGCCCATGCTTCATGTGTTACCCTGCAGGGTAACGCCTCGGCAATGTCCAATCAAGGATACAGCTCAGACCCTACGAGGCTCGCGTGGAAGAGGGTGGCGCCATTCTCTACCGTCACCGCGGGACCGACCCGAGGCACTAGGACGCCGGCCTGCGCCTGGCCATGCAGTCTGGCCCGTCTACATCGTCGGCGACGATCCAGGGGCGCTGGTCAGACGCGGTCTGCGATCGCGCGATTCTGAGATCGCCTCGTGAGCGCTCGTCGACCGACCGAAGTTCGTCCTCTTCCCGCCAGCGACGTGCCAACTTTAGGCGTTCCTGACTACGCTGAGGCGCGGGTGGCCAGATCAGCGTCTCAAACGACAGCGGGGTCACCGTCTTGCCGGAACTCGAGGGCGTCCTCGCCTTCCGGCTCGCGGACGAGGATTGGACGGCCGAGCTCGAAACCTAACGGCTCGAGCAGCTCGCGCATCCGGTCGCGCACGGCCTCCGGCAACGCCCAATCCCGACCGACGATACGACGGCGGCTCCCGCCTCTGATGGCCTCCTCGACGACGCCATGGCGGCGGAGTTGCCAGAACGGAATACGGGCGACGGGCATCAGGTTTTCAGCTCAGCTGGCTTCGGAACCGCCAGGCGCTGATGCCCACGAACAGGCTCGCGAGGGCGATGAGCGCCAAAAGATTCGGGTAGACGACGTCGAGCCCGGCGCCCTTGATGAGCACGCTGCGCGCGATCGCCGCGAAGTGGGCGATGGGGTTGAGGAGCGTCAGCGGCTGCACCCACTTCGGCATCGCCTCGATCGGCGTGAGCCCGCCCGACAGCATCGCGAGCGGCGGATTGATGAAGAAGCCGATCAGCTGCGTCTGGCTGGCCGAGCGCGCGAATGTCGAGACGAAGGTGCCGAGCCCGATGCCGGACAGCACGCAGCACGCGCAGGCGGCGAGCAGCAGCGCCGGGCTGCCGCGGAACGGAATGCCGAACACCACCCGGGCCACCGCGATCACCAGCACGACCATCGTCATCAACAGCACGAAGAGCGGGACCATCTTGGCCGTGATCATCTGAAGGGAGCTGGCCGGCGTCATCAGCAGCTGCTCGACCGTTCCCCGCTCCTTCTCGCGGATCATCGTGGCCGCCGACACGAGCGAGCCGTTCAGGATGATCAGCGTTCCGAACACGCCCGTCACGATGAACCAGGCGTTCA
>WNFR01014181.1_pt1 | contig 11175 bp, 10 predicted proteins | sample 5400221 | NCBI WGS metagenome assembly WNFR01 (sample SAMN13153357, study PRJNA577476) | soil metagenome | isolation source: 40 cm soil under Madrone tree | place: USA:California | collected 2016-06-14 | reverse complement strand
ACCCGCCAGCAGCAATTGATTCAAGCGCAGAACACGTTCGCAATCCAAAAACTGACCTTGGCACGCGTGATAGGCCTGTCTCCAGGACAGCAATTCGAGTTGACGGACAAGTCCCCGTATCAGCCAATCGAGATCGTTACCGCGGACGAGGCCTTGAAGCGCGCATACGCCTCACGTTCCGATTATCAGGCGGCCATGACCGACGTACGTGCCGCGGAATTCTCGCGCAAGGCCGCGGTAGCCGGGTATTTGCCGTCGCTCTCCTTCAATGCCGATTATGGCGCAGCAGGCGTGCACCCCAGCGCCGCGACGCAAGTATTCGACGTGCGAGGGACTCTGTCGATTCCGATCTTTCTGGGAGGCAGCGTCCATGGCGATGTTTTGCAGGCTGACGCGAAACTTGCGCAGAGCCGCGAACGCCTCGACAACCTGCGTGCGCAGATTGATGCTGACGTTCGCACCGCGTTGCTGAACCTGCAGTCGTCGGCAGTCCTGGTCAACGTGGCGCGAAGCAACATTACTCTGGCGGAAGAGACTCTGGTCCAGTCGCGCGATCGATTCACCGCGGGTGTCACCGATACCGTGGAAGTGGTGCAATCGCAAGAAGCCGTCGCCAGCGCGCACGAGCAGTACATCTCAAGCCTCTATAGTTATAATTTTGCAAAAATTTCCCTGGCTCGTGCCATTGGCATCGCCGAAAACGGCGTCCGGGAATACTTCAAGGAAAAATAAACATGGCGGACGAAAGCCCAGCCCGCTCGGTTCCTCCGGGCAAAGAGTCACCGATCGAACCGTCGCCGGTGACCGACACCGTATATACCGCGCCATCCTACCGCAGTCCAAAACGCCGAAGAACCTTGGTCATTCTGATCGCCGTTATGGTGCTGCTGGTTGGCGGCTTTTTTTTGTGGCGCTACTTCAACAGCTATGAATCAACCGACGATGCCCAGGCGGATGTTCACCTCTATCCCGTCAGCGCCCGTATTTCCGGCTACGTGATTCGCGTAAACGTGGAAGACAACCAGTGGGTGCAGAGAGGCGCGGTACTGGTGGAGATCGACCCCAAGGATTACGAGGTCGCGGTCGCGCAGGCGCAAGCCAATCTCACGAACGCCGAAGCCACCGCCCAATCGCTGAATGTCACTGTACCGATCACCACAGTCAACACCACCAGCCAACTGAAGTTCACCGCCTCCGATATCGAAAATGCCCGGGCTGGAATCATCGCCGCCGAGAAACAACTGACCGCCGCGCATGCCCAACTGGACGAAGCGGAGGCCAACAATGTGCGCGCGCAAGACGACCTCCGTCGCTACAAGTTACTGGTGGACAAGCGCGAAGTGGCTGAGCAGATCTATGACCAGGCGTTGGCCAGCGCCAAATCCAGCACCGCTTCGGTAGCGGCGGCCCGCGCGAACGAGTCTGCCGCGGAACAATTTGTGCAACAGGCCCAGAGCCGCCTGGTGCAGGCTCAGGCCAATCACCAATCGGCGGAAACCGGACCGCAACAGGTGTCGTCCACCCGGTCCCGCGTTCGTGCGGCGATCGCCGATGTCGAACAAAAGCGAGCGCTCCTCGAGCAGGCCCAACTGAACCTGCAATACACCAAGATCGTTGCACCGGTATCGGGCCAGGTAAATAAAACAGTTGTCGTCGGGCTCAACATTCAACCCGGACAGCAACTCCTCACCGTGGTGCCGCTCGATGAAGTCTGGGTCACCGCCAATTTCAAAGAGACTCAGCTGCGGCGCATGCGAGTCGGACAACGGACGGAAATCCATATTGATTCGTCCGGCAAAACCCTGAAGGGCCATGTAGACAGCATTGCCGGCGCGACCGGCCCGCTCTTCAGTCTGCTTCCGCCGGAGAATGCCACTGGCAACTACGTAAAAATTGTGCAAAGGATTCCGGTAAAAATCGTTCTCGATCAGGGCGAAAACCGGGATCATCAACTTCGGCCCGGCATGAATGTCGTGCCAGACGTATATCTGCAATGAGTTCCGCTGCTCTCACAATCGATCAGGATGTTTGGCGGCCTAAATTCAATCCCTGGCTGATCGCTGTGGTCGTCGCTCTGGCCGCGTTCATGGAGGTACTCGACACCAGCATCGCCAACGTGGCCCTGCCGTATATGGCCGGCAATTTAGGAGCCAGCAACGACCAGAGCACCTGGGTGCTGACCTCCTATCTGGTCTCGAATGCCATCATTCTGCCAATCAGCGGTTGGCTCGCGGGTGCGTTGGGTCGCAAGCGTTTTTTCATGGCCTGTCTCGGTGTGTTTACGGTGAGTTCTTTGCTCTGCGGCTTGGCGCCGAGTCTCGGGCTTCTGCTTCTGTTCCGCGTGCTGCAAGGGGCAGGCGGAGGAGGATTGCAGCCGATGGCTCAGGCCATTCTTGCAGACACCTTTCCCCCGCAGCAACGAGGTCTGGCTTTTGCCTTGTACGGCATCACAGCCATTATGGCGCCGACGATCGGACCAACCCTGGGCGGCTGGATCACCTTCAACTATTCCTGGCGATGGATTTTTTTTATTAATCTCCCAGTTGGGTTGGCCACATGGTTTCTGGTGCGGCGCTTTGTCGAAGATCCGCCTTATGTGGCTCGGCTCAAATCCGCTGGCGTCAAGTTGGACTACATCGGAATCGCTCTTTTGACTTTAGGAGTCGGAGCGTTGCAGGTGCTGTTGGACAAGGGCCAGGAAGATGATTGGTTCGGGTCGCGTTTCATTACGACCTTAATCGTCATGGCGACCGTTTGCCTGATTTCGCTGGTGGTCTGGGAGTGGTTTCAAAAGGCTCCGATCATTGACGTTCGCATGTTCAAGAGTTTCAACTTCGCCAGTGCAAGCTTGATGATGTTCGTCCTGGGAATCCTGTTGTTCAGCAGCCTGGTGCTGATGCCGCAATTCCTCCAGACGCTTCTCGGATACACCTCGCAACTGGCCGGACTCGCGCTTTCCGCGGGGGGTCTGGTTTTGCTGATTGAGATGCCGATCATGGGGAAACTGACAACGAAGCTTCAGGCGCGCTATCTGATCGCTTTCGGATGGCTGGCCTTGTCCGTCGCGATGTTCTATTCCACAAAACGGATTGACTTGCAGATTAGCTTCAGCGCCGCCACTCTGTTGCGCATCGCTCAAGTGATTGGTTTGGGCTTCCTGTTTGTGCCGATTACCCTCGTTGCGTACATCGGAATTTCCCCGGAGAAGAACAACGCCGTAGCCGGTATCGTCAATTTCATGCGCAATATGGGCAGCAGCGTGGGAACTTCGCTCGTCACCACATTGATTGCGCGCCGATCGCAATTCCATCAAGCCAGGCTCGTTGGCTACGCCAGGCCCGACAATCCTAATTTCCAGAATACGGCAAACGGCCTGGCACAGCGCATCACTAACTCGGGAGTAAGTCCGCATGATGCGCACGTCGTCGCGATTGCCAGGATTTACCAAGACTTGCAGGCGCAGGCGGCCAGCTTGGCCTATGTAGACGTTTTCATGGTCCTTGCAGTAGGCGCCGCGATCATGTTCTGTCTGTCGTTTGCTTTGAAGAAGAATGATCCCGGCGGCGGCGGGGTAGTGGAGGTCGGTTAAGCAAGGCGGATGAAAGAGTGGAATAATAAAGCGGAGTGAGCTACGCAAAGCAGCGAGGTTTTGCATGGCTGGCACAGCAAATTCATGATCAAAATTGTCACAATCGAACGGGAATACGGAAGCGGCGGAGGCGAAATAGCGCAATTGCTTTCGACGCATCTGGGTTGGAAGCTTTGGGATCAGTTGTTGACCGAGGAGATTGCCAGGCTCGCGAATTGTCCCAAAGCCGTGGTCGAAGTTCGCGAGGAACGCACCGATCCGCTCTACTACCGGCTCTTCAAGTCATTTTTGCGTGGAAGTTATGAAGGCAGCCTCAATGCACACAAATTGAACGTGGTGGACAGCGAAAGCATTTTGAAAATTACCGAACGGGTCGTTCAACACGCCGCTAAAACAGGGAATTCGGTAATCGTCGGACGGGGCTCGCAGCACTTTCTCCGAAACCGCCCAGACACTCTCCGCGTGTTTCTTTATGCTCCGCGAGAAGACAAGGTTCGTCGTCTGCTGGCGCGCGGCAAGAGCGAGAATGAAGCTCAGCAACTGGTGGATACGGTTGATCGGGAACGCGCTGATTTCATCCAGAAATACTTCCACGTCGAATGGCCCGACCGCGGCGTCTACCATACGATGATCAATACCGCGATCGGCGACCAGGCCGTCACTCAGATGATTTCGGATTTAATGAAGGTAGTGGATGCCAGCGTCGTTGCCTGAGGGCCGCACTAAATCTGGCATTCGCGATGAAATGTATAATACAGAAGAATTTGGTGGACGAGAGCTTTCAAAAACAACTCCTTTCCGAACCCTGACCGTCCGCTTCAGGTGGCTTGGTGAAGCAACAGCTTGCAGATGGCGTTTTGTGGGGCTTTTCGGAAGCCAGTTCCGCAATGCCTTCCGGGTTTCCTAGTGTGGTGCCGCGCGGACTATTGTTGCTGCGAACTTCCACGGTCAGGAGCTATCGCGTCGGCCATGCGAAACACAGCCCCAAGTACTTCGAGGACAACTCGACAGTACAGTATCCAGAAAAAATACCCCACCAACGCGCCGAGGAGGGCTAGCAAGCCTTGTACCGGGGCCTGCTGGAACGCCAGCACGACCCAGGCGACTGCGGCGATAAGCCCCACGAGTAGGTGCATCGCGTACAGAAATTTCAACATCCTTGGGGTGGCATAGACGCGGAAGGAAAAATCCATCAAGCCTTCCCACATTCCCTTGGCTTCGGGCATTCGTACCTCCAAGCGACTGACTTGAGACTCCGAAAACAAATGGCTGGTGTATTTTCCGCAATTTGCGCGCGGAAACGTGGCTTACTTGGCGACCTATTCCTTCAGCGATACGGGATCGGATTCGTTCTTGGGCGACTGCTTGTCCAACAAGGAGATTAAGTCACGGCCAGAGGCGGGGATGCCGGCTTTGCCTTGGCGGACAATCTCCTTTGCACTGAGGCTTCGGCCGTACAGCTTTTTGTTCGCACTGCCGTCAGACCGGAGCGTCGAGCCCTCGAGCGAGATCCCTGCGAACAATCCGCGTGAACGAGAATAGCTGAGGACTTCTGCCCGCATCACGATGTCGGTATCCGCCGCCGCTGTGCGGCCCTTCGGCCCGGCTGCTGCGGAAGCGTCGGCGCCAAGCTTCACTTTGCTACTCAAGATAGAGTTCGCGCCTTTGGGATTCATAACCAAGAGCACGAAGTCCGTGGCCTGACCGCCTAGCTGCAAGCCAATGTTTGCACCTTCTAACGCGAACAGTGCAGGAGCGCTCCAATGTCCCGTAAAGTGCTGGCCAGTGCGGCAGGTGATTACACCCCGGCCGAAGTCGCCTCCGATCCCAATTGCGAACTTCAGAACCGAAGGGATCACAATGACGCATTCGGCCTTGTTGAGCAGATCCTTCGGAATCCCATCAGGGATGTTCATAATTTCCTTGAACACTTGGCCGCACGTTTCGAGTCGCTTTTGTTCCCTGCTTTCATTCGCTGCGAAAGTGGGACACGCTAGGAACATGGCGAAGGCAAGAACACTGGTTTTTCTCATGACACAACCCCCAATCCTCTACTTCATTCTTACGTCGGCATAGACAGATCGCAACTGCCCTACCGGCCAGCCATGTCCCAAATAGAAACGGATGGTTTCCCAGCGGCGATTTCAGGGCCCGGCGGTTGAGACGTGTGTCGGCTCGACGGCGGCGCGTTGGCCGGGGATGCGAGCTCGATCGGAACGCTCCGCGAAGGGCCAGAGCCATTATCCAAGGGCAGAGGGGAAGCTGAGGAGCTAAGCGATCAAATGGCGCTGACGGCTGAGACCAGGGGTTCAAGCCGCCAGCGGGAAATTTGTGCGGCTTACCTGAGTCCTATCGCGGCGCTGAGAAAGATAATTTGCGCGACAGGAGAACGGATATCAGAGAGAACGGCTCGCTGGCTGCAGCGGTCTGCGGGCTCAGGTGGAATGTTTGCTGCTGGTCCGCCTGGACCTGGATAGTTTCCTTGAATGCATGGAACGGCTTTCAAGTACTCGTAGATTGCGCGTATCTCGTGGTCCGTCAGGTCTTTGAAATTGGGCCATGGCATGACTTGGAGAAGGTCGCCGTCGACGGGAGGATTGGGCGGGTTCTGCGGAAAGCAAGTTGTGGTAACAGTCGCAGAACAGTTTCGATGGAGATGGTCGAAATCCTTGCCGGTCCTCATGATTGTTAGAAATTCATCAAACGTGTGATCCCCTTCTGGCAGACCGGTTTTGGGGGACGGCGTCAAGTTTCGCGAAATAATGTGGGGAGACGGCGGTCCTGAGACGGGAGCGAAGTCTCGCCCTCCTCCAAGGTACGTTGCCGGATCAACCTTCTTCGGCTGACCAAAGAACGGGTTACCACCTCGCGCGTATTGCGTTGGAGGACCGGCGGAGTGGCAATCGTTGCATCCCTCGGTATTTACAATGTAGCTGCCCAGTCCGACCAAAGCCGGGTTCTTTCCCACTAAATTTAGCGGCACTGGCGCAATCTCAAATCCGTCTTCGATCCTTGAGTCGGAGTTATTTCCCTGGTCTTGTGCTCGTCCTCGAGGCGAACCGATCAACAGTCCAGCGAGCGCCAACCCCGCACACGCCAAGGTTGTCCCCACCACGAAAACCTTGCCTGTTGATTTCACCTAGATTCTCCTTTCTCCTTTCCGATTCCCTCCATGGGCGAACGAACTCTTTTGGCGGCACAGCGAGTGCTTGGAGAGTTGGCGCGTATTCTGCGTTGCACATCTAGCTACGTCAACATAAACTACATATATTCTGGAAAACTAACCTTGGCAGAAGGCGGCGTACTAAGCTACTAGGACTTGACGGATGGATTTGGACCCGCGCATTAATTCCTAGCCAGCTCAGCCATCGTCGAAACTCAACAGTCTTGGTGCGGTTTCTGGTAAGGACGCGGATCGAAAATTGGGAGCCGGTTATCAGGCGATCAATAGTTGGAGGGATTGACAGCGTCAAAATCGCGACAGATCGCTCCGCATAACGCGTTTAAATCCACAGTGTGCCTGCGCGGATTAATTTTTCGTATTGGAACGAAAGAAACAAGCTGGCTTAGAACCGCGAATTCTTCGGCTCGCTGCTTGGCATCCGGGAATTTTGCCGCGTAAGCGTTTGCCACCAGGGTCAACAGCGCCTCTCTTCGGGAAATGACTTCGAAGCAACTTTGCGCTTCGACCGCTGGATCCCCAAAAAAATAAATCGCGCCAATCGGCAGAGCTCGTCCTTCAAATGGCGGCGCCCCGTCTTGCCCGAGCACCAAACAACGTTTATTCCAATCCCGCATGATCGGCGGCAATGCGTCTGGCGAACCGTACAAAAGCTTGACCGAATCTGGCCACAGATTTATGCGCGGATATGCGGGAACCACGTGGAAAATATTTTCCTTATCAACCAACGCGACGATGTCGTCGGATAAAACGGCGAAGCCTCTCCGAGCGAAGGCTGCCGCCGTGGTCGATTTTCCTGCACCCGCCGGTCCCACGAAAACAATACTCTTGTCGTTGAAAGCCACGGCACTCGCGTGCAAGCAAACCTTGCCGCGAAGGCTTAGCAACAATCCCAGGACCGGACCGACCAGATAGCTGAGCGTATTTTCCAGCGAAAGATTCGCAGAGCAGGCTCGCCCCTCTCATCGAGATATGAACTGACGTATCGAAGTCTGCTTTCGCTGTTTGAGGAATCGCTCTCTGGCGAAGAACCGAGACGGATTTTTACATCTGGAGGATTTGCCGCCGACTCGGACGCGCATGACAAGCTTGCCGGCATCAATCCCGCTAAAGGCAGATTGGACTCAAACAGCAAGCCGAAACCGGTGTAATAGAAGCCATGATCGCTGGAGGACTTTACTGCACGCTGGATAATCTCGTCGGGGATCAAACTCGGTACGCTCAAAGAAAAGTTCGAATGATGCTTCTTTTAAAAAAAGGTTAACTTGGTAATCGCTTCGCAAATTGTTCCGCTTAGGGGAGGCTGGTTGCATCTTTGGGTGGGGCTCCGCCATCTCGCGACCCGGTCTGTCCTTGTGCTTTGGTTAATTCGTGGATCGTGCCGTAATCGGTTAGCGTCGGCTTGGAATAAATCTCTTGTTTGGTTTTGGAATAGATCTCTTGTTTAGGTTCGTTGCATTCAGGTTTAGCCATAGCAGTCTCCACGAAATGCAGATGTTACCTGATACTTTTCAACCAACGGTCGAGGCAGGCGGGCCTAGCCCACCCTAATTCGATGTTATCACACATACTGCCCAACGCTAAGGGACTGACAAACTCTCGTGTTTGTCTGCCAAATGACTGCTCTGTATTATTTCGGGTCTCTTTTTTTCGCAACACCATCGCAACCGGGTCCGCCGATAGCGGTTTCTTGGGCCGCAGTCGCAAGGCTTCCGGCATTCTGCCAGCCATAGAATTTCGCAGCAATTGTTTCTTGTAAAGCCATGGGAAGGTGGGAATGGACAACAGGTAATTCACCATTCTAAGATCTAGAAACGGATATCGGACTTCCACCGGGCGACGAGTTAATCCCGGGTCTTGTAATTCAAACATGTTCGTCCAGTGTGGCAGCAGCATTGAGGCGTGCGCCTTTGGGCGCGTCAAGTGTAATTCGGCCGGCATCTCTAGCATCTGGCATTCCGTCCAACGTGCCTCGAGTCCTGCGCGCCTTACGAAGTTAGGAGCGATCCAGCTCGGAAATTTGGTTTTCCGAGTTACTTTGTCAAAGAGTGCACGAACCCTGCTCGCGATGCCTCGCCATGGAAACGGCCTGACCCACAGAAATTCAGCCGTTTCCGCCGCCATTCGCGCCCAATCGCCATTTCGGACGAGTTCCTGGACGTACGGCCACATTTGGAAATACATCAAATTGTCAGGGCCTTCTCCAGAAAGCCATACGCGGCATTCCGAAGCCATTAGGCGAAATTGCTCGAAAAGCCCAGCCGATAAAGGATCGTCGATTGGCTCAGGGAATTGGTAAAGGGGATCTTCCCACTTGTCGAAAAGCTTCACATGGTCGAGCGTTAGATAAGCATTCGATATTCCTAGATGGTTTGCCATCGTGCGCGCATGTGCGCCTTCGTCATCCGGGAATAGCGAATCGTAGCCGACGGTGATGCTGCGGAGCTCGGGCTTTCCACCCTGGTTTGTGGATAGCTCTTTTGCCGTAATCGCAACAGCCCCGGAATCCAGGCCGCCGCTCAGAAGAATACCCACACGGTCGGTATTTGAGCGATCGGCAACCGCACATTGCAGGAGTTCATCGAATCGCTCCACGTAATCGCCTGTGCGGGCGTACCGAATTCGGCCTTCAATCGGAGGTTGCCAATAACGTTTAAGTTGCAACTGGTGGCGCGAAACAAGGAGCGAATGCGCCGGTGGCAAGCGCTGTATGTCGCGAAAACTTGTCGTGGCCTTGTTGTAGTTCAATCCAAACAGTAAGAAATCGCCGATTGCCGCGTCATTCAAATCAGCGCTTACAGCCGGATGCTTTCTAAGGCAATTCAGGGTATTGGAGAATACAAAGACGTTACCAAGATCAGCGTAGTAAAACGGCTTAACGCCGAAATGATCTCGCGCACAAAAGAGTGCTTTCGTTGCCGAATCCCATATGCCAAAAGCAAAATCACCACGTAAATGTTCGACACATCCCGGCCCCCAAGCTGCATAAGAGTGCAAGATCAGCATTGCATCTGGCGTTGATCGCTCAATCAGATTGCTGGGATTTACGAATTGCTTAGCGTCTGTGAATCGCCCGACGTTCGCCAGTTTATCAATGAGTTCAGCTCTGGCGTCGAGGCGCACATCAGCAGTAATCCAAAGGCCCTTCAGGTGGGCGGGTTGTCGCTCGTCTCGTCCCACTGCCCCGGTGCGCAGCAGCGTGTGGCCCAGGCCAACAGATCCTTTCACCCAGGTCTCTGTCCCATCCGGGCCCCTATAGGCCAGAAACGCGGTCAAGCTTGGGAGCAATTCCCGCTCGATCGGAGCGTCGTCACGATGGTAAATGCCGACGGTGCCGCCCAATGGTCACCTCCAGGTTTAAGTATGCGCCAACGAGCTTTTCTTGTGGACCTCCAACCTCTGCGATGGAGCTGGACGTGTGAGGTGCCCTATGAGGCCTTGGTACCGTACCCTTTTGTTGCTTTCAACTATGCTCTTTTTCTCAGCCGCTATGGCTTCGGCAGACACCGCCGTTATCACATACGAGTTGAGCGGTCCCGTTACGGCGACCTTCGAACTGCCCGTAAGCCCGACGCCGTCCGAGCTGATGTTTGCCACACCGGGATTTGGGTTTTATATCGTACCGATAAGTTTGCTGATCAATGGTGTACCCTCCACCGACTTCTTAGGCTTTTTCAGCGCCGCACAAATGGGTGGATTTGATGCTTGCACTCCCGGCGCTCCATTGTGCACAGATTTGAATTTCACCGGTCCGCAATTTTACTCGGGGTCCGAACTCTCACCGACATTTCTGCCGCTGAGTGGAGCGACGTTGAGCGGTTTTTTCTCTGGCGCTGGTGGGGGCACGGTCACAACCCCGGTCACAACCCCCGAGCCCTCGGCACTTAGCCTGTTGGCATTAGGCATGGCAGGGCTTGGTTTACTGGCCAGTCGGTTGAAACTCAGATCGTCAACGGCTGCAAGTTAATTCAATCCACGCGTATTGATTCGTCCGTCAACTGGCCGATGGGCAGCTTTGGCCTTAAGCTTAATAGCTCGGCCAGCAGGAAGAGCCATCAATATTTCGAACGTCGCGCAAAAAACAATTCCCAGGCGCCAGGATCATCATGGGCGCGATTCGGACGACTTGTCCGCAGCGGTAATGGTCACGAGGCCTTTCTGCGCTAATTTTTGGAGAAGCTCAGTGAAGTCCTCACGAAGCTGTTCCGGGTCTACGGGAAAATCCTTCAACAGCTGCTGAAAGCCATTCTCAATATTTGGGGCCGTCGTCACCGCTTTCCACATTCGCGTTCCCATTGCATCCAGCCCGAAGTAGTGTTCCGTTTGGATATTCAGTAACACCGATTCTTTGTCCAGAACGCGCATTAGCACGTGCGAAGGAATCGTCACCTTGTCGGTAAACGTA
>WNFR01007370.1_pt1 | contig 11175 bp, 7 predicted proteins | sample 5400221 | NCBI WGS metagenome assembly WNFR01 (sample SAMN13153357, study PRJNA577476) | soil metagenome | isolation source: 40 cm soil under Madrone tree | place: USA:California | collected 2016-06-14 | reverse complement strand
CCACGTCGCGCTCGAGGGAAGCCGGCGCGGCATCCGCGCCAACGTGGTCTGCCCCGGCCTCGTCGATACGCCGCTCGGACGTCTTGCGAGCGCCGGACGGCCGTCGCGGACGCGCGCGCCGATCCCCTTCGGCCGCCAGGCGACGGGTTGGGAGATCGCCTACGCCGTCCTCTTCTTCATGTCCGACGAGAGCGTCTACGTGACCGGCCAAATCCTCGCGGTCGACAGCGGCCTCACCGGCATGTGAGCGCGCGACGGCTCCGCGGTTGCCCGAGTGGCGCGGCGGAACGGAGGGGATCGGCTTCGCCGGAGGATCGGCTCCGCGGGCGTGCAGGAGCGGGCAGTCGGCTCCGCGCGAGGAGCGCTCGCGCGGGTTGCCGGACACGATTTAGAACGTCCGTACTCCGAAGCGTAGAACTCGAAGTGGCTCGCTCTTTATGCGCGCTCCGCCGACTACCCGCTCCTGCACGCGCGAGCCGCCACACCACGGACAACCTCCACTCGCCGCGCGTCAACGGGGCGATAGGCGCGCGCTGCGGCCGGCAGCACGGGCTTGGTGCACATCGGTAGCGCCAACATCGCCGTCGCGGCGCGATCGTCCTGGTCGCGGCGCGGTCGTCGTGGTCGCGGCGCGATCGCCGAACGATCGGCGGTACTGCGACGGGGTAGTGGGTCGGCGGAGCGCGCATAAGGAGCGAGCCACTTCGGCAACGACGCAGCGGAGTACGGAAGGTTCACATCGTGTCCGGCAGCCTGCGCGAGCGCTCCTCGCGCGGAGCCGAGCCGCTACCCCGCCGCGCACCGACGCTCCGGCTCGGATCGCGATCGCGAGCGCAACGAGCGGCGACGACGCTCGATTGACTAGATGCGCCCTCACCGTACGCTGGATCGAGCGCTGTCGCATGGCGCGGACGTCCCTGGAAGGAGCGACCCATGCGCGCGGCGCTGAAGATAATCGTCCTCGCACTCACGGTGGCGGTAGTCGCCGGATGCGGCAGTAGCGGGCTCGGCGGCTCACCATCCATCGACCAAGCTCCGGCGCGGAAAGAGCTCGACCAGCCGGTGCAGACGGTCTTCGTCGTCTGGAAGGAGAACCATACCTACGACAGCTACTTTCTCGCGTATCCCAATCCGAACGAGCCGACGCCGCCGACGACGGGCCTCGGCATGAACGGGCGCGTCGTCACGATCCGCGAGCCCGATAACGACCACTGGAATCCCGGCGATAACGCGTTCGGCGTCGCGCACCGCGACTTCGACGGCGGCATGATGGACGGCTTCGACCAGGACGCGCACCAGCCCGATTCGAACCACGTCGACATCTTCAGCCACGCCGACGGCGACGACGGCGCGTACGTCAGCTACGGCGTGACGGAAGAGGCCGGCCGCCGTCGCCTCGGCTACTACTGGTTTCTCGCCGACCAGGGCGTGCTGAGCGATCGCTGGTTCTCGTCGGAGCTCGGCCAGAGCTTCCCGAACCATCTCTATTTGATGGCGGCCTCGGCGGGCGGCGCCATCTCGAATCCCGACACGGACGGCAACTTCGACGTGCTGGATCCACAGACCGGTGACACGCACCAACAGAGCCATCTACCGGCGGACCAGATTCCGACGGCGCTTCCGGTCGAGCTCGAGCAGGCAGGTCTGACCTGGACCGTGCTGCAGGAGACCGATGAGTCCGGCATCCTGAACCTACCCGCAAAGTTCCTCTTCGACGATCCGGCGAGCGTCCGCGACATCGACGTCATCCACGACTTGCCGGACTATTTCGCGCGCTTCATCTCGACGCCGAAGCTCGACCAGCGGTTGCCCAAGTATCTCGCGAAGGGCTGGGCCGGCCATCTGACGGTCCTCAAGCCGAACGACTTCAACGGCGAGCATCCGCCCGCGGGCGACGTCAGCAAAGGCGAAAGCTGGACGCGCCGCATCATCGACGCGATCGGCAACTCGCCGGAGTGGGAGCATTCGGTGGTCATCCTCACGTGGGACGACTACGGCGGCTTCTACGATCACGTCCCGCCGTCGCAGGTCGACGCCTTCGGGCTCGGATTTCGGGTGCCGGCGATCATCATCAGTCCCTTCGCCAAGCGCGGCGTCGTGCAGCACGAGCGCCGCGAGCACGCGTCGATCGCGAAGTTCTGCGAACGTATCTTCGGCCTACCGGCGATGACCGCGCGCGACGCCGATCCGGCGACCGACGATCTGATGAGCGCGCTCGATTTCACGCAAGCGCCGCGTCCGTACTCCGACTTCGTCCAGTGACGTCGAGCGCATCAGGTGTTCCACTCACGTCGAATCGTACTGCCGAGCGCCCGCAGAGGGGATGCACGCCCACGGTGAGCGAAACTGACACGCGCTCGCCGGCGGCGGGCGTTGACGGTTCCCGGACCCGCTTGTATCGGAAAACCTCCATGGGGGACGCGTTGCTCAGTCTCGTCGCCCACCGCCACCGTGTGCTCCTGGTCGACGATTACGACGACACGCGCGAGGTGCTCGCGACCGTACTCCGGCGCAGCGGCTGTGACGTCGAGACCGCGTGGGGCGGCGAGGATGCGCTGCGGCACTTCCGCGAAGGCTTGGCGCCGTGCGTCGTCTTGCTCGATCTGCGCATGCCCGGCGTCGACGGCTGGGCAGTGTGGGACCGCATGCGCGCCGACGAGCGTCTCGCGCGGTTGCCGGTCGTGATCGTCTCGGGCGACGTCGAGCAGCGCGCTCGGGCGCATGCCGCCGGTATCCGCGAGTTCCTCATGAAGCCGGTCGAGAGAGAGCAGCTCGTCGCTGCGATCGCAGCGCACTGCGACGATCAGCGACGATCCTGACTCGGCGCCGCGACGACGACGGCACCAGCGCCGCCGCGGCGCCGCTTCAGTCTGGCGGCGCGATCCTCAAGACGACGCCCGCCGTGCCGAACGGGACGCCGGCGCCGTTCGCCAGCACGTACACCTCGCCGCTCGCATCCTGCGCGAATCCGAGAAGCGCGAGGTGGAGCGCGTCGCGATCCGTGAATCGCAGCTCGGCGATCGTGCTGCGGTGGATGTGGCCGTTGTAGTCCACCGGCTCGCGCTTGCGGATATAGAAGAGCCGGCCGTCGGCCTGGAAGGTGCGCGCGAAGTCGCCCAAGATGTAGCGTCCGACGAGGTGCGGAATGCGCGTCCCGCGGTAGACGAAACCGCCGATCACCGCCAAGCCATCGTTGTGGTCGTATTGCGCGATCGGATCCTTCAGGTCGCGCGGATCGCCGGGATCGCTGCGCGCGACGTACCCGGGGCCGGTGCCGGCCGAGCCGAAAAAGAATCGCCCCTCTTTGAAATGCCACCCGTAATTGCCGCCGCGGGTGACGACGTCGACCTCCTCGATCTCGTTCTGCCCGACGTCGCCCATGTAGAGGGCGCCGGTTAGGGTGTCGAACGAGCCGCGCCACGGGTTGCGAAGACCGTACGCGAAGATCTCGCCGAGGAAGCCGGTTTGGCCGACGAAGGGGTTGTCGGCAGGAATACCGTATTTGCCGTTCGCGGAGTTGGAGCCGAGGGGATCGAGGCGCAAGATCTTCCCGAGCACGACGCCGGTGTTCTGGCCGTTGCCGTTCACCCCGTGGCCGAAGGTCACGATCGAGCCCTGCGACGGCTCGCCGGCGATGAACGTCTCGCCGTCGGAGTCGTCCGCGCCGCCGCCGTCGCCGAGCGAGAGGTAGAGCTTGCCATCGGGACCGAATTCGAGGGTGCCGCCGTTGTGGTTGAATTGCGGCTTGTCGACGCGCAGCAGCTCGCGACGGCTTGCCGTGTCGACGACTGACGCCGAGTCACCCGGGTTCGGGACGTGCCACTCGGCGAGGACGCTCTGGCAATCGGCTGTCTGACCGGGGAACAGGGTCGAGAAGTCGGCGGGGGCGCTCACCGGCTCCGAGGTGTACGTATAAAGGAGGCCGCTCGTCTGATAGTCGGGCGCGAACGCGATACCGAGGAAGCCGCGTTCGTCGAACGACCCGGGGCCGAAGACGCCGAGTGTGACGATCCGCTGCGTGACGTCGAGAAACGTCGTCTTCGTGCCCGTGGCGATGTCGACCGCCCACAAGATGCCCATCTGATCGACGACGTAGAGGCGCCCGGGGTTGCCAGGCGCGGTGATGCCCCAGACCGGCGCGGTCAGGCCGGTCGCGACGGTCTCGAGCTTCACCCGGATCGGACCGCGCCGGATCTCCGCGCGAATCGGATTGTTGAGCGCGCGGCTCACCGCGGGCGTCGGGTCCGCCGCGACGGTGGGTGTGGTCGTCGGCGTCGGCGTGTTCGGCGTGATCGTGCAGTCGTTCTCGCAACCGTCGCCGCTCGTGAGATTGCCGTCGTCGCACTGCTCGCCGGGATCGAGGTTGCCGTTGCCGCAGCCGGTCGCGCCGAGGACCGCGCACTGGTTGGCGTTGTTGCACGGTCCGGGAACGCGCAGCGCGAAGTCGGCCTGATTGCTGCCTTGCGAGAAAATCGTGCCAGCGATGCGGGTGAGAGAGAGCGTGCCGTCGCCGAGGCCGAGTGACGTCGAGGGCGGATGGGTCGGCGACGGCGGCCCCATGTAGCCGCCGTAGCCGACGCAATCGATGTATTCGGAGGGCAGCGCGGGGTTGCCGGGCTTGCCCCAGCAGAGAAGCCCGGTCGCCGGCAGCATGCCGCTCGGGAACGTGAAATCCGGCGCGATGCCGGTCGTCGTCTGGAAGGCGGAGGTGGCGTACAGAATCTTGCGATTGATGAGGCCGTTCGCGACGTTGTTTCCCGAGGTGACGAGGTCGGTACGCGTGCCGGTCGAGTCGAATACGGAGAGGCGTGCGATGTTCACGAAGTTCTGGCCGGGCGCGTCGGCGCGTAGCTCGACGTACTCGAAGGTCGGATCGCCGTTGAAGCCGGACATCACCTCGTCGATGACGTTCTCATGGAACGTGGCGCGCGCGGCAGTCGGTGCGAGCAGGACCGTAGCGACGAGCACGGCGGAATACATACGGGGGGCGAACGGCATCATGGCGACTCTCCCGGGAAGGGGTTTACAGCCACCGCATCCTTACCGAACATGCGCCATGGGACGCAAGCCGTGTTGATGGGTATTTTTCCCACTCATTGCTCTTGCTGCGGGCGTGCCGCGCCGGCTACGGTGCTCGCGTGCGCGACGACGCCTCCGAGAGCCTGCTGCGCGCCGCGGCGGCGACGCTGCGCCCGATCGTCACGCGCCTGCTGGAAGCCGGTATCCCGTACGGGCGCCTGGAATCGCGCGTGCGTGCGCTCGTCGTCGCGGTCGCCGAGCGCGATCTCGCCATCCCGGGCCGCCCGCAGACGGACAGCCGCATCGCGCTGCTCACCGGCGTCAATCGCAAGGAGGTGCGGCGGCTCCGCGGCGGCCGCGACACGCCGCCGCCCACTTCCTTCAGCCGCAATCAGGCGGCGGCGTTGATCAGTCGCTGGATGGCGGATCGCCGGGCAACCGATCGCCAGGGGCGGCCGCGCGCGATCCCCTACCAGGCGACGCGCGGTCCGAGCTTCGTCGAGCTGGCACGCGCGGTCACCGTCGACCTGCCGCCGCGAGCGCTCCTCGACGAGCTGCTGCGGACGGGTGCCGTCGAGCTGCGCCCGAACGACGTCGTTGCGTTGCGTACGACGGCATACGTGCCGAGCCGCGGCCGGCCGGAGAAGTTGGCGATGCTCGCGGAGGATCCCGCGGAGCTCATCGAGACGATGCTGCGGAACGTCTTCGACGATGGTGAGGCGCTGCTGCAGCGCAAAGTCTTCTATGACAATCTCGGCGCCGACGGCGTCGTGCGCGTCCGCCGCGAAATGCGACGTGAAGGCGAGCGCTTCCTGCGCCGCGTGGACGCCCTCCTCGCCAAGTACGACCGCGATCGCAATCCGCGGGCGGCGGGCGGCGAGCGGCGCTACGCCGGTCTCGGCGTCTACTATTTCGAGGCGCCGCGCGCGCCCAAGAAACCGCGCACGCCCGAGAAGCCGCGCACGCCCGAGAAGCCGCGCGCGCGGCAGCGTGCCGGCCGGAAGCGATCGTCCACGAAGGAGCATCGGTAATGCGTACGATGAAACGCGCCCTCCTCGCGCTCGCAATGTTGCTCGCGTCGTGCGCGAGCGACGGCGGCTCGAGTGGAACGGGGATCACGAGTGTCGAGGGCAACGTCGTAGCGGTGCAGCGCGACGGCGCGATGACCTCGGCGGCGGCGAGCGGCCTGTCGACGTTCGCCGGCATCCAGGTGATCGTGGAGGAGTCGCACGCGGCCGCCGAGACCGACGCCGCCGGGCGGTTTGTCGTGCGCGGCAAGTTCGACGGCCGTGTCACGTTGCGATTCGAGCGCCGTGTCGACGGGCTCGGCGCGCACATGACGATCGTCGTGCCGCGCGGCGGGACGTTGACTTTGCACGACGTCGAGATCGACGTCGCGGCGGACGCGGCGGTCGCCGCCGATCGGCACGCCGTCTTCGACGCCCGCGTCAGCGGCGCCGACTGCGATGCAGGCACGCTTTCGCTCCTGAGCATCGGCGACGACGAGAGCGGCTACAGGTACGAGGTGGATCTCGCGAGCGCGTTCGTGCACGACGGCGACGGCACCGCGGTCGCGTGCGGCGCGGTGCGCGCCGGCGAGCGCGTGCACGTCGAGGCCCGAGCGCGTCCGGACGATACGTTCGGCAACGCCGACGTGGAGGTCGAGCGCTAGGGAACCGCTGCACAAGTAGCTTCCGGCTGCGAAGCACGATCCATCCGCGATCGACGGCGTCGCGGAGCCCTCGGCGTATCGGACAGATACGCGGTCGGGCTCCGGTCCTTGCGCTCGCGGCGGCTCGCGCTTCTCGCTCGGAACCTACTTGTGCAGAGGTTCCCTAGCGGCGTCCGCTCAGTCGAGACGATCGCCGCCCGATTGCGCGCCGCGATCGGCCGCCACTGGAAACGACGCGTACACCTCGGTGCCGCGTGTGCCGGGTAGCGCAAACGACCGCGCGGTTGTGGTTTACATACCGGCTTGCACGGTGCGCGCGCACGGATCGAGGACGATCGTGATCGGGCCGTCGCTGTCGACGTGCACGTCGGCGTTGCAGCCGACTTTCGCGCGGCGCACGTTGATGGTCGTGGTCGCGATGTTGCGCGCGACGACGTCGAGGCGACGTTGCTTCAACGTCGTGGGGACCGGCCCCCAGGTCTTCGATTGCGACGAGTATACGAGCGGTGTCGGCAAGCTGCCGCCCGTGAGCGTGCCCGTTCCGAGCTGTGTCGCCGACGCCGTGGGATCGCCGACACGGAATCCGTACGAGAACGCGTCGATCGTGCCCTGCGCGTGACCGCGAAGCGGCGGCGTCGCGTCGCGAATCGTCAGCCCCGACAGCCAGTACGCGTGGTCGGCGACGAAGCCGAGCGTCGGATAATCGAGGGTCGGGTCGACGACGTACGTCACGTGCGCCGGGTCGCGGGTCACTTTCGCGGTGCCGAGGAAATCCGCCGCCGGCTGGAATTGGTCGTTGATCGAGAGCGCGAGGTGATCGGTCGGCGTGAAGACGTCGAGCTCATAGCGATAGCCGGCGTTGTCGAGCGCGCGGGCGGTCGGCTCGTACGACGTCGGCGGCACGAGCTCGTCGACGGCCGAGTTCCACATGAGGAACGGGATATTCCGCAGCGAGAGGACGAGGTTGTTGTCGCCGCTGTCGCCGACCGTCGGCTGGGCGCGCGCGAAGAGGTCGGGAAATTGCTCGGCGAGCTTGAAGGTCCCGATGCCGCCCATCGAGTAGCCGCCGATCGCCGTCCAGTCGGCGTCGAGCCGGTAGAGCCGCGCGACGTCCGCCCACACCTCGAAGACGTCGGCGCCGGCGTAGCCGTCGTAGAAGCCGTCGGGTCCACGTGCCTCGGGCGTGATGACGATCGCGCCGCCGCCGCGGTCGCCGAATTGCGACTGGTTCCGACTGGCGAGGAACTGGTTGTAGTTCGTCGACAGCGAGTGCAGCAGCAGTGTCATGCCGTAGCCGCGCGACGGCCGCGGCTTGCGCGGCACGTAGATCGCGTATGGCTGGAGCCTGCCTTGGTACTGGCCCGGACAGCTCGTGCCGCCGCTCGTGGATGATGGGAAGCAGCTCACGGAGAAGTCGGCGCCCGGTGCGAGCTCGGTTGCGCTCACGAGGATGCGGTCGATCGGCCCCGCCTGTGGGACGCCGCCCGGTAGACCGGGCATGTCGTCGTTCGCTTGCGCCGCCAGCTTTGCGAAGTCGACATCGGCATGGAGCGCGCTGATGTCGCCGGCGGCGAGCGCCGTGCCTTGATCCTTGTCGCGCCACCACGCCGGTCCCGCCGCGGTGCCCGCGGGATCGGTCGGGTCAACTATCGGCTCCGCGTATCGAAACGCGACGTTGAAGAAGGCGGTGGGGGCGGTCGCGGCGGCGCCGCCCGGGTGCGTCGCGTCGGCGACCGCTTGCGGCAGCAGATAGCGTGCTTGGACGGCGTCCCACAGGCCGACGCCCGCTGCGAGACGCACGATGCCCGACGGAGTCCATGCCGTGTGCGGCACGCGCACCTCGATCTGCCGCCGTACGCCGTCGACGGTCACCGACGGAGCCGGTCCGCTTGCCGGCTGCCCCGTTGCGGCGTCGACGAGATCGGCGACGGTGCCGGCGGCGCTCGGGTGAACGGTGACGAAGAAATCGGCAGGCGCGCGCACGTTCGCGCCCGCAGGGAAGTCGCGCAGCACGCCGTCGGTACCGCCGAGCGCGATCGAAAACGCGACGAGCGCCGGATCGTTCAGCGTGTTCAGCGTCAGGCGAAACGCGGTCGCATCGGCGAGCGGCTTCACGCGCAGCTCGACGAGATCGGCGGCGTCGTTCGCGTACGCCGGATCGGTCGGGTACGTGTACGCGCCGTTCGGCTTCGAGAAGAGGTTGCCGGCGGCCTTCGGATCGCTCGGATCGTTGCCGCCCGACGCGCCGTGGTCGTCGTAGAGAAAGTCCTGATACAAGAACTCGCCGCGGCGATACGCGCTCGCGCCCGAGACGAGGATCGGCGGCGCCGCCCAGACGCCGGTGTTCTCGAGCTGCGGCGATGTCGCCGCCGCTCCGTACAGGACGTCGGGACCGGGACGCGGTGCGCGACCTTTGTACAGCGAGCTGTGTCGCGCGCTCACCGGCAGCGGCGCGGCGATGATGAGCGCGAAGAGCACGATCGCGGATGAGCAGCGCGGCAGCATCCTCGAGATGCGGGTCTGCATGGCGTCCTCCGGCAGCGAATGGGACATTCGCGCGGAGTGTATCGTCGCGCGCGCACGGCGGAGAATTCCGTCTGCGCGGCATTTGTTCGGGAGATTTTGTGGGAGTTCGTCAGCCGATCCGGGGTACGCCGCGCGCGCCGCAGTGGTGAGGTGCCCCTCGAACCGTTGTTGACTGTACGTTCAGAATAGTCCAAACGCTCGTAACATCTAGGGTCGGAGGTGGCGATGGATCGCGCGACTGGCATCTTCGTCGAGGGCATTGCAGCGGCGGCGGCGACCTCTGGCGTGCTCTCGCAGCTGCAAGGCCGAATCTTCGCGCTCCTCTACCTGCGGGCGCAGCCGCTCGCGCTCGAGGACATCGCGCTCGAGCTGCAGCAGAGCAAGAGCAACATCTCCGTGAACATCCGCGGACTCGTCGACTGGCATCTGGTACGGCGGGCGCCGATCGGCGGCTCGCGCAAGGATCACTACGAGGCGGCGACGAACTTCTGGCGCGTGATGCAGGAGGTGATGGAGCGGCGCTTTCGCTGGACGGTGCGCCAGGTGCTGGCGGCGATCACCGAAAGCGAACGAGCCGCGGCGGAGACGGAGCGCCGGGGCGAGGCGGCGCGCGACGCCGCCGCGTTCACCGCGGCGCGCCTCGGCGCGTTGCGGTTCTTCTTCGCCGCCGTCGACGGCGCAATCGGCGCCTTCACCCAAGGAAAGGCGGTCGATGCGGACGTTCTGCAGAAGATGATCCCGTTCGCGGCGCCGCCAGCGCGGAAGAAAGGAGCGCGATGAGCGATCACGCGCGGATGCATCCGCTCGCGGGACAGCTCGCCCCCGTCGACCAGCTGATCGACGTCGCGGCGCTGCAGCGCGCGTATTACGAGCGTCGGCCCGACGTCGACGACCCGCTGCAGCTCGTCGCGTTCGGCACGAGCGGCCATCGCGGGACGCCGAACGACGGCAGCTTCACCGAGGCGCACATCCTCGCGACGACGCAGGCGATCTGCGAGTACCGCCGGCAGCGCGGCATCGACGGGCCGCTCCTCATGGGGAAGGACACGCACGCGCTGTCGGGGCCGGCGCAGCGCACCGCGCTCGAGGTGCTGGCGGCGAACGGCGTCGAGACGGTGCTGCAGCGCGACGACGGCGTCACGCCGACGCCGGTGATCTCGCGCGCGATTCTCGCGTACAACCGCCGTCGCGACGAGCATCTCGCGGACGGCATCGTCGTCACGCCGTCGCACAACCCGCCCGCCGACGGCGGCTTCAAGTACAACCCGCCGAACGGCGGCCCGGCGGATAGTGACGTGACGTCGTGGATCCAGGAGCGCGCCAACGCGCATCTCCGCGTGCGCAACGGCGACGTCGTGCGGCTGCCGTACGCGCGCGCGCTGCGAGCGTCGACGACGCACCTCGACGATTTCGCCGCGCCGTACGTCGAGGACCTGGTGCATGCGGTCGACGTCGACACGATCCGCACCGCTGGCCTTGCGATCGGCGTCGACCCGCTCGGCGGCGCGTCGGGGCGTTATTGGCAAATGATCGCCGACGTCCACGGCCTCGACATTGTCGTCACCAACCCGGCCGTCGACCCCACGTTCCGCTTCATGACGCTCGATCACGACGGCAAGATCCGCATGGACTGCTCGAGCCCGGCGGCGATGGCGACGTTGCTGAAGCTGAAGGATCGCTTCGACCTCGCCGTCGGCAACGATCCCGATGCCGACCGTCACGGCATCGTGACACGGACCGGCGGGCTCATGAACCCGAACCACTATCTCGCGGTCGCGATCCGGTATCTTCTCACGCACCGCCGCGAATGGCCGAGCGCCGCCGCGATCGGGAAGACGCTCGTCTCGAGCGGCATGATCGATCGTGTCGTCGCCGGACTCGGACGCGTGGTCGCCGAGGTGCCCGTCGGCTTCAAGTGGTTCGTCGCCGGGCTCCTCGACGGGTCGTACTGCTTCGGC
>WNFR01027911.1_pt1 | contig 11176 bp, 7 predicted proteins | sample 5400221 | NCBI WGS metagenome assembly WNFR01 (sample SAMN13153357, study PRJNA577476) | soil metagenome | isolation source: 40 cm soil under Madrone tree | place: USA:California | collected 2016-06-14 | reverse complement strand
ACGCCGTAGAGTTGTGGCCGCTGGGCGGCCGGCGGGCAGTTGCCCGGGAGGAAGGACGGTCGAATTTGGAGGTTTAGGCTCACTTGCGCTTCCAGCGGACGCTGCCATCTTTAGCGTCCTCTATCATTATACCACGATCCGCTAGTTCTTTGCGGATGCGATCAGCGGTAGCGAAATCGTGCCTTTTCTTAGCCGCGTTGCGCTCCGCGACTAACTTGTCGATCTCCTCGTCCCCCGGCCCGCTGTCCGAGCCGCCATATCCTAACGCACGCAGTTTTTCGCCATCATTGTCCTCCACGACGGCGAAAACCTTGTCAAACGTGGCCAGAAAGTCCAGCACGGCGGCGACGTCGCCCTGCCGAAATTCACCTTTGTCGACCGCGATATTTGCCTCGCGCACCAGGTCGAACGCCGCCGCCAGCGCCCGTGCCGTGTTCAAGTCGTCTGAGAGTCCGGCGTCAAACTCTTCCGCGGCCTTCGCAATGCGCGCGGCCATGCCTTCTTGTTTGCCTGCGGGAAATTTCCCCCGTTTCAATCGGTCGGCAAAATTCCGTAGTCGCTCCACCGAGCTGGCTGCCTGCTGCAAGCCATCGAACGTGAAATTGAGCTGCTTTCGGTAAGGAACGCTGGCAAGAGCAAACCGCAGAGCCGAAGGCTTATACCCTTTCGCAAACAAATCTCGCAGTGTAAAGAAATTACCCAGCGACTTAGACATCTTCTCGCCTTCAACCAGCAGATGTTCGGCGTGCAGCCAATACTTCGCAAAAGGCTTGCCGGTCGCACCCTCACTCTGAGCGATCTCATTTTCATGATGCGGAAACGCCAGGTCGATCCCTCCGGTATGAATATCCAGCGTTTCACCGAGATACTTCATAGCCATGGCAGAACATTCAATATGCCAGCCGGGGCGCCCGGGTCCGAGCTCAGTTTCCCAGAAGTGTTCTCCCGGTTTCGGCGCTTTCCATAGCGCAAAATCCCGCGCACTCTCCTTTTCGTAACGGTCGTTGTCCACGCGCGCGCCCGCCTGAATACCGCTCAGATCGATCTTGGAGAGCTTTCCATAGTCGGGGAATTTCGTGATGCGGTAATAAATCGAGCCCTCGCCCGCGTACGTGAACGTTTTTTGCTGCAATCGCTGGATCAGTTTCACCATGTCATCGATATGATCGGTCGCCCGGATCCAGTGCTCCGGCGCCTCGATGCTGAGCGTCTTGCAATCGTCAAAAAACGCCTGCACGAATTTCGCGGTGTAGTCCCGAATGCTCAACCCGGCGGCAGCTGCATTGGCGATGATGCGGTCATCCACATCCGTCAAATTCATCACGTGGTTCAGCTTGAACCCGCGCAGCTTCAGGAACCGCCGCAAAATATCCTGAAACACGAAGGTCCTGTAATTCCCGATATGCGCGTAGTCATAGACCGTCGGCCCGCACGTGTACATGCGAACTTCCCCCTCTTTTTGGGGGACAAATTTCTCGATTTTTCCACCCAGCGTGTTGTGCAGCTGAATTTCGGCCATGGGCTGTAGAAGGTCTCTTTCCGCAGACGGATAAGCGTTCGATTGTAGCCGAGCCGTTCGAATCGTCGCAATGTCGAAGCTGCGCACTGTTGCGTCTAATTTCCCGCAATGCGACCCGTTTAGTCCTAATTGACGCTGGCCGCTTACGCGGTTAGAGTCCTCCTTCTCATTTAGTTAAGGAGTTGTCGATGAATCGCTCTCTTGCCGCTCGCGCTCTGTTTGCTCTTGCAACGTTCGCCGCTCCCGTCCTTGCCCAGGAACCGCCTAAAGCGCCTACGCCGAACCAATTGACTCCTGACGCAGCTCTGAACCTGCGCAGTATTTCGGATCTGCAATTCTCCCCCGACGGTAGCCGTTTGGCGTTCGTAGTCATGGAACCGGCCAAGGGAGAGCGCCGCGCGCGCCACATTTGGATTTACGAGAAGCACTCCGCCTCTGTCCGGCAGTTCACCTACTCTGCGAAGTCCGAGTTCTCGCCGCGATGGTCGCCCGACTCCAAACAATTGGCCTTCCTTTCCGACCGCGACGATCAAACGCAGATCTACGCCATGCGCGCAGACAGCGGTGAAGGCAGTGCTCTGACCAAAGGAAAGCGCGGCGTCCGTAGTTTTGCCTGGTCTCCTGACGGCAAACAGATCGCCTTTCTCGCTCCAGACGTGAAAACCGAGGCGGAAGAAAAAAAGGAAAAAGATAAAGACGACGCTCATGTCGTGGACAAAGAGGACAAACACGCCCGCCTCTGGCTGCTTACCCTGGAATCCGCCGAAGCCAAAGCCCTCACCGAACCCAAATGGGATATCCGGGAAGCCGTTTGGCATCCATCTGGCACCGGTCTGATGCTCAACGCCACGGATCACCCCGAATCGGATCAGAACACCGAGCGCATTTTTTTCTTCCGTCTGTGGGACACCACGAATGGCGACCGCAAAGAGGTCGACTCCATGACCCAGGTCCTTGCTCCTCACGGCCCATTCGGCAATATTCGCATTGCCGCCGATGGCCAGCGGATGGCCTTTGTGGGCTGCCGTGAAGACGGCCCCACGCCCCACGACCTCATCCTTGCCCGTCACGGCGAAAAGGGCACTCAGAACCTCACTGGCGCGAGCGTCGACCGGCCAGTCTTTGACTTCCGCTGGTCCAAGGACGGCGGACTGCTCGCCGTTGTGGAGGATGGATTTCACACGAAGTTCCTCGCTTTCACAGCCGAAGGCGCGTTGAAAGATCTCCCCGCGGTACCGGCCAATCCAAATGCTTTCGGTCTTTCCGATTCAGGCGAGGTTGCGTTTGCCGGGCAAACCGCGACGACTCCGCAGGAATTGTGGGTTTGGGACCAGAAGAACGCTCCGAAGCAAGTGTCTCACTTGAATGATTCTTGGAAGCAGTACTCGCTCATCGCACCGGAATTCTACAAATACAAATCCTTCGATGGCGTGGAGATCGAAGCGTCGCTTCTCAAACCTTCCGGTTACGACGGCAAATCGAAGCTTCCGCTCATCGCCCTCATCCACGGCGGCCCCACCGGTGCTTGGCAGGACTCCATCGAAACCTGGGGACAGCTTCTTGCAGCGCGGGGCTACGCGGTTTTCTATCCCAATATCCGCGGCTCCAGTGGTTACGGCCAGAAGTTCATCGAGTCCAATCGCGGCGACTGGGGTGGCGGCGATTACCGGGACGTGATGGCCGGCATCGACCACCTCATCGCAAAAGGCATCGCGGATCCCGAAAAATTGGCCATCGGCGGTTGGTCCTACGGCGGCTACATGTCCGAATGGGCGATCACGCAAACCACCCGCTTCAAAGCCGCCGTCTCCGGCGCCGGCCTCTCCAATCTCATCTCCGAGTACGGCACTGAGCATGAACAGCTCCCCTTTTGTTCACCTGAAGAACGCTAAGACTCCCACCTTGATTCTCCAGGGCGACGCTGATCCGACCGATCCCCTCGGCCAAAGCCAGGAACTCTACCGCGGCCTCAAGCGCTACGGCGTCGAAACCGAACTGGTCGTCTATCCGCGCGAGCCCCACGGCTTTCACGAAGAAAAGCATTTGCTGGACCGCCTGAACCGCATCCTCGCCTGGTACGACAAGCACCTGAAAGAAAACTCGCCACCTCCCAAGTAGACAAAGAAGGACTCACCCATAGCCGGCATGCCCGATTGGCTCCTCACGCACAACACGAAGCACTTCACGCCAGCGGTAGCCAAGCGAACCGGATTACGTATCGCTACTCCAGCAGATTTTTTCCGTGCGCTCTCCTCTCTGTTTGGCTGACGCGCCGGCTTTACACGCGCTGCGCATCGTGTTACTGTTTTTTCCCGTACCGCCATCCTTGCGCCAGGCGGCTGGGCCTCTGACTGAGAACCTGCCAAACGTTATGACAGGCTACCCGTGTAGGGTTGACCTGTCGCTCCAAAGACCCTCCCCTCGAGGAACGAAAGGTCGTCTCTCTTCGCGTTTTTTTGCCCCAGCTGTTGCGCTGGGCTGGCATTTGCAGTTAACGAGTTGCATTCTAGTTTCATGTCGGCAGCCGGAGAGTAGTTAACGACCAAAAGGGGATATCTTGCTGAAGCTGCGAAAAGTCGAAATCGTTGGCTTTAAATCGTTTTGCGAACGTACCGTGGTCACGTTTAGTGGTTCCGGCACAACTTGTATCGTCGGCCCGAACGGCTGCGGCAAATCCAACGTGGTTGACGCCATTTCCTGGGTCCTCGGCGAGCAGAGCCACAAATCGCTCCGTGCCGAGCGCATGGCCGATTGCATCTTCAATGGCACTACTAAGCGACCGCCGCTGGGCCTCGCCGAAGTCACCATCACCATGGAAGATCCCGAGTTGGCCGAAGCCGCCCGCTTCGTCATGGAAAGCGCCGCCGCCGATTCCGCATCGGATTCCGTGTCTTTGCTTAGCGAAAGCTCCGAAGCCATTGGCTTGGCCGACTCAAATACCGAGATTCTCTCGCTCGACCCCGCGCTGCCTCCTGACTCGCAAGATGCAGTGGCCGGCGATTCAGCGCTATCCCCGGCTGAATCCGCAGGCAAATTCAAGCGCAAGAAAAAGTCCGCCGACAAGCCCGTCCTCGCCATGAAGCCCGGAGAAGTCGTTGTCAGCCGCCGTCTCTATCGCTCTGGCCAAAGCGAATACCTCATCAACGGCCGTGTCGCCAGGCTACGCGACATCCAGGAAATGTTCATGGGCGTCGGCCTCGGCCCGGATTCCTACGCTATCATCGAGCAAGGCCGCATCGGCTTGATCCTCTCCACCAAGCCCATGGAGCGCCGCGCCATCATCGAGGAAGCCGCCGGCGTCACGAAGTTCAAGACCAAGAAGCGCCTTGCCGAAGCCAAGCTGGAATCCTCCAAGGTCAATCTCTCCCGCGTCAACGACATCGTCGTCGAAGTCGAGAAGCAGCTTGGTTCGCTGAAGCGCCAAGCCGCTAAAGCGCGTCGCTACTCCGAAATCCGCGACCAGATGCGCAGCATCGTTCGCCAGATGCTGGCGGGCAAGGCACGCGAACTGGATGCCGAAGCCGAACGCGTCTCTAAACACCTCGAAGAGCTGACCGCCGCCGAATTGCAGCGCGCCACCGCCATCCAACAACAGGAAGGCGAGCAGGATCGCCTTAACCAGAGAATTTACGAATTGGATGCCGAAATCCGCCAGAATCAAAACGTTTTGAATCTGACCGCGCTCGAAGTCGACCGCAGCGAGAATCGCATTGCATTCAATCGCCAGCGCGCCACAGAACTCGCCGGTCGCCACACCCAACTCAACACGGAACTCGCGCAAGCCACGGCGCAAGCCGTGGAATGGGAATCACGCAGCGCTTCGCAGATTCAAGCGGTTACGATGCTGCGCGAAGAATCAGGCGTATTGACCGCTCGCGTCGAGGAGCTCGCCATACGTGCCGAGTCTCGCGCCGCTCAGATCTCCGAATCCGAAGCCCGGATCGAAGCGCTGCGCCGCTCCTCTTCCGAGGCCGGCGAAAGCCTGCTGCGCCTTCATGGCGAGCAGAAGCAAGCCGAAGAAGCCCTCGTCCACCAGGCCGAAGCGCTGCGAAAGCTCGAGGCCAACGAGCACGATTTGCTGGAGACTTCCATGCGCGCCCGCGATGATGCCGAGAGCGCTGCGTTCGACCATGAATCCGCCACCGCCCAGCTCAACGCTCTAAAACAAGACGCCTCGAACCTTCAGGCCAAAATCGCCGGATTCCGCGAACAGCGCGACGTGATGTCGAACGAGGCCGGCGCGCTCCGCGACTCAGTAGCTGGAGTCCGTGCGCGTCATTCCACGCTCACGCAAATCCTCAACGACCGCTCCTATACGGCGGATGCGGTGCAGAAACTTTTTGCCGCCAACGAACGCGGCGGCGGCCAGGATTTTCGCGCCGTCGGCGTGCTCGCCGATTACGCGGAAGTCGAAGAGCAGCACGAAGCGGCTATCGAGCAATATCTCCGCGACGAGCTGGAATACGTCGTCGTCGAAACCTACGACCACGCGCGCGCCGGAGTTTCCATGCTCCGCGAAGAAGTGGGCGGCCGCGCCACTTTCTTCGTCGACTCCCTTCGCAACCTGCGTCTTTCCTCCGAATACGAGCCGATCGTCAATTTCCGCCCCGAAGACGGAGTTATCTCACGGCTCGACAAGCTCGTCGGCTTCCGCGATCCGCTCGGCGCCGCGGCAAAACAATTCCTGCCAAGATTGCGTTCCGCGTATTTGACCGACAGCGCCGCAGCCGCCGAAAAATTGTCCAAGGAAAACTCGCAATACGCCTTCGTGACACCCGACGGCACCTGCTACCAGGGACGCATGGTCACCGGCGGCCGCCCCGACGAAGTTGGTCCGCTAGGCATGAAGCGCGAGTTGCGCGCCCTCGACGCGGAAGTGCTGCATCTCGAGCATCAAATGAGCGAAAAACACGCGGCGATTGAAGTCATCGCCGGCGAGTTGCGTTCAACCGAACAGGCTCTCGCCGAAATCGTTGAGAAGCAGCGCGAAGCGGAACGCCAGTCAATTTCTGCCATGCACCGCCACGGCCAGATGCAGAGCGAGTTGGCTCGCCTCGGCCTGGAACTCACGATTTGCCAAAACGAGCTTTCGAGCATCCGCCAGAACGTGGAAAGCGCACGTCAGCGTGCCGAGCGCGCCAAGAACCAGCATGCCGCTGCCGCCCTCACCCGCGCTGAAGCCGACGCCGAAAGCACGCGACTCGCGGAAGCTCTCGTCCAACTTCGCGGCTCCATCCAATCCGAACAAAATGAACTCGCCACCAGCCGCGTCGAATTTGCCGCCATGAACGAGCGCCTCATGTCCGCTGAAGCTCTCTCTGCGAGGCTGAACGAAGAGCGCGCAGAACTCGGCCGCCGCGAAACCGCACTTCAGCAGCAAGTGACTTCCATCGGCGACGAAACAGCCGCCCTCGCCAAACAGAGCGAAGACCTTGGCCTCCAGCTCGAAGGCCTCCGCGGCGAAAAATTACGTCTGGAAATCGGCCAGCGCGAACTCGAACAGGAATGGGACACCGCCCGCACTCGCGTCACCCAGATGGAAGATCATCTCCGCATGGGCCGCCAGTCCTTGCAAGAACTTCGCGAGCAGCGCAGCCACGCCGAAGTCGATCGCGCCAAGAACGACTCCGACCGCCAGCACCTTCGAGAAACCTGCATGAGCGAAGTGAACGCTCAGCCCGAAGACCTGATCGCCACCGAAGCCGCTTTCATGTCCGGCGACGAGCTGGCCATCGCTGAAACCAACTATCGCGAAATGAAGCAACGCATCGAGTCCATGGGCCCCGTCAACATGATGGCCCTCGAGGAATACAACGAATGTGACCAGCGCTTCACTTTCCTCACGCGCGAGCGCGACGACCTCCTCCAATCCATCGCCGACACCCAGCAAGCCATCGCCGAACTCGATCTCGCCACTAAGGAAAAGTTCGAGCACGCCTTCCACGCCATAAACAAGAGTTTTTCCGAAGCCTTCCACACCATTTTCGGCGGCGGCATGGCGGAGATGCGCTTGACCGAGCCGGACAGCTCCGGCGACGCCGGCATCGATATCGTGGCTTCGCCTCCAGGCAAGCGCCTGCAAAACGTGCTGCTGCTCTCCGGCGGCGAAAAGGCCATGACCGCGCTCGCGTTGCTCATCGCCATCTTCCGCTATCAGCCCAGCCCCTTCTGCATCCTGGACGAAGTCGACGCCCCGCTCGACGAAGCCAATGTCGGCCGCTTCACGCGCCTCATCGGCGAGATGAGCGGCCAAACACAATTCATCATCGTCACCCACAACCGCAAGACCATGGAAATGGGCAGCGTGCTGTACGGCGTAACCATGCAAGAGCCTGGCGTCTCCAAGCTCGTCAGCGTCCGCTGGGAAGAATCCGAACCCGCGGCCCCCAAGCAACAAGCCGCAGCCGCCTCCGCCGCTTAGACTCTCGCGGGTTTTCACTTGTAGGGGCGCCCGCCACGGCGGGCTGCGCGCTTTCCATCACCCAACCAAAACCTCCCGGATTCTATTAGTTCTCCATAATTTTTTCTTATCTCGTTTTGCAAATTTTTCCACCGCTCCCGCCTTTGACTTCGCGTTCCGCTGCGCTAGAATGCTTCTCACTTTGTCGGGGGAAACTTTTCCGTGTCTTCTGCTCCTGCCATGAGAGTTATTCGAGAAACTCAATTCGCCGGCATCACTCCCGCCGCGCGCGGCAAAGTCCGTGACCTCTACGATCTCGGCGACGACCTTCTGATCGTCGCCACCGACCGCCTCTCCGCCTTCGACGTCATTCTTCCCACGCCCATTCCTGACAAGGGCCGCGTCCTCACGCAACTCTCCCTCTTCTGGTTCAATCTCTTGAAGGATGTCATTCCCAACCACGTCCTCAGCGCCACGAATTTTCCCCCACCTTTCGATAGGTTCGACGACGAACTCGCCGGCCGCTCGATGGTCGTGCGCAAAACGCAGCCTCTGCCGATCGAGTGCGTCGTGCGCGGCTATGTCTCCGGCTCCGGGTGGAAAGACTATCGCGTCACCGGTAAAATCTGCGGCATCCCGCTGCCCAAAGGGTTGCAAGAATCCGATCGCTTGCCACAACCCCTTTTCACCCCCGCCACCAAAGCCGCCTCCGGCCACGACGAAAACATTTCCTTCGAGCAAGCGGCCTCACTCGTCGGCAAAGAACTAGCCGAAAAAGTCCGCGCCGTCAGCCTGGAACTCTATGCCCGCGCCTCCGCCTATGCCGAGCCCCGCGGCATCATCCTCGCTGACACGAAATTCGAATTTGGCCTGCTTCACAACGAGCTAATCTGGATCGACGAAGCCCTCACCCCAGATTCCTCGCGTTTCTGGCCCGCCGCGCACTACAGCCCTGGCGGTCCGCAGGCCTCTTTTGACAAACAATTTGTTCGCGACTATCTCGAGCGAATGCAGTGGCCGAAAACCCCGCCCGGCCCGGTGCTGCCTTCTGAGGTCGTCGAAGCCACTCGCGCCAAGTACCGGGAAGCCTATCGCATCCTGGTTGGGCACGAATTGGACTAGCAGGCCGGCCCCTCTCAACGAAAGTTCTCTAGCGGAGCGTGTCATCGTGAAAGATCAATTGGAAGGGCTCGTCAATCAGATGGTGGAGCGCGGGATTTTGTTTGACGAAGCCGTTGGCGAATTCGAGAAACGTTTCATCAAGCGCGTCCTGGACCGCACCAACGGCAATCAGTCCCGCGCCGCGGGATCAAGCGCGTCCTGGACCGCACCAACGGCAATCAGTCCCGCGCCGCGGGAATTCTTGGCATTCACCGCAATACGCTCAGCCGCAAGATCGATGAGTACAAGCTCGACTCCAACGGCCACCGCCGCTCTTCACGCTGACTAACCCTCTATCCGCATCCTAGAATGAAAACAGCTCCCCACGATGAGGCGAGGAGCCGTTTCCTTGAATGCGTCAGTGTCAGAAAATTCTATGGCTTGGCGGCCGGCTTTTTTGCTGCCGGCTTGCGCACCGGCGGCTTCTTCGTCTTTTCCTTCGGAATGTCCTCATCCTTCACTTTGGCCTTCTCCCAGTGCAGGAAGAACGCCGGATCGGGATCGTAGGAAGTCAGCGTGCCGGTGAAGGGGTTGGCCTACAACTTTCACATCCATGTTTGGTGTCGTAGCAGCATCGAACTCCGCATCGCTCGTGACGAACGCAATCTTCAGCACAATGGGATCCGTCGCCGACGCCGCAGGCACGATTTCAATCACTTTGCCCGGCACCTCGGGGAACTCCAGGCCGCACGATGCCAGCCACGTCAATTTGCCCTTGTCCCCTCCCGCCTTAAGCTCTGTGACCACTGAAGCGATGGTCATGTCCTTCTGCACGGCGCTGAGGTCTGCCGCGCTTGCTATCGAATAGCCGGCGGGGCGCTCTGCCGAACTTCCGGCGAGTTGCAAGAGTTCATTCAGCTCTGCATCCGTCAGGCTGTCGCACACCGTTCCGCCTTGATAGTTCGCCACCAGTTTCCGCAGGTACGTCTTGATCTGTCTGGACTGCACTTCCGTCGCGCCCTTGGCCGTCACCGCTTTCGCAAAGTACCAGAAAGCGTCCATTTGCTGCGGCGGGGTCATCGCCTGATAAGCTTTGCCCACATTGTAGTGGGCGATGGGGTCGTCCGGATTCAGGACCAGTACTGCCTTGAAGGCCGCGACCGCAGCGGGATAATCCTTCAGCGTCATCGATGCGTTGCCCGCCGTGTAGTTGAACAAAATCGCTGGCTGCAGTTTCTGCTTGGCGAAATCCTCGGCAGACATGGCATCGGGCTTTTTCAATTCGTCGAGTGTCTTCAGCCCGAGCTGTGCCGCTTCCCTGGCTTTTGTCGCGAGGTCTTTCGCAGCCGGGTCCGTCTCCTTGACGTTCAAGCTTGCATACGCTAACGCGCGCGCGTAAAGCGCCTCATACCGGATGCCCGCTTCCGCCTTGTCACCCAATGCCACCAGCTTGTCAGCGAACTCGGCCACTTTCTGGGGATTTTTGAGCTGCGTGTAGGCCCGATAGTAGAGTGGATAGATATAAACGAGGAGATCGGAATTAGGATACTTTGCTACAAAATCATCGGCGCACTTTACCACCGCCCCCGGCACTTTTTCCGCCGCGCACGCCTGCTCGGCATTGTATTCCGCCTGCGTGTACTTCGGCCCTTTGGCCGCTCCGGCGTCCTGACCCGCTGCCGGCGCTTGAGCGTAGCCGTTCAGCCCGCTCCCGGCAATCAGGATAAGGGTTGCAATCATCGCGAACCCCGCCAATCTTTTAGTTACGTTCATTCCCATTTCTCCTCGCTCAAACTTCAAGCCTGAGTTTTCTGCTTCCGGTCCACCCCGGAATGCTTCTGCCGGGAATCGCTTTGTTTCGGAAAACCTTGGGATTATAGGGAACTCCGCACCGTATCTGCAAGACGTACCCATTCATTGAATTGATGACCTGAGGAAATTTCTTCATCGAGAATGCAGCGACTCTTTTCTTCCCTCACGGCCACCAGGGGTTCCCAAGTACCGCGGAAAACTCTAGTGATAGGATGAGTGTCGCACAAAAAGAGTGGTCCGTACGAGGAAGATTTCTCATGCCGCGAATAAGCAAATCGAATGAATCTCCCCGCGATGCGCAAGCTCTGTCCGGTGGCGTGGCCCTAGTTACCGGTGCAAGCCGT
>WNFR01012765.1_pt1 | contig 11176 bp, 9 predicted proteins | sample 5400221 | NCBI WGS metagenome assembly WNFR01 (sample SAMN13153357, study PRJNA577476) | soil metagenome | isolation source: 40 cm soil under Madrone tree | place: USA:California | collected 2016-06-14 | reverse complement strand
CCGAACGCCAGCGTTATTTCCTCCACCGCTGATGATGTTTGAAGAGCATCCTTCAAAGTCAGCTGTTCTTCCGACTCAGCCAGCACGAAACCAGCACCGCGGGCGCCGGTCACCGCCGCATGCAAGGGTTGCGGCTGCAAGATCTCCGGTGCTGACGCTCGCCGTGACTGCTCCGATGCCTGAAGGGCAATGCGCTGCCATCGCTCGACTCGCTTCTGCGCGGCTTTGGCGAGATGGGCTTCGGTGCGTTGAGCGACCACGGGAAAGATTCGACTCACCCCCAGCTCTACACTCTTCTCAATGGCCCATTCCATGCGATCAAACTTGAAGATGGAGAGGACGATGGTCAAGTTGGGGATCGCAGCGGCAGGGACAACTTCGCCGAGTTCAAACTCGACCCGGTCATCGGCAACGCTGCTGATGCGACCGCGGCGAATGCTGTCCCCGGTTGCAATGTCAAACTCCTGCCCGACGCGCCCCCGGAGCACCTGTGCCAGGTGCTGGGCATGGGCGCCGACCAAGGCAGCGCGACTGCCAGAGACTTCGTCGGCAATCCAGCGACGGCGGGTCATGCGAATCTTGGCTGCATCATCATTGAAGCTCCCTGTCATCCTGAGCGGACGTGCACAGTCGAAGGGCCCCTATACTCTCAAATATGCTTAGAGTGTGGGGGATTTTGCCCTAGAGCTCTCCCGAACCACGCGGAGACAGCCGCCCTCGGCTGTCCCCCACGTGGTCTGTTCCAACCCCAGGGGTCCCCTTGGCTACGCAGCTGCTTCGCGAAGCGAAGCAGCCACTCCCCTGAGGATGACACTATCCGAAGATGTCTTTGACTTTGCCCAGCAGAGTGCGGCGTTGCGGACGGTTTTCTACCTTGATCGTGCTTTCGAGCTCCACGAGCAACTCGCGCTGGCGCTTGTTCAGCTTCCCCGGGGTTTGCACCCGCACTTCGACGAAGAGATCGCCTTTGCCGTGCCCGTTGAGTATGGGCACTCCTTTGCCACGTATGCGCAGCGTCGTGCCGGACTGCGTCCCTTCGGGCATTTTCATGACATGCTCGCCTTCCAGGGTGGGAACGATGATTTCCGCGCCAAGGGCAGCTTGCGAAAATGAGATCGGGATCACGCAGTGGAGATCGTTTCCCTCCCGCTCGAAGAAGGGATGCTCCTTGACATGCAACACGACGTAGAGGTCACCCGGCGGGCCCCCGTGGAGCCCGCCCTCTCCGTATCCCGTGAAGCGGATACGGGTTCCATCTTCTACGCCGGCTGGAACGTTAGCGTCCACCGTTCTTTGACGCAGCACCCGGCCTTCGCCTTTGCATTTGATACAGGGATCGGTGACCACATTGCCCGTGCCCTGGCAGGTGGGGCAGGCGCGCGCAATACTGAAAAAGCCCTGCTGATAGCGGACCTGACCACGGCCGTTGCACGAACGGCAGGTAATCGGCGCTTTGCCCGGGGCGGCGCCTGAACCTCGACACTCCTCGCACGTCTCGTGGCGGCGCACCGTGACTTTGGCCTCGGTACCGAAGACGGCGTCTTCGAATTCCATGTTGATATCTTCGCGCAGGTCAGCGCCGCGCTGCGTTCGGCTGCGGCGGCGTGTGCCTCCGCCAAAAATCTCTCCCAGTCCGAAGAAGTCGCCGAAAATATCGCCCAGGTCAGTGGCGTCGAAGCCTGCACCAGCGTTTCCGCCCAGCCCGGCGTGACCGAAGCGGTCGTAGACGCTGCGCTTATCGACATCCGTGAGCACCGCGTAGGCTTCGCTGCACTCTTTGAATTTTTCTTCCGCGTCGGGGTTGTTGGGATTGCGGTCGGGATGGAATTGTAGCGCCAGTTTGCGGTAGGCGCTCTTGAGCTCCTGGTCGGTGGCGGCGCGGGTTACTCCCAGCACCTCATAGTAGTCGCGTTTTCCGTTGCTGGTCAGAATGGCCTTTCCCAAATCCTTTCAGGTCTCGCGCCGGCTTCAGTGCTTGGGGTTGCGTGCGACCCGCACCATCGATGGACGCAGCAGGCGATCCTTCAACTTGTAGCCGCGCTGCAGCTCTTCGAGTACATGATGATCCTCGGCTTCTTTGGTGTCCACCATTTCAACGGCCTGGTGAAGGTGAGGATCAAAGGGTTCACCCTTCGCGGGAATGGCGCGCAGTCCCAGTTTGACCAGCGCATCCTGCAGTTGCTTGTAGATGAGTTCCACTCCGCCGCGAAAATCTGACTTGTCCGAAGCGCTGGTCTGCAAGGCACGCTCGAAACTGTCGAGCGTCGGCAGTAACGCCTTCAGCGCGTCGGCGACGGCATACTCGCGGAACTCCTGCTGTTCGCGGGCAGTGCGCTTGCGGGCATTCTCGAACTCGGCTTGCAGCCGGGCCAGGCGGTCGATGAACGAGTCCCGCTCGGCTTTCAGCTTGTCGAGATCCGTACCTTGCGCGGTGGCACTGGCACCGTCTGGCGCGTCATCCGCGGGCGGCAATTCATGTTCCGGGTCGAGCTCCGCCGGGTCGACTTCGGGTTCTCCGTTTCCTCTTGCCATATCAGATTTCACTCAGATTCGTTCAGGATCTTGTCAAAAAGACGCGCGATGTAAGACACCGCCGTCATGGTGTGCTGGTAGTCGATGCGGGTTGGCCCGATGACTGCCAACGATCCCATGACATCGTCACCCACTCGAGCCGGCGCGCCGATCAGAACAAAATTCCGCATCGACGGCAAAGCTTCATCCAGTCCGATCACGACCCGCACGGCTTCCTGTTTGGCGTCGAGATAGGCCCCGACGAAGTCTCGTCCGCCGCCAAAGCGCCTTGCCGGTAGAGCTGTTCGACCGACTTCATCAGCCGGTCGTATTCGCTGCGCTCCTGCTCCAGGCGGCGCGCCAGTTCCGTGCGCATCGCCTCCATGGTCCAGCCGCGAAAATTCTCGTTGATGAAGCGCGCGGCCTCGTCCAGATCAGTTTGCGGAAGATCGAGGCGCAGAACCCGGTCGCGCACCAGCCCTGATCGCGTCACCAGAACCGCCAGAACTTTCTGGTCCCCCAGCCGGGAGAAATACACGTGTTCGAGCGCGTTCTTGGGTCCGCCCACGGCAACGGTGATCCCAACATTGTGCGAAATTAAGGAGAGCACGTGAGACGTGCGTTCCATGAACTCCTGCACGTCGGAAACTCCCCGCAGTGAATCCTTAATAATGCTCTGATCTTCCTGCGAAAGGCTGGCCTTACCCGTAAGTTGTTCTACGTAATAGCGATACGCTTCAGAGCTGGGCACCCTTCCAGCCGAGGTATGGGGCTGCTCCAGGTAGCCGGCATCAGCCAAATCCGCCATTACGTTGCGGATAGTGGCCGGGCTGAGCCCCTCCCGATTTGACCGCGCCAACGTTCGGGAGCCGACCGGGTCTCCAGTGGCAATAAAGGTCTCCACAATGGCGGTCAGAATCTCACGTTCCCGCTCCCCGATGGGTGGTCCAGAGGGCATATTAAGTACTTATAATCCAAAAGCTTAGATTGGGAAACCAACAATATCCCAGTTTCGATTCTAGGAAGGCCCGGCGTCTCTGTCAAGCGTTAGCACTCCAGCCTCAAGAATGCTAATGTCTTGCATCTATGGAGGACGGGCGGTCCCGCCCGTCCCGTCGACGCATGGCAAACGGCGACATAGAGGAGAAGCCAACATCAAGACCATAGCTTCATTGTCTCGCCGATGGTTGCTGAAGGTCCTCGCCGCCGTTGGCGGGTCAAGTACTCTCGCCGCCCAGCTCCCTTTCCCGAAATTGAGTTCTACGAATATGCTCAACCAGGCGGAAAACCGAGGAATCACGACGAAGATGAAAACGAAGAATCATATCGCGGTGATCGGGGCGGGCGCGTTCGGTGGATGGACAGCCCTCTACCTGCTGCGTCGCGGTGCGCGCGTGACTTTGGTCGACGCTTGGGGGCCGGGCAACTCTCGCGCCTCGTCCGGTGGCGAGACCCGCGTGATCCGCGGGACCTATGGACCGAATCAGCCTTACACAAAGATGGCGGCACGGGCGACGCAATTGTGGAAAGAGAATGAGAATCGGTGGAGCCAGAAGCTTATGCACCAGACCGGAGTGCTATGGATGGTTAGCGCCGGTGACGACCACTTCGAACGAGAATCATTGCCGGTGCTGCGCGATGCCGGGATCGCCTGCCAGGAGCTGTCAGTTCAGGAAATGAGAGTCCGCTGGCCGCAGATCAATCTCGAAGCGGTACATTGGGGAATTTACGAGCCGGAAGGCGGATTTCTTACCGCGCGGGTGGCGTGCCAGGCGGTGCTGAACGGATTCCTCGCGGAAGGCGGCGCGTACAAGCAAGCGGCAGTGCCTCCGCGTGACCTCGACGGTCAATGGGACAGCTTGTCGCTCTCCGACGGTTCGACGCTCGAGGCCGATCAGTATGTGTTCGCCTGCGGGCCGTGGCTGGGAAAATTGTTCCCTGAAGTCGTGGGCAATCGTATTCGTGCCACCAAGCAGGACGTATTCTTCTTTGGCACGCCCGCCGGAGATGACCGGTTCACCGAATCGAAGCTGCCGGTCTGGGCTGATCATCGCGACCGGTTCATCTATGGCATTCCCGGCAATGAAGGAAGAGGCTTCAAAGACGCCGACGATACCCGCGGCCTGGAATTTGATCCGACCTCGGGGGAAAGAACAGTCAGCGTCGAAGGTCTGAAAGCCATCCGCGACTATGTCGCCTTCCGCTTTCCTGCCTTGAAGGATGCTCCGCTGCTCGAGTCTCGCGTTTGTCAGTATGAAAACACTCCAGACAACAACTTCATTATCGACCGCCATCCCAGACACGAGAATGTCTGGCTGCTGGGCGGAGGCTCAGGGCACGGGTTCAAGCATGGGCCGGCATTGGGGGAGATGGTCGCTGGACTTGTGGCGGAACACAAAGATGTAGATCATCGGTTCCGGTTGAGCAGGTTAGGGAAGTAGAAGTAGGGGACGGTAGCTGCGTTGATTCGCGGAGAATATATTAGGACCAGCAGGAGAAGGATCATGGGAAAACTGGAAGGCAAGATCGCAGTTATCACCGGAGCGACATCCGGCATGGCCCTGGCAACGGCGAAACTCTTTGTCGCAGAGGGTGCATACGTCTTCATTACAGGCCGGCGCCAGGAACAACTCGACAAGGCGGTCAAGGAGATTGGCAGAAACGTCACGGGGGTGCAGGGAGACGCCGGAAGCCTCTCTGATCTCGATCGCCTGTATGCAAAGGTCAAAGCCGAGAAGGGCCGGGTTAATATTCTCTTCGCCAGCGCCGGCGTCGGCGAATTCGGCGTTCCCATTGAATCCGTTACCGAGGCGGGCTTTGACAAAATCATCAATGTAAATGTCAAAGGTACGCTATTCACGGTGCAGAAGGCGTTACCGCTAATGCCGGACGGAGGGGCCATCATCATGAACGGCTCCATTGCCAGCGTCAAAGGCTTCGGAGGCCTCAGCGTCTACAACGCGAGCAAAGCCGCGGTTCGTTCCTTCGCGCGCAGCTGGACCATGGATCTGAAAGCCCGGAAGATTCGCGTGAATGTCGTCAGCCCGGGCACCATCGACACCGCCATATTTGTCGGGGTCCCTCAGGAAGTGAAGGACCAGTTCGTGGCTTTGATCCCCATGGGCCGGATCGGCCTTCCAGAAGAGATCGCCAAGGCGGTGCTCTTCCTGGCTTCGGATGATTCCAGCTTCGTAACTGGAATCGAATTGTTCGTCGACGGCGGGACGGTGCAAATCTAGTTGCGGCAGGCGGGGCGCGGGAAAGCAGATGCAGAGGTCCTTCACTGCGCTCAGAGGTTGTGACCAAAATCAGTTTCCGTTCCCAGACGCCAAGATTCTTGGTCCCCCGCAGCGCAGTTGATCGTATTGACGGTCAGTCGACCCGGTGCGAGGTGCGTGGGATCCAGGCTCAGATCCCCCGTGACATCGGTTTTGGTTCTCGCGGCTGGCTTATCGCAGCAGGGCCGGGCCAAAATGCATTACGTTGTACGCTAGGGCGCACCACAGCGCCACACATTTGGCCCTAGCCAACCCGCGCACAGTGAGCGGCGTCAACCCGCGATAACCGCGCAGGTCGGCATTGACGGTTTCGCTGGTCGCTGCTCGTTGCCGGTAAATCTCTTGGCCCTCCGCGCTCGCCATGCGCCGCTTCCAGGCCAGCACCGCCGGGCTGTCGCCTGGCTTCGGCTCCAGTTCGCGGCCCCGGCGGCGCGGCTGTCTTGCCGGTTTGGGCGGCACGAACAGCTGCACGCCCTGCTGATGCGCTCGCTCGATGTCGGCCCGGCGCAGGTAGCCACCATCGAGCAACTGTTGCTCGACCTTGCCTCCACTCCGCTGTTCCACCTGCTCGCGCATCGGTTCGCTCAGCCCCGCCGAGTCCGATCCTTCGTGGCTGACCTCCACGCCCACGATAGCGCGGCTCTCGGTGTCGGTCGCCAACTGCACATTGACCGCCGGATTGAAGCCCCCGTTGGGCATCTTCATCACCCGCGCTTCCGCATCGCTCGTGCTCACCCGCGGCTGCTTGTCCCGGATCTTCTGCCCACACTTTCCCTGGCCCGCCCGCTGGGCCGCTTCCGCCTGCTGCTGTTTCAGTTCCGGCAACTGCGCGATCGCTTGCTGCAGGCGTTGCTGCTTCTCCTGGGCCGCACGCCGCCGCGCCGCTTTCTGCCGGGCCGACAAGGCCGCCGAATATTCCGGACACTCCAGTTGCCGCCGCAACTCCTCGACATGCTGCTTCGACTCCGCCAGCAACTTTTGCAAGCGCTCCGCCCGACGAAAACTCCCCGCCCCCGCACTCACCCGCACCCGCACTCCGTCCTGGCTCACCCGGCTCACCGACACCAGTTCCTTGTCCACCAACGACGCGATCACCTGCGTGAACAACTCATCCAGCGCACCCCCGTGGTCGCCGCGGAAATCTGACAGCAGCCGATGATTCACCGTCACACCCCCGCACAGCCAGCGGAACGCCGCGCTCTCCTCACACCGCCGCGCCAACTCCCGCGCCGATCCAATCCCCCGAATACACCCGTACAACCACAACCCCACCAGCAATCGCGGATCCGTGGCGTCGCGACCGGCCACTCCCTCTCGCGCCTTGATCGGCTCCGCAAAGCGCGACACATCCAGCCTCTCCACCAGCGCCATCACCATCCGCACCGGATGCTCCGCCCCTACCAGATCGTCCGGACATTGCACCACCATCGCGATCTGCCGCCGCTCCGCTACCCGCAACCGCACCGCCGGCTTCGTTTCTCGTGCTTCTCGTGTGATCTCTTCCTCGCAATGGCTCATGCTTCCTTGTATAGCTCTGTGCGACAATCAAACACACGAAAAAGTCACAAGCTCTCAGGATGACAGACGTAAGCAAACAAAGGCTCAGCTCAGACAATCAGTCCGCCGCGACTGGTGAACCCTTGTGGACCGACTCCGCTACGCGAATCAAAGCCGGCAGCACTTCTTGTATTTTTTGCCGGAGCCGCAGGGGCAGGGGTCGTTGCGGCCGACTTTGGCGCTGCCGCGCACTACCTGTTGCACAGTTTGCGCTTCCCCAGACCCGGCCATACGAGCCTGCTCCAGCTCGCGCCGCTTCTTGCGCTGGAAAGACTCTTCCAGTTCGTCGACTGAGGTGGCGATGTTCCGCGGAGGGCGGCTGCCATTGCCATCTGTCCCTGCGGCGTGCGGCTGAGATTCAGGCGTTGCAGCCGGACGCTCCAGAATCTGCATCAGGTAGAGATAGCGGGCGGTCTCCTCCTGGAAACGCTGCATCATGGCTTCGAACATGTCGAAGGACTCGCGCTTGTACTCGACCAGCGGATCGTGCTGCCCGTAACCACGCAACCCGATACCTTCTTTAAGGTGGTCCATGTCGCGCAGGTGGTCCTTCCACTGCGAGTCGAGGACGCTCAACATGATCATGCGCTCGTGGTAGCGCATGGCGTCAGGGCCGATAAGCTTTTCTTTTGCGTCGTAGCGTTCTTTTAACTTGGCGAAGATGGCATCGCCCAGTTCCTGCCGGCTGAGCGACTCGGGCTTGATTCCCTCCGTCAGAATATCGACGCCGAAGCGGGTGAAGATCGCGTCTTTCAGTCCCTTTATGTCCCAGTTATCGGGATGGACCTTAACTCCGCAATACTGGTCCATCACGTCGCTCAGGATTCCAGAGACGTAGTCTTCCAGGATGAGTTCTTTCTGCTCTACCCCCTCGAGCAGTTGGCGGCGCAGGCCGTACACGGCCTCGCGCTGCTTGTTCATCACGTCGTCGTACTCGAGCAGGTGTTTGCGGGCTTCGAAGTTCTGGGCCTCAACGGCCTGCTGCGCGGTGGCGATGCGTCGTGTAATCAACCGCGATTCGATGGGGATTCCTTCTTCCATGCCCAGCCGCTGCAGTAGATTCGAAACCCACTCCTTGGCGAAGATGCGCATCAGGTCATCTTCGAGCGAAAGATAGAAGCGGGAGGAGCCGGGATCACCCTGTCGACCGGCGCGGCCTCGAAGCTGGTTATCAATCCGGCGCGCCTCGTGACGTTCGGTGCCGAAAATGTGCAGGCCACCGACGGCCGTGACTTCGTCGTGTTCCTTGTCGGTCTGGACCTTGTAGCGGTTGAAGATCTCGGTCCACTGATCGGTGGGAACGACATACTCATTGCCGGCGTAATACCAGACCGTGCTCTTGGTCTCGTCAACATCGATTTGAATCTTGCCCTGGGCCGCGCGCAGCGGCTGCGCGATTCCCTTCTTCACGCACTCCTGCTTGGCCATGAATTCGGGATTGCCGCCAAGCAGAATGTCCGTGCCGCGACCGGCCATGTTGGTGGCAATGGTCACCATCCCTTTGCGTCCGGCCTGGGCCACGATCTCAGCTTCGCGCTCGTGGTACTTGGCGTTGAGCACGACGTGCTTGATGTTTTTCTTCTTCAGGAGTTCGGAAAGGCGCTCTGACTTTTCAATCGAGGTAGTTCCGACCAGCACGGGCCGTCCGGTGCCGTACAGGTTCTGGATTTCGTCCGAGGCAGCGAAGTACTTCTCTTTTTCCGTCCGATAGACTACGTCCGGGTTCTCCGCTCGCAGCATCACCTTGTTGGTCGGAACGACCATCACTTCCAGGCGGTAAATCTTCTCAAATTCAGCCGCTTCGGTTTCCGCCGTACCCGTCATGCCGGCCAGTTTCCGGTACATGCGGAAATAATTCTGGAAGGTGATGGTAGCGAGAGTCTGATTCTCGCGCTCGATTTTGACGTTTTCCTTGGCTTCGACCGCCTGGTGCAAGCCGTCGGACCAGCGGCGGCCAGGCATCAGGCGGCCGGTAAACTCGTCCACGATAATGACTTCGCCGTCCTTCACCACGTATTCAACGTCGCGCTTATACAAGGCGTGAGCTTTGACCGCGGTATCGACGTGGTGTTTCAGGTCCCAATTCTCGGGGTCGGCAATGTTCCCGATGCCCAGAAGTTGTTCAACTTTTTCCCAGCCCACATCGGTGACCGTGATGCCTCTGTGTTTCTCATCCACCACAAAGTCGCCGGTGAGCTCTTTGGGCTCGCCGGGCGCGGTGTCGATCTCCTCGCCCCTCTCCAGCTTGGGAATGATTCGGTTCACCCGGGCATATTTGTCGGTCGACTCTTCGCTGGCCCCGGAAATAATCAGCGGAGTGCGGGCTTCGTCGATCAGGATGGAATCCACTTCATCGACGATGGCAAAGTTATGCTTACGCTGCACGCAATCATGAAGATCGAACTTCATGTTGTCGCGTAGATAATCGAAACCGAACTCGTTGTTGGTGCCGTAGGTAACGTCCGAGGCATAAGCTTCGCGGCGCTCTTCATCGTCGAGATCGTGAACGATGACGCCCACGGTCAAGCCGAGGAAGCGATAGAGTTTGCCCATCCACTCGGAATCGCGTTTGGCCAGGTAGTCGTTGACCGTGACCACGTGCACACCGCGGCCACTCAGAGCGTTCAGATACACCGGAAGCGTCGCGACCAGGGTCTTGCCTTCACCAGTCTTCATTTCGGCAATCTTGCCCTGGTGCAAAACCATGCCGCCGATCAATTGCACGTCGAAGTGGCGCATGCTGAGTACCCGGCGGCCGACTTCGCGAACCACCGCAAAAGCCTCCACCAGAAGCTCATCCAGAGCTTCATTGATCGCCTTGGTGCGCTCTTCTTCGAGTTGTCTCAGACGGTCGGGATCAGCCTCCGGTTCATCGGGAACGCCAGTCAGGCGCTCCTGAATGCGTTGCCGGAATTCATCCGTCTTGGCGCGCAACTGGTCGTCCGACAGCTGTTGCATCTGCGGCTCAAGCGCATTGATAGCCTCGACCTGAGGCATCAGACGTTTAAGCTCGCGCTCGTTCTTGGTCCCAAAGACCTTACCTAATAGAGTGTTGATCAAATCAAAATACCTTCTGGAGGCAGCACGGCCCTTAACTAGAAGCCTAGCATATTAGATGCACCGGCAACGGGTAAGTCGCTAGGGGGAATCTTTAAGTGCAGGCTTCTCGCGGGGTACGAGAAAAACGGCGCGCCATTCGTCTTTCCCGGGTTTAGACTCATCTGCGATGCGGTCTCTGACGCGGCCTGTGTTGTGGTGGGCCAGAATTTCGTTACGGTTACTGGCCATGATCGCCCTTTGGGCTCTAAGCTCCCTTCCCGCACAAGCCTGTTCCTGCGTCGACATCTTGAAGTCAGAAGCAGAGAGTATCAAGAGCAGTTTCAAATGGGCTGGCGCGGTATTTATAGGCACACCGGTCGAAGTCATAGTCCAGAAGCGCGAACATCGGCTTGGCGATCGTACAATCCCTATGATGACTATCATGTCCGCATGGCTGTGAAAGAGTCGTTCAAAGGGATAGCAACTGACTACGCTGTGTCCGATACCGGAAGCGCATTCGACTGCTCGTCCGGCAAAATGGAAATAGGACATGACTACCTCATTTACGCAACTATGTCCGGCGATTCCAAGGTGGAGTTGGGAGGATGCAAGCGTACCCACATGCTTCCTCCTGATGATGGGAAACGCGAGCGGAAGCAGGCTGCCAAGGGATTGGCGTTACTGCGGAAACTGAGCTGTCGGCGCTAGCTCCGGGGTATTTGTTGACCGGGCGACGATTTCGGCTACGTCCCGCACCTCCTCCGCGAGAACTCCCGTTTCATGTAATATTT
>WNFR01007369.1_pt1 | contig 11177 bp, 9 predicted proteins | sample 5400221 | NCBI WGS metagenome assembly WNFR01 (sample SAMN13153357, study PRJNA577476) | soil metagenome | isolation source: 40 cm soil under Madrone tree | place: USA:California | collected 2016-06-14 | reverse complement strand
GTGTCTTCGAGCTGGCGCAGTTCGAGACGCACGTTGGACAGCTTTTCGGGGTCGCTCATCCGCTTCGACTTGATGCGCAGTATGGTGATCTTGTCGAGCAATTCGCCCGGGGAGATGGGAACCTTGATGTCGTTCATCGGGGCATTCTAGCGGAAAACATGTCAGCGAAAATCGCGCGCGGCCATCAGCGCGTCGAGCTTGGCGGTGACATCGCTCACGCCGATGAGATCCATGACGCCGCCGCGCTCGATCTTGGTGGTCCAGGGAATTCGGGCGGCGGGTCTGCCCAGATATCGTCGGGCGGCCGCGTCATACTTGTCGACGCACCACCGCCGGCTGTAGTAGGGGCCCGCGCGCTCCGGATTGGTGGCGGCGTAGAGGCCGATCACCGGCAATCCCACCATGGTGGCCATGTGGACGGGACCCGAGTCCGGCGACAACAGCGCGGTGCTCCGGGACAGCAACCCTAGGAGCTGGGGCAGCGTGTCCTTGCCGATTTGATTGATCACGGGTTCCCGCGCGGCCGCGCCTATGGCCTGACCCATCTGGGTCTCGACGGCGCTGCGGCCGCCGACCAGCACGACGCGCATGTGATGCACATGCGCCGCATGATCGGCGACGGCGGCATACCGCTCGGCCGACCAGTTGCGGGCCGTGTGGCTGGAGCAGGGGCTGATCAGCAGTGTGGGTGTCCCGTCGGTGACGATGCCGCGGGCGTATTCGAGCGCATCCGCGGGCAGCTCGAGATCCCAGCGCGGGGCGGCGGGCTCGATGCCGCAGGCGCGCACGAATCCCATGAACGAATCCAGCACGTGCTCGTTGGCCGCGGGCGCGATGCGCGCATTGGTGAACCACCACTGCAGCTCGCGCGCCCGCGCGCGGTCGAAGCCGAGCTTGATCGGGGCGGACACCAGGCTCGCGACCAGGCTGGCGCGAATCGACAATTGCATGTCGAGCAAGAGGTCGAAGCGCCGCGCGCGCAAGGCGCCGCGCAGCCGCCACAGTTCCGCGGGAGTTGCGCTCTTGTCGAAGGTGATAAACTCGATTTCCGGGAGAATCGCAGTCATCAGCTTGGCTTCGAGTTTGCCGATGATCCAGGTTACCTTGGTTTGCGGCCACGCCGATTGGAAGGCTCGAAGCGCCGCCAGGGCATGACAGGTATCGCCAATGGCCGAGAGACGCAGCAGGCACACATGCTGCAGCGGCGGTTTGAAGTGTAGAGTCATCGGAGCTCATGATATTGACGAACGGCGGCCGACGCATTGCCACTGCCACGGGCGCCATGCTGGCTGATCCGGATAGCCTTGGCAATCTGGCCGAGGATGCCCAAGAGTCCCTGTTCGACCCGGAATTCTGGCGCGCGCGGGGCGAGCTCATCACCGTGATCGGCGGCCGCGGATCGGCGTGGTTCATTGCATCGGGCGCGCGTCAATGGGCGCTGCGGCACTTCCGCCGCGGCGGCTTCATCGCTCGATTGTCGCAGGACGGCTATGTGTGGACGGGTGAGGAGAGAGTGCGCGCATTCGCCGAGTGGCGGCTGCTCGAGATGTTGGCACAGCGGGGCCTGCCCGTGCCGCGGCCCGTCGCCGCGCGTTATCAGCGCGCGGGCATGCGCTACCGCTGCGATTTGATCACGCAACGCATCGTGGATGCCGAGCCTTTGAGCGCGGCGCTCGCGCGGGGCGCGCTGCCCCAGCCGCGGTGGCGTTCCGTCGGTGCCGTCATCGGGCTGTTGCATGGCACGGGCGTCGATCATGCGGATCTCAATGCGCACAATATATTGCTCGGTGTGAAGGGAGACGCCCCCGGCGTGAAGGATGGCGTCAGCGTGATCGACTTCGACCGCGGCCGCTTGCGCGCGCAGGGCGCGTGGAGGGCGGGAAACTTGCGGCGCCTGCGGCGCTCGCTCGGCAAGATTTCGCGCGATTTGCCGCCCGACAGGTACTCGGACGAGACCTGGGGCTGGTTGATGGCGGGGTACAACGTGGCTACCGGCGGCGGGACAGAATGAGCGGCCGAGCACAATGATGCGCCGCCTGTATTCCCTGCTGATCTACTGTGCCGTGCCCTTCGCGTTTGCACTGGTGCTGTGGCGCGGATTGCGCGATCGCAGCTATTGGCAGGGATTGAGCGAGCGCTTCGGCTGGGGCCGCCGCTTGAGCTCGGCGCCGGCGATCTGGCTGCACGCGGTCAGCTTGGGGGAAATGTCGGCGGCCGCGCCGCTGGTGCGCGCGCTGCGCTCACGGTATCCGGAGAGTCCGCTGGCGCTGACCAGCGCCACTCCCACCGGAAGGGCGCGCGCGAGAAGCCTGTTTGGCGATACCGTCGACGTACGCTTCCTGCCCTACGACACACCGGGTGCGGTCGCGCGATTCCTGGACCGGGTCCGGCCGCGGCTCGCCGTCATCATGGAGACCGAGCTCTGGCCCAATCTCTTCAAGGAATGCGAACGACGCGGCGTGCCGCTGGTGCTCGCCAGCGCGCGGCTGTCGGCGAAATCGGTTTCGCGCTATCGACGGCTCGGCCGCCTGTTTCGCGATATTTTCTCCGCCAGTTCGTTGATAGCGGCGCAGACCGCGCTCGATGCCGAGCGCTTCATCGCCATCGGCGCGCAGAGTGCCAGGACTCACGTGATGGGCAATATCAAGTTCGACGTGGAGTTGAGCGCGGGCGTTGTCGATCAGGGGCGCGAGCTGCGCGCTGCGTTCGGCGGGGTGAGGCCCACGTGGATAGCCGGCAGCACGCACGCGGGCGAAGAGGAACAGGTGCTGGCAGCGCACGATGAGCTTCGAGGCGGCACGCTGCTGATATTGGTGCCGCGGCATCCGGACCGGTTTCGAGCCGTCGCGGAACTCTTGAGCAGCCGCGGCGTGCGCTTCACGCGGCGGAGCAGCGGCGTTCTGCCGGACGCCGCCACGCAGGTGGTGTTGGCGGACAGCGTCGGCGAGCTTGCGGTGCTTTACGCAGCGGCCGATGCGGCGTTCGTGGGCGGGAGTCTGGTGCCGATCGGCGGCCACAATTTGCTGGAGCCCGCGGCGCTCGGGCTGCCGGTGCTGACGGGACCGTATCAATCGAACGCACAAGACATTGCGCGGTTGCTGGTCCAGCAGGGTGCCGCCTTGCAGGTGGCGGATGCGCAGGAGCTGGCGGCCGCCCTGGCGCGGCTGTTGGCCGACCCTGAGGAGCGTCGGCGAATCGGGGCCATCGGGCGGCACATCGTCGAGTCGAATCGCGGCAGCGTCGCGCGCCTGCTCGATCTCATTGAACCGTTGACGGCGGGTCCGGCGCTGCGGGTCCCCCGGCGGGCGGCGGCGCATCCTTCAGCAGGGCGTTGATCTTTTCCAGGCTCTGCCGGGAGAGAATGCCGGCGGCCAGCTGCAGCTTGAGCACATTCAACATGTAGTCGTAGCGGCTGCGGGAGTAGTCGGTCTGTGCGCGGACCCAGAGCTGCCGCGATTGCAAAACGTCCACGGCGGTGCGCGTTCCCGCCTCATAGCCGGACTCGGTCGCGCGCAGTGAGGTGGCGTTCGACTCGACTGCGCGGCGCAGCGCCTTCACGCGCGATATCTCCGACAGCACGCCGAGATAGGAATCGCGCGCGTCGTGCTCGGTCTGGCGCGCCACGCGTTCCACTCTTTCCTTGGCTGCCCGATGCTGGTAGACGGCCTGGCGTACCTGCGAGGACACCATGCCTCCCGCGTAGATGGGAAAGGTCAGCTGCAGGCCGATGGTGCGCTGATATTGGTCGAGGGCCGTGCCGCCCGCCGGCGTTCCGTCGGTGAAGGTGTCCACGCCGTTGGTGGTCATCTTGTAGCGGCTGCCCACCAGGTCGAGAGAGGGGAAATGGCCGCCGCGTGCGGAGCTGATGTTGTCGCGGGCGATGTCCGCCGCCAGCCGGCTGGAGACCAACGCAAGATTCTGTTGTAGCGCCATGTCGACCCAGCGGTCTTCGCTGACGGGGTCCGGGGTCGCGAGATCGAAGGGCTCGATGGGACGGGCCAGCCAGTCGAAGGCGTCGCCGGTGATTTCCCGCAGCAGCTCCTGCACGGAGGCCAGCGTGCGCTTCGCGGCGATGACGGCCGCCGCACCGCTGTCGTGGGCGGCGCGCGCTTCTTCCACGTCGGTGACGGCGATCAGGCCGATTTGAAAGCGCGACTCGGCCTGGTCGAGCTGACGCTGGATCGAGGTTAGAGCGACCTGCTGTGCATCGAGATCGTCCTGGGCGGCAAGAACATCGAAGTAACGCTGCGCGACGCGCTCCATCAAATCCTGCTGCGCGGCCTGGTAGTCCGCCTCGGCCTGCGCGACCTGCGCGTCCGCCCGCTGCAGGGCCACCCAATTCTCCCAGCGGAACAGGTTTTGCCTGACGTCGACGCCGTACCGGTGTGTGGTCGTGACGACGCGCCCATCGAAGGGATAGGTTTGAAGAATGACCGGAGCCGGCGGGCTGCTGAGGGGCTGGGTGAGGGTCGATTTACCGGAATCCTGCTCGCGGGTCACCAACCCGCTGCCCGAGATCTGCGGCAGCAATGCGGCGAGCGCCTGCGGCTTGGTCTCGATGGCCGCCAGGCGCGTCGCCTCGGCCTCGCGCAGCTGGGGGTCGTTCTGCAGGGCGCGCTGGTATACCGCAAGAAGATCCGCCGCCGGCGCTCCGCCTGCACTCGCGCACAATACGAACAGGGTCAGCAATCGCTTCATGGGCTATCCAATCGCCGGCGTATGAGGTTATATAGTGTTGTATATAACCATATCACCTAAGGAGTAAAGATGGAGCCTATCTGACCAATGATCGCCGTCGCGACAGGCTCCTTAGGGTCAATATTGCGGGATTCGCGGGTCCAAGTCCCGAGACCAGGCCAGAATCCCGCCGTTCAGGTTGTAGACCGAAACAAATCCGCGGGCGGCGAGGAAATTAGCCACTTGGAGGCTGCGGCCTCCGGAGCGGCAGATCACCACGGTTTCCTGCGCGGGGTCCAGCTCGCTCAGCCGGTCCGCGATCTGACCCATGGGTATGTGCAAGTGATCGGCGGGCACCGGAGCCAGCGTCGTCTCCCAGCCTTCGCGAACGTCGAGAAGGGTGAGCCGGGCGCCACCGGCGCGCCGTTCCACGAATTCCCGAGGGGTCATCTCCTGGATCATCAGAACACGAACTTCTGCGCCGCGACGGCATTGATCAGAGGTTCGACGACGGTCTCGAACAAGCTCTCGCGAATCCATTCGTTGTCGTCCACCCGGCGTATCAGGACGGCGTCCATCACGGGTGCGACGCCGACGATGACGAACAAGCGGCCTCCGACGCGCAGGCTTCGTTCGAAGCGCGTATCGTAAACCGGCAGGGAGCCGGTGACGGCGACGACGTCGTACTCGCCCAAGGGCGCGGCGCTGAAGGCATCACGGACCTCGAATTGCACGCTCGTTCCGGGTACGGCGCGGAGATTCGCCCGGGCCGCTTCGATGAGTCCGGGATGAATGTCGATCGAACGGGTCGACGCGCAAAGTAAACTCAGAGTCGCAGCGAGGTATCCGGTGCCGCTGCCGACTTCGAGCGCGCTGTCGGCCGCGTTGGGTCCGAGCGCCTGCAGGATGCGCCCCTGAAGCTTGGGAGCCAGCATGGTCTGGCCGAACCCGATGGGAATGGGCGCATCGGCGAATGCAAGCTCGCGATACTCGGCGGGCACGAAGGCTTCCCGCGGCACCGCGGACAACGCATCGAGGACGCGCGGGTCGAGAACCTCCCAGGTGCGGATCTGCTGATCCACCATCTGCTGACGAGCGGCCAATGTATCCATGATTTCTCGCGCCAACTTAAGGCTGCTGATTATGGTCAATTTCGACAGGCTACGCGAGTCCCTTGCGCTATTCTTCGGATTACGATGATTCGCGACGTGCCCAACCCGAGAGGGGTTCCAAATCCAAGCGTCGTTGAGGTCCGTCGTTATCGAGGTCCGCGTTGTTCCCGTCTTCCATCGTTTTGTGGTTCCTGACCTCGGCCGCTCTGGCCGTGGGATTTGTCGTGCTCCTCGTGCGCAAGCGCCGGCAGGAACGTGCCGTCGATGAATTCTCGGAGCGGGTGCGGCAGCTCACGAGCGAAGCCGGCGCCATGGGGCGCATAGGCCCCGAGGGCAATCCCAAGGCGCTGGGCCAGCTGGGCGCCGTCGTCAACAAGCTGCTGGAAGATCTCGAACAGCGCGGCGCGCGGCTGATGGACCGCGAGCAGCTGTTCCAGCGCCTGGTGGAGACCGTGCACGACGCGGTGCTCGTGCACCGCGAGCGCATTCTGTTCGCCAACTCGCGCTTCCTCGCGCTGCTCAACTTGACCGCGCCGGAAGTGGTCGGCAGGTCCCTGACCGAATTCGTCGCGCCTGAATACGTCGAGTTGGTGGAGAGCAATCTGCGGCGCAGACTGCAGGGTGAACCCGCGGCCGCTCGCTACGAAGTCGAATTGGTCGGCGCGCAGGGTCAAGTGACGCGCGTGGAACTCTCGAGCACGGTGATCGACAGCGCCGGCGAAGCGGCGTTGCTGCTCACGGCGCTCGAGATGCTGCCGGAGTCCGGCCCCGTGGTGGTGCCGTCGCGGCCGCGCGCGATGGTGACGCTCGACGCCATGGGCGAGAGCGTCATCACGGTCGATGCCGAGGGCCGCATCGACTACATCAATCTCGCCGCCGAGACCCTGCTCAGCCAGCGGTTCGACCAGGTCATGGGCAAGGCGTTCTCGGAGGTGGCGACGCTGGTCGACGAGACCGATCGCCGGTCGCTGGGAGATCCCGTGCGCAAGGCGCTGGCCACGGGGGGCCGCGTCACCATGGGACGCCGCGCCGTGCTGGTGCCGGCGGGCGCGGGCCCGGAACGGTCGGTGGAGATCAGCGTCACGCCGCTGCGCTTCGAAGACAGGGAGATTCTGGGACTGGTGCTGGTATTGCACGACACCAGCGAATTGCGCGGTCTCACGCGCCAAATGACGTATCAGGCGAGCCACGACGCGCTGACCGGCCTGGTGAATCGCCGCGAATTCGAGCGGCGGCTGCAGGAGGCCATGGACTCCGCGCAGACAGGGAATGTCGGGCATGCCCTGTGCTACCTCGATCTCGACCGCTTCAAGACGGTGAACGACACGTGCGGGCATACCGCGGGCGACAACATGCTGCGCGAGGTCGCCTCGCTCATCAAAGACGCGGTGCGCGACTCGGATACGGTCGGCCGCATCGGCGGCGATGAATTCGCCCTGCTGTTGGTGGGTTGTCCGCTCGAGAAGGCCCGCCAGATCGCCGACGACGTCGTGCGTTCCGTCAGCGATTACCGCTTCGTCTGGAAGGACAAGATTTTCAACATCGGCGTGAGCATCGGCCTCGTGGAGATCGGCGCCAGCGGCGGCGCCATCGAGGACATCATGAATTCGGCGGATTCCGCGTGCTACGTGGCGAAGAAGCAGGGCGGCCTGCACGTCCACGTGTACTCGGCGCGCGAGGAAGCGAGCGCGCGGCACAGCGGCGAGATCCACTGGCTCCAGAAGCTGCAAGGCGCCCTGCGCGACAACAAATTCGAGCTCTATTACCAGCCCATCGTGCACGCCCGCGCCAACGGCATGCGCGGTCCGGCGCTCGAAGTATTCGTGCGCCTCGCGGGCGATAAAGGCCAACCGGGCGCGCCGACCGCGGAGTTCATTCGCGCGGCCGAACGCTATCGCCTGATGCCGCACATCGACCGCTGGGTCGTGCAGGCGGTGCTGTCGGCGCTCGGGCGCGGCGGCATGAAACTGCCGCCGGGCCGCAGCGTCGCGATCAACATCGCCGGACAGACGCTGGGCGATTCGGATTTTCTGGAATTCGTGGTGGACTGCTTCGATCATACGGGGGCGAATCCGGGCGACATCTGCTTCGAGGTCACCGAGACCGCGGTGGTGGCGAATCTGGATCATGCGCAGCGCTTCATCGCGGTGCTGCACGGCATGGGCTGCGAGTTCGCGCTGGATAATTTCGGCAGCGGGTTGAGCTCGTTCTCGACGCTGCGGACCTTGCCCATGGATTATCTGAAAATCGACGGCTCCTTCATCAACAACCTCGCCGGGGACAGCGTGAATCAGGCCATGGTTGCGGCGATGATCGAACTGTCGCGCAGCCTCAATTTCCGGGTCGTCGCGGAACAGGTCGAGGACCAGCTCTCTCTGGATACCGTGACCGGCATGGGTATCGACTTCGCGCAGGGATTCGTGTTCGGGCGGCCGCAGCCGCTGTCCATGGTTCCCGCCACGAGCTAGGCGCTCAGCCCGATCAGGCCCGCCTGGGCTTATAACGGCCGGTCAGGGTCTCATAACAAACTCCTATGGCATTTCCTCCGCGCTTAGGAGGAAAATCGGATGCCAGCCAAAGAGGTGACCTATGCCGGTATACGAGGACAACACGAAATCCATCGGCCGCACGCCGTTGGTCCGAATCAACCGCCTCGACGCGGGTAGCGGCGCGACGATCCTCGCCAAGATCGAGGGCCGCAATCCGGCCTACTCGGTGAAGTGCCGCATCGGCGCGGCCATGGTGTGGGACGCCGAAGAGCGCGGCACATTGAAACCGGGAATGTCCATCGTCGAGGCGACCAGCGGCAACACGGGCATTGCGCTCGCCTATGCTGCGGCCGCGCGCGGCTATGGATGCGTTCTGACCATGCCCGAGACCATGAGCATGGAGCGGCGCAAGGTATTGGTGGCTTTTGGGGCCAAGCTGATTTTGACCCCTGGTCCCAAGGGCATGAAGGGGGCGATCGCCAAGGCGGAGGAACTGGCCGCAGCGGATCCCGGGAAATTCCTGCTGGCGAAGCAATTCGAAAATCCCGCCAATCCGGCGATCCACGAGAGGACCACGGGACCGGAGATCTGGGAGGACACCGAAGGCAAGATCGACGTGTTCGTCAGCGGGGTCGGCACCGGCGGCACGCTCACGGGCGTTTCGCGGTACATCAAGGGGACCCGCGGCAGGAAGATACTGACGGTGGCCGTGGAACCCACGCATTCGCCCGTCATTTCGCAGACCTTGGCGGGTCAGCCGCTCACTCCGGCGCCGCACAAGATTCAGGGCATCGGTGCGGGCTTCGTTCCCAAGAACCTGGATTTGTCGCAGGTGGATCGCGTGGAACTCGTCACCAACGACGAGTCCATCCAGATGGCGCGACGCCTGGCGCGCGAGGAAGGGCTGCTCAGCGGAGTCTCATGCGGCGCCGCAATGGCGGTGGCGCTGCGTCTCGCGCGCGAGCCCGCGCAGAAGGGCAAGACCATCGTCGTCGTACTGCCGGATGCCGGCGAACGATATCTGTCGGGCGCCCTGTTCGAGGGGCTGTTCGAGGGGGTCGAGAAGATGCAGGCAGTCGCATGAGGCGTGCATGAAAGCCGTCGCTCAGCCCCCGTCCAACCCGGCGGTGCTCGAGGATCTCACCGGGCGGTTCCTCGGCAGCTACATGGGGGATGAGCGCGCGCGCCGGATTTCTCGCCGCTATCTACCGTCGCGCGAAGCCATCGTCGAGATCCTGGAGGCGGTGCTCGATCTCATGTACCCCGGTTATTTCGGCCGCCGCGATTTGAGCAGCGAGAATTTGGGCGCGCACGTGGCCCATTCCGTGGCGCAGCTTGCGCCCAAGCTCGAGCGTGAGATGGAGCATTGCCTCTGCTACGGACGCGAGCGTGAGGGGGGACGGGCGGAAGCCGCCGAGTGCGCGCCGCGGGCGCACCAGCTGGCGGAAATTTTCCTGGGACGCCTGCCTGAGATCCGCAGCATGCTGATACGCGACGTGCAGGCGGCGTTCGACGGCGATCCGGCGGCGACGAATCTGGATGAGGTGATCCTCGCTTACCCGGGAGTGCTGGCGATCAGCGTCTACCGCATTGCGCACGCGTTGTACGATCTGGGCGTGCCCATGATGGCGCGCATCATGACCGAATGGGCGCACTCCAAGACGGGCTGCGACATTCATCCGGGAGCGACCATCGGCGCGGCCTTCTTCATCGATCACGCCACGGGGGTGGTGATCGGCGAGACCACGCATATCGGGGACGGGGTGAAGCTGTACCAGGGCGTGACCTTGGGCGCACTGTCCTTTCCGCGGGATGCGAGCGGCCAGATCATCCGCGGCAAGAAGCGCCATCCTACCGTGGAGAGCGGCTCCACGCTCTATGCCAATGCCACGGTGCTGGGCGGTCAGACGGTGGTCGGCGCGGACAGCGTCATCGGCGGCTCGGTGTTCCTGACCCGCAGCGTGCCGCCGCGCTCGCGCGTGTCGCTCAAGGAGCCGGAATTGCGCGTGGGCACGCGCGACGGCGCGCTGGACCCGGACGCGATCTACTTCGATATTTAACGGCCGGTCGCCGGGGTTATGGGGGCTTGCGGGCAACGAAGAATACAGTTGCCTGCAAGCCCCCATAACCCCGACGCCTGGACGAACTTCACATCAATTTGCCGAGCAAGGGCACCATCAGCAGGGCGACGATGTTGATGATCTTGATCAGGGGGTTGATGGCGGGGCCGGCGGTGTCCTTGTAGGGGTCGCCGACGGTGTCGCCGGTCACGGCCGCCTTGTGCGCGTCTGAGCCCTTGCCGCCGTAGTGCCCTTCCTCGATGTACTTCTTGGCGTTGTCCCAGGCGCCGCCGCCCGTGGTCATCGAGATGGCGACGAACAGTCCGGTCACGATGGTGCCGATCAGGAGACCTCCGAGCGCCTGCACGCCGGAGCCGGGGCCCATCAGGAAATTCACGATGAGCACCAGCACGATGGGCACGAGAATCGGCAGCAGCGAGGGAATGATCATCTCCTTGATCGCCGACTTGGTCAGCATGTCGACGGCGCGCGAGTAATCGGGCTTCGCAGTTCCTTCCATGATCCCTTTGATCTCGCGGAACTGGCGGCGTACCTCGTTGACGACCGAGCCCGCGGCGCGGCCCACGGCTTCCATGGCCATGGCGGCGAACAGATACGGCACCAGGCCGCCGATGAAGAGGCCGATGATCACCGCGGGGTTCGACAAATCGAAACTGGTGGCGTGGCCCAGAACCTCACCGAGCTTGTGCGTGTAATCGGCGAACAGAACGAGCGCAGCCAGGCCCGCGGAGCCGATGGCGTACCCCTTGGTGACGGCCTTGGTGGTATTGCCGACCGCATCCAGCGGGTCGGTGACGTCGCGCACCTTCTTCTCGAGC
>WNFR01011671.1_pt1 | contig 11178 bp, 9 predicted proteins | sample 5400221 | NCBI WGS metagenome assembly WNFR01 (sample SAMN13153357, study PRJNA577476) | soil metagenome | isolation source: 40 cm soil under Madrone tree | place: USA:California | collected 2016-06-14 | reverse complement strand
TGGTGAGGCGTATCGATACGCAACTTCAGGGCTTGCAGGAGATCATCGATGCCGATGTGACAGCCTTCAATGCATTGATGCGTGAGTCTGATATGCCAGCAGTGATACCAATCGCAACCTTACCCAGTAAGCGATAGTGGACCCTGGCGAAGGCAAGCAAGCCTCGCCAGGCTAATGTACAGACTTTGTCTTGTCACTTCCAAAATTCTTGCGTCTTTCCTTGCACTGTGATATACTCTCATGCTAGCGGGAAAGGACTTTCGCGCTTATATAATCATGCAGAAATACACACGCTCTTTGATCAACGAAAGCCCTGGTACACCTTGATCTAACTAAGTGCAGATATGGTGGTAGGTAGGGGTTATGTGAAGATTTGCTTCACCAATGGCCTATGTATGGGAACCCTTGCGTTGATAAGAAAAGAGCGGAGGATCAAAAAGGGAGGATTCATTTTTTGGCAAACATTGTTTCAATGAAACAGCTTCTGGAAGCGGGTGTACACTTCGGGCATCAGACCCGCCGCTGGAATCCCAAGATGGCGCCGTTTATCTTTATGGATCGAAACGGCATTCATATCATCGATTTACAGCAGACGGTGACGCGCCTGAATGAGGCGTACAAGTTTGTTGAACAACTCGCCGCCCAGGGTGGGGCTATATTGTTTGTTGGTACAAAGAAGCAAGCCCAGGAAGCTGTAGCAGAAGAAGCCAAGCGTTGTGGCATGTTCTACGTCAATCAACGCTGGCTGGGTGGCATGCTGACCAATTTCCAGACCATTCAGTTGCGCATCCGCTATTTGCGCGACCTGGAAGCCCGCCGTGATCGGGGTGATTTCGAACGCTTGCCCAAGAAAGAAGTGCAGCATTTGCAGGATGACATAACGCGTCTCGAACGCACCCTGGGTGGTATCAAAGATATGCGACGCCTGCCGAACGCAGTTTTCATCATTGATACACGCAAGGAGCGCACCGCCGTATTAGAGGCTCGCCGCCTGGAAATCCCCATCGTCGCTCTTGCTGATACGAACAGCGATCCTGATGAGATTGATTACCCCATTCCTGCCAATGACGATGCTATTCGTGCTGTTCGCTTGCTGAGTTCCAAAATCGCCGATGCCGTCATTGAGGGTCGTCGTGAACTGGAGGCCCAGCAGAAAGAGAGTGAAGCGGAAGAAGCTGAGGCGGAGGCGCCAGTTGAGCGGGGCGCTCCTTTGCCTGCCGGTGAAGCAGAGAACACTGCTCTTCCTGTCCCAGTTGAGGAGGGGGTACAAGAGAACCTGGGAACTTCTGCTGAACCTGAACTCGTTACGAAAGAGGCGAAGTAGGAACGGTAGCTCGCTCTATCCCGGCCCGGTATGAGATCAGCATCCTATTGCCTATATCATGCTCGGGACGTGGCTGGACTGAGGTAAACCTGCGACTCAGAGGCGGGAGATAGGATCGCATTCCATCTCCCGCTTCTATTGTAATGTAAAGCGGACAAATACTATATCATTTTTGTCAAGCACTCAGGGACCAAAAAAGATGGACGGAAGCGGTTGTACTTTCATCAGGAGCCTGGGTATTATACAACATGAGATTGAGGAGTGAACAGTTATGGACTATACTGCTGCAGACGTCAAGAAGTTGCGTGAGCAGACGGGTGCAACATTTGCCGACAGTAAGAATGCATTAGCCGAAGCGAAAAGTTGGGACGAGGCCATCAAAATTCTCGATGCCCGGAGTGGTCACAAGGCTGAGAAGATGATGGCGGCTGGCCGTGAGACCAAACAAGGTGGCATCTTCTCCTACATTCATCACAACCATAACCTGGGAGTATTGCTGGAGCTCAATTGCAGCACCGACTTTGTTGCTCGCAGTCACAGTTTCCGTCAACTGGCTAATGATCTGGCCTTACAAATCGGTGGTGCTGCCCCCAAGTACATTAACTTCGAAGATGTACCTGCCGAGGTTGTTGAAGAGGCCCGTTACGCGATTCTGGAGGATCCTTCGATGGAGCGTGTTCCACCGGCGAAGCGCGATGAGGTTATTGACAGCAAACTCAAGAAGGTGTTGGGTGAGCAGGTATTGATGATGCAGCCCTGGGTGAAGGATGAGACAATAATAGTGGGCGACCTTGTGAAAAAGGTGATCGCCGAAACCGGCGAGAATATTATACTGCGGCGTTTCAGTCGCTTTGCATTGGGCGAATAAGTGATGTCAGGGTGTCCAGAATGAATGCCCTGATATCGGCTTTCACGCATGGGAGTATCACCTAAGATGTCTCAAGACACTTCATCCCTGGTCTATGAGCGTATACTGCTTAAATTGAGTGGCGAGGCGCTCTGTCCCCGCAAGGGCTACGGTATTGATGCAGAGGCAGTGCGGCGTATCGCCGGTGAAATTCAACGCGTGCATGCTCTTGGTGTGCAGGTAGCGGTGGTGATCGGTGGTGGTAATATCTGGCGCGGTGCGGATGCTGCCGCAACGGGTATTGATCGTGCAACTGCCGATTACATGGGCATGCTGGCGACAGTCATGAATGCACTGGCATTACAGGACGCCATGGAAAAATTGGGTATGGTCACACGCGTGCAGACCGCTATCGAGATGCCGCCTGTGGCTGAACCGTTTATTCGCCGCAGGGCCGTACGCCACCTGGAAAAGAGGCGCGTGGTAATCCTTGCGGCAGGCAGCGGAAACCCATTTTTCACAACCGATACTGCGGCAGCCCTCCGTGCTGTTGAACTCAACGCTCAAGTGTTGCTTAAGGCTACCAAAGTGGATGGCGTCTATGACGATGATCCCATGCATAATCCCGAAGCCCATAAGTTCGAGGAATTGAGCTATATGCGGGCGCTTAATATGGGACTGAAAGTCATGGACAGCACCGCACTTTCGCTGTGCAAGGATAATCACCTGCCGATTATCGTCTTCAACCTCAACCAGGAGGGGGCGCTCGAGGCTATTGTGCGCGGCAAGAAGTACGGAACGCTAGTTCATGATATGAATGATCAGGGGATCCCATTTATCGCGCCTGTGTAGCGTGATCGACAACGCTGGGGGCACATTCAATACTGCGCCCCCCTACAAAGCAAAGGGAGAATTGCTATGGTAGACGATATATTCGGAGATGCTGAGCGGCGCATGCAGAAGGCGGTCGAGGTATTGAAACAGGATCTGGCGGCGATTCGCACTGGTCGGGCCAGTTCGGCGCTTGTAGAGCGTATCACAGTCGATTACTACGGAGCACCGACACCCATCAACCAGGTCGCCTCGATTTCTGTTCCGGAAGCGCGTTTGTTGGTAATTCAACCCTGGGATCGTAAACTTCTGACGGATATTGAAAAAGCCATTCAGAAATCTGACCTGGGGATCAATCCAAACAACGACGGCCAGGTGATACGCCTGGCTATTCCCCCGCTCAATGAAGAACGTCGTCGTGAAATGGTTAAGACCCTCCACAAGAAATTGGACGAGCATAAAGTTGCCATTCGCAACATTCGCCGTGATGCACAAGACAAATTGCGTGATCGTGAGAAAAAGAAGGAAATTTCCGAAGATGAGCTAAAACGTAGCACGGAACGGCTACAGAAGCTCACCGACCGCTTCATTGATGAGATGGAGAGGGTTGGGAAAACTAAGGAACTGGAGATATTGGAGGTCTAACCTTGGCCAAACTACAGAATCTCTTTCCCTCCTCGAAAGGGAAAGAGACTATGCAGTCGCAATCCGATGCAGCCCAGCAGCTAGCATCCGAACAAAAGCCTGTACTACGACACGTGGCCATCATCATGGATGGCAATGGACGCTGGGCAACAAAACGCCACCTGCCGCGCCTTGCCGGGCACAAGGCCGGCGTCAATGCCCTGCGCCGGGTGGTCGAAGCTGCTGCTGATGAAAATATCGAAATGCTCAGCGTGTACGCCTTTTCAACTGAAAACTGGGCGCGGCCACGCGTCGAAGTTGAGGGGCTGATGCGCCTCTTCTGGGAGACCATCCGCTCTGATTTAGAGAAACTACACCGCGATGGAGTGCGCCTGCGTCATCTTGGTCGTTTACAAGATCTCTCCCCTGATATTCAACAAGCTGTGCGGGACTCGGTAGAAATTACGCGCAATAATACCCGCATTGGTCTCAACGTATGCTTCAATTATGGCGGCCGTGCCGAACTAGTGGATGCTGTGCGCCAGATTATCGCCGACGGGCGTGATCCCGATGTTATCACTGAGGAATTGATCGGTTCCTATTTATATACTCGTGATCTACCGGACCCCGATATGGTCATTCGCACAGCAGGGGAGATGCGTGTCAGTAACTTCCTGCTCTGGCAAACGGCTTACAGTGAGTATTATGCAACACCGACGCTCTGGCCCGATTTTGGACGCGAAGACTTGCGCGCGGCACTGGAGAGTTACCGTCAGCGACGGCGGCGTTTTGGACGTCTCTCTGTGTCATAGCATATAATAGTAGAGACACACAGGTATCACCACGCGTATCAAGGGAAGGTAGCGGCTATTACGCTGTGGCATGAAGCCTGTAATAAGGAGCCGCGTGCAACCCGTAAGTGAGCAAAAAGCAGAAACGAATCCAGCGGAAAAGGCCGAGAGGCAATGGTATCGCTCTGTTGGTCTACGTACTATCACGTCCATTGTTGCCATACCGATTGTGCTAGCTGTCGTGTGGTTGGGTGGCTGGTGGGCATTTGCAGCCTCCGCACTTGTAGTCATCCTGGGTACCTATGAACTGCACACGATGATGCTTCACGAAGGGTATCACCCACTCGTGTTGATCAGTTTGGTACTGAGTATGCTCTTTCTTGTGGCTGCCATGGTACCCATGGAACGTCTTGTGCTGCTTGAAGCGGGCTTGAGCATAGCCCTGCTCATTACATTTCCATTGCTCTTCTTCCGCAAGAAACTCGACGGGGCAATGGTCGACTGGTCGCTGACGCTGGCAATCGCTGTTTATTTGGGCTGGCCTTTGAGCCTCTTACCACTATTACGCGGCTACCAGATTGGGATCAGTAATGGTTTCTGGTGGATACTAACGGCGCTTCTCTGTGTCTGGGGATTCGATACAGGGGCATTCTTCTCCGGGCATTTCTTTGGTCGGCACAAACTCGCTCCAAATATTAGTCCTGGCAAGACATGGGAGGGAGTGGTTGGCGGCTTGATCATTTCAATTGCTGCCGCTCTACTCCTCACTGTTCGACCTCTGGGTGTGCCATGGTACCTGGCTATCTTATTGGGAGGTTTGATAGCGTTGGCTGCTATGCTCGGTGACCTGGCGGAGTCTCTTATCAAGCGTCAGACGCATGTCAAGGACAGTGGCCAGTTTATGCCCGGTCATGGTGGTATCCTCGACCGGGTTGACAGCCTGCTCTTCGGTATAATTGTGGTCTTCATCTTTGCGCAGCTTATTGGGAAATTCTGAATCTGGTCAATTCCCATACCGTGGTCCCGAAACACTCAAGGCACCGAAACACCGTCCTGGGTGTTTCTATTTTGCCTCGTGGCGTGGTAAAATACGACTGGTAGGTATATTCAACAATTGAGAGCGAAAAATTGAGAATCAGGGCGAACGAAGTTCTGCTTGCAAACACATTTAGAGGGCTAGAAATATCTTAGCGGACAAGCAAGCACAGACTCTATGTTCGCCCATAACTATGAGTGAGTACTGAGGTTCATGACCAAATTTCCCAGGGGTATTGCCCTGCTCGGCAGTACCGGATCGATAGGGCAGCAGACACTTGATGTAGTGCGGTGCTTTCCAGAGTATTTTCGTATAGTAGCGTTAGCAGCGCGCAGCAATGTTTCACTCCTAGCGCGGCAAGCTCACGAATTCACGCCCAAGCTAACAGCATGTTTTGCCGAAACGCCAGAGGTAGCACGAGCGGCTAGAGAGGCTTTACCCGGAGTTGTGCTTGGCGAGGAGGGATTACTTGCAGCAGCCACGCATCCCGATGTAGATATCGTCGTAGCTGCCACTTCAGGTCTGATGGGCCTCGCCCCGACGTTAGCAGCCATCCGGACTGGAAAGACTATCGCGCTGGCGAATAAAGAAACGCTTGTCATGGCGGGTCACCTGGTAATGGAGGCAGCGCAGGATGCAGGCGTATCGATCCTGCCTGTAGACAGCGAACACAGTGCAATCTGGCAGTGTCTACGCGGTGAAAATACAACAGAGGTCAATCGCCTCATATTGACCGCCTCAGGAGGGCCATTCCGCCGCGCTACGCTCGATCAACTATGTTCGGTGACAGTGGAGCAGGCGCTGGCTCATCCAACCTGGCAGATGGGACCCAAAATTACGGTAGACTCTGCAACACTGATGAATAAAGGGCTGGAGGTACTTGAAGCTCACTGGCTTTTTGGTATTCCATATCAACGGATCGATGTCGTCGTGCACCCGGAAAGCATTATCCACTCGATGGTCGAGTTTGTTGATGGTTCGTTGAAAATGCAGGCCAGCCTGCCAAGTATGCATTTACCGATACAGGATGCGTTGAGCTATCCGGTACGTTTAACCACCAGCGGCACTGGACTTGTGCGCGAGCTGCACTGGGCTGAGGTGGCACAGCTCAATTTTGAAGAGCTTGATAGCACACGCTTCCCTTGCTTTCGGCTGGCTCTCGAAGCAGCAAAGCTGGGAGGCACTTATCCTTGTGTACTTGTAGGAGCAGACGAGGAGGCTGTCGCCCTCTTCCTCGCGGGAAAGATTGGATTCCTGGAAATCGCTGAACTAATCGAAGCAGTGCTTGAGCGTCATCGCCCCGATGCCCAGCCGGATCTGTCTGTAATTCTAGAGGTATGTGCCTGGGCGCGCAGAACAGCACGAGAATTATATGAAACGATATATCAAAGGAAGATCTTATGAATAACTGGTACTTGCTGGCGGCTATTCCGGTCTTTGGATTATGCGTGCTTGTGCATGAATTTGGTCACTTTATTACCGCAAAATGGGCAGGTATACGGGTAGAGGAATTTGGATTGGGCTTCCCCCCTCGCCTTGTGGGTTTCCGTAAACGCGACGAGGGAGGTTGGGAAGTCATCTGGTTTAGCAGCAAGCGCAATGCAGAAGATGCATATGACAGTCGAACACAGTCACCTTCCGGTGGTACAAGCGGTGGGGTGAGCGCTGCTATGCCGGGAACGCTGACTACGGCCGCAGGGTCTCATGCATTCGCTGGCGTCCGGGTCGGCGATAATTCTCCTGGCACTCCAGCCAAGAACCACACCCTCTATTCGATTAATCTACTGCCGATCGGTGGCTTTGTACGTATGCCAGGAGAAAACGGAGATGTCAACGACCCCGACGGTAACTACGATCCACAGAGCTTTGCTGCGAAATCGGCGGGCAAGCGTATCATCGTCCTGGTCGCTGGCGTTACCATGAATGTTATCCTGGCGATGGTGCTCTTTACCATTGCCTATAGTCTTGGTGAGCCAACCTTCCCAGCCGCGGTGGGCAAAGTTGTGTCCGGCTCCCCGGCTGCCATGGCTGGCCTGCGCCCTGGTGACACCATTGTGTCTGTAAACGGCCATCCGGTGCAACTGTTTTCGGATGTGCAGGATATCGTTGATAAGGCCATTGCTGCTAATAACAGCCAGCACTCCACTGTGCCGATAACCCTGGAAATCCGGCACGCCGGCGAAAAGCAGGCCACTTCGACAGTAGTCAACGTGCGTAAGCATCCCCCGGATGGCCAGGGGCCTATGGGCATTGAGGAGAAAATCGTCTTTGTCAGTTCACCTATCTGGGAGGCGCCATACAAGGGTGTCCAGCATACGTTTAGTGTAACTGGCGATTTCATTAACCAGATAGCTCAAATGATCGCAGGCGCAGTCAAGCCGCAATTGGCCGGGCCGGTGGGAATCGTCAAGATTACGGGCCAGGTAGCTGCCAGTGTGCCTGACCTTGGTTGGTGGCCCATATTGAGCTTGACAGCAATCCTGAGCTTAAACCTGGCAATCATAAACATTTTACCTTTCCCCGCTTTGGATGGCGGGCGCGTCGTCTTAGTATTGATAGAGATTCTACGTGGGGGTAAGCGCCTGAAACCCGAACGGGAGGGGATTATCAATTTTATTGGTATGGCAATTCTGCTTACCTTGATGGTAATCATCACCGTAAACGATGTTATACATTGGGGCGGTTAACCCATACGGCATAGGGTGTGGACGAGTGATGGAGGCACTTGGACCGCCCCTGGTATGGGTCGCTTAGTCAAAATTCTCTTGATATTCAAAAATGGAGTGATTAATCATGCGACGTAAAACCCGGCAGATGTATGTTGGCAACCTGGCAATTGGAGGCGATGCGCCCATCGCGGTACAGTCAATGACTACCACGTATACCCGCGACGTAGAAAGCACGGTCGCACAAATTCACCGTTTGGAAGAAGTTGGGTGTGAAATAGTGCGTGTAGCTGTTCCTGAGGAAGAAGACGCTCTTGCTATCGGTGAGATTAAGAAGCGCATCCATATTCCATTGGTGGCCGATATTCACTATAAGCACTCGTTGGCGCTCGAAGCGATTCGCCAGGGTGTTGACTGCGTACGCATCAACCCTGGCAACCTCATCAATGGACGTAAGTCACTCGAGCAGATCGCAACTGCCTGTAAAGAGCGTGGCATCGCCATGCGTATTGGCGTCAACTCTGGCTCAATCGATGCACTCGATCAGCGTGGAAAAATGCAGCGTATCCAGGTCAGGCTGCGTGATGATGGCGTGCTAGAACGCACCGATCGCTAAGGCCCTGGAGTATATCGGCTGGTGTGAAGAATTAGACTTCCACGAGATCAAGGTTTCATTGAAGTCCTCTACGCCTCTGACCGCTATCGAGGCTTACCGGCGCTTTTCGCAGCGTTCAGACTATCCTCTGCATCTCGGGATCACCGAAGCTGGAACCGTCGTTACGGGCGCGGTTAAATCCTCGGTGGGTCTGGGTTTGCTGCTGGCAGATGGAATCGGCGATACCATTCGTGTGAGCCTGAGTGCCGAGCCTGAAGAAGAGATTCCCGTTGCCTACGAAATACTGCGTTCGCTCGAACTGCGCAACCGGGGCGTCACTTTCGTCTCCTGCCCCTCTTGTGGGCGTGTCGAGATTGACGTAATAGGCGTGGCTAACGAAGTTGAGAAGCGGCTCGCCAAAGTGCAGACCCCTATTCATGTTGCTGTCATGGGTTGCGTCGTTAATGGCCCTGGCGAGTCACGTGACGCCGACGTGGGACTTGCCGGTGGAAAGGGTCGTGGCGTAATCTTCCGCAAAGGCGAAGTGATCAAGACAGTACCCGAAGATCAGTTCCTGGATGCTGTGCTGAAAGAGGTGGCCAGCCTGCTGCCCGAGCAGGAAGCGAAGCTGGTCTATCCAGAGGGTGGTATCAAGGAAACCGCAGGTGTCCACCGCACTCGAGATGAGGGTATTGGGCAGGCTGTGCTGAAATCCTGAGATGTAATTGATCAGCATGGGGAGGGTCGAAAAAGAGAAAAGCGGCTTCATATCGAAGCCGCTTTTTTTATGGGCGATACAGAACTCGAATCTGTGACCTCCACGATGTCAACGTGGCGCTCTAACCAACTGAGCTAATCGCCCGTGAACATGGATTATAATAGCATTGCCTTGTGGTTGCTGTCAAGCAAATATACCAATTTTTGCCAGCTTATACACTACTACTTTTTTTGTATTTCGAGTCAATACCTGAAAATCACCAGAAATTACCTTGAATGTCTCTTCCAATATACCTGAAATCGGTGTTATACTTGATTTCGGATTGTAATGACGTTGTGGGTCGGATTAATGACCACAAAAATCAGCGATAAAGAGCACTAAGCGAGTACTTTATCGCTTTCCACTCAGCCTAACACATTTTGCGGAAGGCTCTCAAAATTGCCGCCGCTTAATGAACTGGCTTGATAGCACGGGCGTATGTTTCTCTGAAAGAAAAGGTGTGCCAGACGAGCAAATTACGAAGGAGCGATTGTAATGCGGACTTTATGGCCTGCCGTGCGTAATATAAAACCACCGCATGTCCATCTCGACCGACGACGCATCATCCATATTTTTGCAGTTATTTTCCTCATTTCCATTATTTGGATTGAATTCGGTATGGCACATGCCAGCTCGTTCAATCATACAAGCGCTACTGTTGATAGCAGCTGTAATCAAGCTTATTTCTCACCAGATGGCAACCCTTTCACGCTCTGCCCCGGGCCCTATCCCACCGGAGGTAACTGTGTTTGGTGGGCGTGGGAGCAATGGCACCTGCTAGGCTATGATCTTCCACTCAACTGGGGCAATGCTGCTGACTGGATTGTCGATGCAGATCGTTCTGGTCTGCCCTTGGGAACAACACCGCGGCTTGGCTCTATAGCTGTCTTTCCACGTGCAGATGGTGTCTGGGCTTTTGGAGCGGAAGGGCATGTAGCTTTTGTTACCGGGGTTAGTCCTGACAACAGTACGTTTAATGTAACTTATCAGAACTATGGCGACCCTACTCCGATGCACGTCGGCACCGGCTATGATGTTTCCGTCATCAACGAACCACGTTACCAGGATGGCGAGATGCGCTTCATCTATTTCCCAAGACTCATCGATCCAGTGCGCTTTTCACATCTTCCCGGTGTTGATGGCAATGGTGTTTCCCAGGTTCCCGTGGCGAATAGCCTGCTGAGCAGTAGCAACACATCGGGGAATAGCCAAATTGCGCTTGGTCTGCCCCCCGGATCACTTGACCAGGAGTTTAGCGCCGACTTCACAGGTTCAGGTTTCACCGAACTGCTGCTCTATAATCGCCAGCAGGGTCACCTGGATATAGTCACTTTTTCAGACAAGCTCCGGCCGCAGAAGCGGATCACGCCAAATCTTGCCCACTACCTCCAGCAAAACCAACCGGTAAATAGCTATGTGATTCCCCAACGCGTGAGTTTGAGTGATGCCACCACACCTGCCAATGGTTGGGGTTCGAATTTAGATATTCATATTGGTGATTTCACTGGCAGTGGACGCTCTCAAATCTTGCTGTATGATCGCATGAGCGGGGAAATACAGATTCTTGGCCTGACTCCGCAGCTTAAGATTCAGGAGCACGTAATACTTCCTGGTTGGGGGCCTGGTTGGGAAATCTATGTTGGTCAGTATGATGGTCATCGCAGCGGCGTCTTCATGTACAACCGTTCTGCTTTCTCGAATCCAACT
>WNFR01007367.1_pt1 | contig 11178 bp, 9 predicted proteins | sample 5400221 | NCBI WGS metagenome assembly WNFR01 (sample SAMN13153357, study PRJNA577476) | soil metagenome | isolation source: 40 cm soil under Madrone tree | place: USA:California | collected 2016-06-14 | reverse complement strand
CGCATAATTGCCAAGGAGGGCGGCGGCGATGACGATGCCGACTTTCACGAGCAACGGATACTGCAGTTGCAGGATGACGAAGACATATAAACCGGCGACGACGAACAGCGCGAAAGGCATGATGAGGCGGATCGCCAAAAACGTCACGATGGGACCCTGGCCGCGATAGCCGGCCATACGCAGGCTCTGCACCAGATTGCCGTCGTCGGCCTGCTTGGCGAGGTTCAGGCGATCGAAGATGCGGTGGAAGATTTGCTTGGATTCGGTTCTCAGCATCGAGCGCTTGCCGCCATGGAGCTTCGTACGCTCGCGAATTCGAATCGCCTCGCGCTCATCGGTCATCTGGCGCATGCGCGTCGCCAAGGGGTCTGCTGGCGCGAAATAGGGCCAGAAGACCACGATGATTGCCAAAAAGACCGATATCGCCGCCATCGAGATAACGATGGTACCGGCATTTGCGGATATCGCGAGAAGCATCGGCGGCCTCACATATCGAAGTTGATCATCTTGCGCATCACCAGCGTGCCCATCAGCATCAAGACGCCGCACACTCCAAGAACGATGTTGCCGGTCAGGGTGGTGAAGAGAAGCGAGATGTAGGCGGGACTGCTCACGTACAAAATCGCGACGACAGCGACCGGCAGTATTCCGATGATGATGGCAGAAGCCTTGGCCTCTCCGCTCATGGCTTTGATCTTCCCCTTCATCTTTTTGCGCTCGCGGAGCACCCTGGACAGGTTTCCAAGGGCTTCCGCCAGGCTTCCGCCCGAGCGGCTCTGAATGGCGATGACGATGGCGAAGAAGCTGACTTCCGTAAGGGGTATTCGGTCGGGCAAGCGCTGAATAGCATCATCCAGAGGCATGCCCAGCAGCTGATCCTCGATGACGCTCTTGAACTCGCCATTCACGGGATCCTGCGCTTCCGCCGCGATGATTTTCAGGCAGTCCCCCAGCGGTAGACCTGCTTTGATGCCGCGCACGATGACATCGATGGCGTTGGGGAATTCGGCGGTGAAGCGCTTGAATCGACGATTTCGTCTGAATTTCACGTACAGATGAGGGAGCAACAAGCCTCCGGACATGCTGAACCCGATCGCCGGAAGCGCGCCGAGTCCGGTTGCTCCCATGATCAAGAAAAATACAGCGATCCCCGTGGCGATGCAGACCGAGTAATATGTCTTCCGGCTCCAGCTCAGATTGGCCTGCCGCATTCGAACCAATAGCGAAGGGTTGGCCCGCTTGTTCGCCTTGAACTTCAGATTCTCCTCGACCTCACGCAAGGTCACTTCCACGGAGCGCTTTCGGCGGCTCTCGTCGGTTGCGCGCCCCCGGCCGGTCGCCCCCGACCCCGAGATACCTTCGAGCCGCCGATCGAGAGCAGCGCTGGCCTTGTTCGGCGGATAAAAAGCCAGCAAAACGCCGCCCACGCTGCAGGCGCCAAGCAGGACAATCAGAACGGGAATGAAGGCGGACGACAGCATGGTCTAGGTCTATCCCAATTTGTCGGTGCGTTGTGCGTTCAGTGGGTCCGGGCCGGAGGGTCCGCCGCGGCGTCGAGTGCCGCGGCGAGCCGCTTCTCCTCGCCATAGTATTGCGCGCGCTCCCAGAAACGCGGACGCCCAATCCCCGTGGAGCGATGTCGGCCGATGATCTTGCCCGACTCGTCGTGCCCCGAAATGTCGTAGAGGAAAAGGTCCTGCGTAATCGGGACCGGACCCTCCATACCCATGATCTCGGTGATATGGGTGATGCGGCGGGACCCGTCTCGCAGGCGTTGCGTCTGGATGATCACGTCGACGGACGCGCAGATCATCTCCCGGATCGTCTGCGACGACAGGGTGAAGCCGGCCATGGTGATCATCAATTCCAGGCGCGATAGCGCTTCGCGTGGAGTGTTGGCGTGCAACGTGCCCATCGAACCGTCGTGGCCGGTGTTCATGGCCTGCAGAAGGTCGAACGCCTCCGGGCCGCGCACCTCGCCGACGATGATGCGTTCGGGCCGCATGCGCAGGCAATTCCGGACCAGGTCGCGCATGGTGATCTCACCCTCGCCTTCCAGGTTCGGTGGACGGGTCTCGAGGCGAACCGTGTGCTGCAGCTGAAGCTGCAGCTCGGCCGTGTCTTCGCAGGTGATAACGCGTTCCTCCGCGTCGATGTAGCGGGTCAGGCAATTCAACAGGGTCGTCTTGCCCGAACCTGTTCCGCCCGAAATCACTGTGTTGCAGCGCACCCGGCCGATGATCTTGAGTATCTCCGCGCCTTCGGGCGAGATCGCGCCAAACTTGACGAGTTGATCGAGCGTCAGTTTGTCTTTCTTGAATTTGCGGATGGTGAGTGCCGCGCCGTCGATCGCAAGCGGTGATACGATCACGTTGACGCGCGAGCCATCGGGGAGCCGCGCATCGCAGATTGGAGAGGACTCGTCCACGCGACGTCCGACCTGGCCTACTATTCGCTGACACACGTTGACCAGCTGGGCGTTGTCGCGAAAGCGGATGTCGGTCTGCTGGACCTTGCCGCCGACTTCGATGAAGATTCGCCCGCTACCGTTCACCATGATGTCGGCGATGTCGTCGCGGGCGAGGAGCGGCTCCAGGGGCCCGTATCCCAGGACGTCGTTGCAGATGTCTTCGAGCAGCGTCATCTGCTGGGCTGTAGACATCACCATTTTTTTTACGGTGACGATCTCGCTGACAACGTCACTGATCTCTTCGCGCGCCCGGGTGGCGTCCATCTTCGTTAATTGGGAGACATCGATGATTTCCACCAAAGCGTCAAACAACAGTCTTTTTATATTATAGTATTCGTCGGTCTGGTGCCCTTCGGACGGGTTCTCAGTCACCACAGCGGCTTTGGATGGGGTGGCGCCTGGTGACACAGCCTTGGGTGCCCTGGCCTTCGGCGCCTCCACCGTACGTCGAGCGGCCCCCAGAAACTCGACAGCCGTTCGTTGCTCCGCCTGGCGGTCGAGCAACTGTTCATCGAATCCGTTTCTTCTCCTGCCGAACATTTCGCTCATCCTCGATGATTTTTTGCCTTGCGCGGAGCGACGTTCCCGGGGGCCTCCAAAAAGCTACGGTGAGCCAATTTGCCCACCGTAGGCGTTCAGGCGTTGCTCTCGGCTCAGGGGGCCGTGGCAAGCGCGTTCCCGACGGTGTTAAACTTCGTCGTGAGATTCGTGCCGATGGTTGTGACCGCGACGATGATCACGACCGCGATCAAGCCGGCAATGAGGCCGTACTCGATGGCGGTGACGCCTGCTTCATCCCGCGCGAAGCGGAAAACGAGTGCTTTCATGGTTCTAATCCTTGATTTGTGTTGGGTGTTAAAGGCCCCGGCTCAGGGGGCCGTGGCGAGCGCGTTGCCGACGGTGTTGAACTGCGTCGTGAGATTCGTCCCGATGGTGGTGACGGCAACGATGATCACGACCGCGATCAGGCCGGCGATGAGGCCGTACTCGATGGCAGTGACGCCCGATTCATCTCGTGCGAATCGGAACACTAGAGCTTTCATGGTTTCTGATCCTTGTCATTGGTTGCGCGACTATTGAGTGACTTCGTAAAACAGACCATGATCAGCTTCGCATCCCTCATCCCCCGAAGGTTGAATCCGCAAAGCGCGACTCAACGGACAGGAATTAAGGCGCTGCTGCGCTCTGCCGATACGAACCGCGGCATGCGCGGCCCATCGACATCTCATGGCGATTAGGCTGTGCCCGTCACTGTGGTTGCGGGCCTTGCAATGAATTCCCCGACTGATCGTCTGGGGAGACTGTCAACATGCGCCACAGCGTGTGTGGCCCGTGACAGTTCATTGCGTATTGGAAGATCCTGCTCTCGAATTCGTTGCAGGTAGGTTGTCCTATAGAGGGAGAGTACTCGGACTTCAAGCGGTCAAATCGCCGAATCTATTGAATCCCATTTTTGAGAACTATTCGATGATGCCTCGTCAAAACCGGCGAAGACGCTCGTCATCGCGCAGGAAACCCCTGGGGCGAACGGCTAGCGGTTACGCACGAAGATGGTGGCGGTATCGTCGCTGTAGGCACGCCGCCAGCCCGGCAGTCGCGCGAGCAGCTTGTTGGCCGGCTGGTCCTTGCCGAGGAACGTCCAGTCGATCTTGTAGCGGTCGAGAAGCTGCTCCAGCGGCTCGTCGCCGCTCAGATTCACCGCCTCAACATAGCGCTTGATGAAGTCACCGCCATAAAGTTCGCCACGGCCGTCGATGAAGGTCGGTATGCCGGCGCGGATCAGGAATCCGCCATAATTGTAATGGTTGAACACACGGCCGTTGAGGCCCGCCGCGCGGCTGTAGGCAAAGGCAGCGGACGGCGTGGTGGCCGCCGGCGGCGCGATGCCGCCGAAGCGTATCATGCCCGCCGCGAAGACCGCCGCCAGTGCGAGGCAGAGCAGCATCGCCGCGTAACCGGCGGGACACGCGAGGCTGTTCAGGCGACGCGCCAGCGGGCCGCCGCGGCCTCGGTCGGGATCGGGTCGCAGCGAAGGCCATTGCCGGGCGAGCAGTGGCGCGATGGCCAGCGGCACCAGCATCGCCAGCAGCTCGGCGTTGCGGATGTAACGGAAATAGAGATGCACCAGGCCAATCACGATCAGCAGCCGCAGCAGAGGCAGTTTGAGGCCGCTCGACAGCGCTGCAAAAAGCGCCATCAGCAAGATCAACTCCTGTAGCGGCTGGCTCTGGAAGTCGGGCGATTTCCATTCGGCGATCATGTCGAGCGCCTCGCCGAGACCGAAGATGCGAAACGTGACCAGGATCGATTCGGGGCCGTAAGGCGTGATACAGGAGACGAGCCCGGCCGCGACGCCGAACTTCGCCCATTGGACGATTAGGGTCTTGCGCTCGGCACGATCACGCGCGCCGTTGATGGCTTCGAGCGCGAATGCGCCGCACAGCATCAGGCCGAAGGTGAAGCCGCCATGCAGGTTCGCCCAGAACAGCATGGCGAGTAGTAGAAGCGGCTCGGGCGCGCGGCGTTCCTCGACCGCGCGGACCAGGCCTGCCACCCACAGCAGCATGAAGGGAAAGGCCAGCACGTGGGGGCGCGCCAGGAAATGCGGCGCGGTCATCACGATGGCGGCGATGGTGAACAGGATCGCGGGCACCGGCTTGATGTCACGCAGCAGGAGACGAAGCAGCAGCGCGAACGTCACGCCGATGGCTCCGGCGCAAAGCACCGTCACCGCCCCCCAACCGCCAAGGTTGTAGGAGACTGCCAGCAGAACCTGCGACAGCCACTCCTTGGCGATCCACGGCTGGCCCGCGAAGGTGAAGGAGAAAGTGTCCACCGTCGGCACGGTACCGTGCTCGAGGATCCAGTTGCCGACAGCGACGTGCCAGTGGCTGTCGGAATCACCAAGCAGCGGCCGGCCTTCGGAGTTGGTGAGGCAGACGAAGAGGATCAGGCCGAGGGCGAGCGGCCAGGAGAGTGCCCAAGTGGAACGCAGCTTCTGCAACGCGACGACACCTGAACACTACTCGATGAGAGCAACAGCCTCGCTTGTCTCAATGGTACGTGCGGCTGCGTCGGTGTCAACGTTTGACACTGAGCTGCGCAAGCGATACGCAGACTTCACCGATGGAATGGGTCGTCGTCACTCGCATCAGGTGACCATCCTTGTTGATTTACTCGCGTCTACCTCGATCGAGGCCATTATGACGAGCCGCGTAAGATCACCCCTTGCGGAGCGATAGCGAGACTTACGAACGGACGCTCCACCAAAGATTACGGCGGTTCACTTAAATGACGATGGACTGGCTCAAGGGAATTCTGCTGATCGCTTTGATCTTCGTGCCGCTCGAACGGGTGCTGGCACGGCACCCGGAGCAGCGGGTATTTCGCCGGGGCTGGCTGAACGACATGATCTATCTGCTTCTGAACGGGCAGATCATCATACTGTGCCTCGGCACCCTGATCATCGGTGTAATATTGGCGGCGGGCTGGCTGGTGCCGGTTTCCGTCCAGGTTGCCGTCGCCGGGCAACCTTATTGGATCCAGGTCATCGAGATCTTGGTCCTTGCCGACATCGGATTCTATATCGCCCACCGTGCGTTTCACGCTGTTCCCTGGCTGTGGGAGTTCCATGCGATCCATCACAGCATCGAGGAACTCGACTGGCTTGCCGCCACCCGCGTCCACCCGCTGGATCAGATTGTAACAAAAGGATTTTCGCTGCTCCTGGTGTTTGCGCCCGGCTTCTCCGACGTTGCCATCGGCGCATTCATGATTCTGTACGGTTGGCAGTCGATACTGATTCACTCCAACGTGCGCATCAACTTTGGGCCGCTTCGGTGGCTGCTCGCCTCGCCCGAGTTTCACCATTGGCATCACAGCAGGGACAAGGAAGCCCGCGACAAGAATTTTGCCGGTCAGTTGCCTTTGCTCGATGTCTTGTTCGGAACGCTGTACATGCCGCGCGGCCAGAGGCCCAGCAAATATGGGCTTGATCAGCCAATTCCGGCGTTCTACCCGGCGCAGCTGCTCCATCCATTCCGCAGCATTCTCTCGTCCAAAAGCCGCAACAGGGTTATCGACCCGGCATGAAATTCACGACATACCGAACGTCATCATGAAGGATTCGTTATGGATAACCCGCACGTAAGCCAGGTAGGCGAGTTCGTCGGCCGAGCTGCGCTGGCTGGAATTTTCACATACGTGGCGACCAACCAGACGCTGGCCGCTATCGCCTTCTTCCAAGAGGCTGGCGAGCCGCGCTTTCTCGATCTCGCGACCCGCCTGGCCAGCATCGCCTTCATAGTGCTCGTGGTGGGCATGACCGTCATGCGGCTTAAGCCGATCCGCAACGCGGAGGGCTTCGAGCCGCGTTTCTCCGCGCTCGCCGGCACGTTTCTCTCGCTTGCCCTCGTCGCGCTCCCACTGGCGGACATCGGGACGGAGCTGAGCGTTGCGTCGCTGACTCTGGTCGCGACAGGGTGGGTACTGTCGGCCTGTGTGCTGCTGTGGCTCGGTCGCGCCTTCAGTATCATGGCGCAGGCGCGGCGCCTCGTCACGACCGGCCCCTACGCGATCGTACGGCACCCCCTATATCTCTGCGAAGAGATCGCGGTGATAGGGATAGCACTCACCCATTTATCCATCGCGGCCGTGCTGATCGTGATCGCGCAATGGCTGTTCCAACTGCGTCGCATGACCAACGAGGAAAAGGTACTCGGCGCTGCTTTTTCGGAATACGCAGCCTATGCCGCCGGGACGCCGAAGATCATTCCAGGAGTCTTCAGGGCACGAAAGACAACGCCCATTGCAGCACAGAAATGATTTAGAGCTTGCCAAGCTACACGGAGTCCGAGTATTCACAAATGTGAATCAGCTTGCTTCGGGTTTTGAAAGCAGCTCCTTTCGAGATGCAATGAACTGTCACGGGCCGTACATGCTGTGGCGCATGTTGTCAGTCTCTCCGCCACCATGCGGACGAATTTCGTTGCAAAGGCTTCAATCGTCACGACGGGCACAACCTTATCGCATTGAGATGACGATGGGGCCCGTTTGTCACGATTTACGTCGTCGCTGCAGTCATACCCAGCGACATGAAAACCCGCTGCACCAAGCGTAGTTTTCAGATTGGAAAGACAACAATGACCATATCGGCTTTTGCGGCGACAGTTGCCATGTGCGTGTTCGCGTTCACCATGATCTATGCATGCGTCTCGGATCTAACGACCAACAAGATCCGGAATGGCTTGGTGCTCATATTTCTTCTCGCTTATGCGGTGCTGGCGCCGCTTACTGGATTCACCGCCTCCGAAATCGGCTGGAGCGCCGCTCTCGCTGCTGGAGTTCTCGTCGTTGCTTTCATTTTCTTTGCATTCGGATGGATGGGCGGCGGCGATGCCAAGCTAATAGCTGTGACGGCGCTATGGTTCGGTACGGCCCACACCCCCACGTACCTCGTCTACACGGCGCTGCTCGGTGGCCTGTTCACATTGGCCATCTTGCAGTTCCGCACGCTGACGCTGCCGTTGTTCCTGCAGAACAAGTCCTGGATCGCCCGGCTGCACGTGCATGGTTCCGGCGTCCCCTACGGAGTCGCCATGGCTTTGGCCGCGCTGATTGTGTTTCCGGAAACGCACTGGATGGCGGCGATGTCCGGGAATCTGGCCTTTCAATGACGAACTCGCTTCACAAGACATCAGCGGATCTGCCTCGCGAAAAGTCCGGCGGGCACGTCGACACGCTCAGGATTCCGCACATCACGCTTCACGCATACTGTGAAACGCCGGACATGATCGGCACGATGGAAAGAGTCTTGGCTGACCGGCGAATGTCCCGCACCCATTCAGCCATGCATCCTGGCGGCGTCGCCGCGGCGATCGATCTGTATCGGCAGGCGGCGTCGCCAAATCTTATTGTCATCGAAAGCCAGGCCGCAGTGGCCGACCTTCATGCGCAGCTCGACGCTCTCGCCGACGTTTGCCAATCGGGCACGAAAGTGATCGTCATCGGATACGCTAACGACGTCTCCCTTTACCGTGAGCTCCTGGTCCGAGGGGTAAGCGAGTACATCGTGGCTCCGGTTGACCCGATCTCGATAATCACCGCCATCTCTCGCCTTTATCACGATGTCGGGGCAAACAAGCTCGGGCGGAGCTTCGCCTTCATAGGGGCGAAGGGGGGCGTCGGCTCATCGACCATTGCCCACAACGTCGCCGCGACGATCGCACGGACTTACGGCCGAGACGTCATTCTAGCCGATCTGGATCTGCCGTTTGGCAGCGCGAGTCTTGGTTTCAATCTGGACCCGACCCAAGGAATCGCGCAAGCGCTCCACGACACCGGCAGCCTCGACGACGGGCTGCTCGAGCGTCTGCTGACCAAGTGCGAGCCCCATCTCAGTGTCCTGACCGCTCCGGTTACTTTGGTGCAATCCTACGACATGGAGGAGAGTTCCTTCGAATCGGTGATCGACCTCGCTTTGTCCAACGTTCCGTTTGTCGTGCTGGACATCCCTCATATATGGACGTCTTGGACAAAGAAGACGCTACTCGATGCTGACCAGGTGGTGATCACGGCGGCCCCCGACCTCGTCAGCCTTCGGAACGCCAAAAACCTCATCGATTTGTTGAAGCGCGCTCGTCCAAACGATGCACCTCCAAAGCTGGTGCTAAATCAGGTTGGCGTGCCGAAGCGGTCGGAGATAAAGCCCGACAAGTTCGCCGCTACACTCCAGATCGAACCGATTGCGTCTATTCCCTTCGATCCATCGAGTGTAAGCGCCGCCGCGAGCCATGGTCAGATGATCGCCGATGTAGCGGCGAAGTCGGTGGTTTCCTTGAGCTTTCCCAAGATCGTGCAGTCCCTCGTCGGCCTGACAAACGCGAAAACGAGCCGCAAAAGCCGATTCACTTTCCGACCACCCTGGCGACGTTGATGTGTGGATGGCCCGGAAGAACTATCTCCTTTTAAAATCAATCCAATCTCAAGTTCGGATTCGAATTGATTTCACTGCTTCTCACCAAATTTCTCGTTTAGATTTAAGGGATTAGCGACTTGACTTAGTACACGACTGTAGATTATATTTTGTAATGTACCTATCGTCGCCAAATATATCATTTTTTGAAATTTCTTTGCGGCGCCGACTCTTGGACGCTGCAGTCGCAGCGACAATCGAGACCAACAGCAGCCCAGTGCCAGTAGTTGTCGAATGGCAGTCCTAGTTCCTCCGGCGGCCTTTGGCCGATCGCGCTGCTTCCCATATAAAAAAGCGGAAACGTCGCCATGAATGGCAGGCGCATGATCTTCCTGGTGCTGGCGATCATCATCGCCGGCGCGACCGCCTTCCTTGCCCGTGCTTGGCTGCAATCCGAGTGGGAGGCCATGCAGTTGCAGGCCAATCAACAGCGCAGTGCCCCACCCGTAACGCCCACGCTCCAGGTGCTGGTGGCACGCAACGCCATCCGCACGGGTCAGATCGTCAAACCGGATGATTTGCGTTGGCAGGTCTGGCCGCAAGGCAACCTTCAGCCGACCTTTATTGTCGAGGGCACGCGTCAGTTGTCCGATTTCGTCGGCGCCGTTGCGCGCCGGCCGCTCGCGGCGGGCGAACCGGTGATCGAAGGCCGACTGATGCAAGCAGGTATGCACGGCTTCATGGCGGCGGTCTTGCAGCCTGGCATGCGCGCGGTAAGTGTACCGATCACCGCGACGTCGGCGGTTTCCGGATTCATATATGCTGGAGACCGCGTCGATGTTCTGCTCACGCATGTTCTGATCAGCAAGCAGCAGCAGATCCAGCACAATGTTACCGAAACGATCCTGCTCAACGCGCGTGTCATCGCCATGGATCAAAAGCTCGACGCTTCTCCAGCCGACAAGCCGGACATCGCGAAGACGGCGACACTCGAACTGACGCCGAAGCAGAGCGAAATCGTGACACTCGCCCAGAAGATGGGCGACCTGTCGCTGGTGTTGCGCAGCCTGCAGGAAAGCGGGGATACCGCGCTCGATCCGGCGATCACGGAAAACGCGCCGGCCATGCCGGGCGACAGCTCTACCCAAGATGGGCAGGTCAGCCGGCTGATCAACAGCGCGCCGCCACCGGCTGCGGAAGCCGCGCCATCTTTGGTCATTCTGCGCGGCGGCACCAGTTCCAAGCAGGAAGTCGACAGACAACCCGCTGAAGACAGCTCCAAGGCTGTGCCTTCAACTGCAACACCCGGCACACCCCGAGGCCCCCGACAATGAAACAAGCATTCGTTCTCGTGCCACGACACGCGCCGTGGCATCGTCTGGCGTCGGCGCTTGCGCTGGCTGGCGTATTCACCTTGCTGCTTCAGACCTCGGTCTCCTTCGCCCAGGTGGGCGATCCCGAAGTGTCGACCAAGGCGCCCACCAAGGCCAAGCAGCCGGCAAAATCAAACAAGGCGCACGGATCGAAGCGGACGGCGGCCGACGATTCGGCCGACGATCTCAATCGCCGTGAAGCCGAGCGCACGGCCCAAACGGTGCCGGCCACGGTCGCCTCGTTGCCGCCGGCTGCCCTGCCGCTCGTCCAGTCCCCTGTCATCCAGGCAACGGTCCCACCGACCGATCAAACGCTGGCGCCGCTGCCACGCCAACCGGCGCAAGGCCAATTGACCCAGGCTCAACCACCGGTGCCCATTCCTCCGATCGCCCGGCCGATGGCGGCGCCGACCGTGGTGCCG
>WNFR01007366.1_pt1 | contig 11178 bp, 15 predicted proteins | sample 5400221 | NCBI WGS metagenome assembly WNFR01 (sample SAMN13153357, study PRJNA577476) | soil metagenome | isolation source: 40 cm soil under Madrone tree | place: USA:California | collected 2016-06-14 | reverse complement strand
CGTTGGCTGGTCAGCCACACGGTCTTTGGGGTCAACCCAACGTTGCGGGCCACCTTGCGAATCGCTTGCCCATCCGCCAGTTGTCGCAGCACCAAGGCGCGTAGCACCGTTCGTACCGGCTGCAGACCGCCACGCAACAATTTATCCAATTGTTGCTGTTCCGCCTTCGACAACCGAACCTGAACCCTCCTGCCATCTTCCATGTCCCAGCAATACGCCCGGACACCCTCGGCCACAAGTATTTACATGTATTACTCTCTATGTGGTCACGGTACTAGCCGAGATGGATTTGAATAAGTTGTCAGTACGACAACTTCACCTCACCTCCCTCGGACCGCGGCGCCGCAGTATCGCGGACGTCGCGCACCGTCCTGCATGTGCTGTCCATTGCACGCTGCTGCCTAGAGCCGTCTGCCTTCATGCGTCGCTTGATCGAGTCGCAGATATGAGTCGCCACGTACTTGAAGTCAGGCAGCCCGTGCGGATTGCGGGGGATGCCGTCGCCATCGTCTTTCACCATCAGATAGTGCTCCCCGTGCTCGCGCCCGCGCGTGACGGCAATGGTCTTGGCGCGCGCATCGATGCTGTTCTCGACGAACTCCGCGATGGCCTTGAGAGGATTGCTTTGCGAAAGAGCGATGATACGGATCGCGTTCCAATCATCGCCGATCCGCAATTTGCCGCTCTCTGATTCCGTCGGGTTGGTTGTGCCGGTTTTCGCCACGGTGACAAGGAATTCGACGCGTTGAGTGCAACAGAGGGACGACCGGTCTCAGCCTCCATCAGGCACTCACTATACCGACGGCCTTAATGCCAGGCAAGGCGCAGCCGTCACCGAACAGATCGCCGTGACTGAGCGTGTCGAAACCTCCGGTCCCGCCGATGAAAATATATTCCCCTAAGGGTGAGCAGACGCGGTATCTGCCTACGTCGCCAAATGGATTTTCTTGAGGCGCAGCATGCGCTGCAGGTATCGCCGCCATGACAGCCGCGGCAAATGTTAGACAATGGCGGAGACATCGCGAAGCGAGGCCGCGCATCGAAGTCACCATCAGAGAAGTCTGTCATTTCCCAGCATAAGCAACTTTCCCCGCGCCTTCAACTCCGCAATGCTTTCTCCGTAAGGGGGTTTTCAGCAAAAACAAAATGGTCCGGGTGGCAGGAGTTGAACCGGCGTGCTCATTCGCCCAAGACATGTCGGTGGCGACTCCGTGTATTTCCACGCCTGCTACCTCTTGGGGAAGAAGTTCATCAAGCACATTGACAAGAAGGACGGCGACAAGCACGACGACGACTACAAATCGTCTGCTTACTGTTGCACCGGTCACTTAGATTTGGATTTGGTACGGTGAGTCAATAACTCCGAGCGACCGATGACGGTTCGCGGGTTTTTGAGTTTCGGTGGGTTGGAGATTCCCTCGAAAGCTGCGGCCGACTTCCACGGGCTCAAGCCGTACATACGGGCATCGCGCAGAACACTCACTCCCTCGCTCCATGCAGCTAGCATCCGTTTTCCAGTGTCCTTAAAACCTGCCAGGCTCTTCATTACTTCACGAACGGCAGGAACGGTGTCTGCCACCGCATCACTGATGCGCTCCAGGATTTCCTTCTGCTCGCGTTGAGAAATGCCAAAGGTGGAAGTAATAAAGGTGCCCAGAGTTTTTCCGGGCAACCATGTCTTCCTCCCCATGAAACTGATTCCGGGGGGATTGTTCTGGTAACCCTCGTAAACTGAAGTCGTGAAGAAGTCGTACGCGGGTGCGAGACGTGCGTCCGTTCGTGACGTGTATAGCAATGCCAAATTCTTCGAATGACAGTCAGCGTTCCTCAGCGCGTACGTCAACAGCAGAATTGCAGTTAGCTTCTGGAAGGTCTCGCGCTGATCTCCGCCCGGCACATAGGTCCGAACCGCCTTCGCGATTCGCTCCCATGTGGTTTCGTACTTCGCGGATGGCCGAAGTCCGAGTAGCGCACAAAAATCTTCCAATGCTCGGAACGGCTTTCCGTTCTCGTCGACGTCGAACCGATGTACTACCAGAACTTTGCCATCCTGAGAGAGTTCGGTTTTCGCACATTCGACAACCCTCGCTGCCACCTGCATGCACAAGTGTTCGTTGGCAGTCGCGAACGGAAGCTTGCTGGATGATCCTTTGATGATGTGCTCGTGGGTCAGCAACGAGGCCTTCTTGTGCGGTCCCAGGCCGCTTTGCTTCTTCTGTTCGGTGTCCAAGAACTTCGGCAGGACGCCTGAAACGCCGCTCTTTGCGTGTTCTCGAACAAGTCGCGAAAATGCCTCCTCCGAGTTGTCACCCTTCAGCAACTCGGCAACTTCGATCGGTTTTGCCGGCTCGTCCAGTGCGGCCTCAGGTGGAGCGACCTGGAGCCTTCCAACCATGTTTCGACCGATAACGGAGAGGAGTGCGACTGGGCTCGCCCCGATATGCGGTCCGAATTCCTCCTGCAAGACCTGCAGGAGGTAGCCCTCCGGAAGGTTCATCTGGAAAATGGGGTGAAGTTGGTCGTCCCACGGGTACGATTCGGTGCGGACGGGCATCGTCAAAGAGACGAGGTTCTCCGGCGCCACGTCTGGAACGTAAGTCATCACGCTCTTGAAGTCGCCGACTTGTTCAAGAATGCCAACGTGGCGACCGAGGACGTGGCCATTCAGCTTCAAGCACCACCCCGTTCGCGCCGCAGTTCGTCGAGGGTACCTGAGGCTCCTACCTCGGTGAAACTCATTTCAAGGCCCAGCACGGCGAGTACCGCCAGGAGTTTGCGGGAACCGAACTCCGATACCTGTCCTCGTTCAAAGCGCACCAGGGATTCCCTCGTGATGCCAGAGCGCAGGGAAACCTCGCTCTGGTTCAGCCCAAGAGCCTTTCGTCTGGTTGAGACCGCTTCGCCCAGTTCTGCCAGCGTCTGCATAATGTGATTTATACATCACTTTTTAACGATTTTAAATACATTTGTGATATATACATCACTTCTATGAGTTGGCCTCCCTCGCTGGAGGTAGAGGAGGTCATCCCGCTTCCGGTTGACCCGCGCCACCGTGTCCCTTCCTCGAAAAAGTGGACACCTATGGACACTAAGGCGCGGACGAGTCAATAGATTATTGAAAACAGAAATGATGTGGCAGCCGGACCTGTAAGCCGAATTCGCCGGTCACGTTGCAAACGCATAGGTTGTTGAATCGGAACCCGCGAGAACTGTCAATGATGTCAGCTTTGTCAGTGTTGGCAGGTTTTGCGTCACACCGGCGTCACAGTGTCGTGCCTCAGGATTGTTCCGGTGCCAGGACGGCAGCTTGAGAATGCAAGTCTCGAATGTCAAACGTTCCGCAAGCCGCCGCCTTCTGGTGTTACGCCAACGGGCGTAGAGCACCGGCATGTAAGGGCTCTCCCCTATTCAAGCTCGGTCATAAAACTTCATCATTCATCCCTCGCCGTACCGCGTCACCGCTGCCGTTCGCCGAGCTAATCCTGGGGCCGATCACGGAAGCTCGAAGCCCGGGAGACGGAGCGCCTTGTGGTCGAATGTTAGGGTACGAGCACAGCCGGCTCGGGTACCGAGCGCCCCGATCAGAGCATCTACAAATGAGCCCTCGCCGCTCCTTAGCGCCACCATGGCGGTGAAAACCTCCTGCTCGTTCTCGACAATGAGGACATCGGTCTGAAGCATTCGCTCTACGGCGGCGGAGATTTCCTGGGATGACAAGCCGTAGGCGCGATCGAGGACCCAAACGGTCTCCACCATCGCCACAACGCTGACGAAGCCGGGGTCCTTCTCGGCCAATCGGCGTTCGAGGATTTCCCTTGCCTTAGGCGACTGAACCGGATCGTCTTGGGCAAGGTAGCGTACGAGGATGTTGGTGTCGAGCCCCATCATCGCCGTTTGGCCTTCGACGTGCTCCCAGCGGCACCTTCAGCGGCGGCGTTGGTCATTTCCTCGATCCTCACCGGCCGCCTGCGCCGGGATTTGACGATGCCGCGCAAAGCAGCAGCGGGAAGTTTCGGCAAAAGAACCACGCTCCCATCTGGATGCACAAAGAACTTAACCCGATCCCCCGGCTTTAGCGCAAGATGCTCGCGAATAGCCTTTGGTATCGTGGCCTGACCCTTGACGGTGATTGCAGACTCCATGTTAGCTCCATTACATTTTGTAAAATGTAATACCATGTCGAGCGGCCGCGCGTCAAGGCGGAAGAGGTTGTGGAGAATGGAACACAAAGGGCATATCGGCGCCCTGCTCAGGGCGTCACGCCCGTGGTAGAACCGAATCCATAGCCTTTGGAAGTGATTGAAAGTAAAAGTGTATGGCAGCCGGACCTATAAGCCGAATTCGCCGGACTGAATCGCAAACAGACAACTTACATGAAATCAATCGCTGCGAAGTGTCAAAGATGTCAACTTTGTCAGTGTTGGTAGGTTTTGCGTCACACCGGCGTCACAATGAGCGGTCCGAGACGATTGTTTGCTGCAGTCGCAATCAGCCTACCTACAAGTTTGCCTTGGCAAGTCGACGCAAGAAGCTCTCCTTGGCGGCGTGTGTCTGCCGGATCTTCTCAAGTTCCATCTGAAATTTGGCTCTCTTGCCCCGGCGGATTGCGAGATCACGCAAGTCGGTCAGCAAGCCAACCGCCCTAGCGTACTCGTTGGGCTGGCGCTTCAGGATATGCGCGGCGACCTCCTCCCAGATTTCCGGTTCGCGTCGACCTATTTGATCGAGATATCGAGTCCGGTTTGCCTCGTCTTCCACTCTTCGTTTTGCCGTTTCCCCTATGCGCTGTTCGTTCAGTAGCCGGGCTCTGTCCTTCGCACGAGCATGGGCCGCTGCCAGAAGATTGCCTACCTTACGCCGTTCGATTGCAAAGGGCACTTCAGAGGGTTGCTGTAAGTACTGACCCTGGAAACGCCGCATGAAGTCGTTTCGCCACCGCTCGCCTTGCTCCATGAGCGCAGTAATAAGTAACTCGTTCTTGTCCTTTTCCGACAGGCCTCGAATCCATGCGGACACCTCTTTGCGGCTCGGTCCAGCAGCGAGCGGTTTTGAAGCCTGTGCTGCAACCTCGACGAGATCCTCGTTGATTTCGAGGAACTCGATCAGAGCATCGAGGGAACCGGACAATTCCTGCAAGCCTGTAGGCACGGGCGGCTCCAATTCATCTTCATCAAGTCCCCCACCCTGCGCGCTGCGAAGCCAGCCAAGATACAGGCATCGGAGGTCGCCGCGAAGCAGGTCTGAGCGCAGAGGCATTAGGGAGGCCATCCATCCGGTACGTCATCCTCGCCGTCCCACAGGGACTCACCTCCAAATTCAACGATCACGAATCTCGCGGTTTTTCGCACCCGCACGGTCTCGCCTGGGACCATGGCATTGAGCAACTTGTAGTCGACCGATTCCTGCGGGAGGCGAATATAGAACTCATGCGTCCCCCAGTTCGCGACATAGACAAAAGCGTCAAAGCATTTCTCCAGCAGCTGGTTCGGATTGGCTTTCAGGTCTCCCCATTCGTAGTGGTTCGTGAAGCTCGTTGTGGTGATTGCGGCCCGCGTCGAGATAGAACGTAGCGCGGCCATCTCTTTTTTCGTCAGCGGACGGTCGATTGCGCGGAAATCGTAATACTGGTATTCGCTCACCAGGACCCTCGGTGCCATTGGCGATAAGCGACAATCCATTCCACGCCTGCCGGTGCCGGCGTTGGCAAAGGCAGGTCCAGGATCGGGATCTTCTGTCGCGTTTTGCCTCGACGGCAAATGGCAACAATTTGGCCATCAAGCGTCATCATGTCGATCTTCTTCACGTCAGCATCGACGCCGAGGATCTTCACAGGGAACGGCAACGCTAGGTGTTCCTCTATCATCGTGAAAAAACCGCCTGCTTGTTCTTCTTCGCCGCAAGCATCCACGATCGCTTGTTCGATCAGTTCCTTCAGCCTCGCCTTGCCGAGCGAAGGGAGATTTGTCCTGGACTCGCCTTTCAGGCTCCGCACATGCAGAACCGCCGGGCGACTGTTCCATTTCGTCATGTTTGTCCGTTGATCAAAAGCTCTTTGGGAGATCGGTCTTCAACCTGCTGAAAGAACGACGTTTCGTTGGTGGCGTCCCGGATCGTGTAGCCGATCAGGTTGTACCCTTTCAGGCGGCGCGCGTACATTCGCGCCAGCATACGAACGTTGGAGTCCACGTAATCGTAGACTCGCACAACAGTCTTGGCATCATGAAGTCGGTGGAGACGCCCTACGTATTGCTGTAGCGTTCCCTTCCAGGAAATGGGCATCGCCAGAAAGAGCGTATCCAGGCGAGCGTCGTCGAACCCTTCGCCTATGTAGCTGCCGGTCGCCAGAATGACTCTCGGCTCGCACTCGGGCACAGCCGCAATTGCCTCTGCTGTCGATCGTCGTTGCTTCTTGCCCATGCCGCCCTTCAGCGTAAACACGTTGTTCACCCTGCCAGCAAGCTCCGTTTCGAAGTATTTCAAGTGATCAGTTCTGCCGGTAAGAAGCAACGGTGAGCGCCCATCTGTGGTTACCTGGATGAGATCGGTAAGGATCAATTCATTGCGGACGCGGTCATCGACGAGTGCGGCGTACACTTCTTGAATCGTCAAATCGGTTGGCCCAGGCGGCAAGGAAAAGTCCGTCAACCGTGGAACTACTTCATGCTCGAACGGCGTAGCTGCAGTCGTTGAGCGGGCGCTGAGCCTAAATCGAATCGGGCCGCACTGCATATAGATGATGGGATGGTGCCCATCTTTTCGCTCGGGAGTTGCTGTCAGTCCGACGATGTACTTCGCTTTCACCTGCTTCATCACCTGCTCAAAGGTAAACGCCGATAGATGGTGGCACTCGTCAACAATCACCTGACCATACTCTGCCACAAAGTCTTTCACTCCTTCCTTGTCGTGGCTACTTTGAAGAATGGCAATATCGACACAACCACTGCGTTTTGTCGTCCCTCCTCCGATTTGTCCGACTGACTTGGCGGGAAGGTTGAGGAACATTGCCAACCTCGCATGCCACTGGTCTAACAATTGTTGACGATGTACCAAGATCAGAGTGTTCACCTTTCGTGACGCAATCAACCATGCTGCGACAGCCGTCTTGCCAAAAGCCGTGGGAGCACAAAGAATTCCTTCGTCGTGCTGCACGAACGCATCGACGGCATCCTGCTGTAACGGACGCAGTCGGCCGGAGAATCCTACTTCGATCGGACGACCAACAAACCGTTCGTCACTGACTTCTGGCTTGATGCGGTGCGTTTTCAACAACTCGATGACCTCCACCAGACAGCCGCGTGGTAAGGCAATGTGGTTAGCGAGTTCCTCGCCACAGGCGATAACTCGTGGCTTGTTGAAAGTAGGAAGTCTCATTGCCTGCGCTTTGTAAAATTCGGGGTTCTGGAATGCCCCAAGGCGAAGCAACCGGTTGAGCATCGAGGAAGGAAGATCCTTCTTTTCGATATACAAAAGGTTGGCGCGAACAATTCGGACCTGCACCGGAAGGGGGCCTGGTATTGGACGCTCTGCTCGCTTTCGGGATGGCGGCAATGTCCAAGGGTCTTGTCCCTCATCTTCGGTAGAGCTGATTCTCACTCCGATGAGGTCCCCACTTCGTTGAGCTTCCAGAACGACAGCCTCAGCAGCAGAAGCGGGCATCCGTTTCACGCTTGCCAGAAACGCCCATTGGTCACCATATGGACGAAACTCCGCATCTACGAAGACGCTGTTTCCATCTGCGCGCGGAAGCCTCTGCAGCGGCAGAGCGATCAGATTGCCAAGTCCGCCCTTCGGCATAGTGTCTTGGTTGGGAAAGAAGCGGTCGTATGAATCCAATCCAAGTTGGTGACGGGACTCCATGGCCCGAGTCAGGATTACACAGCCCAGTTTTCGCGCGGTGGTTGCGGGGATTGATCGGGCGAAGAAGATCCACACGTGGCCACCGTTGCCTGACCGTGAACGCTCTAGTGCCGCTGGCACGCTCAGTTCGCGACATACGGCCAAGAACGCAATGGCATCCTTTTGCCATGTTTTCTTATCGAAATCGACGGCGAGGAACCAGCATGTCTCGTTCTGCATAAGCGGATAAATACCGATGGCGTGATCTCCGACGAGGTGTCCACGCACTACCTCGTCGGTTAGCGGTCTGAACTTCCGAGTCTGGCGGTCGACCTTTTTGCGTTCCTCGTCTCTTGCGCGAAGATAGGCCTTCCAGTCACGATCTGCCTTGGGCATGTACCCAGATCGCCCGTCGGCGTTCTCCCAGCGAACTGCATAAACGTCGTCGCGCCCGCGGAAGAGACTCCGGAAGAGGGCAATGCGTTGTTCAGCTTTCAAGACAAGGGTGTGCGGACTTGGTAGGGCGCTCGTTGTGACGGGAATACCGTTCGGGGACTGGACCACCGGAAGCTGTATGCCGTGGTCCTGTAAAATACGCCGCAGGCGAACGTTTTCTTCCCGTAGGCGCTGCACCTCAGCAAGAGCAGATTGCAGATCCAAGAGTTTGGGATCAGATTCGTTCACGTAAAACCATCATCACCTTCTGCTGCCAGAACTCGATCAAAGAATAATCTCACACCTTGGGGACGTCCCTGTGTGTCCGCGGACGAAGCGAGAAAGCAGTCCACACACCGCGCCTTTTCAGGGGATTGTCAGTTCTTTTTCGCAGTGGCTGTATCTAACGGCGGTTGCAAGTTCGCGGGTTTTCCCGCAGGGGTTTAAGCTATGCGAAGGTAGCGTCGTTCTTTCCACTGAGACTCGGATCGAGTGTTTCGGTGCAGCGTTCTGGAAGTTTCGCTTGTAGTGGAGTGCGGTCGGCCCTTTTTCCGGCCTCATGCGCAAGGCGATTCTCAGGCAATCGAGGGCCGAACTTCCGTCCGATACGGCTTAACTGCGCCACACCGGCGTCACAACGGGACACGGTGTTCCGTAAGTGATTGAAAATAATAACTTGTGGCAGCCGGACCTATAAGCCGAATTCGCAGGGCTGCGTTGCAAACACACAAGTTATTTGAAATCAGTCGCTGCCGAGTGTCAATGATGTCAACTTTGGCAGTGATGGCAGGTTTTGCGTCACACCGGCGTCACAATCCTAGATTGGGATGGACGTTTGCCAAGATCAACCAGATGCACGCGCCCCGCTCATGCCAACGAGCGAGCAGCAGATGCTTGGTCAAGGCAAAAAGCGAGGGAGCCGCACCCGCACGGCTCCTCCATACTCGCTCACCGATTTGTTTCTACATCAGGCAGCAGCTTTCTTAGGCCGATCAGCAGCAGCAGCCGCAGGTTGGTTGACTGCTGCTGCAGGTTGATTAGGAGCAGCAGGTGCCGGCTGATTGGCCCCTGCACCCAGCAGGTTCGCGAGGGGGTTGTTGCCTCCTCCAATCGCTCCCGCCAACAGCAGATTATCGAACGAACCCCCTTGCGAGCGTAACAACAGGAGAGGAAGCAGATTTCCAGCTCGGATACGAAAGTACGACTCAGATCGACCTCGACGATGTTGTGACACTACGCGCATTCCAATTAACTGAATGGGTTCCTCGCGTTCCAGGCACTTGGTGGACGAAAGGGGGTCAGGAACAGCGGGCACCCGCGGTGGGTCACGTTGAATCGCGAGTAATTGGATCCCGTCCACTTGAAGTCTACAGCCCAAGGAGGGCTTATGGCCGCGAACTGTTAAGCGCGGCATACGGGAGTATGGAAATGAAGAAGACTTGTGGCGTGACCTGCTCATATGCGGTGCTGTTTATAAAATGAGCTGAGCTGGATCACGTTTATATGCTGCACGCGGAAGAAATGACTGTCTATCGATTTCACCGCCAGAGCCAAAAAGAATGGGCCGCGCGTTGGCGGCCCAAAAACAAGCACCTCTACGTGCCGTTTTCAAGTGGCGCGAGTCTTCTGGGCTGCCGAGCAGGTTTGCGCGAGCAGCCCCGCTTAGCGGCTGGGTGACGTCACACCAAATCCGTTTGCTACGGCCGGTTGGCAGCAGGCGGCCTCGCAGCTCTCGCCCGATTGACAGCAGCAGCTCTTCTCCGCGCAGCAGGTCTCCCTCGATTAGCAGCACGTGCTTGAGGCTGGCGGGCACCTGCAAGTGCTCGAGGTTGATTGGGTGGTCCAGGGTTAAAGAGGTTGGCTAAAACGTTATTACCTCCTCCAAAAGCGCCGGCCAAGAGCAGGCTATCTAATGCACCACCTTGCGAGCGCAAAAATATCAGAGGAAGTAAATTCGCAATGTTCTGTGGTTGCTGTTGTCCTCCTAATGCTGAGCTAAGTAGCAAAGCGTCGGCAATTTTATCTCCACCGTTGCCGCCACTCAGAAGCAATAACGGCAACAGGTTATTCGCTCTCGGGTTTCTGCCGCCGCCTCCTCCTGGGGGAGGGTTCAAGGCTTGAGCCAGGTTGACAGCTCTCACAAGTACAGCCATTCCCAAGATGTTATTGGTCGGGACGTACTCCACGACTTGGCTGCTCTCCAATTCTAGGCCGTGAAGGTGCCCGTTCTGATCGACGTTCTGCACGAAAAGCACATTGAGCGGATTGTCGGAAAGAACAACGACGTCACCTGCGGCAACTCTCTGACTCGGGATTCGAACCACAACGTTTTGGATACTCTCAATCGTAAGACCCGTGACATCTCGACGAGCTGCCCGTTCTCGTTAACGACCCATCGATCTCCGAAGCGAACCGCCAAACCTGCGGGACTCAGCCGGAAATTTCCAGAAGTGTCTCTGCCAATTGCAATGCCGCCTAGAACCGAACTTGCATCCATAAACCCTCCTGACCGCATGAGCATGTCACGCAGTATTCTCCTACTGTTTTGTGTCGGGTGTCGGAAAGGAGAATGCCACGTCCTCGATGAAGGAGGTCAGCTCCTCCCTGGGACACTAGTTACGGGGCGAAATTAGTGTAGCACGAGATAAGTGACACCTCCTTCGTATCTGGTGATATCACTCAAACCAGGCTCATTGCACGCTTAGGTCTGGTGTTGAGAGAGAACTCCCCCAGAAGTCAGAACTGCTTTGCCGCTGGCCTGCCGCACAGCGTCTAATGCTCGTGCTGCCTCCTCGAATTCAGGTCCTGAATCGACGGCAGCAGCCAGATGTTCTTCGGCGGATTGCATGTTCCCGATAGCGAGCAATCCCAAAGCGAGGTTGTAGTGCGCGCGAGGATTTGTTGGAG
>WNFR01020731.1_pt1 | contig 11179 bp, 9 predicted proteins | sample 5400221 | NCBI WGS metagenome assembly WNFR01 (sample SAMN13153357, study PRJNA577476) | soil metagenome | isolation source: 40 cm soil under Madrone tree | place: USA:California | collected 2016-06-14 | reverse complement strand
TCAGTCAAAATCGAGACCATCTCTTCCTCAGTTAGCGCGTCGAGACAGCTAACAACCGGCAACCGACCTATGAATTCCGGAATCATTCCAAAAGAGAGCAAATCTTCCGGCTCGACATGACGAATAGCTTCTTTTCGCAATGCTTCCTCGACTTCTAGAGTGGGGCTGCAAAAGCATCCTCGACAAGGAGCTCAATGAGGACGCGAAGCGTCAGTCTTCGAATATCCGCGTACCAAAGCCGGCCGAAATCCGGCGTTCTCTCGATCAGTATGTGGTTGGGCAGGAGATCGCGAAGAAAACGCTTTCGGTCGCGGTGCATAATCATTTTAAGCGCGTTTTGCAGACTCCTGCGCCGCCTGATTCGTCCTCCGCATTTCAGCCTGATCCATTGGCCGACGTTGAAATTGAGAAAAGTAATATCTTGCTGATTGGTCCAACCGGTTCCGGGAAAACGTTGCTGGCCAAGACGCTGGCGAAAATTCTTGATGTGCCGTTCTGCATTGCGGATGCGACAACGCTCACCGAAGCGGGCTACGTCGGTGAGGATGTCGAGAACATCATTCTGCGCTTGCTGCAGAATGCGGATTACGACGTCAAGCGCGCGGAGATCGGCATCGTTTACATCGACGAGATCGACAAGATCGGCCGCAAGACTGACAACGTAAGCATTACGCGCGATGTCTCTGGTGAAGGCGTTCAGCAGGCGCTTTTGAAGATTTTAGAGGGCAGCACTTGCAACGTTCCGCCTCAAGGCGGCCGTAAACATCCGCATCAGGAATACATTCAGGTCAACACGGAGAAGATCCTCTTCATTTGCGGCGGCGCCTTCGTCGGCCTCGATAAAATTGTTCAAAAACGGATCGGCCAAAAAGTGATGGGCTTTGGCAGCCCCACCCTAGAAGTCGAGGAAGCATTGCGAAAAGCAGCTATTCGTCATGTCGAGCCGGAAGATTTGCTCTCTTTTGGAATGATTCCGGAATTCATAGGTCGGTTGCCGGTTGTTAGCTGTCTCGACGCGCTAACTGAGGAAGAGATGGTCTCGATTTTGACTGAAACAAGGAATGCGATGGTCAAGCAGTATACCAAGCTCTTCTCGATGGAAGGCGTACGGCTCACCGTAACAAAAGACGCGCTCCGTGCTCTCGCAGCGCAAGCGGTCACAAAAGGAACCGGCGCGCGCGCGTTGCGCTCGATGCTCGAGCGGATCATGCTCGATATCATGTACGACGTCCCGAGCCGCGAAGATATCGCCGAAGTCACGCTTAATCGCGCCGTGGTCGAAGGCAAAAAGCTTCCGCTCGTTCGCAAGAAACAAGACAAGACCGCCGCGTAGCCGCCTTCAGAGCGTTACAAGCGTTACAGGGTTCAAAAGCGTGTAGAGTCGCATCGCCAGTCCAGCCGGCGTCCCGCATTGTAACGTTGTAACTCTTTTAACGATTCACGTCCCTAATGCGTGTCGTCCTCCTTAATACTGGCACAGAGCTTTTATTAGGCGACGTCGAGGATGCGCATCTTGCGTTTATCGCGCGCAAGATTTTTCCGCTCGGATTGCGCATCGAGGAACGAAGGACCGTGTCCGATGGAGTCGCAATTCGAGAGACTCTCGCGGAAATATTTCCGCGCGCAGAAATTTTGTTTGTCACCGGCGGACTTGGGCCCACCACCGACGATGTCACACGGGAAACCGCGGCCGAAGTGCTCGGACTGAAATTAATCCGCGATCCCGAAGTGATGTCGGCGATCTCGGAAAGATTTGCGACACGCGGCATTCAATTTACTGCGCGCGTGGAGCGTCAGGCTCTCGTCCCGGCCGGAGCGAAAGTCTTACCCAATGAAAATGGCACGGCGCCCGGCCTCTACCTGCGCGCCAATCTTAACCCCCACATCCGTTCGTCTCATCTGTTCTTGCTCCCTGGGCCGCCGCGTGAGCTCCAGCCGATGTTTCGACGATGGGTGATGCCGATCTTGCGTTCGGTTCATCCGCCTTCGAAGTCGCTTGAGTGCCGCATCTACCGCATCACTGGAATCGGCGAATCGCTGGTTGAAGAGGCAATCGGTGAAAAGATTTCAGCAATTCCCGAAGTTGAGCTGGGTTATTGCTCACGACCGGGAGACGTTGATGTTCGAATCATCGGCGAATCCGGTGTTATCGAGCAGGCGGACAAAATCATCAAAACAACGCTCGGAAGGTCGATTTACTCTACGAGCGAAGCGACTTTGGAAGAGGTAATTGTGGAACTTTTTACGAAAAGAAGAGAAACGCTTGCCTTGGCGGAGTCGTGCACGGGCGGCCTGCTTGCGAATCGAATTACGAATGTTCCGGGTGCTTCCGCAGTTCTTTTGGCAGCTTATGTGCCTTATGCGAATGAGGCGAAGATTGACCTGCTCGATGTGGATCAAAAACTAATCGAACAACACGGCGCAGTGAGTGAATCAGTCGCGCGTGCGTTGGCAGAAGGGGCGCGGACACGCGCAAGATCGACATACGCTCTCGCCACAACCGGAATCGCGGGGCCGGCCGGCGGCTCATCGGAAAAACCGGTCGGGACTGTTTACATCGCGCTCGCTTCATCGGACGAGACAGTGGTGAAAAGGTTTTTCTTCCCGAGTGATCGCAAAACCTTCAAAGAGCTCGCCGCGCAAGCCGGTTTCGATCTTCTGCGACGAAGATTGCTGACCGAGCTGTAAAGGCGGGCGTATCGCCCGCGAATTAGCGAACTGCGGCTGAGACAGCCGCTACTAGAGCGGGAATTGCCGATCGGTGATCAGTAATCGCCGACTTCGACAGGTGTGCCGACTTTAACGTGATCGTAAAACAATTTCGCTCCATCAAGCGGCATTCGAATGCAGCCGTGCGATGCGGGATATCCCGGCAGAATCCCGACATGCATGCCCACACCATCCTCGGTTAGTCGCATGAACCATTTCATGGCTGCGCCGGCAAAATGTGTTCCGCTTGGAGCGGAATCAATCCGCGCGCTCACACCCGCGCGGACGATACGGCCGGAACTGTCCACGAAGTCGCCGTAAAGAGTGGAGTGATGATTCGGGTCTTTTTCGAGCACCGATAAATGTCCCGTGGGTGAAGTATGCCCGCGTTTCCCAGAGGAGATCGGGCTGTCGATCACGATTTGATCGCCGGTCATCAGACAGGCGCGCTGTCTAGAAAGAGAGACGACCAGGTGCACCAAATCAGGCGCGACTTGTTTCAGCAAGGACTGGTTGATCTTGACCGGCTCCTGCTTGCGAATGAGATCGGATGCCTTCCGTAAAGTTTGTGGCGATGCCGGCGCAGGATGCGTCTGACCGTTGGCGAAAGATACGAAAGCAGCCAGGAGCACGGCGCAGAAGTTTCTTGAGAGTGCTCCAGCCATAATTAGCCGCGACTGTAGCTAGTTACGCGCTGAATCCAACCTGATAACCAACGTGATTCGTGCCGCCGGGGAGGAGCGTTTTGCACGCGTCGCTTCAAAACCGTTTTTGCCGAACCGGAAAATTCATTGACTGCTGTCGCGGGTTCGATGCCGTGCATAGATTCAAGCACTTGGAGGAGACCCCACCCTTGTCCCTGGTATCGCTCTGTGTGCAAGACTCCTTCGCCTTTAAAGTTCACATAATCGGCGAGCGCGAAACAGCCCTCCCGCGTGCTGGCCATGCGCTCGAATTGTTGTTGCACGTTCGCACGATCAGAAGGTGCAGCTTCCGCGAGCATTTTCGGAAGCGCATTCTGTAGCCGCGAAATCAAGAATTCAGCTTGGAAATCGACGGTATTAGCAAGAAACTGGCGCAATTGGTTCATCGCCGGCGTGTGCTGGGCATGCAGAAATTCGGCGCGAGAATTCCACGGACAAGGAGTCTCGTCGATTCTTAAAAGCAAGGCTGGCACCTTCGCGCCGCGACTCGCGATAAAGCTTACAAGCTTTGGAAAACTTTCTTCAAACGGGCCGCGCTGATTCTTTGGATACCAGATGAAATGACCAATGCCGAGTGAAGCGAAGTTTTCACCTTCATTCCAAGAAGTGAGGCCGGCAATCGTTCCGTTGCATTCATTCTGCCAGATTTTTCGTCCGATCTTGAGCGCATCGTCGTGCGAGAGAGCGACCGCGGAAAGGATTTGCGCCCCGGGAGCAATACACGCGAGAAAAGCAAGGGTGCAGAGCACGCGAGATTCGCCGATTTGCCAGCGATTCTGTTTTCTTGACGAGTGAACTTTATCCATTAGCATGCCACTTCCTCCGGCGCTCAATTTAAAGCAAATCCGTGTGGAAAATTCCATCCATCTTATGAAACGTCTTATTTTCATTGTTGCCGCATGCTCAGTTGCGTTGCCTCTGTTTGGGCAGGAGAAATCGCCGCAGCTCAAAGATCAGAAGGACAAGGTCAGCTATAGCATTGGCCTCAATATTGGGTCCAACCTCAGCAAACAGAATATACCGATCAATCCCGACGTGCTTGCCACCGGCATAAAGGACGCCATCGCGGGAAAACCTCAGCTTACACCCGATCAGGTTAAGGAGATCATGGCGGCATTTGAAAAAGATATGGAACAAAAACAACAGGCAGCGGCGCAGAAGAACGCCTCAGAAGGTGCGAAGTTTCTCGAGGAAAACAAAAAGAAAGAAGGCGTGAAGACGACGGCCAGTGGACTGCAGTACAAGCTGATCAAGGAAGGAACCGGAGCCTCTCCTAATTCGATGTTAATTTTCGACGTCGAGCTGACGGGCGTTAAACCTGCGGGGAGTGCCGCAAGCCCCGCGCCTTCCATATCGCCGAAATAAACGTAGCGGCGCTTGTCTCGAGCGCAGAACTAAATGACAGGCGCTTGGCACAAGCGCCTCTACATCAAAATCACCGCATGATCACGGCGGCTTCCCAACCGAGCCGCGGCGCGTCGCCCCAGAGATCCTCGAGGCTGTAAAAAGCACGTTTATCTCGATGAAACACGTGCACGACCACCTGCAGGTAATCGAGCACGATCCATTGACTGGCTGGAAATCCGTCAATTGTCGATGGTCGAATCGCGTAGTCCTCTTTTAGCCGTATTTCAATTTCGTTCGCGATCGCTTTAAGTTGCGGCTCGGACGCAGCTGAGCAAATCACGAAGAAATCCGTGAACGTTGAGATGGCGCGCAAATCCAACACCACGATTTCTTCCGCCTTTTTGTTCGAGGCGAGTTCTGCGCAGGTTTTGGCTAGGTTTTCCGCGGTTATTTCACTTGCTCCCGGTAAAGTTTTTTGCGCCGAATGATTTCTTCGACTGCTCTTGGTACGAAATAGCGAATCGACTGGCCCGAGGCAACTCTCTTTCTGATTTCCGTTGCAGAAATGTCGATCGTCCGATGCACAGTTACATAAGGATGATTCGTTCCACGCGCGGTGCGATCAAGAACAACAAAACGAACCAGCTTTTCCAGTTCTGCGAAGCGATGCCATTTTCCGAGTGCAGCGACGTTGTCTTCGCCAATGAGATTATAAATCTCCACGTCACCTTCGCGCCTTCGGATTTCTTCGATCGTGTCAATCGTATAAGAAGGAGGTGGGCGCTGTAGCTCGCAATCATCTACGGCGAACCCCATCTCGCCCTCGATCGCAGCTTGTAACATCGACAGTCGCATCGCTGCGCTCGCGACCGGTGAATCTTTGAACGGTGAAACTGGCGCTGGAACAAAAACTACTTTTTCCAGTCCGAGCATCTCGCGCGCCTCTCGGGCGAGGATCAAATGTCCGTGGTGGATCGGATCAAACGTGCCGCCGTAGATGCCGATTTTTCTCATTCGAGCGGTTTTTTATTTCGCACCGGAGGTATCGACATCTAAGTTGCGCAAGTTATGGAGAGCGAATCACTTGGTCAACTGATCCTCACCGGGGTGCCTGGAAAAGAACTCGAGGTCAAGGCGGCGAAGTTGTTTCGAAAAGTGCAGCCGGGTGGATTCATTTTGTTCGGGCGCAACATCGAAAGCGCGACGCAATTGCGCAAACTGATTGACGATCTTCGCGAACTGAGCGCGGTTGAACCGATTATCACGATCGACCAAGAAGGCGGGCGCGTTTCCCGATTGCGTTTGATCGGTAACGAGCCGCCGAACGCGCAGCAGTTGCGCAACAAGGATGATGTCGATCTTATCCGGCAGCACGGCGACATCACCGGACGCTTGCTCCGCGTTTTTGGTTTCAATCTCGATCTTTGTCCGGTGCTGGACATTTCCTTCGACGACAGCGCCGACAATTCACTGCGTGGCCGTTGCTATGGTAAAACAGTCGAGCAGGTCGTACGCAACGCTGGCGCGTTTAATGATGCGATGCGCAAGCAGGGGATCGCAAGCTGCGGCAAACATTTTCCTGGATACTCGGCCGCCAAATCCGATGCGCACTACGAATTGCCGAGGATCGATCGGAGTCGCGAAGAACTGGATCGCGAAGAACTTGCCGTCTTTCGCTCATTCATTGGCAGGGGCGATTCACCCGAACCGCCTATCGTCGATAGCATGATGATTTGCCACGGGTGGTACCCATGTTTCGAACCGAAAAGGACGCCTGCATCATTATCCGGTCACGTCGTGACAGAATTGCTGCGCAACGAAATGAGTTTTGAAGGTCTGATCATGACCGATGATCTCGACATGGGTGCGATCTTGAATGAATACGGTCTCGAAGAAACGATCCGCCTCGCCATCGCCGCAGGAAACGATCTCGCCATGATTTGCCATCGGATCCCTGAAATCGAACAGGTCCATCGCATCCTCGGCGCTTTGCCCCGCGCTCAAATCGATCGCGCACAGGAAAGCGTGGCCAGGTTCAAGAAAAAGTTGGCGCCGCCCGATGAATTTTCCGAAACCACTTTTCGCAAGATCGACAATGAAATCTGGGACCTTCGCGTCGCCGTCCTCGGCGAAGAACGCGCGAAGCAGCGCAGTCCTGAAGATGCTAAACGCTCGCCGGTCGAGATGTACTAAGCTCTCCTGCTTACGGATCGTGGCCTGAGGACAACGTCGCGGCCGACGAGGTAGAGAAGAACGCAAAGAACGAGAAACGGGATCAAGGCAAGCAGATCTGCATGCGCGCCGTTGAGGAATGGATTGTGCGCCATTTGCCAACCCTCAATTCGGTGGCCGATAGCGGCAAGCGGAGCCACCAACTCCTTCGCCGCAATCACAATTCCCGTGATTGCGCCACCTGCGATGTAACCGGATGCGAGCAGCACGCCAGGGCTTTTGTCTCCTTCCGCAGTGAGTTCGGTCTCGGACAGAGTTTTATGACGGAATTTTATTCGTAGATAGCGATCGACGAGTAAACGGATCATTCCGCCGATAAAGATTGGGCTGGAAGAGGCCAGTGGCAGATAGACGCCCACGGCAAAGGCGAGCGACGGAATACCGCTCATTTCGAGCACGATCGCGATCATAACCCCGAGCAGCACGAGTGCCCACGGCAGTTTGCGGCTGAGGATTCCCTTGATGATGTAAGACATCAAAGTGGCTTTCGGCGCGTCGAATTTCGTTACGCTCGATCCATCGGGGCGAATCCTGTGCGTGCCGTTAATTCCAGGATCGACAAGGTAAACCGGAACACCTTCTGCGTTCACCAAATAGCGCTGGGCAGCGCCACCGCCAGGATCGGTTCGGTGCCATGCCCGATACGTGTTTTGATCTGACAAGCCTTGCAAACCTCGCAGTTTTTCCATCCGGCCAAGCTCATTGGTCGGCGCGCGCAGCTCCGATGTCGCCATCGGCACATAAACCGTGTAGGCATTGTTTAAGAACAAAAGCACGAAACCAAGTGTGAGCGCGGAGGCGAGCGCGCCAAACAGGATCGCTATTTGCTGAAACTTCGGTGTCGATCCAACCAGAAAACCCGTTTTCAAATCCTGCGATGTCGTGCCGCCATTGGAAGCAGCGATGCAGACAATTCCGCCGATGGAAAGCGCGGTAACGAAATAGTGGGGTCCGGTCCAGCCGACGATCAGGAACACCAAACAGGTGAGCAGCAACGTCGCCACCGTCATTCCCGAAATCGGGTTGGATGATGATCCAATCTCGCCGGTCAATCGCGATGAGACGGTGACAAACAGAAAACCAAACAGCACAATCAAAAATGCGCCGAGCAGATTTCCGCGCAGATTCAACTGCGGCACAGCCATGATGACGGCGATGATCGCAAGGCACCCGACAATCACCACGCGCATGGACAAATCGCGATCGGTGCGTGGCGCATTTTCGCGCAGTCCATGATGTCCGAGTAAGTCTGCCAAGCCGCCCCTTAGTCCGTGCCAAATCGTGGGAATCGACCGAAACAGGCTGATGATTCCGCCGGCCGCGACCGCGCCTGCGCCGATATAAAGGATGTACGCGCCGCGAATGTCGTCCGGACCCATCTGACTAATGGGAATCGTTCCAGGAGCAATCGCCGTTGTCGCGTGTTCGCCGAAGAATTTGATTGCTGGAATCAAAACGAGATAGGAGAGCACACCGCCGCCGCACATGATCGAAGCGATCCGCGGCCCGATGATGTAACCAACTCCGAGCAGCGCTGGCTCGATGGTAGCAGAGATTGAACCGCCCTTGAATGGCGCGGCAAAAATTTTCTGCGGCGTGTCCTTCCACATTCTGAGCGCGCCCATAGCGGCCTGGTACAGAAAACCGATGCCGAATCCGCTAAAGATGACTTTGCCGCCGCTCGCGGCCTCTTCATTGACGATCTCAGCGTTCGCAGTGGTATGTGTTTTGTCTGCAACGGCGAGCGATTCCTTGGAAGCGGCAGCTTTGAGAACTTCTGCGCAGGCTGTTCCCTCCGGGTATTTCAGGACTCCGTGTTCAGCGACAATCAGCGCTCGACGCAACGGGATCATCATCAGAATCCCGAGCAATCCGCCTAGAATCGCCACGAGCATTACGCGTGTAATCTCAAGATCGAACCCGAGAATCATGATCGCGGGCATAGTCACACCCAGGCCGAAGGCGATCGATTCGCCGGCCGAGCCAGCAGTTTGGACGATGTTGTTTTGCAAAACGTTCGCATCGCGAAATCCGATCTTCGACCCCAGCCTAAAGATTGTGATCGAAATCACGGCAACCGGAATCGACGCGCTCACGGTTAATCCGACTTTAAGGACGAGATACAGCGACGACGCGCCAAAAACCATCCCAAGAAAGGTGCCCCAGATTAAGTGAGGCCACGTCAGCTCCGGCAATTGCACCGACGGCGGAACGAACGGCTTGAAATTGGCAGCGAGTGGATTGGTCGGCCTCGCGCCCACGATGTCAGGATATTCCTGCGGCGGATTCGCGGTATCAACGGTCGCCATTTCGGAGAAGCTTGGAAAAAGCAGCCCGAGAGCACAAGCGTCGTTTCGCTATGGTCATCCCGAGCGAAGTCGAGGGATCGCCCGTGGGTAGGAGCTTGAGGCGATTCCCGGGGGATCTTCGACTCCCCTCCGCTTCGTTCAGAATAATGCGCAGCGCGTGAACCGGGCATGCATCTTGACCAATCCGGCGACTCCACACTATCCTCCGATCTCATCGGTCGGGCGGTGAGCCGTCTGTGCACCGATTACAATTCGAATTCACATCGTGAGCGCCAGCGAACAAACCCGCGCAAACACGCGCAAGGAACTCACTGTCCGCGGTCTCATTATAGGCGTCATCATCACGTTGGTATTTACCGCGGCGAACGTGTATTTCGGCCTCAAGGCCGGTCTCACTTTTTCTACATCGATTCCGGCGGCGGTAATTTCGATGGCGATGCTGCGCGGTTTCCGGGATGCGACTATTCAGGAAAACAACATTGTGCAGACGGTTGCCTCAGCCGCGGGCACACTGTCGTCGATCATTTTCGTATTGCCGGGTTTGATCATGATCGGCTGGTGGAGTGGTTTCCCGTTCTGGATCTCATTCGCGATTTGCGCGTTGGGCGGCGTTCTGGGTGTGATGTACTCGATCCCGCTGCGCCGCGCGTTGGTGACAACGTCTGACCTGCCCTATCCCGAAGGCGTCGCCTGCGCCGAGGTGCTCAAGGTCGGCAGTACCGGTGATACCGCGCATGCCTCCGACATTGAGCACGGGCGCGCAGGTCTACTTGCGGTGATGTGGGGATCGATCGTTGCAGCCGCGTTTGCGGTGATCGTGGCCACGCAACTATTTGCCTCAGATGTGGCGCAGACCTTCCGAATCGGCAGGCGCGGTGCAGTGAGCGGTTATGATTTCTCCCTTTCGTTCGCGCTGTTGGCGATCGGGCACTTGGTTGGTCTCTCAGTTGGTATTGCGATGCTCATAGGCACATCGATTGGCTGGGGCTGGGGCGTGCCGCACTATTCCTCGCTAGTGTCCGATGTCAGCAGCAGCGCCGCCACGCTCGCGCAAACTACGTGGAGTCACAAAGTACGTTTTCTCGGCGCCGGCGCGATCGGCGTCTCGGCGATCTGGACGCTGCTAAAACTGGTAAAGCCGGTCGCGAGCGGCCTCGCCAGCGCGATGGCTGCCTCGCGTGCGCGCAAGGCCGGCAAGGCGGACACGCTGCCGATCACCGAGCGCGACATTCCAATCGGTATTGTCGGTATTGTCACATTGGTCTGCATGCTGCCGATCGGTTGGCTGCTTGGCTATTTTGGCACGATCAGCGGGCTCGGCGCGCAGCTACCAACGCTCATCATCGGCGGCGTCGCCTACGTTGTGTTGATGAGCTTCTTCGTCTCGGCGGTCTGCGGTTACATGGCCGGCTTGATCGGTTCCTCCAACAGCCCGCTGTCGGGCATTGGCATTCTGGTGGTGATTGGCGCCGCGTTGCTGCTCGTGTTGGGTGTAAAACCATACGTGTCGCCGGACGCAGGTAAATCGCTGATGGCATTCGCGCTCTTCACTACCGCTGTGATCTTCAACGTTGCCGCCATCGCGAACAATAACCTGCAGGACCTCAAGACCGGCCAATTGGTCGATGCAACGCCATGGAAGCAGCAGGTGGCGCTGGTGATCGGTGTAGTCGCGGGCGCGTTTGTAATTCCGCCGGTGCTCGATCTCGTGAATCATGCCTACGGTTTCGTCGGCGCGCCGGGCGCCGAGCTGCGTCCGAATCCACTACCGGCGCCTCAGGCCGGCCTGATCTCCTCGCTGGCTCAAGGTGTTATCACCGGTGACATTGATTGGAGCCTGATCCGCACGGGCGGCTTCATCGGCGTCTGTATCATTCT
>WNFR01018225.1_pt1 | contig 11179 bp, 8 predicted proteins | sample 5400221 | NCBI WGS metagenome assembly WNFR01 (sample SAMN13153357, study PRJNA577476) | soil metagenome | isolation source: 40 cm soil under Madrone tree | place: USA:California | collected 2016-06-14 | reverse complement strand
CGGCACCACCGGAATTTTCGCGTGTTGCAAAAGTTTCTTGGCAACGTCCTTGTCCATGCCCACTGCAGAACCCAGCACTCCCGATCCCACAAACGGCAGCCCCGCCAGATCCAGCAATCCTTGAATCGTCCCGTCTTCGCCATACGTTCCGTGCATCACCGGAAAAACCACGTCCAGCCGCTGGCCCATTGCGCTGCGGTCAAATGGAATCAGCGCCGCATCCGTCGGATCCGCCGACAGCACAATTCGATTACCGCTTTTCAACACATCCGGCAACAGTTTCTGCGCCGCCCCGCCAATTAACCAGTGGCCCTCTTTGGAGATGCCAATCGGCACAGCTTCGTATTTGTCGGGATCCAGCCCGCGAATCACCGAAGCCGCTGACGCCAGCGACACTTCATGCTCGCCGCTCCGCCCGCCAAACAGTACGCCTACGCGCAATCGCTTCTTTTCGTTTGTCATGAAAGAGTGCTCACCGTTAACCGTTCACAGTTTACCGTTGAACCGGCGGGCTCCCGGAAATAGTGAATGCGCCTGCGTACAAAGAGGTAGCGGGAGGTAAGAAGCAACGAGGGAAGACAGGATCGAAGCGAACGCGGAGACGGCGCGCTGATTTGGGAATTGGCGGATGGTGAGAGGTGGCACCCTAGGTATTCTTGCAAAATCTTGTGAGGAAAGGGGTTGCGCGAAAAGGATTTTGTCGGATTAAGAGAGGAAAAACGCCAATCGGAGATTGGCGATCCCAGGGGGCGGTTGAAGATGTGGCTGGCTGGGGCGCGCAGGTTGACCACTAGCACCCCCTCCCCGTGTTTTTTGTAAGTGTTGATTCTAAAGGCGATTAAAGTCCTTTGTTTTGATACAGATTTGCAAGTGCGGATTCTAAAGGACTTAGGTTGAGGGGGGAGAGTGGAGCTGAGGGCGTGGAGCGTCGATGTCACAACGAACTATATTACACTATTTACCAAATGTCAATAGATATTATAAGTACTGGAACTGCGTCGACTCGCCCCAACTTCCGCATAGCCGACGATACACCCACAACGTGGGCGTTTCTGGACAGCTTCCGATTTACCGGCCGCTCATCAGGCACATAAAATTGACAATTGGCGTAGCTCGGGTGATTGACGTGGTAAATTTGGCAAAGAGTCGCAATGGGAGTTGCGTTCCGGTTCCCGTCGCTTAAGGCGATGGAGCCTCCGATTCCTCCAGCTATCGATAAACTTTGTGGCAGCTCGGAGGGGTGATGGGCACTTAATCTCCACACAAACGGAGACGCGATGGTCAAATCTTTGTTGTGCGTCATACTGACTGCGATATTCCTAGCGACAGGGGCGCAGGCGCAGGAGTCTACACCGTCAGGGACGACGCCCTCGGTGACGGAGGCAGCGCGTGCGAAGCGAGAGCGCCAAAAGTCGACAACGCCGAAACACGTGATTACTGACGACGATATCGCGACGAAAATTGGACCGGCGGACGCGGCGGATTTGGGCGCCAGCGAGCAGGAGGTGCGGGCCGAAATGGAGAAGAATTATTCCCAACCCCTTACGAGGGCGGACATGATGAGACAGATCAAGGGGATGCGGGCCGTCGCGGCGATTGGCGACGCGGGTATGCTGACGTCGTTCAAGCGATCGGCGCTGGCTGGGTATGAAGGCGTGGAGTTCCCCGGGAAAAAGGAATGGGAACAGAGCCTTTCCGTTGCGGCAAGCCGGATGGTCGAGGAAGCAGGCAAGGGAGTCACGCGCCTGCAAGCGATTGTTGACCAGAATCAGAATACGCTTGCGGGGCATGACCAGGCGGCCTCGGCGCAAATGCGGGAAACGTGGATCGCCGCGGTCTTGTCGTATGCGACTTGGCAGCAGCGCGCGCGGAACCTGGACGAGGACGGAAAAGCGCGTGCGAAGACGTACGCGACGGGAAATCCGACTGGGGTCGCCCAATACCACCACGAAGCGGTAAGAAGGAATGAAATTGCGGTGGCAGGGGTGCTGAGTGAGCTGCACATCCCGGAAGATACTCTAAAGAATACGCGGGGGCATTACGCGTGCGACGCGACGCAATGGCCGCACGATCCCCAGTTCCCGGACACTCCGAATCCGATTTGGGCGATCTATATGCGGACCGTCAGCGGAGCGGGGTATCGGCTAGAAATACAGGGTTGCGATGGGGCTCATTATACTGCCGTTGCCGTTCCCCTGGCGAGCGACGGGAGCCAAGGGCGTGCTTTCTGCACGGATGAGAAGGGGATTGTACGGGTTGCGGCGGATGGCGATCCCGCAACGTGCATGTCGAGAGGGAGCGAGTGGAACGGGCGATAGCTTTGCGGTGGAAGGCATCCAGACTCCTGTCAGCCGCATGTTTGGGAATCCTAGCTACGCGTCCATCAATGCGCCAAGGCGGGTGGCGCAACGTTTGAAACGAACTTAAATTTCCGTGCGACTGCTCCTTCGCAGTTTGAAGCTGTGAGAAAACCAGGCGCCATGGGTGCCAGAGGATCACGTTCCTCGACTGGGCAACCGATAACGCTGCAGAGTTTCAGGCGTAATCGCGCCTAAACCCCCGCTTTAGACTCTCGCGGGCATCCGTCTCCGGAGTCACAACGATTCCGGCCGGATTACGGGCTAACCGGAAGTAAGCGCCTTATTGCGCTTGATTGCCGCCGATCCAGCCTCAGAGCACGGTAGCCATTGCGGCGACTGCGATGCGGAGGACTAGAGCGAATATTCACCGTGCGGGATCTCGATGGCGTGACCGCCGACGCGGGCGTTGGTGATTTGGCTGGATTAAGAGAGGAAAAAACGCCAATCGGAGATTGGCGTTCCCGGGAGGCGTTGAAGATGTGGCTGACTGGGGCGCTTGATTTCCAAACCTTGTTCGATGGGGATGGGCTGATCGGACGTTGACAGGCCGTAGATCGGGGGACAAGATTTACGACCGGGCCTGCGGGTCGGCGGGATTCCTGGGAGCGCCAATCTCTGATTGGCGGGGTTGGGTCCATGGGGGAGAAGGGCAACAGCGGAGAAAGGAAAGGCGCCAATCGGGAGATTGGCGTTCGTGGCGCTAAAGAAGAGAAAGACGCCATTCTGGAGAATGGCGTTCCCGGTTGGCATAGCCGGGGATATTTGCCGCATTTCGAGAATAGCGAAACGATACAGCATGTGACGTTTCATCTGGCGGACAGCTTGCCGAAGGCGGTTTTACTGCGCTTGGAAAGTGAACTCAAGGTCATTCCCGAAGCGAAACGAGATGTGGAACGGCGGAGACGCCTGGAGGCGTGGATGGATGCCGGGCATGGGTCATGTGTCTTACGGGAGCCGCCGATTGCCAACCTGGTGCAGGGTTCGTTGCTTTGTTTTGACGGGGAGCGCTATCGGCTACTGGCTTGGGTAGTGATGCCGAATCACGTGCATGTGCTTTTCCAGCCGATCAGCGGCTGGACGGTGGCGAAGATTGCGGCTTCATGGAAAAAATTTACGGCGCGGGGGATTTGCGATTGGCGGAAGGCGAATGGCGAAGCGCTAGTTTCGCGCGGACTCTCAAAACGCCAATCGGGAGATTGGCGATCCCAGAGGAAAGAGAGAGACCAATCTGGAGATTGGCGCTCACGGCCGGTATGGCACCGGGAGTATTGGGACCGGTATATCCGTGACCGCGGGCATTTCGAGCAAGTGGTTGAGTATATTCATTTGAATCCTGTGAAGGCTGGGTTGGTTGAAACCGCGGAGAGTTGGCGATGGAGTAGTGCTTATTGCCGGAATTTGAGAAGGGCCGAACACGCCAATCTGGAGATTGGCGTTCCCGGGCGCAAAGCATGACCAGGTAGACTACAGGATTTTTTGGCCGAGGCCCGAAAGCACCAGCTCCACTCCCAGCAGCGCGGTTCGGTTGTGCTCATCCAGAATCGGATTGATCTCCACCACTTCCAGCGAAGCCATTGCTTCGGAGTCGGCAATCATCTCCATCGCCAGATGCGCCTCGCGGTAGGTCACCCCGCCGCGTACCGGTGTACCCACTCCGGGCGCGTCCGCCGGATCCACAAAATCCATGTCCAGCGAAACCGCGATTCCGGCGGTATCATCGGTCGCGTACTTCAGCGCGTCGGCCATCACTTCGCGCATGCCACGTTCATCGATATCGCGCATGGTGAAAACGTGTATCCCGGACTTCTTCACAATTTTGCGTTCCTGCGCATCCAAGTCCCGCGCGCCGACAATCACAATATTCCCCGGCTCAGCTTTCGGCTTGAATCCGCCCAGCATCACCAGTTCATCCGCTCCATAACCCATAATCGCCGCCAGCGGCATTCCGTGGACGTTTCCCGATGGCGAACTATCCGGCGTATTCATATCGCCATGCGCGTCCAGCCACAAATACCCAATCTTTTTTTCTTCCTTGCGAAAGTGGCCGGCCACGCCTGCGGCCACGCCTGCTGCAATCGAGTGGTCCCCGCCCAGCATCAGCGGCAAAAATCCGTCGGTCAGTGATTTTTCCACGCTCTTGGCGACGTCCTGGCAAGTCTCGGCAATTTCCTGCAGATACTTCGCGCGCTTTTCGCCCACCGGCATCTCTTCCGGCTGCTTCACTTCCAGGTTGCCGATATCTTCGACCGTGTGGCCGAGTTTCTTGATGGCGGCCTGCAATCCAGCCCCACGCAGCGCTGACGGCCCCATGTCCACCCCACGGCGGCTCTGGCCCAGGTCCATGGGCACACCAATGATTCTCACTTTTTGCGGCATTTGTGAACTCCGTTCAGCGACCAGTGACCAGCGACAAGACGAACCCGCCCGCTTCGCAAAGCGGCTACAAAAGGCATGTTGGTTGAAGCTGCGGGATGCGCTGGAACTACGTATCTACCCGGTTTCAAGGATACACCGTGTTTGAATCTTCCAGTAGCACAGACAATCTTGTCTGTGCGCTTTTCTTGATGGCGTGGGCTGTGGAGCGCAGCCAGGATTGGCTACGCTACTGACACCCTTACGGATACACCCTGTAAATCATGCGCGGGAAGGGGATGACCTCCCGGATGTGCTCGGTCCCGCAAATCCAGGCCACCGTGCGCTCCAGCCCCATCCCAAACCCCGAATGCGGCACGCTTCCATACCTGCGCAAATCCAGGTACCACTGGAACGACTCTTCCGGTAAGTTGTGCTCTTTCAATCGTTTAAGCACCAAATCGTAATCATGGATGCGCTGACTCCCGCCAATAATCTCCCCGTAGCCCTCCGGCGCAATCATGTCAAACGCCAGTGCCAGCTCCGGCCGCGCGTCGTCCGGCTGCATATAAAACGCCTTGATCGCGGTTGGGTAGTGGTGAATCAGCACCGGCCGGTCGAACGAGCTGGAAATAATCGTCTCCTCGTCGCCGCCAAAATCATCCCCAAATTTGGCAGGGTTTCCGCCCTTGTTCAGCACCGCCACCGCGTCTTCGTAGCTGATCCGCGGAAACGGCGGCTTCACATTTTCCAGTTTCGAAACATCCCGCTTCAGCGTCTCCAACTCGCGCGTCTTGTTTTTCACCACGCCCGCCACAATCGCGCTTACCAGGCCTTCGGCCAGCTCCATCGCTGCTTCAAATTCCACAAAAGCCGCTTCCGGCTCGAGCATCCAAAATTCCGTCAAATGCCGCCGAGTCTTCGATTTTTCCGCGCGAAACGTTGGCCCAAACGTGTACACCTTGCCCAGCGCCATGGCGATCGCTTCCGCATACAGCTGCCCGCTCTGCGTCAAATACGCCTTCTGCTCATCAATGTAGTTCACTTCAAACAGCGTCGACGTTCCTTCGCACGCCGCCGGCGTAAACATCGGCGCATCGGTCAACGTATAACCCTGACCGTCCATGAATTCTCGCGCCGCGCGAATCGCTTCCGCGCGAATCCGCAAAATCGCCGCCTGCCGCGGCGTGCGAATCCACAAATGCCGCTGGTCCAGCAGAAAATCCACGCCATGATCTTTCAATTGAATCGGATACGGCGTGTCTTCCGAAACTTTTTGCAGCACGCGCACGCCGGTGACGCCCATCTCAAACCCGCCCGGCGCGCGCTGTTCCGCACGAATTTTTCCGCTAACCACCACGCTCGATTCCTGGGTTAGCCCCTTTAGCGCCGCGAACGCTTCCGGATTTTCCTTCAACGAAACCACTCCTTGAATCACACCCGTGCCATCGCGAAAAATGGGAAACAGCAGCTTCCCCGACTCCCGCAAGTTATACAGCCAGCCCTGGATCGTCACTTCCTGGCCGTCGTACTTTCCCGCCTGCTCAATCGTGATCGTGGTCATAGTCCGTTTCGTTGGCCGGTCGCCAATCCAGCAGTTTATCAGATTCGCCTCGCGCCTTCTGTGTACGGCAAAACGTACAGCAAACTCCCTGTATCCTGCGGCCGCTCGCAAACGTCATATTGGCATCGCCCGGTAACGCCACGCGATATCTCCGCCATTCGCGGCGGCATTTCTCTCACTCGAATCCAGGAGGACTCACCTCGATGAACACTCGATTCGCAGTTCCTTTAACCCTGGGAATTTTTATGGCCATCCCAGCGTTCGCTCAGCGGCCTGAAGAACGCCCGCAGGGTCGTCCGCAGGAGCATCAACAAGAGCACCGCGAAGAGCACCGCGACAATGTGCACGGCAATCAGGGCCGCATACCGCAAGCAGCGCCACCCAAGCGCGACTATCGTGCGAGACCTGAAGTCGATCACCGCGAAGGCGGCCGCATCAATACTACTCCGCACGTCAGCAACGACCATTGGTTCGGCCACGACCGGCCCAACGACCGCCGCTATGTCGTCGACCATCCTTTCGAACACGGCCGCTTTGAACACTTTGGCCCGTCGTATCGCTATCGCGTCGAACGCTTTGACCGCGACCATCACCGCTTCTGGTTTCCCGGGGGCCACGAAGGTTGGTACTTGATCTACAACGTCCACACCGGCGTTTACATTCACGCCCAGTACATGGGTTCGTAAACTCGGCCGACCATTTTGATTCATTGTGTAGCGGCGGCTTCATGCCGCCGCTCTTTCTTTGGTGCGTGGTTAATTCGGCTTTTGCGGTATCAGCGCGTAACTCACGAATGCTATCTGCTTGCTGTCCGGGGACCACGACGGCACGTTGTTGGTCCCTTGCCCGCCAAACAGTGTCGCCAGCACTTTGATCTTCTGATCCGCCAGCGTCATCAGCCGCAGCGTCACATCCTTGTTCTCCGGATGCCCCTCCACCGACTTATCGAAACTCAAGAACACCATGTACTTTCCGTCCAGCGAAATGTGCGGAAACCAATTATTGAACTCGTCGGAAAATACCTGCGTCTGCTCGCTGCCATCCGCCTTCATTCGCCAGATTTGCATGTGCCCAGTTCTTTCGGAATTGAAATAGATGTACTGCCCATCCGGCGAGTATTCCGGCCCATCATCCAGCCCCGGTGCCGTCGTCAGCCTGGTTTCTTCACCGCCTTCCAGTGGAATCGTGTATATATCAAAATCCCCGTTGCGTTGCCCTACAAACGCCAGCGTCTTTCCATCCGGCGACCACCCATGCCAGTACGACGGCGAATTTTTCGTCAGCCGTCGCGGAGTACCACCCGCAAAAGGAACGACAAATACCAGCGACTTGTGATCTTCCAGTGTTTGATCGCTGATCGCCAGCAACGTGCTGTCCGGCGAAATCCCGTGGTCGTTGTTCAGCCGGTTGGCAAAACCAGTGTCGATGGTTTCTGGAGTTCCTCCACTCACTGCCAGCCGCAACAGCTTTCCATCGCGATTAAACAAAAACGCTTTGCCATCACGCGTCCAATTCGGCGCTTCAAATCGGCCCGGCGCCACGTAGACCGCGGTTCGGTCGCCGGAATCCACCACCGCCCATTCCAGAAAGCTGTAAAGCTGCGCTTCTTTTTCGCCGGCCGCCGCGGCTTTCGGCGAAGAAATGTCCACGTTTGAAAATACTGCTTTCTCGATCACGTCCTTGTCGTGGCTACATACTCCGATCCCCACGTAAAACGGTTCTTTCAATTCAATCCGTGGTGAAGCTCCCGCCACTTGCAGGCCGCCACTCTCTCCGGCCAGCCACATCGTAAAGTACGCGCCGTGTTTTTCAATCCGCAAATGCTGCGGTCCCCAATTCGGTGACTGCACTTCGGTCGTCAGCCCGCCCTTCTCGGTGCGAAATTGCAGCGCGGTCATTCCATTGCCATGCCGCGCGATATCCGCGTACACCGAATCCGCATCCAGGCTCTGCCGGATCATCAGCACCGCCTTCCGATGCGCATTTCCGCCAGTCCCGACAAAAGCAATGTCCGCGCTTAAACTCACGTCCCCAGATATCTTCTTCCACGCAAATTGAAACGCATCGGCTTTGAACCACATGTTCTCGCCGCTGCCCGCTATCGTGTAACTCTTCTTCGCCGCGTCGTATTCCACCGACCCTGCATGCAGCACCGTCCCCACATCTCCCCGCGCCTCAAACACCCCCAGTTTTGTCGCTTGTTCCTGCGCCGACAGCGCCGCGCCGAACGCGCTCAAGAAGAAAATCGCAAACGCGGATTCCAAAAGTCTGTGTGTTGATTTCATGGAAGGCCTCTTTCGGCGCGGTTTTGCGCAGCCGATTGCGGAATTTTGCGAGAATACTCTATCACTGGCCCGGACTACGTGTTGGCGAAGGCTGTGCGTTTTCGTAGTGGCCGCCTGCCTGCCGCAGGCAGGGTCTTCAGACTGGTTCTTTTCCCTTGCATCGCCTGGTCGTCAGCTCCACGCGTTTTCGAATTTGTCGAACGCGGCGCGCGCGGCGGCGAGTTGTTCGGCGGCGGACAATGCTTCGGCACCGAATTTTTCTTTCAGTTCCAGCACGATGGGAAGATTTTCCACCGGCGCTGTCTTCAACAGTGGAATCGCCGCGCTCCAATCAATCGTGCCGTCATACGGCGGCAGGTGCTCATCCTTTTCGCCATGATTGTCGTGCAAATGAATCGACGCAACCAGGTCGCGCATCGGCGCAAGACTTTTTTCCAGTCGCTCTTCCGCGGGACCATCCGCCAGATGCGCGTGGCCAATATCAAAATTAAACCGCAATCCCGTTAGCCGAGTTTCATCCACAAACGCCCGCAAATACGCCGGATCACCCATTTCGCTGGTGGTATTTTCCATCGCCAGCGTTACTCCGGCGTGATGGGCATGCAGTACCAGATGCTCCAGCGAGCTGAATGCCGCATCGCGCTTCCGTGGATCGGCCGCCTCCCGCGAGCCGCCCATGTGCAGCACCATCCGCGAAAACGGCAAATCTTCCGCAACATCAATCGCCCGCTTAAGCTCATCCATCGCTTCAATCCGCCGTACCCGCTCGATTTCGCAGATCGATAATGGCGTCCCGCTTTCCCGCGTTGCGCTCATATCCCTGCTGGTCGGCGCGTGCATCGAATTCAGCGTCAGCCGGTATGCTTCCAGAGCCGACTTCACCGTCTCAATCTCCTGCTTTGAGCCGTAGTCAAAATGGCCGCGCGAACAGAAAATCTCCACCGCGGAAAATCCATTTTCCTTGATTTGGGCCAGCAATTCCGGAGTCAGTTTGCGCGATACAAACAGATAGGTGGACAGGACTTTCTGCATGGTGGCTTTCGGCTCGCAGACCAAATTTTTACGGCGGGACTGGATTGCGCCGCTAGTATCCCACGGCAGAGCCTTCATCGCGAGGGTCGGCTGCCCCTAATCTTTCCCCGGTTTGCGAATCGATACCTATGGCGTTTACCAGGCCGATATGCCCCCGGCGCTTGGTGGCGTGGCCCATGGCGTTCAATCCCTGTTCCAGTGAAGCAGGGAACTGCTGCTCCATCAAAATTCTGTCCGGCATCCACTGGTGATGAAATCGCGGCGCGTTGATCGCCGCCTGCGCATCCATTCCCAGCCGCATCCAGTTGATCACCGTCAGCAGCACCGCGGAAATGATCGTCGGTCCTCCCGGTGAGCCGGTCACAAAACTCAATTTTCCATCGCGCAACAGGGTCGTCGGCGACATCGAGCTCAGCGGCCGGTGCCCGGGAGCAATCGCATTCGCCTCCGATTGAATCAAGCCAAACAAAGCGTTCGGAACGCCTGGCTGCGTGGTGAAATCGTCCATCTCATCATTTAACAGAAATCCCGCGCTCGAAGTGACATGCGAACCGTAACTGTTATTAAGCGTGGTGGTGCTGGCCACCGCATTTCCCGCCGCATCCACCACCGAAAAATGGGTGGTGTGCGGCCCGTCATTCAAACTGACTTCGATCGGCGCGCTCTTTCCGGAATTGGTGTTTGCCTCTTCGCCACAAACGTGCGGCTCGCCTGCATGGATTGTCTTGCTGGAGGATGCATGGCGTGCATCAATCGTCGCCGCCAATTCCTTTGCATAGCAGCCGCTGGTCAACCCATTCACCGGCACCTTGGCAAAATCCGGATCGGCCAGATACGCCGCGCGATCCGCAAATACCCGCCGCATCGTTTCCGCCACCACATGCACGCTGCTTACGTCGTCCCAGCTTTTCAGCGGAACGTTCTTCAGCATGTTGAGCGCTTCGATGATCGCCACTCCGCCCGAACTCGGCGGCGGTGAAGAGAGTACTTCCCAGTTGTGGCCATCCAAGAGATATTGTGCGCGCAGCGCTTCGCGCACCTTCGGCTGGTATTGCGCCAGATCCTCCATGGTAATCAGTCCGCCCAGCGCGTTCATGTCGCTGACCAGCATCCGTGCGGTTTCTCCGCGATAAAATTCCGCCGCACCGGTTTTCGCAATCCGTTTCAACGTGGCCGCAAGCTCCGGCTGGCGCAGCGTCTCGCCCGCTTTGTACATCTCTCCGCTTTTCAAAAAAATCCTGTTGCTCACGGAAAACTTCTGCAGATCCTTCTTTTCTCTCGTGAATTCGCCCGCCAGCGCCGCGCTGATCGGAAATCCATTTTCCGCCAAGCGAATCGCCGGCGCCATCACTTCCGCCAGCTTCATCGTGCCGTAGGTTTTCAGCGCTAGCTCCAGGCCGGCCACCGTTCCCGGCACCGCCACCGATTTGTAGCCGATTACTGAAGCTTCTTCATCCAGCTTTCCGTCCGGCTTGATGTACATATTCCGCGTGGCTTTTCCGGGAGCCACTTCGCGGTAATCCAGAAAATTTATCCGGCCATCGGCCATGCGTACCAGCATAAATCCGCCGCCGCCGATATTTCCC
>WNFR01007363.1_pt1 | contig 11179 bp, 10 predicted proteins | sample 5400221 | NCBI WGS metagenome assembly WNFR01 (sample SAMN13153357, study PRJNA577476) | soil metagenome | isolation source: 40 cm soil under Madrone tree | place: USA:California | collected 2016-06-14 | reverse complement strand
TCGAAAAGAAAGAAGGAAAGTGGCAGCCGTTAAAGTGGAAGGGTTCGTCGTGCTCGTGGGCTTCGTGAGAGTTTCGCAAGGCAATCTCAAATCTGTAATTTCAATCTCGAATCTGGAGTCTCGAAATCTGAAATCCAGGATCTGAAATCTGACCTCGTCCTTTGGCGCCTAAGTTTCGCAATCCGAATTCCGAAATTCGCAATCTTCGCCTACCCCTTTGCCCTTTCCTCTTTGCTCCTTATAATCAATCCCCGTGGCGGGGTAGCTCAGATGGTTAGAGCGTGGGATTCATAACCCCGGCCATGCGATTTTGGTAACTAAAACAAAAACTTACGGTTGCAGCCACAGCGGTTTTCCTAGCGTTTTTGATAATTCTATATAGAGCTATACGCGCTCCAAACGGCTCTATCTAAATTCCCGTCACAATACCGTCACAACCTGACAGCGCCACTGGCGGCGACCTTTCGCCTGTCGCAGTCTAATCGTCTGGCGATCTCATCTGCCTTTTCATGCCTGGTCTTGTGTCTAAATCTGTGAACGTGGAAAAGGTTGCTACATTGGCTCGAACAAGTCTTTTGATCGATTCGTTTTGCCCAAAATAGCTTGCCGCAGATGCGCCTGTTATTCGCAACAGGGCACTCTCTGAGACGAGCGACTTCGATGTCCTCAGAAGCAATCACGCGAGAATAAAGATTTGACGCCTCGCGCAAGTATCCGTTCTCATCGACGTACCGCACGAGATAGCGGGGTCGCCATTCCTTGTCCCAAGTAGTCTTATCTTTGCTATCTGTAAGGTGCGCATCTCCCCACAGTTTATATGCCGCATCCCAAAGATCGTACCATCGGAAAAGAGGACTCTCGCCCCAATACCTAGCCGGGCCAATTGGCGGAAATATCTCACCCCTCAAATACGGCATGAATTTATCAGCGAGGCCGAATCCTTGAAGCCGCGTCATAAGGATGTTGCCGAAGTGGTTTTCTCTAAACGAGTCCTTGCCATACTTTTTCATTAGGCTCTTAGCCATTCGCTTCTTAATGCGCTGACCGTAACGCATAAGAAATTCATCGAAGATAGGCTGTGGCCCGCGAAAGTGTGATCGATGCATCTTGTAAAAACTAAACTGCCCCGCGTTTGCGCTGAACGCATCCTCAAACTTTTGTGCAAAATCCGAATCCATGTCTAAGGCCATTTCCAAATCGAAATTATTGTAATCTGCTTCAAGGTTGATTACTTCCGGGTGTAATAGTCTCGCTTCAATAGGTCTAATTGCGCGGCGAAGCGCATCCTCATATTCTTGTGCTTCTCTTTCCTGGCAAGTTTTCGAGTCCTCAACGTTCGTCTCAATTCGACTTCGCTGATCCCAATCTGGCGGAAAGGCAAACGGCGCAGGTAGCGCGTTGACCAACTGAATTAGTTGACCGAGCATCGCTGGCGGTTTTGAAGGCGGTCTATCGATGTATTGTCTGCTCACGGCTGCAACCTGCAATAATGTTCAATTACTGACGTTTACTTTTTCCTCTCGCGGCGGGGATAGTGAAAAGTCAACTCACCGCGCATTAAGATGTAGATTGCGACCACCAACACCAATGCCCAAGGCCCGTAATCTCTGAGTACGTCAATAAGAGGCTGCATGGCCGTTTTCCTTTGCGCTAAAGAATCTCGATTGTTATCGCGCAGAAGTGTATTCTCACCCGTGTAATGCGTCCAGGGAAAAAATCCAGCATTAGAGAGCCGACAGAAGTGCTAAGTATTACGTCAGCTTGTTTGAGGCCAAAAAGCGAAGGGAAGTCTTACAGTCGATGATCTAGGATCAAAGCTCTGATGGCGGCTTCAACGTCTGGTCTGTAAAGCGCATATAGAAAGCCAAACACCGCGCACGCAACCCACCAAACGATCTGCGCGAGCTTTATGACTACGGCGTATGGGGAAACACCGAGATACCGGAGCGAATAACCCGGCAAATGGATCACGAATTCGATCTAGAACAATGTGACCACAGTACCGGATGCAACGGTTCGCCGCATGTGTACGTCCACGCTCGATCCAGTTCGCGCGTCAAATCAAAGGCTTTCAATTTTGCTTCCGTAGCTTCGTCACGCGTCGAAATGGTCGCTTCGATCACCACTTCATAGTTTTGCACTCCCGGCGCGATCTGAGGCTCTGTTTCTCCGCGAGGCCAGTATTTTTCTGAGACTTGTAAGCCATCAACATTCTGAGAATGCGGTTGCTCAGAGGATGAGATCGCATAGGTCTTAACGCCAGACTTGAAATAGAGTAGGTGAGAATTTATATAGTGATTTGATCGTAACAGATCACACTCCGTATCGCTTGCTATGACAACGCATGTGATGCACTTTTTGTTTAAGGTGAAATATGGTGATCCGGGGCATTAGAAAATTGCTGCGGCTAATAGTTGGAAAACCTCGAATGCAAAAGGGGCCTAAAGGAAAACCGGCGCGTCGGCATCATCACATTCCGCAACTTTATCTGGCGGGATTCACGAATTCGGGCGAGAAAGATGACCTACTTTACGCGCACGATCTCAGGCAGTTAAAGACGTGGCCGGACAAACCGGCGAACGTCGCATTTGTGAAAGATTTTTACAAGATAGAAGCGCCTGGCGTCCCGGTCGATGAGGTCGAAAGGCTCTTTTCAAAGTTAGAGGGTGCGGCGGCTAAGATTCTAAAAAAGATTATTCGGACAAATAAGCTTCCGTTGCGCCGGAAGAATTACAATATCCTAATGCAATTCATGGCGCACTTGGTTGTGCGCAGGCCAAGCGTGCGCGAATCGATCACAAGGTCAGTCGATCAACTCTTGCGGATGGTTGGCGGCATGTACGCGGGCTTACCTGATGAGGATTTGCAGAGGCATTTAGATCGGTTACGCGAGAAAAACCCCGATTTGCCTGCAACCAGTCTTGATAAGTTTCGAGATTTCATAAAGTCTGATGAGTACACGCTTGAGTTTTCTCAGAATTTCCACGTTGATAACCTGTTGTCGGCGCTGTTACCCACAGCCGATGAAACCATTGCGCCATTACTGGCCGCGCGGCATTGGGTGCTTTGGGTTGCAAAGGATGACGCCGGACACTTCATCACGACAGACCGGCCTGTACTCCTGACTTGGACGGTTGAAGTGCCAGCGTTTTATGCAAACAATCCTGGATTTGGTTTTCAAAACACCGCTGTCGTTTTCCCGTTGTCCAAAAAGCTCGCGTTGTATGGTCGCTTTCATGGTCCACGTCGCGCGGTCCTGCCCGCAGATAAGGATCAGGTTGCTTTGGTCAATCGAATGATGTCTCAGGGTGTGGTCAGATTCGCCTATTCGACCGATGAAAATTTCGTTTGGAAAAAGCTGAGCAATGAGACAATCGGGGACAGGCGAGATATGTTCGATGCAATCAAAGAGCATCAAGCGAAGAAGGCGGAGCAATCTCAAGCGGAACATGTCGAGGCTCGACCGGCAAAAGCAGCGCCCTCTAAACGAAGGCTTGAAAATTAAAGCCGCTGCTTACCATCCTTTGCTTGACCGGAATTCTAGAAATTCCTCGATCTCGTTAATCGCAACGACGACCGAACGGTTTCCCTGCCTACGGTACAGAAGAAATTCCCCGTCGTCCCCTCGAACAAACGACAACTTCCGGCGAGCTTGAACTTCGATTCGAACAAAGGTGCCCTGATCTTGTTTGAGACATGTTAGACCTACGTAGTCGTTTATTGCTTTACCGTCTTGAAACTTCCCCTCGATATTTGAGCGGAGTTCGCTTTCCCAGGTGTCAGAGTTTCCGTTTTTGATTAGCTGAAAGTCTCGTTCAATTCCACAGCTCACCCCGGAATCATCGACTCCCAAGAAAAGAAGTCCGCCACCACACGTCAGAAATGCTGCTATCGTTTTCAGCGTTGAGTGTAAGACCTTCTGCGATTTTAGCTGCTCAATCGGAGTATTCGGGACTGCCTCGGCCCTCTTTATGTCATAGAACAAAGTTGACTTGAATTCGCGGTGCGGCCCCTCGCCTTCACCGATCTCGGTTTCGACGCCCGCTAAGTCTACGACTCTTTGTGGAGACCGAAGAATTCGATAGGAATCTAAGTCGCCTGACGTTAAGGCGGGCGTGAGTTCCAACTTGAGGCTTACAAGCTGTTTGCGAACTTCCTCGATTTGTTCTAAAACCAGTCCGGCTTCGCTGAGATCAAGCGAATCGATAAGTTCCTGCAAGGTTGTCTCGCAGCCACCCGAGTTCAGAGCAGCCGCATACAACCTCAAGAACCTCTCATTTACGGTGTTCACCCCTTCGACCCCTCGAAGTCTCTTGAGCGTTCCTAGATAACAACACGCATACGTTGGATCAGGTCTTTCGCAATGAGACTGGCTCGGCGCTCCCAAAATTCCTTAATGTGAGTGGAACCACTTAACAGATATGAAAAACTTTCTTCGTCAATGAACGCATTCCTAAGAATGTCGCTAGCGTGCTCATACGATATTGCTCTTTCACGTAACAATTGATCGGGAACTTTAGCCTTCCAGATGTTGTTTGATTTCCTGCTTAACGGAAGAAGGTTTGAGATCGAATTCACCCAATCCCTGCCAGATTGCTTTGGATCAAGCACCTCAGCTAACTGAGCCGTCTTATTGCTGTTGCACCATGCTTTGGGAAAGATATGGTGTAATTCGACTCCCGCTTTGTTATCCGGGTAGCTCAATCTGATATCGCCGCCGTAGATCAAATCCTTATCAGCGCGCGCAATCATTGGTAGTAAGAGCGCCTTCTGCAAGGCACCGCCTGGCCTCTTGCCGCTAAGATAACCGAGCAGATCAGACTCGCTCGGAAGCGGCTTGTGGATTAGAGTATCAAGCCACTGATCGACCTCTCCGGCCCACGCGCTACTGGATTGAAACTGTTGACGTTGGTTGAGCCATAACTTCATCTCTCTTAAGTCTGTTCCAAGTTGCGTCAAGAATCCCTGATCGTAGCGACCCGTGAGAGCGTTGCGCCAGAAGAAGGCACGGAACATCGCGTTTAGATCATCAATGCCCCATGGATGAGTTTCTGAGGGATCGAGATGCGCGTGATATCGGAGAGCAACGTAGATGGCTGCTGTAACCGGATATGGGCAATCAGAGTAGGGGAACAATCCGCTAGCGACAGTTTTCTGAAAGTCTCCGAGGAATTCCGCGATTTGCGTGCTATATTTTGTGATAACTTTCCAGTGATCGGTTGGCGTTGCGAGTAAGTCACTAGCTTTGACCGAAGATATAGTTTGCTTTCTGCGCCCCCTCGATATAAGTCTTGGGAGGGGCTTAGGCTCCTCAAGTGCGATGTAGCAAGCGGTCACGATCTGAACCACCAACTCAGGCCGATCATCAGATGCGGCCCAACCTATTGCGCCGTCTTTTTGACCAAGCTCGTCAATCCACTCACGGAGAAGTATGCTTTCCGCATCCTTCTCCGTGTCCGAATAGAGCCATGAATGAATCAAGTCTACAGTTGATACCTTCGTCCCAGTTTGGTTGAGAGTTTCAAAGATTTCGCAAATGTCAGCCAACGTATAGGTGTCAGGAACAATGTAGACCGCTAACTTAGTCTTATTGATTCCTTGAAAGGCTTCCGTGAGAATCGCATTTCTGCGATCAAGTTCCCCGGCATCCGGGAGGATTGCGTTTGCATAGAAGGCCGGGTCTTTAATCGACTGCGCGTAGCGTACCCATTGAGCAAGCATTGATTCACCTTCTTGACTCGATGACAATGGAAACAAGCCTTGAGCGATGCAAATTGCATCGTTATCAAGTTGCTTAGTTACCGCAATGTCCTCTTTAATGAATATTATTTGTTCTAGCGGATCGTGCGTCGCGACGTTCAGATAATATCTTCCTGAAATTTTGTAGTCGCCGTGTCTAGAACGAAATCCTCCAAACGCCATTGCAATAGCTGTACATCTCTGCAAGCCGTCCAATACGGCATAAACCTTTTTAGGGTTGACCGTTGAATCTGAAAAAGGTCTTAGAAACTCTTTGCCCTCAGCATCGCGATCTGGAAGTGCCAACGAATCTAACTGAAGGCCGGATTCGTCCGGTTGCTCCCAAGTCGTTGCCATTCCAATTGGCCGAGCCTTTAAGATCGAGTCGATAAGAGAAATCACTTGCGCACTTGACCAAACAAAGTCTCGTTGAAATTGTGGAATCAACCATTCACGATTCTTTAATCGCCGCAAGAGATCATCAATGGTCAAACTGTTTACCGATAGCTCACTCATAGAACCTCCGTTCGAATCGTGCGAATAAAATCTTGTGGTTAACAACTTACTAATGCCACCGCTGATCGCTCCGGAAACACTCCTGGTGGAAAAACAAATTGGGGTAGCGAGAGGCGTCTTAAGCGTGGACTCCCGTGTCGATCATTTTCTTCTCTACTTTCTCATACTGTCGGTGCATCTGTCTTAACCGCTGATTGAACTCCGTCATCTCGGCGTCTGAGATGTTGAGTAAGTCCAAAATTGACATCAGCCTCTTTGCTACAAAAAAGTCTCGGAGATAATCTTCAACTCCATCCTTGGTGTGTTTGTAGAAGGTGGCTAGGCTTGGGACGTGCGAACGATCCAAGGGCTTTAACTCTCTCCACACATCTTTTTTGCTCTTGTCTGCAAAGTGTTCAAGCCATCGCTGCAAATATCGCCCTTTAGCTTTGGCGAACATGGAGTTTTCCAAAAGTTTGATCTGTTCTCCTGCATCATCAACCGTTCTCTTATCCGCTATTAAGACCCAGAGAGGCGAGAATGATGTGCCCCCAGGAGCGCCGGGATCGTGATAGCTTAATGTGTATTGAACGTAGTTGTTGCGACACCGGGCGCAATTCATCTCATGCCACTCATGGACCTTTCCCCAGTCGTTTTCCTGTCGGGTAACTGTGTACGTCCCCGCACCGCAAGGACATGCTCTTTCCTCTTTGTATTTTTCCCAACTCATGCCTTCGGTTGCTTTGCCCTTAAGTGCTTCGGCATGCCGGGCAGTCTCGCGGGCAACTTGAGATCATCGTCAACCAAGACATCAAGACAAACACCGGCAACGCGCGCATACGTCAGAAGAACTGGCAATGGCGGTTCTCGCACCCCGCGCTCATACGCTGAAATGTAGTCTTGGAAAATCTCATCAGTTAGTCCAAGCTTGCCGATCATACCGTTTTGCGAAAGATCGAGCCGTATCCTAATCTGCCGCAGCTTCTTAGCAAGATGAACCGGCTTTTTGCGTGACGCTCTACTCATCAGGATCGGACCTCCTGACAAGAGAGCTTTCTGATTTTTCTATTGCTACTAAGGTTAAATAACCTTAGAATAGGCTTGGGTGATTGAATCGCCCGGAGCTTTCTTACTTGCCCCGAAGCGGCAATCATCGCCGCCCTAAAGCCACTTCACGCATCGGCAAAGAATTACGTTTTCAAAGGCTCACAGAGTATCAAACAGATGAGCCATTAGTCATTAGGAGAAACTGCCATGACAACCATCAGAATCCTTTTATGTGTCATTGTGCTCTTAGCTCTTGCAAGCGTCGGCTTTGCGCAACAGCCTAACGTGAAGGTGTTGGAGCCTACAGTGACAACCGTCCGAATGCCGGATGGCCGACTTCAATTAGTTGCGGTGGACGATCCAGAGCTTAAGGCAGAGCGCGCCGCTCGACTCAAAACTACACTCGCCAAGCTCAGTGCTGAGTACAAAGACAAGACGTTTTGGTTTCGACCCGCCTACGTGCCACTCAAGATCGTCGATGTCGTTGTGGTCGGCGATCAAATAAAGTTCGTCATTCAGAAAACGACCGGGGAGAGTTTTACCGATAACAGGCTCCCAAGTGATGTGTACTTCACCCGTGATCCGCGACAGATATTTTCCGCGCGAGCCTGGGCGTACATTGAGCGAAGCAAAGTGTTTGTTGGCATGACGAAAGATCAAGCACTCGCAAGTTGGGGCCGACCTGAGCGCATTAACAGAACATTGACGCGCGGCGGGGTGTCTGAGCAGTGGGTTTACGGACTCTCTACCTATCTTTATTTCACAAACGGAAAACTGACAGCGGCGCAGAACTGAAAAAGTTAAAGGCGGCAACGTCCTCACCCCGTTGCCGCCTCATCTCACAAGCTTTTGTGCGTTGTGAGGTGCGCTAGATGCCCTCCCACAAGCACCGCGCGCTTTTGGACGAGTACGTTCGGCACTCGCCTTAATGTGCGTTTTATAACATCCCCTAACAAAGTAGTACACGAAGGTGCTAATCCGTCAGAGCAGCGATTTGTTATGCGGCGATGTGCGTGCTGCGTGCTGTATTCTAAATGGCTAAGTATCTCGCTCTGGTATCTGGACGATGAACACACGTCGCCAGAATTCGTCGCTCTTCGGTTTGAACGGCTTCTGTTTGAACGAACGTCGTCGGTTGAGCCAGTTCTTGAGTCGGTTATACAGACGCTCCCAGCACCCGCCGCGTCCGACAAAAGTGACCATCGCAAGGTAAACGCCAGGTTGGAGCATAACGCCAACGCAGAGAGGGGAACTCTCAGATGGCTCCATCCAGAACGGTATCCTGCCCTCAACCTCATACTCATACTCGTCCAGCAAGTTGACCACAATATCTGTGGAGAGCGGGCTCCTGGCATCAGCGTCAGGGAACCATCGAACCTGCGTATCCGGCTGCGCTCCTTCCGCGACACGGCGAAGAAGGAGACTGCAACTGTGTTGGAGACGCTCATTTCGGTCCTCCCACGCTGGCTGTCCTTGCTTCCTTTTCCTTGCCAACACCCGACGTGTGCTCTTGTTGGTGAGTGTGACATCGAAAGATGTCAAAAAAAGTCCTTCTGTCTCTGGAATGATCTTAGTAGTCAGGGAGATCTCAAGGGCGGGCTTACTCTCGCGCCGAAGAATAAACCTCGAAAACGCCCAGCCACCTCCAATCAAGATTGCGAGCGTTTCTGCGAAGTTTTTCCCCGCCTCTGAGCTTAAAAACGCCCAGACATCTTTTGCAAGGTCCTTCGCTGTCTCTAAGACGAAAAAAAGAATGTGCATAGCGAGGTGGTGTTGTCGCCGCCTAACTATGTATATCGGGTTTCGGAATAAAATTCCAGAGGGGTTGTCCACCCGATAGGGTTTCTCACGCGCCCTGCAAGTAATACAAGAGAAACAGCAATGCACTATGCAGTGTTGTTGCCGGGGTACTCGCGCCCTAGAGTCGCAGCCCTAGATGATCGCACGGCGCATCTGTTAGGTCTTGCTCGACACCCAAGTATCTTTCAGTAGTCTGGATCGAACTATGGCCCAACGATAGCTGAATTTGATCGAGGGCCGATCCGCCCTTGTGTGCGAGCTTGGCGAACGTGCGCCGTAGATCATGAGGGGCGATCTCGCCTTGGCCCATCGTGCGCGCGTACTCCGTGACCATGTTGTAAATTGCCTGTTCGGTCATGCCGTCGCCGGTCATGCGCCCACCTTTGTTGATCGAGCGAAAGACGCGACCCTCTGACATCCCGGCAAGACTCGCATAGGCATCAATAGCAGCTTTGGCCCAGCTAGGCATCGGGACAGAACGGACCTTGTTACGTTTGCCGATTAGATCGACTAACACCCAGCGTCCGTCACGTTGCTGAACGTGATCGAATCTGAGATTAGCGGTTTCGGCACGACGAAGGCCGCAGCCGATGAGCACACCAAGAATCGCTCTGTCGCGTAGACCCTTGAGTGTGTCACTGGCCGGGGCATTCAGCATCTTTTGTGCTTCGTGCTTTGTTAGCCAATTCCCGGTGCGTATTCCTTCTTGCGGGACTCCCTTAACGGCATTGATGCCATTGGCGATCTGACTATCAAGCGCCCCGTTATCGGCAGCTTCCAGGGCGAGTTTTCGGATCGCAGATAGCTTTTGATTGACACTCGCGGCTGACACCCCGGCATCACGCAACAGTGCCGCGTATCGCTGAACTATAGCCTTGTTGATCGCGGTCTCGCCGCTCTCATTGTGCCAGCGGATGAACTCTCTCAAGTGGCGCTCATACGCTCGCTTGCTGTGCGCACTGTCAAGACTGTCTAGGACCATCTGAATGACAACGGCTGCGGTTGCGTCCTGTCTGATTAGGTCTTTCATAGTCGCTCCCTTCCAGCCTTAAGAATCTGATCAGCCGCGCGCAGAATTTTCTGTGCGCTCTTTTCGGGAATCGCGCTTGCGCCGTCGCGCTTTAGCCATTCCTGAATATATCCCCGGCAGAACTCAGCGCCGTCCAGGTTAAGGGCTTCGCAGCAAAGCAACGCTACCGCTTCCGCCTCAACCTCTCGTAAGCTCTTCGGTGTTTGTTCTGAGTCGCTGAAATCCGCTTCCGACGTGTGCCCAAGCATCACGTGTGCGAGTTCGTGGAAGAGTGTCTTGTGCGGAAGCTGGGCGATAGGATTGATCGCAATGGACCGCTTCTGTGCGTAACCCTGACAGTTACCGTCTAGGACCGTGAACTCGATCCGCTGAACGTCAAGAACGCTCAATGCCTTGTCGGAATCCCATGAGGGAATCGCGGGCGCTTCAACGTCTTGCCCCTCTGTCTGTGCGAGCACAAACCAGCGCGGCTTGTAGACGAACGTCGTAAACGTCGCGTCGCGATCTTCTCCGTTGTCGTCATTCTCTCGTCTCTTCACAGTGACGGGCATACAAAGTGTGATCGCTTTCTCACCCTTCTTGACGTATCGGCCTAAGTCTTTCCATGCTGGAAAGGTATTGATCGGTCCCGGTTCAATTCCGCGCGCGTGACATTCAAACAGCGCGAGAAGTTGGTTTCCAAGGGAATAATTGTGGAATGCTGAGTAAGCCTGCATGAGCGATCCAGGCTTGTTGACTGCATCCTGTAGCAGGATGCTAAAGTTCGGTGTAGCCATGATTCTTTCTCCTAGTTAGAAAGGGTTGTGGTTAGAGGCTCGCGAGAGTTAGTAGCTCTTGCGGGCTTCGTTATTTGGCAGGTCTTTCAAAGAGCGGATAGCTCTCTATAACCATCATTATCATAAGCCACCAAAGCTCTTTGCGTCAACAGCTATTTCGCAGTATAAAGAACTTTGTACATACAAACTAAGCCCAGTTATTATGCACGCTCATTGCGGTTAACAACGGACACAATGAAACAGCGCCGCGCTTTTCGGACATAGCTCGGTCCAGACACTTAAGACCATGAGA
>WNFR01024129.1_pt1 | contig 11181 bp, 14 predicted proteins | sample 5400221 | NCBI WGS metagenome assembly WNFR01 (sample SAMN13153357, study PRJNA577476) | soil metagenome | isolation source: 40 cm soil under Madrone tree | place: USA:California | collected 2016-06-14 | reverse complement strand
CATTTGGCCGATATTCAAGAATGAGAGCGAAGTTGTAATTCACCGGCCTGCGCCGTTCGGATGCTATAGAAAAATGCAGCGCCACGGGATCGAGTGCATAGCGCGTTCCTCGCCGCAATCCCTGCCGCACGATCTGACCGCGCCGTTGCAACTCGCTCAGGCGGCGCGATAGAGTCGGTTGACTGAGAGGAATGCCGCGCCGCTGTAGGCGCTCGCGAATCTCTGGTGCACCCAGCCCCCCATCCGCATCGGGAGCGCTTAAGATTTGGAGAATGGCTTCAGTAGCGGACATCGAGACCATTGGGAGCCTGGTGAATAAAGAACCACGATGCCGTGAATAATAACTGAATAATAAATAATCATATTAACCATGTAATATCAACTAGTTACGAATATCGTGGGCTGCCCTGATATAGAATAAACCACGGCGGTTGAATAAAAGCGAGTCATCGCGGACGGCGTCCATTGCGGAAGTACAAATTAACATTTGTCCATTTACACTCCGAAAATAAGAGTTGATATGGAAGTCACGATCGACAAATGTCGATTTGCACTTCTACGGTGAGCCAGATCGCACGGCACAGTTATGCACTGAAGTCACTCACATCGCTGCCCGAATGGAACACGATCATGGGCTTGCAGTTTTGAAAATCTAGTGCTCAACAGCCGAACTCAGCTCCATCGGCTCTTGCGCAGCGGCGCCTGTCCGCTGCGGCCGCAGAGCTGCGTGTAGTACCTATTGGTCGTGGTGACTCGGAGCCACCCGTGCATCCACTGCCTCGGCGAACCGAGCACGTGGATTCGCGCGGCAATAGTCGTCAATCCAGTAGATCGCTGCCGTGAGGTCCGAGTTTCCCAGAATGTTGTTCGTGGTCAGTGATATGGCATTCACTCCAGATAAGTATCCGCCGAGCCAATCGACGAAAGCGACCTCGTCCACATTGCTCTGCTCTCTGGCGTACAGATATACCGAGCAGGGCTTAACCCCGGCTCCATAAGCCGTTACCTCGGTGGTTTGCCTTGCCCTGGTCGACCTGGCGCCTATCACCAACACGTCTAATGCCACAGCGACAGGCGTAACCGGATGCGCGCGGCAGTAGTTGCCGAGCCGGTACACCGCTTCTTTGAGGTTTGCGTCCCCTAGAATGTTGTTCGTGTGATTTGACGTCGAGTTCACGCCGGACGCATAACCGCTAAACCATTCTACGAACGCCACCTCGTCCGCGTTTTGCTGCTGTCTGGCGTCCAGATACGCTACGCAGGACTTAAGTCCGGCACCATAAGTAGTGACTTCGCTGGCGCGTGCCGTCAGCGCAACGCCCGCGCCTATAAGAAATATTGAAGCAATCACTGCCCGCCAGCGCACCTGCAGTCTCCCTTCGGTCCTAACGGCGTCCATGGTACTGCGACGCAGACTCCACCCGAATGATCGCCATCACCCTATCCAGGTAAATATGTTTACTCCACAGGTTACGGGACGAACCTTCAACCCATCTCGTGACTGCCGAGTGAGCAGTCGATTTCTCGGATGGCGCCGGAGCAGAGCCAACGGCGTTGCAAAAAAATGTCGCGCGTTCATGACCCTCTAGGAAAGTGCCTATATTCTCTCTGATTTCGACAGTGGAGCGGGATCCGCCCGGTTAAATGACGAGGGGTATCAACCGGTACTTCACCCGCGCCCGGTACTGAGAATAGATAGGGTCGACGCTCAGAAAACGTTCTTCGGCGCAGGCGCGGCTGAATTGAAACACGCAATCGCAGAGCCACAGGCCGATGTTCCATCCACTGGGATTGGCGATCACGAAGCCGAGAATCCAAATCAATTCGGATGCGTAGAGCGGATGACGCACGAAGTTGTAAAGCCCCTCGGTGCGAATGCCGCGATGGGCCGGTACGATGCCAAAACTTCGCCGCAACGACAACAGTGATGCGACGATGGCTACAATCCCAACCCACTGTGCGATGTTGCCGATGCTAAGCGGTATCGATGGCGCCGTCGGCCGCAAGAGTAGTGGTACGCACGTCCCGGCAAAGGCAAGCAGCCACAATGCTGGGGATTGAGAAACGGAACTCGCGTCGCGCTTCGCAATGTACATGGCAACGAAGATGCTATTGACGATCAACAGGCCAAGCCAGTTGAGAGACCCGGTATCCTGGTACTTGCGATAGCACGCGTACGCCAGGAGTCCAAAGCCGAGAACCACTATGACGTTGGCCATGATTTTGGTGCCGCTCGAGAGGACTCTATTTCGCATTGGGTATGCCGCGAACGCCTCTAAATACGCCGATGATTACGCGATCTTAGATCGCCAGGCGGTACTGTCTTGGCGAGCGACTGTGCCTCGCGGACTCAGTTTTGCTGAAGCCACCTGAGCATATTCGATCGGGCTCTTGCTGATGTGCCGGCGGAATAAGCGTGCAAAATAGGAAGCGTCCGTGAATCCGGCAGCAATCGCAACGTGGGTGACTGAGGGGTGTGGCGCCTCTAGCAGCTTGCAAGCGGTATCGATGCGTAAGCGCATCACGTACTCTCGGCAGCTGCAGCCGAAGCTGCTGCGAAAGAGGCGGCTGAAGCTGAAGCGGCTCATGCCACACTCGCGCGCGAGCTGCGAGACGCTGAGCCGCGTCGTGTGATCGCGGCGTAGGTTCTCAATGATCCGCTGCATCACCGCTTTCTCGGTGTGGCCAGGAGCTTGTTCATTTGACGCCAGCGGCATCATTGCACCGGGACGTTCTATCTGCCGGCCCACTGTCTCGCGGCGTTTTGAGATCTTCGCAAGTTGCTCTAGATTAGATTTCAATTCGCGCAGCGGCACCGGCTTCACAAGGTAATTCCAGACGCGCGCGCGGAACGCCCAGACGGCCAGATCTTCGCTGTGCGTTGAAGTGATCATCAAGATTGGTACGCTCGGGTGAAGACGCTTGACGCTCTGAAGCAAATGCAGCTGCTCGGCGACAGGATTGTCGAACTCGAATACGATGATGTCGGGCTTCGTGCTGCTGATTGCGGTCAACGCGCTACGGGAATTACATACGATTACCTGGCAGAGCCGTTTACATTGTTCGAGCAGCTCTGCTGGAGAATCGTTGGAGGCACACGAAACCCATTGTGCACGCAGGGAGGCAGTCAAGTTAACCTCCCACCACTGTGCGTGATTCCATGGGTGCGCGTCCCATTCAAAGGTGCGCACGCGTGCGCATCGCGCCCCGAGAAGCGATCGATATGGAAACACGGGTACCCGTTACCCGAAATTGCTCGTATGAACATCTTTTGCCGCCGATGGTCGACGCTCCTGTTCGGATCGATACTTACCACGTTGCGGCAATGCCTGACAGTGATATACGGCGCAATCCTATAGAAAAATTTCAAAGAAGCGGTTGTGTGCTCCGTAGTTCGCAAATGGTGCGGTGCAACGCATTAACGCAGCGCGCGGCACACGCTTTCTTGGTTCGGGAACAGTGTGGCTAATGAGAACCCTGTCTGGGCTTTCGTCAAATTCGCACAAATGTGCTGGTACCTCGCACAAAAATTACAGCCCTTTATTTTCGTTAATGACTAAATCGTCCTCGGGTAAACACCTACATCGGCTGCGGCGGACGCTTACACCAAGTGGTAGCGAATGCTTCTAGCGAAAGTAAGTCTCCTGCTGGGCTGATTCGGAAACATGTGTTTGTCACAACCAATAGATGAGGTAGGTCAAATGAAGAAGTTTATCGTTGCGTTTTTAAAGGACGAGGAAGGCTTGACGATGGTCGAGTACGCCATTGCCGGTGCACTTGTGACGGCGGCAGCTGTCGGCGCCTTTACGCTCCTGGGTGTCAACATTGGCGCCAGGATAACCGCACTTGCAGGCATCGTAGGCGCAGCCTAAACGCCGGTAGCCGGGAATCGCAGGCGGGACTCGATCGTGCACTTGGTGCAGCTTGCGGTTCCCCGTCTACATAGTTCGTGAGGGAAATTTAAATGAATAAACCATTAGATGCATTTCTAAAAGACGAAGAAGGCTTGACGATGGTGGAGTACGCGATTGCCGGTGCTCTCGTGACGGCGGCAGCTGTCGGCGCGTTTACGCTCCTGGGTGTCAATATTACCGCCCAGATAACCGCACTCGCAGGCATCGTAGGCGGCGCATAAGCGCCTGGTCACTCGGACAGCAGGATCGCAGGTAGATCGAAACATCTTCGATGCGCTTTGGGCAACCTGCGATTCTCTGCCCGAGACGTGTCGAGCAAAGAGGCTGGATGCGAGAACGACCGGAATTCCGATCGGCAGCAGTTAGTGAGGTTACCTCGGATGAAACATTTTACCAGTCGTGTTCTCGATGCATAATCCGGCCACTCTGCTGTTGGTGCCAGCGATACTCGCGCAGGCGGTTTACACCGATCTGCGAAGTCACCGCATTTCGAATCTACTCACTCTTTTTGGGTTTCTTGCAGGTCTCGGGCTGCAAACCTTTGGGGCTGGCCTGCAGGGTTTGACTGCTGGCTTGCTCGGGGCGGGAGTTGGGCTCGCGTGCTTCGCTCCGTTCTATTTGCTTCGGGCGATGGGAGCCGGGGACCTCAAGTTGTTGGCGGCGATTGGCGCTTTTCTTGGTCCGCAAGGAGCACTTTACGCAGCTGTATTTTCCCTCCTCGCAGGCGGCTCCGGCGCGATTTGCTACGTTTTGTGGCGCGCTCTGCGCGCATCAGCCGGCAGTTTTGTGCACGAGGGCTTCGCCGCGGCAGGAGCGTCGGCAGTCGTCGCCGCACGGCTCGCGCGATGCGACCGACTGCCCTTTGCCTTACCGATAGCCGTCGGTGGCATTGCCGCTTGCTACGTCCTGGCTGACTTCTTCGGCGGAGCTGCATGGCTACGAGGTGCGCTGACATGAATGCCACTACAACTGCAGTTGCCGACCTGATTGGTCCGGTCCTGAGCCGCTTAGCCGGGCTTGCACCGCGACCCGTGAGTTTGGAAGCTACCGGGCTGGCGCCGGAGATGCTCGCGGATCTCGTGCTGAAGCAATTGCTCCGTGGCGGCTCCCTGACGAGTGCGGTGCTCGGCGAGCGGCTCGGACTCGTAGGACCGGTTCTGGACCCGATTGTGCAGTTCCTACGGCAAGAGGGAAGGCTCCAGTTGCAAGCCCGCGCGAGCTTCGATAACGAGGTGCGGTTGTCGCTAACTGAGCGCGGACGTCAGAGCGCCCAAGATGCGCTGCAACGAGCTCGTTTCGCGACATCATCATGGCCGAGGAACTCTGCGATCGCCTCGGCGTCGCCTTGGCCTCCGGGCGCGCGATTTTCATCTACGGACCCGCCGGTAGTGGCAAGACCTACATTGCTTCACGGCTGATTGCCGCTTTGTCCGGAGAAGTGTTGATTCCGTATGCCGTTGCCGTAAACGATAAGATTATTCGTGTATTCGACGCCGCGGTGCACGAACGAATCGATCTCCTCGAAGGCAACCGACGCCTGCTGTTGGCGCAGGGATTCGATGCACGTTTTGCCTTGTGTGAGCGCCCCATGATCATCGTGGGCGGCGAGCTGACCGAGGATATGCTGGACGTTCAGTTCAACGCCGCCTCGGCGGAGTACAACGCACCTCTGCAGATGAAGGCAAATGGCGGCGTGCTCGTGGTCGATGACTTGGGACGGCAGCGATTTTTACCGCAACGGCTGTTCGACCGCTGGATCGTCCCGCTCGAGCAGCAGGTCGACCACCTGGCCGCCGGCGGAGATGCGCGCTTTGCAACGCCGTGCGATGCGGTCATCGTATTCTCGACCAATCTAGAGCCGACAGACCTTGCGGACGATGCTGTGTTGCGGCGCCTGGGCTATAAGATCGAACTCGGTCCGCTGTCTGTCGATCTATATACCCGCGTATGGAACACGGTCTGTGACGAGATGCACGTCGCGTTTGATCTAAAGCTTCTTAACTACGCGCTGACAAAACTGTATCCCGCGTCGGGCCGACCACTACTGGCTTGTCATCCGCGCGATCTGATTTGCATGGCGCTCGATAAGGCTGCCTACGACGAGCGCACCGGTCGGTTCGATATCGACGATCTGCGATGGGCTTGGTCGAATTATTTTTTACCCAATGAATCGCGCGGCGACGCCGCGACGTCGAGGTGATACTTGGCTCGAGGTAGAGGACCCGTTCTTATTGTGACCTCGCTCCTGCTTGCCGGGGGCGCGGCCTGGATGGCGAACAAGTGGCTCGCCGCGCGGGCGATGCCTGCCCCGACTGTCGCGCCAACACATATTCTGACGGCGGCGATGAATCTAACCGTGGGCACGAAGGTGGAGGGCCGGCATGTGGCGACCATCGAAATGATTCCCGGCCAAGAGCCGGCAGGCACCTTCCACGATTTCAAAGAAATTGACGGTAAAGTGACCACCGTGAACGTGCCGGCAGGCCAGATGTTGATGGCGCCGATGTTCGCAAAGGAAGGAGAAAGCGCGTTGGCCGCAGTCGTGGCCAAAGACAAGCGTGCCGTCACGGTTCGCGTCGATGACGTCGTCGGTGTCGCCGGCTTCCTCTTACCGGGCAATCACGTCGACGTGGTAGCGACACGCAAGGACGATCGCACTCAAGTGGTCACGGCCGAGACCATATTGAGCAACATCAAAGTACTCGCGGTTGATCAATCGATCGCGACGAATTCCAACGAGCCCGTCGTGGTGCGGGCGGTAACGCTCGAAGTGTCGCCGGACGAGGGCGAGACTCTTCTCAAGTGGAAAGCAGCAGGGTCGATCCAACTCGCCCTGCGCAATCCGCTCGATGAAAGCGACGCGCGGCACAAGGCTCCGCCGTCCGTGAAAGTGGCGGTCAAGGTGATTGCGCCGGTGCGGGATCCGGCGATCACGGTCATCCGCGGGACTCAAGTGGGGCACGACGGATCCCAGGTGGGCCACGACGCGACTCGTGAATGACAATGATTTCGCAGAGGGAGCAAGAACCAATGGGAAACAGAAGATCACTATGACGCTGAAAAAAATGATTATTGGCGCGATGGGTCTCACGCTCCTTGCATCCGGCTTGATCTGCACCGAGGCGACGATCGCACAAACTCCGCCACCGTTGCGTCCGCCCGGCGCCGGAACAGCCGTCGCGCAGCCGCCGCTCTTGTCCGGCGGCGCCAGCATCGACCTTGCGGTGCCGCTGTACCAGTCGCGCGTGGTCACGGTCAGCACGCCGGCCAACCGGGTATCGGTGGCAAATCCCGATGTCGCCGACATCGTCGTGATCTCGCCAACCGAACTCTATGTGCTCGGCAAGGATCTCGGCACCACCAACGTGCTGCTCTGGGATCACAGCAATCATCTCATCGGCGCTGTCAACGTCGAGGTGCAGCATGACCTGGACAGTCTCAAGCGCAAGTTCGCCGAGCTTCTGCCCGGCCAGCCCATTGAAGTGCGCGCGGCGCAGCGTTCGATCGTGCTGTCGGGTCGCGTCAGCGACGTCGAGGCGATGAATGCGGCAACGCGCATTGCCGGTACCTATCTGGCGCAGATCCAGACCGCCAAGAAATCCGAGCAGTTCCTGCAAGGGACTCAGTCACGTCGCGAGGACAAGACCGTCGGCGAGGTGATCAACCTGTTGCAAGTCGGCGGCGCGCAGCAGGTCATGCTCGAGGTCAAGGTGGCGGAAATCAATCGCACCGAGGTCAAGCGCCTGGACGCGCAGTTCAATTCGATTGCGCGATGCCTCGGAAACTTCAACATTGGCGGCGTCAACGGAGGCGCGACTTTTCCGCCTGCGTTGTTCGTGCCACAGAATGCGAAAATACCGGTTTTCCCCGGGCTGCAAAGTTCTGGTTTGCCTCAGCAACCTTGGGGCCCGGCAATCACGGAATTCCTCCCGACAACCCAGACGATCCAGACTCAAGGCCTGTTGGCGAGCTACCTCAGTAAGAGTTTTCTCTTCAACTTGGCGCTGGACGCCGCAAAAGAACAGGGTCTTGCCCGTATTCTGGCGGAACCTACCCTGACCACGCTGAGCGGGCAAGAAGCGTCGTTCGTTTCCGGCGGTGAGTTTCCGATACCCGTGCCGCAAGGCTTGAATACCGTGACCATCGTCTTCAAACAGTTCGGCATTGCGGTCAAGTTTCTGCCCGTGGTGCTCAACAGCGGTCACATCAATCTGACGCTGAACGTCAGCGTCAGTGAACTCGAGACCGGCAACACCGTGAACTTGTCTCTGCCGGGCACGGCGTCGAACTTCATCATTCCCTCGCTTAGCGAGCGCAGCGCAACCGGTGTGGTGGAACTCAGTGATGGTCAGACCATCGGCCTCGCGGGAATGCTGCACGAGACCACCCGCAGTCTCGTGACGAAATTTCCCGGGCTCGGCTCGATACCCGTGCTAGGGGCGCTGTTCAGCAGCCAGAGCTATCAGAAAGGAGAGACCGAGCTGGTCATTTTGGTGACGCCGCGATTGGCGCGCCCGTTGCCCGCCGGTAAGGTGCGGATGCCCACCGACTCGTACGTCGAACCCACCGATACCGACTTTTTCTTCCGCGGTCGTCTCGAACACTACGGGCCGAAGACATCTGCAGCCACGCCATGAGAGCGCAAAGCCATGAGACACATAGAGAGAGGACTACCATGAAGCACTTCGCCCTGATTGCCGTGATCGCCGGTTTCGCCTTAGCGGGCTGTGCGGCATCTCCCCTGGAAGCCGACTATGGTCATTCGGTTGCGCAGATGACCGAAAATCAGGTCTATGATCGTACGACGTTGACGAGACCAAGTGCGGCCGCGGTCGAAGGGGCGGACCCCGACATGCTCAATGCGGCTGTGACTGCGATGCGCATCCCGCCGAGTGATCGCAAGGAGGTATCAAAACCTCTGATCATCAATGTCGGCGGGCAATAGCCATGGCACGCCGGCGCGAACGGGGAGCAACCATGGTGTTGGTGGTCTTGGGTATGGCAGCCCTGATCGCCATGGGAGGCCTGGCCCTGGATACCGCGCATGTCCTGTTGAATAAATCCCGCCTGCAGAGTGCTTTGGATGCCGCTGCGCTGGCGGGCGCCAAGGTGTTGGACCAAACGGCGTCGACCGCACAAGCGACAACGGCCGCAAACGACATCTTTGGGCGGAATGCGGCGCAATATCCCGAGTTGCGGAACGCGGGATTGACGTTGGTCACGGAGTATTCCAATACGCTCAATCCTTTCAACGCCGGCACAACACCGGCGGCGTTCGTGCGCACCTCGATCACGGGTTTTACGACACCCATGAGTCTCATTTCAGTGCTCGGCATCACGTCAATAAATGTCGCCGGCAACGCCGTCGCAGGCGCAAGTCCGGCAATTCAGCAAGCCTGTAACATCGTGCCGATTATGATGTGCGGAGACCCCACCAAGGCAGCTCCGCTGTATGGTTACAACGCCGGTGATGTAATTGGCCTCAACAAGGTGCCCGGGAGCGGCTCCACTGCCGGGAGTCTCGGACCGGGTAACTACAATCTGATAAGTGTGGGTGGCACGGGCGGGGCCATCGTGCGGACCAATTTTGCGGGCGATTTCGCCGGTTGCGCCACAATCGGAGGTTCCGTAATCACCGAACCGGGCGTTGCGGCGGGACCGTTGGCGCAGGGCGTCAATACTCGTTTCAACCAATACGGGGCGGGCCTGACGGCCGCCCAGTATCCGCCCGACGTCATCAACAGCGCCGCTCATCAAACCGCGCTGTCGGGCAGCCAAGGCAATATTACCCAGGGCGGCATAACGAATCCAACCGCGAGTCAGCTCACCTTCAATTGGGATAACTACAACGCGTTGCAGTCATCCGGGCCTTACGACACGCAGCCGTTGCCTTCGCCCGGCACCGCCGCATTCCGGCGTCGCGAAGTCGCGGCCCCCATCGGCGATTGTTCGAGCGCAGTCAATGGCCGCGGCCCGGTCAATGTGCTGGGTTTCGCGTGTCTGTTTCTGCTGCAAGAGGTGAGCCAAAGCGGAAAACAAGTGCTCTACGCTCAGGTGCTCAAGACCTGCGATGCCGGCGGCCGACCTGGCGTCGGCACGGGGCCCGGCAACCCGGGGCCGCACGTCATTGAACTGTACAAGAGCGCCGGGAGCCCGGATTCATGACCGTGGAGACGCGCCCTCACGCTTCGCGCCGGCAGCGCGGACTCGCGATGGTCGAGTTTGTCCTTTGCTCGCCGATACTGCTGTTGCTCCTGTTCGGCACGGTCGAGTTCGGTCATTTTTTGATTCAGTACAGTACGCTCAACGATGCCGTGCGCGATGCTGCGCGCTATGTCGCCGGAAATGCTCTCAACGGTACCGATGGTCTGCTGAAACAGGGAGCCGCATGGACATCCGTCCAGCAAGAAGGCCAGTACCTCGCCGTCTTTGGCAATAAAGCCGGGTCCGGCACCGCACTTCTGCCCTCGCTCGCTGTGGGACAAATCACGTTGACCGAAGATACGGCGAACAACAACATCACCGTCGCGGCGGCTTACCCGTATCAATCGTTATTCGGCGGCAGCATGCCGAATTTCATGGGAGGCAGCATTGCAACCAATTTCACACTGTCAATCTCGACGACCATGAGGGCGCTATGAAAAAGATGCGCGGTGTGGCGATGGTGGAGTTCGCGATAGTTGCCTCGGTGTTGATGACATTGCTGTTTGCCTGTCTCGAATTCGGCCGCGCGACCTACACATTTTCCGCATTGAACGAAGGCACCCGTCGGGCGGCGCGCCTCGCGGCGGTCTGCCCCATCAACGATCCGAAGATCGCCGCGGCGGTGAATTTCATGGGCGCCTACGGATTCAACGCTTCCAATGTGAGCGTTAACTATCTTGACTCCGATGGCGCTGCGCTCAGTGGGACGCCCGTGCTCGTCAGCGTGTACTACGTGCAAGTCAGCGTGGTAGGCTACACCATGCCGCTCGCGATTCCTTTCGTGAGCCCCACACTGACCTCGCCGTCCTTTACGGTCACGCTGCCGGCCGAGAGTTTAGGCGTCTCGAACACTGGGTCCGCGGCATGTTGACGCGCGTGCTCATTGTAGGCCGCGCGAGCGGTGCCCTCGAAACGCTGAAGACCTATCTGCAAGGAGTGACGGGCTTCGACGTGCGTGTGCACACCATCACCAATGGCCACGTCGATCCGCTTCAGGGCATCGATTTCGCGCCGGATATCGTGCTGCTGCACTTCGAGGCAAAGCGGACCGCCGAGTTATCGG
>WNFR01007357.1_pt1 | contig 11183 bp, 6 predicted proteins | sample 5400221 | NCBI WGS metagenome assembly WNFR01 (sample SAMN13153357, study PRJNA577476) | soil metagenome | isolation source: 40 cm soil under Madrone tree | place: USA:California | collected 2016-06-14 | reverse complement strand
CGCCCAGGAGAGAGCAGACACTGAAAAAGCAGACCAAGATCATTCTGCAAGCAATCCGGGCCCGGAAAACAAGCCCCTTCTGAATGAAAAGCCGAATTCAAACCTTCCTCCGCCGACCGATCACGGACACATCGAGCCGATATGGTACTCCTTCGATCTAACTTACAAGCGTATTCAAGAGGGTGGTTGGACCAACGAAGTCACGGAAAAAGTGCTGCCGCCTTCGAAAGATCTCGCGGGAGTCAGAATGCGGCTTACAGCCGGCAGCTTTCGGGAGCTGCATTGGCACGCGGCCGACGAGTGGGCCATTATGCTCTACGGAAATGCTCGCGTGACCTGCCTTAACCCCGACGGAACCGTGTTCATCGGCGATGTGGGAAAAGGTGATCTCTGGTACTTCCCGGCGGGATTCCCTCACTCGCTCCAGGGATTGGGACCGGATGGATGCGAATTTATTCTGGTATTCGATCAAGGTTCGTTTTCTGAAGACGGTACCTTCCTTCTTTCCGACTGGATGAGGGGCACTCCGCCATCAGTGTTGTCAAAGAATTTTGGGCTGCCGACGAGCGCTCTTAAGAAATTGCCCGACAGGAGCCTATACATCTTTCCTGCGGACCTACCTGCATCTTTGGCGCAGGACAAGGCCGCCGTGGGAGGGAGTCGCGTCGAATCCCGCTATCAGTACACCTTCAAGTTGTCGACGATGGCCCCCACGCAGCAAACGAAGAGCGGTGAAGTTCGCGTCGTAGACTCGCGTAACTTCCCGGTGTCGAAAAATGTTGCTGCAGCGCTGGTCATCGTTAAGCCGGGTGGCATGCGCGAATTGCATTGGCATCCAAACGCTTCCGAATGGCAGTACTACCTTGCCGGTAAGGCTCGGATGACAGTCTTTACCAGCGAAGGAGCGCGCACCATGGACTTCAACACCAATGACGTCGGTTTTGTGCCGGCCGTCGCGGGTCACTACGTCGAAAACACTGGCAATACCGATCTGGTGTTTCTCGAAACATTCAAGGCGAGCGAGTATATGAACTTTTCCCTGAATAACTGGCTAAGGCGCCTGCCTCCGGAGATGGTCACGTCACATTTGAATCTGGATGCAGAGACGATAAGTAAGATTCCTCCAGAAGCGCTGGACGTTCTCCCTGGCTAGCCTCCGGATTGCCAATCATCGAAACCGCTATTGCCGTCGTTCGCTCATCTGGCCGAATAGACAGAGTGTCAACACTCTGACAACCTCGCGAAGCCGGGAAGGTGCACGGAGAATCGCTTTTTGCCTTATCCATCATCCCCTCAGTCGCTTCCAACTCTATTCGGACAGTATTCGCCTGTGGCACTCGTGTTGCTTTCCTGAAGGGCGCGACCCGGGGAGCAGGCAGCTAACCGTGTCGCGCAAGGGATTCGTTTTCGAGCAGATCTTGCAATCGTCAGCAGAACAAAAGCCAAAAGGAGCAGCAAAAATGAAAAATGGCATTAAGAGGAAGTGGCTGGTGGCGGCAATGTTCACGGTGATTATGAGTGTTCAGGCGGGCGCCAGCGTACGTTCCAGAGCGACCATAGTTGAGTTTCCGTCGGATCTTCCAGAACTGGCACAAGGCCGCAGTCAAGCCATGTACCTTCATCATACGCGGGAGGCACAAGCGATTCTGTATCTCGAGAAGGAACAGGGGCGAATGCTGGCAATCCTTGACGTAACCGATCCCGCCCACATTCAGGCTGTTGGGCAGGTTTCGATTGCCGCGCCATCAGCATATGACTTTGTCCAGTACCTGGGCAATTCGGCAGCGCTGATTCGTTACCGGGATCATTCCGGATTCGCGATTATTAGTTTCAAGAATTACAAACAGCCGGTTCTGACGGCTGAGCCAGGGTACCTACATCCATCTAAGGTGGAATCTGACGGGCCGAGTGGCTTATTGTTAGTCTCCGCAGACAGATCCAGCGCGCCGGCACGAGAACCCCAATACGAGGTTCTTAATATTTCTGGTTCGTCCGGCCCCACGCCCCTTGCCACAGTTAAAGGCGTGATCCAGCGAGTGGACCGGCCAGGGACGGGCACAATTTTCCTCCTGAATGAGCAAGGTGTTACAGTCGTGCGGTCACTGGCTGCGGAGCAAGAACACCAGATTGAGGTTTGGGAGAAAAATGAGAATTGAGCCCCGATGGGATCTGGCCCTTTTTGCGCTTTGACGTCAGCGTTTGAACGGCATACCAGCGGTGAAACTAAAACGGCTCCCTGACTGGAGCCGTTTCCACTTGATTCTTCCGTACCTGTCAGCGACGATCGCAACCGAACTCTAAAATCAGCTTTCATGGAAAAAGCACTTGCCAACGTTTTTAACAAGCTGTTCATCCTTCCCAGGCCGTGACCAATATCCAAGTCTTGGTTCGAATCGGTGGTTGGCTTATCTATTACACCCTATTCAACGGCGCTAAACACGTTGTTCCAATGCTGACGGCACCGGCGAGGTTAGCCGGTTCCTGCAAACATTAAGGAATCTATAGAAGTACTTGCCGTGGGAAGGTCACCGCGGAGCGTTTGCCCCGAGTCCATTCCAGAAGGGCTGAATACGGCAACGTCATTTCGAATGATTCGCGTGCAGTAGCTTTGTCAATCTAGTTAAAGATCGGTTCGCGCGTAATGCCAAGTCTGCTATGCCGAAAGGGGATCCTTGTTGGTGCGCGAGATGCCGAGCTTTTGCATGCGGAAATAAAGCGTGGACCTCTTGACTCCCAATCGCGCAGCCGCCCCATTTGGGCCGGCAACAACCCAGCGAGTTTGCTCGAGAGCCTTGCGAATATGGTCTCGCTCTGCGTCTTCCAGCGTAATCGCCCCCACGGAGTGCACTTCGGCGGCATTCGTCAAGCTCGCGAGAGGAGGTTCCAGAGTGTCGCCGGAAGTGATGATTACGCTGCGCTCGATGAAATTCTGGAGCTCGCGAATGTTCCCCGGCCAATGATACGAGACGAGGGCACACATCGTTTCAGGGCAAATGCAGTCGATTTGCTTGTTCATCCGGCGCGCATAAATCTCGACATAATGTTTTGCCAGCGCCGGAATGTCTTCGCGGCGCTCTCGCAACGGTGGCAGCGGGATGGGAAACACATTCAGACGGTAATAGAGGTCGCTGCGAAATTCGTTCCGCTTCACCATTTCGACCAGATTTCGGTGGGTGGCAGCCACCAGACGAACGTCCACTTGATGAGTCCGGGTGCCGCCCAAGCGCTCAAACTCCTGCTCCTGCAGGACTCGCAGCAGTTTGGGCTGAAGCGCCAACGGAATGTCTCCCACCTCGTCCAGGAAGAGTGTTCCCTTGTCGGCCAATTCGAAACGACCAACCTTTTGCGCGACGGCACCCGTGAAGGCGCCCTTTTCATGCCCAAAAAGCTCGCTTTCCAGGAGATCAAACGGAATGGCTGCACAGTTCAGCTTTATGAACGGACGTCCGACCCGTGAACTCAAATCGTGAATCGCGCGGGCGATAAGTTCCTTGCCAGTGCCTGTTTCTCCCAGGATAAGAGCGGTGGAATCCGTGGGCGCGACGCGTTGAACTTGTTCCAGCACCGATTCCAGAGCAGGACTGTTGCCTATGATCTGCTCGAACCTGCGCGGATTACCGTCCCGGTCGGCGGTTCCGAATCTTGCGACTGCTCCCACGGAGAACCTCCTTGCGCAACCTGATGCACACTTTTAGCTGGGAGATTAGCTTTCCAGAGCCGCTCGAACACTGTCGAGCAGGACTTCGTTGTCGAACGGTTTCGACAGAAATTCCACGGCGCCTTCTCTCCGCGCCTGCAATCGCATTTTTTCGTCGCCATGCGCCGTGATGAAGATGATCGGCACCCTGCAACGTTCGGCGTTCAGGTGCGCCTGCAGTTCCAAACCAGACATTCCAGGCATGCGGATATCCGCGATCAGACAAGCGGTGCCGTGTTGCTTGCCGGAGTTCAGGAATTCCTCTGCCGACGAAAAGCCCTGCGCCGCCAAGCCTACCGCTTCCAGCAGGTCCTGCACCGCGGTGCGCATCGAATCATCGTCATCAACAATTGCTACCAATTTGCCCTTCCGATGAGTGGTCATTGGCTAAATTTACCAGCCACGCCAAATGCGGCGCAATCACACGTTGGTATTATGCTATTTGGCGCCGGGCAGAAGCTCCAATAACCCCGCCATTTTCACCAATTCCGCCAGGGAGCCAGCTTTCATCTTCTTCATCGCGCGGCCGCGTTGGATCTTCACGGTGACTTCGCTGGTCCCGAGCTCAGCGGCGATTTGCTTATTGAGCATGCCCGAAACCACAAGGTGCATGACCTCGCGCTCGCGTGCGGTCAGCGCCTCGTATCGTCCCCGCACCTCGGCAAGGTTTGCTTGCTGTTGGCGTGTCGCCTGGTCACGCTCCAACGCCTGGCGGATAGCACCCAGCAAGTCGCGTTCCAAGAAGGGTTTGGTGAGGAACTCTACCGCACCGGACTTCATGGCTTTAACCGTCATCGGAATGTCTCCATGGCCGGTGATGAAAATGATCGGGATTTGGAAACCGGCGTCGGCCAATCGGCTCTGAAAGTCCAGGCCATTGACTCCGGGGAGTCTCACGTCCAGGACCAGGCAGCTCGGCCCTTCCGGCCGTTTGCTTCGCAGGAACTCTTCCGCTGTCCCGAAAGACTCGGAACGCAATCCCAACGACTCCAGCAGGTCTTGAATGGACTCGCACACAGAGGCATCGTCATCAATGATGAACACTGTGGCAGCGCCCGCGGGAGTCATACGCGTGCCTCGAATTTGGCGGGCAGGGTGATGTAAAAGTTCGCGCCACGCGGGGAATTGTCGGTAGCCCACAACCGGCCGCCATGTGATTCAAGGATGGAGCGGCAGATCCGAAGCCCCATGCCGGTTCCGTGAGGTTTGGTGGTGAAGAACGCATTGAAGATTTGGTCTGCCCGCTGTGGGGGCAGCCCAACGCCAGTATCGCTGACCGACACCAGAACTTGCTCGTTTTCTGCTCGCTGCGACTTGATGGCCAGTTCGCGCGTCCCGTCCACAGCCTTCATCGCATCGATGCCGTTAACCATCAGGTTCATCATGACCTGCTGCAATTGCACGCGATCCCCCAAGACCGGGGGAAGATCCGCCGCCAATTCTGTCCGGAGTGAAATCCAGTGTCGCGTTGCTTCGCCGCGCAGCAGGACGATCATCTCTTCAGTGATTTCGTTTACATCGACCAATTCCAACTGCGGAGAACCTTTTTGGAAGAGAAGGCGAATTCGGCTGATGATTTCCGCCGCCCGAGTTCCGTCTTTCGCGATCCTTTCGGCGGCCGCGCGAGCCTTGTCAAGATTTGGGACGTCGCCCGCCAGCCAGTGGAGGCAACTATTGGCGCTGGTGACGGTGGCGGCAATAGGTTGATTCACTTCGTGCGCCAGGGAAGCGGTCAACTCTCCCATTGTGGTCACCCGGCTGACCCGTGCCAGATCCGACTGCGCCTCGCGCAACCGTTCGCGTTCTTCGCGCGCCAGCTTGCGTTCAATGGCAATGCCGGCGAGGTGCGTGGCCAGTTCCAGGACGCGGGTTTCAGCAGGGCCCGGACTGCGGGGCTCGCGGTAATACATGGCAAACGAACCCAGCGCCTTGCCCGAATGCACGAGTATGGGAACGGACCAGCAAGCGCGCAACCCATAAGGTTTAGCCACTTCCCGGTACAACTCCCAGAGCGGATCTTGGAGAATGTCGGTGACAACAACAGGTTCTTTTCGATACATGGCCGTGCCGCACGATCCCGCGTTCGGTCCGATGCAAAGGCCGTCGATGTCCTTGGTATAGGCCTTGGGAAGGCTGGGCGCGGCGCCATGCCGCACATGCTGCCCGTCTTCGTCGAGGAGCAGGACCGAGCAAAGCAATCCGGGAAATTGGGCTTCCACGGCCAGTACCAGCTTCTCCAGTATTTCCTCCAGCGGAGAATCGCGGGCTATCATCTCCAAAATACGGCTCTCTTCGTCACGCAGCGTCTCCGCCAGCTTGCGCTCGGTGACATCCATCACGGTACCCACGAACTCGACTACCTGGCCCGAGTCGTTGCAGAGGGGGCGGGCGACACTCGTAATATATTTTATTGAACCGTCCGGAAGAATGACGCGATAGTTGTATTCGGCGTCGTTCCCCTTGTAAAGCTCAGTTTCGACCAGTTCGATAGAGGCTCGATCGTCCGGATGCACTCTCTCCAGGAAGTTTTCTCTGGTTGGCGTTGTAGCCTTTGGATCGAAGCCATAAATTCGAAAAGTTTCGACCGACCAGAACTGCTGACTGGCGCCGAGGTTCCAGGCCCAACTTCCTGTATGACTAAGTCGCTGCGCTTCCGCTAGGTATGCTTCACTCTGCCGTAGCGTTTCTTCCGCCTGCTTTGCAGCGGTGACGTCCATCGCGGTGCCAACAAATTCCACGAGGTCGCCGGATTCGTTCAAGACAGGATGGCCAGTCGTGTGGAGGTGCCTGATCGTCCCGTCCGGAAGAACAATGCGGTAGTCCACTTCAAACTCGGTTTTCTCGACTTCGGACCTTTCAAAGAGGTCCACAACGCGCTTCCGATCCTCAGGATGGAACCTGCTAAAAAAGAATTCTGCGTTCGATGCGTCATCATCAGGCTTGATGTCGTGTATCCGATAGATTTCCGGGGAGACTGCGACTGCCCCCGATGCAACATCATGTCGCCAACTGCCCGTGTGGCTTAGTTTCTGGGCTTCAAGCAATGATTCTTCACTGCGGCGCAGCTCTTTCTCCGCCCGCTTGCTTTCGGTGACGTTCATCACCGCTCCAACAAACTCGAGTTCACCCGATTCATCGTTTAAGGCATGCGCCACAACGTGGAGATGTTTGACCTCACCATCCGGTATCACCAAGCGATATTCATGTTCAAAATCCTTTCCATCCTGCGACGCGCGCTCAATAGTATGTTTCACCAAGGCCGCGTCTTCCGGATGAACTCGTTGGAGAACAAGTTCCAAGGTCGGTATCGTCGATGGGTCGTATTGGAAGATTCGAAAAGTTTCCTCTGACCAGATGATCTCGCCGGTGGACGGCTTCCAGCCGAAGCTACCCGTATGACTGAGCCTTTGCGCTTCCGCCAAGAACACCTCACTTCGCTGCAGCTTCTCTTCCTCCAGTTCCAAGGCCTGGGCAGCGAATCGCCTATCCATCCAGGACGTCAGCAGAGCCAGCCCGAGGACGGTAAAGGTGACGGCGGCAATTCCGGCGGTGCCGAGTGTGGAGATACCTACGGCATGAGACGGGTCCGCGGGCATGCCGGAGGGCGTGAAACTGGCAGCGGCCATGCCCGTGTAATGCATGACGGGGATCGCAGCACCCATCACGACGGCTCCGGCCAACTTTTTCCAGCCGATCCCCGTTTTCTCATCTCGGAAGTGAAAGGTAATCCATAGCGCAGCGAGAGAAATTAGAACCGCGAACAGGACGGACAGGATGACGAGAAAAGAATTAAACTGGCACACGGCAGGTAAACGCATGGCCGCCATCCCGATGTAATGCATGCTTGCAATACCCGCACCCATCAGGACACTTGCGGCGAGCGCACGGATCCAACCCATTCTCTGCCGGCTCACCACGCCCAGGGCAACGGCCGAAGCGAGGATGGCCGCAAACAGTGACAGCAGAACGGTCGGCCAATGGTAGGCCACGGGAATCGGCAGGATGAACGCCAGCATCCCAATGTAGTGCATGGACCAAATGCCCGTCCCCATCGCACCAGCCCCGCCCAGCAACCAGACCGCACGAGTCCAACCGGCCGCGGCCGTCACGCGACCTGCGAGAACCAGGGCAGCGTACGACGCAAAAACGGCGATGACCACCGAAAGCGCCACGAGAGCGTAGTTGTATGAGCCAATCAAGTTCATGGCACCCATGTGACTCCATCAGGTTGCCACGCGGAACAGTCGCGCCGCGCTTCAATTAGGAATTGACTGTCGGGGCTCATTCCTTTGCCTCGATTTTGGTGGATAGAGCGAAATGAAAACTCGCGCCGCGCGGAGAGTTGCTGGCAGCCCACAACCGCCCGCCATGTGATTCAACGATGGAACGGCAGATCCGAAGTCCCATGCCGGTGCCGCGAGGCTTCGTTGTAAAAAACGCATTGAAGATCTGATCCGCATGCTGTTGGGGGAGTCCTACGCCGGTATCACTGACGGACACAAGAACTCGCTCGTTTTCAGCTCGCTGCGATTTAATGACGAGCTCTCGCGTCCCGTCCACCGCTTTCATCGCATCGATGCCGTTTACCATGAGGTTCATCATGACCTGCTGCAATTGCACGCGATCCCCCGTGACCGAGGGAAGATCCTCTGCCAATTCTGCCCGGAGTGAGATCCAGTGTCGCGTTGCCTCGCCGCGCAGCAGCACGATCATCTCCTCAATGATTTCGTTTACATCGACCAGCTCTTGTTGAAGGGAACCTTTTTGGAAGAGCAGGCGAATCCTACTGATGATTTCCGCAGCCCTCGTTCCGTCGTTCACGATCCTTTCCGCGGCCGCACGCGCCTTGTCGAGATTTGGGACGTCGCCCGCCAGCCAGTGGAGGCAACTATTGGCGCTGGTGACAGCAGCGGCAATCGGTTGATTCACTTCGTGCGCCAGGGAAGCGGTCAGCTCGCCCATTGTGGTTACCCTGCTGACCCGTGCCAGATCCGACTGCGCCTCGCGCAACGCTTCTTCCGCACGTTTGCGTTCCTCGATGTCGATAGCGCTTCCATACCACTTAACGATGTTGCCCCCCTCATCGCGCAGCGGCACGTTGCGGGTCAACCACCAGCGATAGTTCCCGCCCGCCTGCCGTAGCCGCACTTCACTCTCCATCGATTGCCCAGCGGCCAGGGCAGCGCGCCAATCGTCGACGTACCTGGCGAGATCATCAGGATGTACTACAGAGCCCCAATTCCAGCTCAGTATTTCTTCCATAGAACGACCCGTATATTCCAGGACACGCTTATTGATGAAATCAACCGAGCCGTCAGGCCGAGCGCTCCAGGCGTATGCCGGAATCGTATCGATGACGAGGCGGAGGCGATCTTCGCTGCTCTGTAGAGTGGCATAGAGGTCTCGCAGGCGGAGCGCGGTATCGTTGAAGACCCGCCCGAGGTGAGCGAGTTCATCATTGCCCGTTACGGGCACTTGATGTTGAAACTCGCCGCGCGCCAAAGCCCTGGAACCTTCCACCAATCGGGCCAGGGGCTGGGTGATGCTGCGCGTAATGACCACGCCGAGGGTAGCGGCAATCAGCAGTGTGAAGACGGCGGTCAGCGGGACAACCAGAAAAACCAGGCGTTGAACGCGCTTAATATTCCGCGCGGTTTGGGCCTGCTCTTCACCGACCTGGTGGTCGACGTTCTCGACGAGCGTTGCGGTCAGGGATTCCAGTGGCGTTACTTCGTTTGCCAGGCGCAGATGCACAGCTCGCCAGTCGCCCGATGTGGCCAGTGTGGTGATGGCTTCAAGTTGAGTTGGCAGCGCGCTCTGAATGACGTGAAGGGTAGGCAGGATGGTCGGATCGCGCTGGGGGTCGAAAGGCGGGAGACTCAGAGCGCTCATCGCGCGACGGGTGTCCTCCAGGACCGCGGTGCGAAGGAGCCCGCCTTCTGCCACGAGCCTCCCATCGTCCTGGGAGTCGGCGAGTTCTTCCAGCCGATCGCGAAACACCAACAGACTGGTATGGACGCGTAAGACTGCAACCAATTTCTGGTCGATGCCATTCAGGCGCTCGGCCTGAGTCCGTACCAAATGGAATTGCCAAAGGACGACGGCATCCGCGGCTAACATTGACAGGATGATGAACACGAAGCCGAGTATCAAACGGGGGCCGATGTTGAATCGACCGGCGTAAACCGCTCTCTCGGCAGAGCTCTTGACCAGGCGGTTCAATGCAGTTGCGGCGTGAAGCCCCATCGGTTGTTCCTATCGCCCTATGCTGGCCTCGAATTCATGCCTTGGCGTTCACCTTTCCCGGAACGAACTTGAAGCAATGGATAGGCCAAGGTTAATGCACCGGTTCAAGTCTTCCCTCCACGGTTGTGCTGCTGATCCCCGAGTGGGGCGGACCCACCTTGAAACCGGTGATGCGAACCAACTCCTTTTCCAGGGCCGCGACAGCTTCCGGCGCACCCTTCTCGTCGGTCAGCACGGAGTGCACCGCCTGGATGTAAGCGTCGGTCACGTCCTGGTACTTTTTGCCAGCTACGTTCGAAGGACGCAAGACCGCACCGGTCCGGAAAGCTTGGTTCAATAGAACAAAGCGGGGATTTGCTTCAGATACCTCAGGCAAGTTGTAGAGCTCCGGTAGAGTGGGTGGCTGCGAAAGCAAGCGGGACCGCTTCACCTGCACGTCTCTACGGGTGAGATACCGAACCAGTTCCAAGGCTTCACGGGGATGGGCCGAGAATTGAGAAACTGCCAAACCCCAGCCTCCCAAAGTTCCCAGTTGGCCTGCCGTGCCGCCGGGCAGCAGGGCCGTGGCGAACTTATCCCGGATTGGCGATCCTGCCGCCTGGCTGTCGACGTAGGCTGACGGCCAGTTCCGCATGAAAGCCGCGTCGCCTGCGACCCAAACGTTCAGCGAATCCCACTCTCTGTATCCAACTACACTTGGAGGTGAGATGGAACCAACCCAGCGCGCCGCCCTTTGCCACGCCCGGATCGCCTGCGGATTATTCACGCTGATCGTCTGGTCCTCCTCGATGATCCGCCCGCCGCCTTCGGCTGCCTGCCATTCCAGCGCGTCGCAGGTCAACACCTCGTCAGCCGCCCCCTGCCAGACAAAGCCCCAGAACTGCTTCTTCCCTTTGGCTCGTTCGCCAGCCTGAATTCGAGCCGCCATAATCTCCAGTTCATCCCATGTCCTGGGCGGCTCACGGTATCCGTACTGCCGCAAAAGGTCGGTGCGATAATACAGAAGTCCGATGTCGGCACGATACGCCATGGCTACCAGTTTGTTATCGACGGTGAAGCCGGCGGTTATGGGCGGAAATTGGAGGGAGACTTCGTTGGCGAAATATGGCTTTAAATCTACGAAATATTCGGACAGCATCCCCGGCCAGATCAGATCTATGCCATATACGTCCGGACTCGAAGCGCCTGTCCCCAGCAACTTTTGCCACAAAACTAGCCTTTGCCGCGCGGACTCCGGGGA
>WNFR01017513.1_pt1 | contig 11186 bp, 9 predicted proteins | sample 5400221 | NCBI WGS metagenome assembly WNFR01 (sample SAMN13153357, study PRJNA577476) | soil metagenome | isolation source: 40 cm soil under Madrone tree | place: USA:California | collected 2016-06-14 | reverse complement strand
AATTGGACAAAAGAAATTAGAAGAGGACTTAGCCCCATATCTGTCACAATGTCGCAAGATTCAAGCCTTGAAGCAACTCCAAGATCGTGCAGACACGATGTTTGAAAATCCGCCGGGACCAATCGGGGTGGATGCTCTAACAAAGGAACTAAGAGACCCGGTCACCTATCCGGGTGAAAGCGCATTTCGACTCTATGACACATTTGGGTTGCCATTGGATTTCATCGAAGATGCGCTTAGAGATTCAGGGCTATTTTTCGACCATGACGGATTCGCAAAGGCGATGCTCGCCCAGAGAGAGCGTGCCCGCGCATCCTGGAAGGGCGGCCACAAAGACGTCGCCAATCCGGTGTATGGAAAACTCGCAGAAACCTATCGCACTGAACCGGATTTTTATTTCGGTACGACCGCAAAAGATTGCCGCATCGAAGCTATCGTCACCAAGGAAGGTGTAGTAAACGAATTGCCAGCTGGCGCGGAAGGCGAAATTGTCCTCGATCACACGGCCTTTTACTCCGAATCGGGCGGACAAGTCTCGGACATTGGAAAACTCTGGAACAATGAGCGCACCATGCATCTTGCCGACGTGCGCGGCGCGTATTACCCCGTTTCCGGACTGATCGCGCACCGCATCGTGGCGAAAGAAAAACTTGCCGTAGGAGATCGCGTCGCGGGCGATGCTGACGGCGCGCGCCGCGAGCACATAAAACGCAATCATACCGCGACGCACCTGATGCATGCCGCGCTGCGCAACATTCTGGGCACGCACGTAAAGCAAGCAGGCTCGCTCGTTGAGCCCGGCCGCCTGCGCTTCGACTTCTCGCATTTCGCCGCAATCGACGCCGCCGAATTGCGCGACATCGAGCAGCAAGTGAACGACGAAATTCTTCTGAACTCAGAAATCAAGACCGACGTCACCACCATTGACGACGCACTAGCCTCCGGCGCGCTGGCATTTTTCGGCGACCGCTACCCCGAGCAAAACGTCCGCGTCGTAACCATTCCCGATCCATCGGCTCCGCGCGGTTTCTACAGCAAGGAACTTTGCGGCGGCACGCACGTTAAACGTACCGGTGATATCGGCATATTTAAAATTGCCATGGAACAATCCACGGCCGCCGGAGTGCGCCGCATCGAAGCAATCACCGGTGTTCCAGCTATTGCGGACTACCAGCACGCGCGCCAGCTCCTGCACGAAATCTCCGCGCGCCTCGGCGTGAACGAAGAAAATCTCGCCGCCGCAATCGAGCGCGCCGAGCAAACCCAGCGCCAGCTGGAAAAACAGCTCGAAACCATAAAACGCAAGGGCGCTCTTTCAAAGCTGGACGATCTGGTAGCCCAGGCACGCACCATCAAGGGCGTCAAGGTCATCTCAGCCGAAATCGCGGGCGTAGACCGCGAAACCATGCGCCAGCTTGTGGACAGCCTTCGCCAGAAGCTAGGCTCCGGCGTGGTCGTCCTGGGCTCCGGCGAAGACGGCAAAGTTGCTCTCCTGGCAGGAGTTACCAAGGATCTGACCTCACGGCTGCATGCCGGCAAGATCGTACAGGCCACAGCCAAGGAAGTCGGCGGTTCAGGAGGCGGCAGACCCGACCTGGCCGAGGCTGGCGGAAAAGACACATCCAGGCTAAAAACTGCCCTTGACCTCGTATATCCCCTCATAGACCAAATGTTATAATTCAGGCAGCGCTAGGAACGTCTAAGGGTGGACCTCAACACCCTGTCGCGTGTAAGTGTCTGTCTATCAGGAAGTTGAATCGTAATTGCCTTCCCAGGACCCGAGTATGAGATGGCGGCACGTCAATCCGATCGGTATCTTACTGTGGACACTAGCCTTGTGTGCAATTCCGGCTCACGGCCAGATTGTTTCCTACAGGGATTCCGAAGGCAAAAGGGTCTTCATCAATGCGGACCCGATTCCTGCGGCGCGAACCGTAAAGACCTCGATCCGAGGCTTTACGCCGCTCGCAGGCGCCATGTCACAGGGAACCCATGCCCTTTCAAGTGCGTCTCCCGAAATGGGGGCCGCGGAATTGGCCAACCGGCAGAAAATAGAAGTCATGATTCGAGAAGTCTCTGCACGGTATAATGTGGATCCGGCTCTGATTCGCGCCGTCATCGAAACCGAATCGAACTGGAATTCATCGGCCATTTCCCGCAAAGGGGCTTTGGGGCTAATGCAATTGGTTCCGGGAACAGCGCGGCAACTGGGCGTAAACAACGCGTTTGACCCGAAACAGAATCTTGATGGTGGAGTTCGCTACCTGCATACGCTCCTGGAGCGGTATAATGGCGACCTGGATAGGGCCCTTGCGGCTTACAATGCTGGACCAGGCGCCGTGGATCGAGCCAGGGGAATTCCACAGTTTCGAGAAACGCGCGAATACGTCCGGAAGGTTACCGATTCCTACTTCCGGCCCGGTTCGGATCGGCTATCGCATGCGTCGAATGCATCGCGACCCATTTACCAGAGAGTAGCCGAAGACGGACGGGTAGTGTTTACGAACGAATGAGGCAGACCTTGCGGCGAAATGCCGCCACAATTCGGCGCGTCCTGGGCGTACTATTCACGTTCCTGCTATTCCTGTCCCTTTTCTCAAACGCATCGCGCGCTGACAGCAGCACCGCGCGCCGGGAAACCGCGAAAAATCAGTTTGATCGCGCGGAAAAGGATCGTCAGGCCCTCGAGTCGCGCCCCGAAAAAGACCGCTCGCTGAAAGATTACAATGCCTTAGTCAGTGCGTATCGCCGCGTGTATCTGATCACGCCGCGCGCCGCGGAAGTTCCTGCCGCAATTAATCAAGTCGCCGAGCTGTACCGCGCCATGGGCGACCTCTTCAAGGAAAAGTATTACCAAATGGCTGTGGATACGTATCAGTTCCTGTTGCGTGACTATCCTGCGAATCGCTATCGCGAAGACGCGATGCTGGCGATCGCGCAAATCGAAAAAGATGATTTGCGTGATGCAGTGCTCGCAAAAAAAAGTTATGAGGAATTTCTGACGCTGCATCCGCGTTCGCCCCACGCGACTGAAGTGCGCGCAATCCTCGATCAGTTGCGCGGAGACAGCGCTTCGGCAGGATCTGCGTCAAAACTTTCCGCCGCAAGAGACCGGTCGAGCCCGGATTCGCCTGACCGGTCAACTCCGAAACCCACGATTACGGAAAAATCTCCGGCGGCGACGGCTATCAAGCAAGAAGCTTCCACCGAAAGCGGCGCTACGAGCGGCACCCGGCCGCGAGTGACGAAAATTCGCGCGTGGAACGCCGAAACCTATACACGCATCGTGATTGACGTCGGTGCGCAAGTAAAATACCAGGCGGCGCGCCTCTCCAATCCCGACCGCATTTATTTCGACGTTGAAAATGCGAAGATCGATCCCGAACTGCTTCACAAGCCCATGGATGTGCAGGGTGGCGGCTTTTTGAAGAGCGTGCGAGTCGGGCAGAATCAGCTGGACGTCGTGCGAGTAGTTCTGGAAGTGGACCATGCAAAAGATTATTCCGTTTCCCTGCTTCCAAACCCTTACAGACTGGTAGTTGATGTGTACGGTGATTCCGCGGCAACCGAGGAATCAGCGCGCGCGAATTCCACTGCGTCAGGGCCGCCGCCAGGACCCGCCAAGGATATTCCGGTCGCGAAATCGGAAAGACCAGCCGCTGAGCCGGCATCCAAAACACCGGCCAAGTCTTCGGAGAAAACTCCGCCGACTCATGCGGCGGCATCGGCGTCAAAAGTGGACGTCACGCTGAACGGCAAGGTCACCGCGCAATCCTATTCGCAAATGCCGCAGCCGCTCCGTGAGGGAGCCGGGAAGAACTCGATACCCAGGTCTGCGTCCGTGCCGGCCACGCTGGATCGTCCCGCGCAAACCGATCGCATTGTGGAATCCGCGCCTTTGTCACCGCCGGGAACCACCAGCCGGGTCGCGCCGCCGCCGCTGGTAGCACATTCTGCTCCCTCAAAAACAAAATCCGCCCGCAATTTGAAATCGGCGCACGACCAGGCGGAAGAATTGGGACCGGCTTCAATTCCTGAACCTACCCGCGACGGCCAGCAGTCCTTAAGCCGCGCTTGGCGGGCACGACACCGGCACGATAGGTCCGACAGGCTTGATGGAAAAGGATCTGTGCCTGGACGTAGCTCTGCGCGTGGGCAAACTCATTCAACAGAGATTACCGAGCGCGGAAGTGATTTATACGCGAGAGGACGACACATTCATCGGACTCGAGCAGCGAACCGAGATCGCCAATGATGCCCGAGCTGACCTGTTCCTTTCGGTTCACGCCAATTCAAGCCCGGATCACAAGGCGCGAGGAATCGAAACGTACTACCTGAATTTCACCGGGTCGAGCGACGCCATGGAAGTTGCCGCGCGCGAAAATGCTTTCTCGGAAAACGGGGTCCATGATCTCCAGGACATCCTGAAGAAGATTGTGCGAAACGAAAAAATCGGGGAATCCCGTGATTTTGCCGGGACCATTCAGGAATCCCTTGCGAAGCGCCTGGAGAATAGTAACCGCGGAGACAGGAGCCGCGGAGTTCGTAAAGCTCCCTTCGTGGTTTTGATCGGCGCCAACATGCCATCCGTGCTGGCCGAAATCTCCTTTATTTCCAATCCCTCCGATGAACAATGGCTGAAAAAACCGGAAAACCGCCAGCGCATCGCCGAGGGCCTGTATCATGGAATTGAGACCTACCTCCAGAACACCAACAGCCTTACTGTCAATCAGATCCATCCCACAGCCGCAAATCGTTCAGGAATAGTGGCGCGGTCGGGGAACCCGCAGTAGAATTCTGGCGTCTAATGAAGAGCGAGATGCGGCGAACTATATTCATCGGAGTTCTTTTTTTGATCGCAGCGGTGCGCCCGGCCGCCGCGCAGGGCGTTCTTCCCTCTTCGTTTGCAGGATGGAGTGCGTCTGGACCGTCGGCCGTGGCTCCCGTCGGATTATCGTCTTTAGAACCTCTCGGTGGTCCCGATCCTGCTATTTTGAAGGAGTACTTCCTTAAATCGACGGAGACACGCTCGTATAGCCACGGTGCGCAAACTGCACCAATCACTCTCTACCGATTTCGCGACCCCAGCTCCGCGTATGGCGCTTACACGTTCCTTCGCGCCGATTCGCTTGGGCCTGTGGACCTGGGATCCTATTCGGCGGTGGCGAATGATCGCGCCCTGATCGTTGTAGGGGATTTTTTACTCGACGTTACGGGGAAACCCGCGCGCCCATCAAACGCTGACTTGAAGCAACTCATTGCGTCGTTGGATAAGGTTGCGGACCACACTCCATTTCCATCTATTGGAGAGCATTTGCCCGAACCGGGCCGCGTTCGCGGATCCGAACATTATGTGTTGGGACCCCGCGCTCTGTCTCAGTACGTTCCGCTCGGCACGGACGACTGGATTGGTTTCAATTACAGCGCGGAAACGATGCTGGCTCGCTACCGCGTGGCCGGCAAGGACGTCACCCTGCTTATTTCGTCCTATCCAACGCAGCAAATTGCCGCCGAAAAATTTGCAGGCATGCTGAGACGGTTCACGTTCGATCCGCCGGGCGGTGTGCTTCCCGGTCAGACAGTTTTATTTGGGAAACGCTCGAGTTCGTTGATCGCGGTTGTGGTAGGCGCCCCTTCGCGAGAAGCGGCGAATCAATTGCTTGACCAGGTTCAATATGTGAGCGAAGTCACCTGGAATGAGCCCAAGCATACGCTGACCGACCCGAGCATCGGCAGCATCGTCGTCGGAGCATTTCTGGGAACGGGCGTAATCATGTTGCTCGCCTTAGCAGTAGGGTTAGGATTCGGAGGCATTCGGGTGTTTCTAAGATTTTTCCTGCCCAATAAGGTTTTTGACCGCGAAAAACAAATTGAAATCCTGCAATTGGGGATCTATAGCAAGCCTATACAGGCAAAGGACTTCTACGAAAAATCGCAGGGGCCTGTCGAAAACTGATCCGGAATTTCACCCAAAACTTGAGGTTTGTCCGTATCCTGCTGAACACAATATGGTTGTACTCCATTTATTTCAGCGATATCTCTTCTTGACATCACTCTTTGTGCTCTTCTAGACTCGGCGTGAGGACAAAGAGTTCTAGTGCCTTCCGCGCATAGGCACGGAACTATTCTCCCCTCTGGAAAGCCCGCCTGCTTGGCGGGCTTTCTGTTTCCATAAACACTCTAAATTTCCACTACGACTTCCGCTAACCGATTCTCTAACATGGGAGTTATCACCCATTTTTTAGAGATTCGATCAGGATGGGCAGATAATTTGAGAGTGATGTCGCCCGGGAACGCCAATCTCCGGATTGACGGTGGGCACGACGCCAATCGGGGTATTGGCGTTCCGAGAATTAGGGATGCGTAGGTGGAGCAGTATTCGACCAAGCTTGAGGTGGCGGAGTCCACGTACGTGTTCGGTAATCACTCATCGTGAGTCCCATCAGCAGAGCCAACCAGAAAAACCCTGCGACCAAAGCAATGCGCACCAGGCCACCGCTGTGGCGCACGTGCATGAAGAAAAGAATCACCAGCAGCATTTTGCAAAAAGCGATGACCAGCGCGACAACAGTGTTAAACGGCCCAAGATCGATGAAGGCCACACCCGTAGTCAACAGCGTCAGACCAATCAGGCTGGCAAAAACTGTCACATAGGTCTTCGTTGGCTCAATTTGGTGTGACATTAGTACCGCCCGCCAATCAGATAGAGCAACGGAAAAAGGAAAATCCAGACAATATCCACGAAGTGCCAGTATAAGCCCACGACTTCCACCGGCGCGAAATAGCTGGGCGTAAAACTTCCTCTTCGCGCCCGGCGAATCAGCCAAAACAAGAGTCCCATTCCGATAATCATATGCAAGGCGTGCAGCCCGGTCATCGCGAAATACAAAAAGAAATAAAGTTCAGCGTGATTGAGACCCCCGGGCGCGAGGCGCGCAAGAACTTCTCCCTCCGGCGCCCAGTCGAGAGTGGGAACAATGTGCTCGGCAAATTTTTGATGATACTCGTACGCTTTGATGCCGAGGAACACGCCGCCAAGGATCATGGTCAAAGTCAGGAAGAGAACAAGAGCGCGCCGGTTGCCGGTTTGTGCGGAGCGCACCGAAAGCGCCATCGTAAGACTGCTACCCAGCAGGACGACCGTGTTGATCGCGCCCAGGCGAATGTCCAGAACGTGGCTTCCGCCGTCAAATGCGGCAAAATAAAGCCAGCGAAGGACCGCGTATCCCAGAAACAAGCCGCCAAAAAACATGATTTCCGTGACAAGGAAAAGCCAGATTCCGAACGTGTCGGCGTCATGCTGTTGCGAGAGGTCCTCGAACTGGTGCGCCAGTCCAATGTGTTCCGCGTGTTCGGCGTGAGGTTCAGGCACGGCTGGCTTCCTCCTCAGCCGAGTAGGCATAAGCTTCTTCAGTGACCACGGGAATTTCCGTGAAATTCTCGGTGGGGGGAGGCGATGGAGTCTGCCACTCGAGTCCCGTGGCGCCCCAGGGATTTGCTTCAGCCACCGGGCCGTAACGCATCGACCAGATAAAATAAATCAGCGGAATCAGATACCCGATACCCAGGATGGAGGCCCCGGCGGAAGACATCACGTTCAACACTTGAAACTCCGCCGGATAAAAAGCGTAGCGCCGGGGCATGCCGAGATATCCGAGAATGAATTGCGGAAAAAATGTGAGGTTGAATCCGATAAAAATGATCGCCGCGGAGAGCATCGCCCAACCGTTGGGATATTTCCGCCCGGATATTTTTGGCCACCAGAAATGCAGTCCGCCGAGATAACCCATTACCGCGCCTCCCACCATGATGTAGTGAAAGTGGGCCACGATGAAGTACGTCCCGTTCAAGTGCACGTCGGTGGCAAGCGAGGCGAGAAACATGCCCGTCAAACCGCCCATCGTAAACAGTCCGATGAAGCCCAGAGCGTATAGCATCGGGGCTTCGTAGGAGATCGAGCCTTTATAGAGCGTCGAGGTCCAGTTGAATACCTTTATGGCTGAAGGAATCGCGACGAGAAAACTAAGGAACGAAAAAATCAGCCCCGCATAAACGGATTGTCCGGTGACGAACATGTGGTGCCCCCAGACCAGGAATCCGAGCACCGCGATCGCCACGCTTGAAAATCCAACGATCTTGTATCCGAAAATGCGTTTTCTGGCGAAACAGGCGATGATTTCGCTGACCACTCCCATGGCCGGCAAAATCATGATGTAAACCGCGGGATGCGAATAGAACCAGAACAAATGCTGGAATAGAAGCGGATCGCCGCCTAATTGCGGACTGAAGATTCCGACATGAAATAGATGTTCCAGGGCCAGCAGAAAAATTGTGATCGCCAGGACAGGCGTGCCCAGCGTCATGATGATGCTGGTGGCATAAATAGCCCAGAGAAAGAGAGGCAGGCGGAACCAAGTCAGGCCCGGCGCGCGCATTTTGTGAATTGTGACGATGAAGTTCAGACCTGTCAGTATCGAAGAAAAACCGGTGATGAATACGCCCACTGCAACAGCCGTCACCTGCGTGTTGGAATACGTACTGCTATAGGGCGTATAGAACGTCCAACCCGTGTCCACGCCGCCCGCAATCGCCGAATACAATGTGAACAAGCCGCCGACGATAAAAATGTACCAGCTCAATAAATTCAGCTTGGGAAATGCGAGGTCCCGGGCTCCGATCATCAAGGGAACGAGAAAATTTCCCATGACCGTGGGGATCGATGGGACCAGGAAGAAAAAAATCATGATCACGCCGTGAAGCGTGAAGAGCTTGTTGTAAGTCTCCGGCTGCACCAGCGCGCCCTGCGGTTCGATCAGGTGAAGCCGCATGAGAAAGGCAAAGAATCCGCCGATGACAAAGAAAAACGTAATCGAGGCCATGTACAACAACGCGATGCGCTTGTGATCCACGGTGAAGAGCCAGGATTTCCAGCCGTAGTCGGCGTTCAGATAATTGCGCGGCGATTGCACGCGCGGTTCCAGCGTGGCCGTACTCATTTCTTCCCCTCTTCCTGTTGCTTCTCTTTCGCATTGCCCTGCGAAAGACCGATCGAGCGAATGTAGGCGACCAGGTCGAGGATCTGTTCCTCACTCAATTGCCCCTGGAACGAAGGCATTACCGGCTGATAACCTTTTACAATTTTTGCTGCCGGACTCAGAATTGACTCGCGGATATACGCATCATCGGCTGTGACTGTTTGTCCATTGGTGAGATGAACTGCATTTCCGTAGACGCCGGCTAACGACGGCGCAGGCCCGGAGCCGTCGGCGAGATGGCACGTGACGCAGCCGTTCTCCTTGAATAATCTTGCTCCCGCGGCCTCCATCGTTTCGCCCTGCACGCCGCCCTGCAGCCAACTCTCGTATTCGTCCGGCTCAACCACAATGACGGAACCAATCATACCGGCATGAAACGCGCCGCAGTATTGAGCGCAGAACAAGTGGAACGTGCCGAGTTTGGTCGGCTCAAACCACATGGTAGTGTAGCGGCCGGGCAGCACATCTTTCTTTACGCGAAATGCGGGAACGAAAAAATCATGGATTACATCTTCGGAAGTCATGGTCAGCTTGACCGGGCGCCCAAGCGGAACGTGCAATTCATTAATTTCCCGCTGCCCTTCCGGATGCTCCACTTTCCACATCCATTGCTTGCCAGTGACAAATATTTCCATGGCTCCAGGCGGCGCTTCCGAATTCTGGAAATACAACGTCGAACCCCATACAAAGAACAGCGCCACAATCAAGGTGGGAACCGCGGTCCATAAGATTTCCAGAGGCAAAGAACCTTCAATCGCCTTGGGACGTTCGTCCGGCGAGCGCCGCCGGTACTTGATCATGAAATAAAAAATAGTTGAAAAAATCAAAACCGAGAAAAACAAAGTGACCGCGGTGATAAAAAAATACAGATGGTCCACGGATTGCGCGATCGTGGAGGCCTGCTCCGGTTGTATGGGGATTCCTTGCATCAAAAATTCATCCTTGGAGATTGCTCTCTCATCGCGCTTTCACTCTGACAGCCGGAGGCCCGCTCGGGTGATTGCGTTCGCGGCGAAACATCACGAACATAAAGATTCCCAGGACCAGCACGGTCAGAACGCCCGCCGCGCGCACAACGTTCATCACCATGAGTCCGTATTTTCCGGTTGCGGGATCGTACTGGTAGCAGTACAGCAGCGCGTGGTCGGTCGGCGTGCCGATTTTTCCTTCCGAAGCCTCGACCAGTCCGAGACGAACATCCCGGCCCGGATACTGCACGCCGTAAAAGTATCGGGCGATGCGACCGTGCGGCGTCAGCACCAGAATCGCGGCCGCATGCGCATACTGCCGGCTCGCCGAATCGTACGCGTAATGAAAGCCGGCTGCCTGCGTCAGCGCGTCAATCGAGGGTTGATCACCCGTCAGAAAGTGCCAGTTTTCCCGCGCTCCCGGACGCCCGTACTGACCCGCGTAAACATCGCGTTTTGCTTTGGCAAGTTCCGGTGTATCTTTCGGCTCGAAACTGACCGTGATGGCGTCAAAGTCCTTGCCGAGATCGAGCGAGATCGCCTTCATCGTTCGCAATTCGCCGTTGAGCACTTCGGTGCACAGCGCGGGACAATCAAAATACACCAGCGAGAGCACGATCGGCTTCGTTCCGAAATAATCGCCCAGATGCACGGTCTGGCCATTTTCATCGCGAAAGATAATTTCCGGCGGAATGGGTTCGTTGAGCCGCTGCGCAATGCTCACTTCGCGCAAAATAGGCGGTGGCCCTGGCTGCTGCGCGAAAATTGGTGAAGCGAGCAGCGCCAAAGCCGCGATGGAAAGTGCCGCGCTGAATTTTAAGCTCAACGGTTCGCGCTTCCTTTCGCCAAGGATTTTTCCGCTTGAGAAGATTGAGGAGAAGTTTCCGCGGATGTCGCGCCGGGCGCCACGGGGAGTCCCTTCTTCAGCAAAATGTCCATGGCGCGCTCGATGGGCACGCGCACTGTTCCATCTTCCTTATTTTCCCAGGAATATGATTCGAGCGTCTGCTCCTGCTGCCCGCGAAATTTCAGCAGGTCCTGCCGGGGATTCACCTGCAACTGAGGTCCTGCCGGCAATTGCCGCACATTGCTGAATGGCGAAGCGGGAGTGAGACTCGCACGACTGGCCGAATAATATTTAAACATTCCCCAACAGACATTCGCAGTGAACACGAGCACAATG